>Ga0315900_10001373_pt1 | contig 38729 bp, 29 predicted proteins | sample LakEriMetagenome_FD_203521 | JGI IMG/M metagenome (GOLD analysis project Ga0315900, IMG submission 203521) | Freshwater fungal communities from buoy surface, Lake Erie, Ohio, United States - Buoy 12 MA114 | ecosystem: Environmental > Aquatic > Freshwater > Lake > Lake biofilm | place: USA: Lake...
CGTCCACGCCGGCGTGCGGCGGTCCCACAGCGCCAGCAGCAACAGCGCCGGTCCCACGGTCATGAGCACGAAGCTGAGCGACATGGGATACTTCGTGGTGTTCAACGCGGCCATCACGTTGCCGGCCAGGCTCGCACCGTACATGGCCACATGCAGATCGCCATACACGTTGGTGGTGCGCAATACCACGAAGAGCGCAATCATGGCGGCACCACCACGCATCAGCCACACGGCGCGCTGCGCCGGGGCCACCGTGCGGTACCAGCGGCCAAGCGCCTCACCCAGCAGCACCAGTCCGATCATGGGCAGCACGGGGTACGACGTGCGAACGGCCGCATCGCCCCACAGGGGCATCACCTGGCGATCGTGCAGAATGGCCCAGCTCCAATGCAGCCACGGCGGCGCCGTGGGATGCCACGCGTCCAGGGCATTGTGCCCCGCCACACAAAGCAGCCCCACCACGACACGCGCCTGCGTCGGTACGCGCTGCAGGAGGCCCAGCACGATCAGGCTTACGCCGATCCCCCAGATCACCTGCGCGTAGCGCAACGGCCAGACGAACGAGAAGGTCCACGCGAACTGGATGACGGTGAACTCGAGCGCGATGAGAACAAGTCCGCGCGTGATCGTCGTCCACTGCCATGCTGGCATCGGTACTCCGGACCGCGCCTGAAGCCCCACGGACATGCCGGCCAGCAGAGTGAACACGGGCGCGCAGAAGTGCGTGACCCAGCGCATCCAGAACAGCAGCGGCGAGATCCCCTCCAGCACCATCGGATCGGCCACGCCCGGCCCGCGCGCATACTCGCGCGCATGATCGAGCACCATGATCACGATGACCAGCCCGCGCAGGACGTCGATGGCGTCTGCGCGCTTCCGGGTGTCGTCAGTCACTCAGCGGTCGAGCGTCAGCGTCAGGAACAGCGCGCGCGCGGCAGCGGGCGAATGCAGCGTCTGGGCGCCGTCCCACCACACGTACTCCATGTAGCGGTCGAACAGGTTGGTGACGCCCAATCCCACGGCGGCGGCACGCCAGCGCCACGACACGTCGGCATTCACGGTGTGCATGCCACCCCACCGGCCCCGGTCGTTCTGCTGCGTGAGGTGATAGTCGCCCTGGGCGTAGGCCCACGCCGAGGCCGTGATGCCGGCACGCGGCGCCCACTCCGCGCCGTACTTGACCGTCCACGACGGCACGTGGTTCAGCAGGTTCCCCTTCACGGCAGCGTTGCGCGCTCCAGGTTCGGTGAGCTCCGCTCGCTGCGACGTGCCGGCCACCCAGAACTGCACCGCGTTCGAGACGCGCAGAGTGCTTTCGACATCCAGCCCCGCGCGGCGGGTGCGTCCCACGTTCTCGCTGTCGCCCGAGTTGTCGAAGCGCAACCGCACCTCGTCGGAGGCGCGCTGTTCCCAGTAGCCCGCGCGCACCGACCAGGCGCTGGTGGGCTGGGCCACGAGACCCACTTCGGCACCATCGTTCACGGAGGCCCGCAGCGGCGACCGGCCATACGCGGCCGGACCGGTGCCGATCTGGAAGCCGCGCCCGTAGTTCGCATAGGCACTCAGGCGGTCATTCAGGCGGATGCCCGCGCTCAGCTTCGGTTGCGTGATCGTGCCGTAGTCGAGGATGGGCAGCGTGCTGGGCGCCGGCAGGTTGTTGGTGAACGACCCGCTCAGCTGATCGGCACGAATGCCGGCCGACAGCGTCAGCCAGTCCGTGGGCGCACCGCTCGCCTGCACGAATGCGCCGGCGTTGTCGAGGGAGAAATCGAAGTCGCGCAGTGTTGCCTGCCGCACGCGCTCGAGCGTGCGAAAGCGGAACTGCTCGTTGCGCTGCTGCTGCACGTCCGCACCGCCGGTCAGCACGAACTGCTTGGCCGCCAGTCGGGCGGGACGCCACGTGGCCGTGGCAATGGCACCCGTCTGGCGCTCGTCTTCGATGCGCTCCTGCTGGGCACCGGCCGCCGTGAAACGCACGTAGCGAATGCGATCGAACCGCTGGGTGTAGGCCTTGAGCGACCAGACCAGCGTCGCCGTCTGACGCACGTCGAGATGCAGGCTGCCGTGATCGCTGTCGACGCTGCCACCGTCGGTCGACGAGAACGCCGGGGAGAATTGCGGGGTGCGGCGCGACTCGTCGCGCGTCAGGTAGCCGGGCGCGTCGGTGTCCAGCCGATGGGTGCGGGCAATGAGCCCCACGCGTACTCGCGCACTGTCGGACGTGTAAAACCACTTGCCCGACGCGGTCCACTTGTCGGAGGCGGAGTTGGCGCGGTAGCCGTCCGACCGGCGGGCGCCCGCGAAGAGCGTCTGACTGAAACCGCCGGCCGTTACCCCGCCCAGCACCTGCGCCTCCTGCGTACCGAACGAACCGCCCTGCAGGCGCGAGGTCACGTAGGTGCCCTTCGCCTGCGCCGTCTCCACCGAGACGTTCCCCGCGAGGTTGAACATGCCGAAGCGCGGGTCGTTCGTGCCGCGCACCACGTCCATGCGGCCGATTTCCAGCGGGAACAGGGCATTCATTTCGCTGACCCCGCTGTTCAAGTTCGACGGGATGCCATCGATGAGCAGCTTGGTACTGGCGATCTCGCTTTCGGTATTGAAGCCGCGAATGCCGATGTCACCCGACACAATGCCCTGGTTGAACTCGGCGCGATACACGCCGGGAACCTTGCGCAGCAGTTCCTGCGCAAAAGCCACGTTTTCGCGGGCAATCTGATCACCGCCCAGCACCGAGACCGCTCCCAGCAGCGCATCGGCGCCCGGATGCAGGTCACGCGAACCGGTGGTGCCACCAATGACCTGCACCGTGCTCAGCTGCTGCTGCCGCACCAGTCGCAGCCGGACCGGCGCGTCGCCCGTCGGCACCGTCACGTCGAGGACGGCGGCAACGAATCCGATGGCGCGCGCCTGCAGCGTGAACCGCCCCAGCCCGGGTGCCTCGATCGCAAAGCGCCCCTCCGAGGCCGTGCGCCCCAGCACCAGGCGTCCGTTCGGATCGGTCAGGCGCAGTTCGGCCCCGGCAATCGGCTTCCCGTCCGGATCGACCACCTGTCCGCGAATCGTCAGAGCCGAGATGCCCGCGGCCGGGGACGGAGCGGTTTGGGCGTACGCGGGGGCAGCAGCGGCGGCGGCGAAGGCGGCCGCGCACAGGGCACGGAGAAGTCGCGATTGCGGATACACGGGGGGGGATAAATAGGGTGACAGATGATAACGCGGGGAGCGTATCAGTAACCGGACGCCTTGTCCACTCCAATATCTGGAAGCCCTTTCATCCCCTCGTGAGGCGGTCAGGCACCGTGCAGGACGTTGCCTCCTCGCTGCAGGCCCCCGCGCCCGTGCCGGCGAGCGAGGGCCGCTGCCGCCCACCCCTGCAACTCACCTGCCCCTCCTGCGTAGGTTGTCGCAAATGAGTCTGCCCGAATCCAGCGCCCCCGACGACCTGGCCACCTTCCGCGCGGCCTTGCGTGGCCAGTATGCCATTCAGCGTGAACTCGGGCGGGGCGGCATGGGGATCGTGCTCCTGGGCCGGGACGAGCGGCTTGACCGCTCGGTCGCCATCAAGGTGCTGCCGCCGCACCTCGCGGCCGACGGCGATACCCGGGAGCGGTTCCTGCGCGAGGCGCGCATGGCCGCGCAGCTGTCGCACCCCAACATCGTGCCCGTCTACCGCGCTGATGAAGTGGGCGACTTTGCCTTCTTCGCCATGGGCTATGTGGACGGGGAAACGCTGGGGGATCGCATCCGCGACCGCGGCACACTGCCCCCGTCCGAAACCGTGCGCATTCTCCGCGAGGTCGCCTGGGCGCTCGCCTACGCCCACGCCCGCGGCATCGTGCACCGTGACGTCAAGCCGGAGAACATCCTGCTCGAGCGCGCGTCGGGACGCGCCGTGGTGACCGATTTCGGCATCGCGCGCGCGGATTTCAACCCGGCGCTCACGCAGGATGGGCTCGTGCTGGGTACGGTGCACTACATGAGCCCCGAACAGGCGAGCGGGGAAGCCATCGATCGGCGCAGCGACCTGTACGCGCTGGGGTGCATCGGGTTTCTGGCGCTGAGCGGGCGACTGCCCTTCGAGGGCAACACGCCGCAGAGCGTGCTCGTGGCCCATGCCACGAAGGAGCCGCCGCCGCTGCGCAGTGTGGCGCCCGGCGCTTCGCCGGCGCTGGCGGCGGTGATCGACCGCTGCCTGCGCAAGCGCCCGGCCGACCGCTACGACAGCGGCGAGGCGCTGGCCGAGGCGCTGGGCAAGGCGCTGCAGGCCATGGAGATCGAGGGGCGCGACGCGCCCGGGACGGCCGTGCTGTCGAGCGACGAGGCGGCGGCCGTGTGGCGGCGTGCCGCCGAGTTGCAGGCCGAGGCCGCCGCGCGGCTCGAGCAGCGCATGCGCACCGGCACCGAGGCGCGGGCCCTGATGCCAGGGGCAACCGTGGCGTCCGGCGACAGCGCCGAGCCCGCAGCCGGCACCGAGGTGGCGACGGTGCCAACCGACGCGTACCGGCTGCGCGACGTCGAGGCCGCGGCCATCGAGGCCGGCATCTCGCAGCGCTACGTCGCGCTCGCTCTCGATGAGCTCCGGGCCCAGCCCGGCGCCGTGGCCGTGGCCCCGGGCCTTTCGGACTTCAAGGAGCGCTTCGCGACCCGCCTGCTCGGCACGGCGCAGCGCACGCTGTCGGTCACCCGCCGCTTCGCCCTGCCGCCGCGGGCGGCGCTGCAGGCCCTGGGCCGTACCTGGCAGAGCTACCCGTGGGCGCTCACCCTCCGCGACACCCTTGGCGGGCACCCCCTGGACGGGGGGGTGATGGTGTTCGACCTCCCCGGCATGACCACCTCCACCGAGTACAAGTGGACGTGGACCCGCTTCGGCGTCTACGTGCCGCAGCTACGGGTGTCGCTGGCCGCGGCAGCCGGCGATTCGCGCGCCTGCGAGGTCACCATTACCATCGACCTGCGCGCCGGCCTTGGGGTGAACCTGTGGGGCTACGGCCTGACGGCCGGTGGAGGAGCTGGCCTGGCGGGGCTCTTCGGCGCCGTGGCCGGCAAGGCTGCCCTTGGCATGGCCGGCCTCGCCCTCCTGGCCCCGGCTGCCGCCGCGGCGATCGTCGGCGGCGTGGCCCTCGCCGCCCTCAGCGGTCCGCTCTACCGGTGGGAAATCGGGAAGGCCGAGGCCGAACTGAACGCTGCCCTCGACGCCATCAATGCCGGCCTCCGCGCGCTCGACGTCTTTGGTGACCTGCCCAACACCAAGCCCCCGCTCACCACGAGAGGGGACGACTTCTTCATGATGAGCATCTAGCCAACGAGCTGCCCTACCGGCGACGGCCGTCAGCGTCCCGAGCACCGCGGCCAGGTCGCCCACCGTTTCGACCGCCAGGCTGGCGCCCGCGCGCTCGGTGTAGCCCCCGCTGGCGAAGACGTCGGACGCCGCCTGCAGCACGCCTTGCACTAACTCACTACTGAGATAGATTTCAGGCATCCTCTCTCTGAGCCGCCATGTCCATTCGTCCCGTCAAGCGTATCGTCACCGCCCAGCCCACCATGGAAGGGGCCGGGGTGCACCTGCATCGCGGGTTCGGGTTCGGAGAAACCAGCGAAACCGATCCGTTCCTGCTGTTCGATGATTTCCGCGGCGACGACCCGCGGCAGTATCAGGCGGGATTCCCCTGGCACCCGCATCGCGGCATCGAGACCATCACCTACGTCCTCGCCGGCAACGTCGAACACGCCGACTCTCTGGGCAATCGCGGCATGCTCGGCGCAGGCGACGTGCAGTGGATGACCGCCGGCAGCGGCATCATTCACCACGAAATGCCGCAGGGTGACGCACAGGGGCGCATGCACGGCTTCCAGCTGTGGGCGAACCTGCCCTCGGCGCAGAAGATGGTGGCGCCGCGCTATCAGGATGTGCAGGCCAAGGAGATCGCGGACATCATCGACGATGACGGCACCACGGTGCGCGTGATCTGCGGAGAATTCTGGGGGAAGCGCGGTCCGGTGGATGGCATTGCCGCCGACCCCTGCTACCTCGATGTGTACGTCCCGGCCGGCGTGAAGAAGTCGCTGCCGGTGGACGCCTATCGCAGCACCTTCGCCTACATTTTCCAGGGCAGCGGCACGTTCCGGCACGCCTCCGATCCCACGGGTGTGCTCACCGAGCGCACCGCGGGCAACGACGACGACCTGGTGCGCGACCGCAGCGGCAACCGATCGCTCATCTTCTTCGACTCGGGCGATGAGGTGGTCGTGCGCGCCGGCGAAGAGGGGATCCGCTTTCTGCTGGTCAGCGGCACGCCCATCAGGGAACCCGTCGCGTGGTATGGTCCGATCGTGATGAACACCCAGGCCGAGTTGCAGGAGGCGGTGCGCGAACTGCGCGCGGGCACGTTCATCAAGCACTAGTCCCGTTTTTCCGTGGTCCCGTGCGGCATACTCCCCCCGTAGCAGACACTCTGGTCGTTCCGCGAGGCACGTGGTCACTCTCGACCACGTGCCTCGCGCTCGTCGCGCTCCTGGCCGCCACGGCACCCCACGGTGGTGCGCAGTCCGGCCCGGCACCGGTGACGCCCGCCCGCAAGATCGACTTCACCACCTGACTGACCCGAACCCCTCCCCATGCGCCGTCTTGCCCTGCCGCTCGGATTCCTGCTCTCTGCCAACACGCTGGTGGCGCAGGATGCACCCAAGAAGAACCTCGAGTTCTCCGGCACCGCCGGCTTCGCCCAAACGAGCGGCAACGCCAGTGCCATCAGCACCAACTTCGGCAACAAGATCAAGTACACGGCCAAGGGGTGGACGCTCAACGAGGATCTCGCGTTCTTCTACGGCGAGGCCAATGATGACGTGAACGCGAACTTCTGGAACGGCGGCCTGCGCGCCGAACGGGCGCTGCATCCGCGCCTTGGGGTGTTCGTGGCCACGCGCTTCGACCGCAACGTGTTGCAGGGCATCGCCAGCCGCTTCGAGGAAGGCTTCGGTCTCGACGCCAAGGTCATTGCCACCAAGCGCGATCAGCTCAACATGCAGTTCGGTGGCTCGCTCTTTCAGCAGCGCCTCACCCCTGGGTCCACCGCGAGCGCCGGGCGCAACTTCCCGGCGGCGCGCCTGGGGCTCGACTACAAGCACCTGTTCACCGACCTCGCCTACCTGCAGCAGACGGGGGAGTATCTCCCCAATCTCGCCGAAGGCGGCACGTACCTGGTCAACACGGAAACGTCGCTGGTGGCGCCGCTCTCCAAGCGCCTGGCCGTGAAGCTGGGCTACGTCATCCGCTACAACAGCGCACCACCGGTGCGCAACAACGTGCCCCTCAAGACCACGGACACGTTCTTCTCCAGCGGCATCACGTTTTCCTATTGACACGCCGTCCTCGGCCCGGCGTTCGCACACGACGCCGGGCCTGAGCGTACATTAGGCGCGCTGGCAGCTTCCCTGCCCCAACTTCGGAGTTTCCCGTGGACGCGCCGCCGACCCCTTTCGATTCTTCGCCGCCAAGCGAATCGCACCCGCGTGAGTCGCGCTCCCGCGATTCGCTTTCGCGACGCTCCCTCCTGCGCACCGGTGGTCTGCTCGCCGGTGCGGCGCTGACCCCGTCGTTGCTCGGTGCCGTGGCGCAGGACACCGTGCCCTCGGCGGCGCCGCTGCCCGATCCGACGCGCACACCGGGCGCGCCCAGCGATTCCCTCGGCACCCGCTCCCCCTTCGAGACCCCACGGCTCACGCCGGTGGGAGTCACCGGCGGGTCGTCGTGGACGCCGCATCATCTGCTGCACGGCACCATCACGCCGGCCGACCTGCACTTCCAGCGGCATCACAACGGCATCCCGGCCATCGACCCGGCGCGGCATACCGTCACCATTCACGGTCTTGTCGATCGCCCACTCGAGTTCACACTCGAGGAGTTGAAGCGGTTTCCCTCCGTGACGCGCACCCGCTTCATCGAGTGCTCCGGCAACGGCGGACGGGCGTGGAACAACCCCAAGCCGGAGATGTCCCCGCAGGTAGTGGACGGACTCACCAGCAACAGCGAGTGGACCGGGGTGGCCGTCTCCACGCTGCTGCGTGCCGTTGGGGCCAAGGCGAGCGGAACGTGGGTCCTGGCGGAAGGCGGTGATGCCGCGGTGATGACGCGCAGCGTCCCCACCACGAAGATGCTGGACGATGCGCTGCTGGTGTACGCGCAGAACGGGGAGGCGCTGCGTCCCGCCAACGGCTATCCGGTGCGACTGCTGCTCCCCGGGTGGGAAGGGAACATGTGCGTGAAGTGGCTGCGGCGGCTCGAGGTCATGGACCAGCCGGCCATGACGCGCGAGGAAACCTCCAAGTACACCGACCCGCTGCCCGGCGGGCAGGCCCGGCAGTTCAGCTTCGTCATGGACGTGAAGTCGCTCATCACGTCGCCGTCGTACCCGGGCACGCTCGCCGGTCGCGGGTGGCACGCCGTTCGCGGCCTCGCGTGGAGCGGTCGCGGCCCCATTACGCGCGTGGATGTGTCCACGGATGGGGGGCGCACGTGGCACCCGGCCACGCTGCCCAACGGCGCGCCACCGCTGGCGCACACGCGCTTCGAGTATCTGTGGCAATGGGACGGCAAACCGGCGCGCCTGCTGAGTCGCGCCGTGGACCAGACCGGGGCCGTGCAGCCGACCGCCGACGAATTCCGTCGCGTGCGCGGCGACGCACCGGGGTACCACTACACCGCCATTCGCGCGTGGGACGTGGCCGCCGATGGGACCGTCACCTTTGGAGGGGGCTGATGCGCCACGCGTCTGCTACCGCTCGTACCGTCGCCGTGGCTGGCCTGCTTTTCGGCTCGGCCATGACCGCCTGCACCGACTCCGCCCCAGAGGCGGCACCCGCCGACCCCACCTACGGCCTGGGACACGCACCGGCGCCGGCGGCGCTCGCGACCATCGACATCGATGTCGACCCCACGGGACGTGGACTACCTGTGGGCTCAGGGAGCGTGACCAGCGGGGCCGTGGTGTACGCGGCGCAGTGCGCCTCGTGCCATGGCGCACGCGGCGAGGGCATTGCCCCGTCGCCGGCCCTCGTGGGACGCACCCCCGATGTGGGCTACGACTTCTCCAAGGGGGAGCGCGCGCCGCGCACCATCGGCAACTACTGGCCGTACGCCACGACGGTGTTCGACTATGTGCGCCGGGCCATGCCGCTGTCGTCACCGGGTTCGCTGACCGCCAACGAGACGTACGGCGTGGTTGCCTGGCTCTTGCACCAGAACGGCATCATCGACTCGACCGCCGTGATGGACGCGAAGAGCCTGCCGGCCGTGGCCATGCCGGCGCGTCGCATCTTCGTGCCTGACGATCGCACCGGGGGCCCGGCGTTCCGCTGACGGTTTGGCGTCAACGCCGGCGTGACGCCGGAAACCTCGCGGACGCGGGGCGCCTTACCCCTGTGCCATGCTGCGCACCACCGACCGCGGCCTCTACTGTGAGGCCGGTGACTTCTTCATCGACCCGTGGGCCCCTGTGCCACGGGCGGTGGTCACGCACGCGCATGGTGACCACCTCACGTGGGGGTGCGACGCGTACCTCGTGAGCCACGACGGCGAAGGGGTGACGCGGGAACGGCTCGGCCGTTGGGGGAGCGGCGTGGAGTCGGTGGCCTACGGCGAAACGCGCCTCGTGAACGGCGTCACCGTCTCGCTGCACCCCGCCGGCCACATCCTCGGCTCCGCGCAGGTGCGCCTCGAACATCGCGGCGAAGTGTGGGTGGTGAGCGGCGACTACAAGACCGATCCCGATCCCACCTGTGCACCCTGGGAGCCGGTGCGCTGCCATACGTTCATCACCGAAAGCACCTTCGGCCTGCCGATCTACCGCTGGCCGTCGCAGCGCCAGGTCTTCGACGAGCTCAATCGGTGGTGGGCCGCCAACGCCGCCGAGGGGCGGGTGTCGCTGCTCTGCGCCTACGCGCTGGGCAAGGCGCAGCGACTCCTCGCCGGACTCGACCCCGCCATTGGCCCCATGCTCACGCACGGTGCCGTGGAACGCATGACGGCGCTGTATCGCCACGGCGGGGTGGCGCTGCCCCTCACCGTGCACGCCACGGACGCGTTGCGCACCAGGGCCACCGCCGGCGCCATCGTCATCGCGCCACCCAGTGTGACCGGCTCGACGTGGCTGCGCCGCTTCGGCGAAGTGCGTACGGCCTTTGCAAGCGGCTGGATGCGCGTGCGTGGGGAGCGCCGCCGTCGCGCCGTGGATGCTGGCTTCACCCTCAGTGATCACGTGGACTGGCCGCAGCTGCTCGCGGCGATCGACGCCACGGGGGCAGAGCGCGTATGGGTAACGCACGGCTTCACCGGGCCGGTGGTCCAGTGGCTCACCGAACGCGGCCTCGAGGCGCGCGTCATGGCGACGCGGTGGGAAGGCGAACGTGACGACGCGGCGGTCGATGCCGCCGCCGACGACAACGATGGGGCGACCACCGTGACCGAGGTGCCGGTGGTCGGTGAGTCCACGTCATGAAGCAGTTCGCCGCGCTCTACGACGCGATCGATGCCAGCACGGCCACGTCGTCGAAGGTGGCGGCGCTCGTGACGTTCTTCCGCGATGCGCCGCCCGCCGATGCCGCCTGGGCGGTGGCGTTCCTCACCGGACGCCGACCGAAGCGGCTCGTGAAGGCGCCCGACCTGCGGGCCTGGGCCGGCGAGGCGGCCGGCGTTCCCCCCTGGCTCTTCGAGGAGTGTTATGCCCAGGCGGGCGATCTCGCCGAAACCATGTCGCTGCTCGTTCCCGAGGGCGAGCCCCGGGAGAGCGAGGGGCTGGCGTGGTGGGTGGAGCATCGCCTGCTGCCCCTCGCCACTCGCGATGCCGAGGAGCAGAAGGCCGACCTGCTCGACGCATGGTCCACGCTGGGTGGGTCGGCGCGCTTCGTGTTCAACAAGCTGCTGACCGGTGCGTTCCGCGTAGGCGTGAGCGATGGGCTCGTGGTGCGCGCCCTCGCCCAGGTGAGTGGTGTGAACGCGGAGACCATCGCCCACCGCCTCATGGGGCAGTGGGAGCCGAGTGCCACCTGGTACGCGCAGCTGGTGGGCACCGAGACCACCGATGCCGACTGGAGCCGGCCGTATCCCTTCTTTCTGGCCTATCCGCTCGAAGCCGATGTGAGCACGCTGGGGGACGTGCGCGACTGGCAGGTGGAGTGGAAGTGGGATGGCATTCGCTGCCAGCTCGTGCGCCGTCGCGGTCGCACGTTCCTGTGGAGCCGTGGCGAGGAACTGCTCGCCGGCCGCTTTCCCGAAGTGGAGTCGTGCGCGGAATGGCTCCCCGATGGCACGGTGCTCGACGGCGAACTGCTGGCGTGGCGTGAGGGCCGCCCCCTCCCCTTCAGCGAGCTGCAGAAGCGCATCAATCGCAAGGCGGTGGGCAAGAAGCTGCTGGCCGATGTGCCGTGCGCGCTGCTGGTGTACGATTGCCTCGAGCAGGGCGGCATCGATGTGCGTGCGCACAGCATGACCGATCGGCGTGCCATGGCTGCGTCGTCTGTTGGTGCGTTACCGAGCGGGGCGAGCATTGCCCTATCGCCGGTACTCGACGTGCCGTCGTGGGAGGAGGTGCACGCAGCACGCGCCAATGCACGCGGCGCGATGGCCGAGGGGCTCATGCTCAAGCGCCGCGTGTCACCCTACGGCGTGGGGCGGCGTGTGGGCGACTGGTACAAGTGGAAGGTGAATCCGCTCACGGTGGACGCGGTGCTCGTGTACGCGCAGGCCGGGCACGGCCGCCGCGCGGGGCTCTACACCGACTACACCTTCGCCATCTGGGACGGTGATACGCTCGTGCCCTTCGCCAAGGCCTACAGTGGTCTCACCGATGCGGAGATCCGCCAGGTGGACCGCTTCGTGCGCGCCAATACCGTGGAGAAGTTCGGACCCGTGCGCACCGTGAAGCCGGAGCTGGTGTTCGAACTGGCGTTCGAGGGCATCCAGAAGAGTACGCGCCACAAGAGCGGCATTGCCGTGCGCTTTCCGCGCATCGCGCACTGGCGGCAAGACAAGCCCGCGCACGAGGCCGACACGCTGGACTCGGTGCGAGCGCTGCTGGGTGAGTAGATGACAGGTTTGCTGATTCCGTGCCGACGGAACGCGGCACTGGCCACCGCAACCCTTTGGGCTTCGGACTTCCGAGGACTTCGGGCCTCCGATTTCGGACGTGCATCGGACCTCCGAGCTCGGATATCGGACTTCCGAGGTCGGATAGATGTCCGAGGTCCGAAACCGGAGGGAGCGGTCGGAAGTCGGAGGCCGGATGCTGCGGCGCCTCCCTTTCTCCGATTCTCCTGTTGGCAGTTCCCCCCGCGACGCTGCCTGGTATGCTGATCTAATGGTCGGAGAACCCGAGAAGCCGAGCAGTGGTGAACTGCATACGACGCGCCTCGATGCGTGGTTCACGTCACGCGGCTGGGAACCGTTTGCCTTCCAGCGTGACGTGTGGGCCGCATACGCCAATGGTGAATCGGGGCTCATCCACGCCGCCACCGGCACCGGCAAGACGTACGCGGCGTGGATGGGACCCGTGCTCGAGGCACTGGCCGAGCAGCCGCAGGCAAAGAAGGCGCGGCGGCGCGCCGACACCATGCCGCTGCGCGTGCTCTGGATCACGCCGTTGCGCGCCCTCGCGGCAGACACCGAGCAGGCGCTCCGACTGCCCGTCGAGGAACTCGGCCTGCCATGGTCCGTGGAGTCGCGCACCGGCGATACCTCGCCATCGCGTCGCGCGCGCCAGCGCGAGCAGTTGCCCACCGCGCTCGTCACCACCCCCGAGTCGCTCTCGCTGCTGCTCTGCCGCAAGGACAGTGCGGAGCTCTTTCGCGATCTGCGCTGTGTGGTGGTGGACGAATGGCATGAGCTGCTGTCCACCAAGCGCGGGGTGCAGGTGGAGCTGGCCCTGGCCCGCCTGCGGCGCCTCTGCCCGGCCCTGCGCACCTGGGGCGTGTCGGCCACCCTGGGCAACCTGCAGGAGGCAGCCGACACCCTGCTGGGTTTCGATGCCACGGGCGCGCCGCGCCCGTGCCGGCTCGTGCGCGGCGTGGTGCCCAAGACGGTGGAAGTGGAAGCGCTCGTCCCGGAGACGATGGACCGCTTTCCGTGGGCCGGGCATCTCAACACCAAATTGCTCCCCGAGGTCATGCGCCGCCTGGAGGCGGCAGACAGTGCCATCGTCTTCACCAACACGCGCTCGCAGTGCGAGATCTGGTTCCAGAGCATCATCGCGGCCAATCCGTCGTGGTTCGAGTTCACCGCCATTCACCACGGCTCCCTCTCGCGCACCCAGCGCGAGGACGTGGAAGACGGACTGCGCTCCGGTCGGTATCGCGTGGTGGTGGCCACCAGCTCACTCGACCTCGGCGTGGACTTTGCCCCGGTAGATCTGGTGATGCAGGTAGGCAGCCCCAAGGGGGTGGCGCGCCTGCTGCAGCGCGCGGGCCGCTCCGGGCACAACCCCGGGCGCGTGTCGCGCATCGTGTGCGTGCCCACGCATGCCTTCGAGCTGGTGGAAGTCGCCGCCGCGCGCGCAGCCATCGAGGCGGGCGCCATCGAAAGCCGCGATCCACTTGACCGCCCGCTCGATCTGCTGGCGCAACATCTCGTCACGCTGGCACTGGGCGGCGGGTTCACCCGCCACGACGTGCTCGCCGAGCTGCGCACCACACGCGCCTATCGCCTGCTCACCGGGCAGGAGCTGGACTGGGTCATCGATTTCGTCACGCGCGGTGGCGAGGCACTGCGGGCGTACCCCGAGTACGCGCGCGTGGTGGACGACAACGGGGTCTTCCGTGTGACCGACCGCCGGGTGGCACTGCGGCATGTGCTCAACATCGGCACCATCGTGAGCGACGCAGCCATTGCGGTGCGCTATCTCAAGGGCGGACGCCTGGGCACCGTTGAGGAGTCGTTCGTGTCGCGCCTCGCGCCGGGGGACAAGTTCATCTTCGCCGGCACGCCCCTCGAGTTCGTGCGGCTGCGTGACCTCACCGCGTGGGTGAAGCGCGCCAAGGGCATGAGTGGGGCCATCCCGCGCTGGATGGGAGCACGCATGCCGCTGTCCACCGAGCTCGCGGCCGCCGTGCGCGACCGTCTCGAGGAGGCGCGCCGTGGCGAGTATCGCTCACCCGAAATGCAGGCCGTGCGGCCGGTGCTCACCATGCAGGCCGAGCGCAGTGTGATTCCGCGCCCCGACGAACTGCTCGTCGAACGCACCGAGACGCGCGACGGGCACCATCTGTTCGTCTATCCCTTTGAAGGGCGGCTCGTGCACGAAGGGCTGGCAGCGCTCTGTGCCTATCGCATGGCGCAGCTGCAGCCGTTCTCCTTCTCCTTCAGCTGCAACGACTATGGCTTCGAGCTCTTGAGCCCCGAGCCGGCACCGCTGGAGGAGGCCCTCGAAGCCGGGCTTCTGGCCACCGCGCACCTGCTGCACGACGTGACGCAGAGCCTCAATGCCGCCGAGTTGGCACGTCGGCAGTTCCGGGAGATTGCGCGTGTGGCGGGGCTCATCTTCCAGGGCTATCCGGGGCAGTCGAAGAGCGTGAAGCAGTTGCAGGCCAGCAGCAGCCTGCTGTACGATGTCTTCGTGAACCACGATCCCGGCAATCTCCTGGTGGCCCAGGCGCGGCGCGAAGTGCTGGAGCGGCAGCTGGAGGCGAGCCGGTTGGGGCGTGTCCTCGAGCGCCTGTCGCGCAGTGCCGTGCGCGTGGTGGATGTGGAACGCCCCACTCCGCTCGCCTTTCCGCTCATGGTGGACATGACGCGCGCCAAGCTGAGCACCGAAAAGCTCGCCGACCGGGTGAAGCGCATGACGGTGGCCGCCGAGAAGCCGGCGAAGCACGGGGTGGCGAGTGTGTTCCGCATTGGCGCCACCGTGTCGCGGCTCATGAGCCACGACGAGCCGCGCCGTTGACTGCCGCAGAGGGCGAACTGGAGGGGCAGCTGGAGGGGGCGCTCGAGCTGTCCGTCGCCAACGAACGGGTGCTTCTGCTCCCGGAACGCGCGCTCTGGCTGCCGGCGCACGACACACTGCTGGTGGCCGACCTGCATTGGGGAAAGGCCGCCGCCTTCCGCGCCGCACACGTGCCGGTGCCGATGGGCACCACGAGCAGCGATCTCGCTCGACTGTCGAGCGCCCTCCAGTCAACCGGGGCGAGGCAGTTGCTCATTCTGGGCGACCTGCTGCATGCCCGCAGCGGCCGGCACGACGAAACGATTCGTACCATCGGCGAATGGCGGGAGCGGCACGAGCAGGTGACCATGTCCCTGGTGCGCGGCAATCATGACCAGCATGCCGGCGATCCACCGGCAACGCTGCGCATCCGGTGCACCGACGAACCGGCGCGGCTGGGGCCGTTCGTGGGCGTGCACGAGCCGGCGCACCACGCGCACGGCTACGTGCTCTGCGGGCACCTCCACCCCTGTGTCACGGTACGCGGTCGCGGCCGGCAGTCGCTTCGCCTGCCGGCGTTCGTGTTCGGAGACACCCGCGGCGTGCTGCCCGCCTTCTCGAGTTTTACCGGTGGCGGCATGTACGAAATGCAGACCGGCGATCGCCAGTACGCGATCGCCGGAACCGAGGTGGTGCCGCTCGCCTGAAGGTGCCGCTCAGGGCGTGCCCTTGCCGCGCACCTTCTGCACCAGCGAGTAGAGCACCACCAGCACACCGCCGCTCACCACGCCCAGCAGCGCGTCCAGCACCGTCTTGGTCACCGGTGCCACCGGCCCGGTGCTCGCGGCCCACGCCTGCAGCACCACGTCGGCGGCATGCCAGCCGTGCGCAATGATGCCGCCGCCCACGGTGAACATGGCGGCCGTGCCCAGCACGGAGAGCGTCTTCATGAGCAGCGGCGCCGCCTTGAGCAGCACGGCGCCCAGGGCGCTGCCTCGCCGGTGCAGCGCCAAGCCGGCGTCGTCGATCTTCACGATCCCCGCCACGAGTCCGTACACGAACACCACAGCGGCCAGACTGATGAGGGAGAGCGAGACGACCTGCTGGGACAACGGTGCCGCACTCATGGTGCCCAGCGCGATCACGATGATTTCCGCCGACAGCACGAAGTCGGTACGGATGGCACCCTTGATCTTCCCCTGCTCGATGGCCACCAGCTGCGCCTCGGTGAGCTCCGGCCTCGTGAGGACCGGGGAATGGACCGTCGGTTCATCGGCGTGCAGGAACTTGTGCGCCAGCTTCTCCACCCCTTCGAAGCAGAGGAAGAGGCCACCGATCATCATGAGCGGCATCACCGCCCACGGCGCAAACGCACTGATGAGCAGTGCCACCGGCACCAGAATGACCTTGTTCCAGAAGGAGCCCTTCGCCACGGCCCACACCACCGGCAACTCGCGCTCGACGCGCACGCCGCTGGCCTGCTCGGCATTGAGCGCCAGGTCGTCGCCCATGACCCCGCTGGTCTTGCGCGCGGCCACCTTGGACAGCACGGCCACGTCGTCCATCATGGACGAGATGTCATCGAGCAGGGCGAGGAGACTGGAGGGCATGAGGTGAAGGCAGTGGGGATGAGGAGGTGGTCAGCGCAACGACCCGAGCAACTTCTCGACGAACGTGTTCAGGCTGGCATTCGTGTCCATCCAGCGGATCACCGCCACGACATCGTTGACCGGATCGACATAGATGAAATTGTTGCCGGCGCCCACATGCACGAAGGCCTGCTCCGGTGCCGCCTTGAGATACGCGCCTTCCGGATTCACGAACCAGTTCATGTAGCCGTACGTGCGCTGGGCCGGGGTGGGCGTGAGCGCCTGCGTGACCCACGACTCGCTCAACAGCTGCTTCCCGCCCCAGTTGCCGCGCCGCAGCGTGAGCAGGCCGAAGCGGGCCATGTCCCAGGCATTGAGCACCATGCCGCCACCCCAGTGCCCACCACCGCTCACACTCTGCACTTCACGGCCGTCGAGCACGATCCAGGAGTTGTCGTAACCGTACCAGCGCCACGTGTGCGAGGCGCCGATGGGGTCCATGATGCGCTCCTTCAGCACCTCCGGCAGCGGCCGCCGCCACAGCTGCAACACCGCCAGCGCGAGCACGTTCACGCGCGTGTCGTTGTATTCATAGCTGCTCCCCGGTGCCTTGCGGGCCCGCGCGGTCCAGGTGCTCGCGTCCTGCGCCGGACGGTCGGCCCACTCGGGTTTGCCCCACAGGGTGCCCTCCCAGTCGCTCGTCTGACGCAGCAGGTCGTCCCACGTGATGGTCCGGTTGTGCGGCGTTTCGAAGGGCATGAGCAGCCGGTCGGTACCCGGCCAGTCGCGCCCGTACGCCGTGCCGTTCGGCCGTGCCCGCACGATGGGCGGCATGTACGGGGCCACCGTGTCGCGGACGCTCCGAATGCGGCCGTCGTCCACGGCCAGCCCCACCACCGTGCTCAGAAAGCTCTTGGTCACGCTGTTGGTGGTCTCGTTGGCCGTGGGGTCACCCCACGTGGCCACCACGTAGCCCTGGCGCACGATCACGCCGGTCGCGCCACCACGCGGCGGCAACGGCCCAATCGCCTCACCCAGCGGCTCGCGCCCGAACGATTGCAGGTGGTTGAGTTCGAGATCACGCGGCGTGCGGCTTTCCTTGCTGATCGCAAACGCCACCGCATCGGCCAGCTTCAGCGAGTCCATCCCCACCGCCGCGGGCGCCCGCCGCTCCCACGAGCCCGCCGGCGGGACGTAGGGCGTGGCCGCCGCACGCGCCTTCTGCGCCTGCGCCGCGGGAGCGAGGAGCAGCAGCGCGACCGCCGCGAGCCCCGCACCTCCGCGCCGCCCTCCCCGCCGCGCCTCCTCTGCGCCGCCGATCATGCGATCGGCCCCTTGCCCTTCGCCTTGCTGATCACCCCGGGCACGTTGTTGGCCTTGAGCAGGGCGTTGAACGCGGGCACGTCCACCGTTTCGATCGCCTCGACTTCGGCGCGAATGCCGGCCCACACCTTCTCCAGTTCGGCCAGCCGCTCCTTCACCGGCTGCGTGAGGCGCGTGTTCCCCTCCACCTGACCCAGCAGGAAGCCGTACTGGCCGTTGATGCCGTTGGCGTAGTTGATGATGTCCTGCCCGTTGGCCGCCTTGGTAGTGAGACGCGGATCCATCTTGTCCAGCTTCCCCGTGAGCGCGCGTCCTGCCTTGCCGATCGTGTCGGCGGCCGTCGTTTCGCGCGCGCGCGTCACGTACCCCTGCACCTGCGTCTTCACATCGCGCAGTCGCAGCACCGACTCGTGAATCTCGTTGATGCGCATGGCCAGCAGGTTGGCCACGCTGTCCCGCTCGGCGATCACCGCCGTTGGGGCGTCAATGCGGGGGTCCTGCTTCACCACGAGCGGCTGCGACAGCACCGTCGTGCCCACCGTGAGGCGCACGGTGTAGTTCCCCGGCGAGACGCGCGCGCCGCCGTCACCCGGTGCGCCGAACAGCATGACGTTGCCGATGCGGGCCGGCATCGCGCGCCGCAGGTTCCACGTGAGGGTGTTGAGCCCCGGCTTCACCGCCAGACGGCTCGTCGAGTCGCGCGTGGCGAAGCTGCGCACCACGGCGCCCTTGGCGTCGAGGAACTCGAGGGAAACGGCGGTGGCGCTGTCGGGCGCCGTGGCCAGGCGGAAGTACACCGTGGCCCCGTTGGGCGGATTCTTCCCCGCATTGGCCGGGGTACCAAAGCCTCCGCCGCCGGCGAAGAGCACCGCCTCGCGCGGCGCGTACAGGTGCGCCTTGGCCTGTTCGAGACTGTCGGCGTGCTGCCGAATGACCGACAGGTCGTCGAGAATCCAGAAGGCCCGTCCCTCGGTGGCCGCAATGAGGTCCCCGTGCTTCACCTGCAGGTCGGTAACGGGCACCACCGGGAAGTTGCTGCGCAGCGGCAGCCACTGGGCACCGGCATTGTACGACAGGTACACCCCCGTTTCCGTGCCCGCATACAGCAGCCCCTTGCGCACCGGGTCCTCACGCACGACACGCACCGGCTCCCCGTCACGCAGCCCGTTCACGATGCGCGTGAACGTGGCGCCGTAATCACGTGACACGAACATGTGCGGCGTGGGATCGCCCAGACGGTCCTTGCGGAACGACACGTAGAGGGTGCCCGCGTCGTGCGGCGAGATGGCGATTTCGTTCACGAGTCCGTCGCCCCACGCGGCGGGCGTGATGTTCGTCCAGCTCTTGCCCCCGTCACGGGTGCGCTGGATGAGCCCGTCATCGGTGCCCACATACATCGTGCCCACCTCGTGCGGCGACTCCTCGATCACCACGATCGTGGCGTACACTTCGCCGCCGGCGCCTTCGTTGGTGATCGGCCCGCCACCCCACCCCTGACGGCTCTTGTCATTGCGCGTGAGGTCACCCGAGATCGGCGTCCAGCTCTGGCCGCGATCGGTGGTCCTGAACAGCACGTTGCCACCGTGGTACACCACCTTGTCGTCGTGCTGCGACACCTCGATGGGCGCCGTCCAGTTGAAACGGTACCTGGTCTTGTCGGTGGGCTCCGTGAGGTTCATTTCCGGCCACGGCATGATCGTGCGCGTGAGCCCCGTCTGCGCATCCTGCTCGTCGATCAGCCCCTGGTAGCAGCCGCCGTACACATAGCGCGGATTCTTCGCGCTCACTCCCATGTTGGCGCTTTCGCAGCCGGGGCCCTCGTTCCAGTCGCGGATGCCGATCGCGCCGCCATCACTGCGCGACTTGATGATCACGCTCGTATTGTCCTGCTGGCCGCCGTACAGCTTGTAGGGGAACGCGTCGTCCACCGCCACGTGATAGAATTGCGACGTGGGCTGGTTGTCCTGTGTGCTCCAGCTCTTGCCACCGTTCAGTGAGATCGATGCGCCGCCGTCGTTGGCATTGATCACGTAGCGCGAATCGCGCGGGTTCACCCAGATGCCGTGATTGTCACCGTGCGTGGCGGGAACGACGGCAAAGGTGCGCCCACCGTCGGTGCTGCGCAGCAACGGGGCGTTGCTCACCCACACGGCGTCGGCGTTCTGCGGATCGGCGGTGATGTGCATGTAGTACCACGAGCGGGTCTGGATGAGCCGGTCGCCGTTCACCAGGCGCCAGCTCTTGCCGGCATCATCGCTCCGGTAGAGGCCCCCGTTCTCCGCCTCCACGATGGCGTACACGCGGTCGGGATTCGCCGGGGACACCGACACGCCGATCTTGCCCATCAGCTTCGGCAGCCCGTCGCTGAGGCGGGTCCACGTGTCGCCGCCATCGGTGCTCTTCCAGAGGCCGCTCCCTGCGCCGCCCGAGCGCACCATCCACGGCGTGCGCTGATGATCCCAGAAGGCCGCGTAGAGAATGCGCGGATTGGTGGCGTCCATGCTGAGGTCACTCGCGCCGCTCGTCGCGTTGGTGCCCTTGAGCACCTGCGTCCAGGTGCGTCCGCCGTCGGTGCTGCGATAGATGCCGCGCTCCGCGCTCCCCTGCCAGCGATCGCCCTGTGCCGCGACATAGACCACGTCGGGGTTCCCCGGATGCACACGCACCGCCGAGATCTGGCGCGACGCTGCCAGCCCGATCCTGGACCACGTCCGCCCCTGATCGGTGCTGCGGTACATCCCGTCTCCGTACGTGCTCGACTGCCCGCGAATCGCGTGCTCGCCGGTGCCCACGTAAATGACGTTCTCATCGCTCGGCGCCACGGCAATCGCCCCGATGCTGCTCGACGTGAAGAAGCCGTCGGAGATGTTGCGCCAGTTGGTGCCGGCATCATCGGTGCGCCACAGGCCGCCCCCGGTGTAGCCGGCGAAGTACGTCATGGGGTTCGACGGCAGGCCGGCCACGGCCACCGAGCGCCCACCGCGCCACGGCCCCACGTTGCGCCAGGGCAACGCCGCGAAGGTTGCCGAGTCGAAGGCGGACGGCCCGCTGCGGACGCTGGCCACCGGGCGTGCCGCGCGCGACTGCGCGGCAAGAGTGACGGGGAGCGCCAAGGAGAGCGCGAGGGGAAACGTCAGCACCAGCGTGGCGACACCGGGTCGCCGGGCGAGGGGGGAACGACGAGCCATCGGGTCGAGCTCCTGTGGAGGGGGGTCGGACGATGCCCAAAGATAGCGGGACTTCAAGCCGCCGTTCCGGCCGGCCGATACCCCAGCAGGGCGGAGGGGGACGTCCGGTCCTGCTTGCCGGCATTGGTCAGTGGCGCTTCATCCAGGGGACATGCAGGCAGGCAACACGGCGGGAATTGGCTCGAGCGGGGGGATGGCGCGTGACGACATGGCTCCCGTCACCGCACCCATCGCGACCCCACCGGCCGCGACGTCACCGACACGTCGGCTGTTCCGCCGCGTCGCCGATCGCACGGCACTACGCCTCGGCCGCGCCGTGCTGGCCTACCTGGGGATCATGGTGGGCATCATCACGCTCGCGCCGTTCCGCTTTGCGAGCGCGCCGGTTCACGGCCTGTCGTTCGTGTGGACCTGGTCCGATCTCGTGCTCAACCTGGTGATGTTCGCGCCCGTGGGCTTCGTGTACCAGCTCACCCGACCGCGCGGCGTCGCTCCCGATCTGGGGCGGGTTTTCCTGCTGGGGCTGGCCGCGAGCAGCGCCATCGAAGTGGCGCAGCTCTTTTCGCCACTGCGCTATCCGTCGCTCTTCGATCTGGCCACCAACTCCAGTGGGGCCGTGCTGGGCGCCCTGGCCTACACCCGGCTGTCGCAGCGCGTCCCGGGACACGCGGCCGTGCAGCGGCTGGCGCTCGAACTGCCGCTCATGGGGCTGGTCTATCTGCTCGTCCCCCTCTGTTGGCTCATCGGTTTCGGGAGCGAAGAGGAAAGTCGCCGGGTGCTGGTGCTTGGTCCGGCGCTCATGGCCGGGGGCATTCTGGGCACGGTGCACGGCGCGGTGGTGAGTCGCACCGGTCCGGGCTGGTGGCTGGCGGCCACCTCGCTCGGCTGGTCGCTCGTGGCCCTCGTGCCCGGGGGGCGCGGCGATCTGCCCCTGGTCGCTGCGACCTCGGCACTGGTCGTCGCGGTGGCCGTGTCCTGTCATCTCGCCACGCGGCGCGTGCTCCAGGGGGCGCCCGCCGGCGGCAGCCGCCGCTTCGAAGTCCCCACCTTGCGGCGCGTCCTGCCCGTGTTCGCCGCCTATCTCACCCTGTCGGCGCTCTGGCCGTTGGGTGATGCGGACGGCCAGTGGCGGGGCACCCTGGCACTCACCCTCGCCGACGCGACCCTCACGCAAGGCACCGTGTTTCGCGCCCTCGAACAGGTCGCGGCCTTCACCCTGGTGGGGTACATGGCCGCCGAATTCCGCGGTCGCGACCGACGCCGGCAAGGTGCGGTGATGCTGCAGGTGGTGGCGTGGTGCGCCGTCGTGTCGGCGCTGCTGCAGGCGGCACGCGGCTTTCAGCCGGCGACCGGTGCCAGCCTGCTGCTGTTCCTGCTCACCCAGGTGGCGTCCATGACCGGCCACCAGCTGTATGTGCTCCAGCGTGACCACGTGCGGGCCCTGCTGCAGCGGCAGCGCGCCTAGGGCGCTACGCGGCCCCCAGGTCGGCCTCGGCCTCGATTTCCACGAGGTACTCGTCGCCGATGAGCGGCGCCTGCACCATGGTGTTGGCCGGCAGGATGTGACCGAAGCGTTCGCCGTGGGCGCGCGCCACGGCTTCCCAGTCGCGCTCCACGTTGGCCACGAACACGCGGGTGCGGACCACGTCCTCGAGCGTCCCGCCCAGCGACTGCAGCGCCCCGGCGATCTTGTCGATGCAGAAGTGCGTCTGCGCCGCCGCATCGTTGCCGCCAATGGCGCGGCTGCCGTGCGTCGCGGTTGTGCCCGAGACATGAATGCGCTGACCCTTGCGCACCGCGCGGCTGTAGCCGGCCAAGGGTTCCCACACCGTGCCACTCAGGGCCAGCGTGCTGCCATTGCGTCCCGGTTGCGTGGTAAAGGGCGCCGGGAAACTCGCGAGATGATGTGACAGGTCACCGCTGGCGGTGAGGTACGGCGGCGTGCGGTACTCGTCACCACAGTCGCCCGGGATGGGAGACAGCGCTGCCTGTGCCGCCGCCAACGTGGCCCGGTCGGTGTCGTCGAGCGCAAAGGCGAACAGTCGCGCCGTGTCGGCGACGTGCTGCGAATGGCTCAAGCGTGCGCCCACGATCACCCCGGCCACCCCCGGCTGCTCGAGTACCCAGCGACTGGCGACCGTGGCAATGGACACGCCGTGCCTGGTGGCCACCTGCTGGGCAGCACGCAGTACCTGCTGGAACGGCGCCCAGCCTCCTGCGGCACGAATGAACCGTCCGTACTTCATTTGCGACCACGTCTCGAGGTTGGCCCAGTCCGGCTCCGGCGCATCCAGCCAGCGTTCACTCAGGAACCCGCCCAGCACCGTCCCGTAGCACAGCAGCCCCACGCCGTGCTGCTGCGCGAACGCCGACAGCGTGCCGGTGAACCGCGTGTCAATGAGACTGCCGCTCACCTGGTTGCTCACCAGGCGAATGCCCGAGGCGATGGCCACGCGCAGGTGAGCCGTGTCGAAGTTGGTCACTCCCACGGCTCGCAGCCGGCCCGCATCGCGCGCGTCCTCCAGCAGCCACAGCGCATCCAGCCACCGCGGATCGGCGAAGGTCCACGCGTGAAACTGCAGCAGGTCCAGGCACTCGGTTTGCAGCCGCTGACAGGCGCGGTCGATGGCCGCACGCACGTCGGCCGCCGTGACGGGGCCGGGTTCGGGCACCCACTTGGTGAGGCATTGCACCGTCGTGGCATCACCCACCACATCCCGTCGGAACCGCCCCGCCACGATCTCCGCCGATCCGTAGTGATCGGCCATATCGAACGTGGTGAGCCCCGCCTCGTGATAGGGCGCCATGGCCCGCGCCGCCGCATCCAGATCGAGCGTGCGACCATCACGTTCCATGTCGGCGATCTGCCACAGACCGGTGAGCGCACGGGAGATGGTGAGGCCGGGGGCCAGGGTGAAGCGATCGATCATGAGCGGGGGGATGTGGGAGACGAAGGACGGAGCACGGCGTTCATTCCGCCGGGAGCACGTACGTGATGGCACGGAGATCCCCACCACGCGCCGCCAGGGCGCGGGTTTCGCGCCAGTAGACCAGCGTACCGATCGCCATGACCGCCAGCCAGACGAGTGTGCTGCGCGCGTACCACCCCGGCACATCGGCCGTGAGATCGCGGTAGCTGTGCACCCACAGGAGGGCGCTCAACGTGACCAGCGCCACGATGGCAACCAGTACCTGCGCCCAGCGCGCCCGCAACACGCGCACCTCGCGCGCCAGCGCCGGATTGTGCCCCGGCAGGCGCAGCACCGAGCAGGCCATGATGATGAAATTCACCAGCATCGCCGTCACCAGAATGTCGACACCCAGAAAGAAATCGCCGGCAAAGTGCCCGCCCAGGATCCCCAGGGTGGACAGGATCGCCGAGACGAAGAGGGCGGTGCGAGGTGTACCGTTGGCGGCGTCGACCGAGGCCATCGCGCGCGGAAACACGCCATCTTCGGCCCAGGCGAAACAGAGCCGTGACACCCCGAGCAGCATGCCCGGGAGATCCTTGATGAGCGCCAGCGCGGCTCCGGACATCATGAGCACGCCAACGGCCGGAGACACGAGCGGTGTGAGGAGCCCGGGGGCGGTGACGTCCCCCGTGGCACTCGCCGCCGCCACGTACTGCCAGGGCACGGCGCGGTAGACGGCCCCGGTGAAGGCGAAGTAGAAGATGCCCACGGTGCCGATGGCGAGGCCGATGGCCAACGGCAGCGTACGCGAGGGATTGCGGGCTTCGCCGCCGGCCTGCGCGATGACGTCGAAACCAATGAAGCTGGAAAAGAGCACGGCGGCGGCGGGCGGCACCACGGTCCAGAAGTCACCCGACTGACCAGCCAACATGGCCCCCTCGCCGCGTGCCGCGACCAGTGCCCGGTACTCGTCGGGGCCGTGGCTGAACCCCGTGACGATGACCAGGCCACTGCACACGAACACCAATCCCACCAGCGGGACGAGGGTGCGGGTCACCGCCCGCACGCCACGCAGGTTGACCAGGACGAACAGCCAGAGAAAGCCCAGCGCCAGGGCGAGGCGTACGCCCCGCTGATCGAGCGCGGCCGCCAGGTCCGTCCATTGGGCCGCGCGCGCCGTATCCCGGAGAAAGGGCGGAATGACATACGACACCACACCAATGGCGATGCACAGCCCGAACCACTGCGAAAACGACGCCAGAAAGCCCGTGTACGGCCCGATCGCGCGGCTCGCATACACGTACGACCCACCGGCGCGCGGCATCGCGCTGCCCAGCATCGCGTAGCAGAGGGCGGCCAGAACGGCCGGGACGGCCGCGATGAAGTACGCCGGCAGCACATACTCGCCGATCCCCGGGACCGAGCGCTGGAGCGCGAAGGGCACGATGTTGATGCCGGCGCCGACCATGGACCCGATGCCGGCAGCCGCGAGCCCCACCAGCCCCAGATCACGTCGCAGCCGGCCGCCGGATGGTCCGTCGTGCAGGTCACTCACGATCCCGCCGTGGTGACGAACGGGGGCACGGGCACGGGGGCGTCTCGTCACTCATCGTTTCCAAACTCCGGATAAGCGGGGGCGGTCAGCGCGGTGATGACCACCGGGGCGCGAGGTCGGAAAGCTGCAGTGCGGCACACGCCAGCGAAACACCCTGGCCCGGAGATCCGCCGCCCGTGACGGCTGGGCCGGCGCCCCGGTGCCGGGAGGCAACTGGCGCCGCGGCGCATTGCTCCGCAGCTTCGTCACATGCCTCTCCTTCGACCCCTGCTCATCGCGGCCATGCCGCTCCTGGTCGCGCAGCCACCTGCCGATCGCTATGCCGAACTGCAGCAGCTCTTCCAGCGGTGGCGAACCTTCGAGGAAGCGCCACAGGTGAACGGCGCCCCTGATTACACACCGGCGACGAACGCCAGGCGCCTGGGCGAGCTCCGCGCCATGCAGCAGCAGTTGACGGCGATCGACACCACCGGCTGGAGCGTGCCGCAACAGGTCGACTGGCATCTGGTCCGCGCGGAGATGAACGGCATGCTGTATCACCTCACGGTGCTGCAGCCGTTCGCGCGCGACCCGGCCTACTACGCCTCCGTGCGTACCGACGAAAGCGATACCCCTGCCGAGGAAGGGCCCACGATCCACGGCGCGATTCGTCTGTGGCAGTATGGCATCTGGCCGCGTACGGTCCTCGATACGGTGCGTGCACTCACCCCCGACGAACGCGCGCGCCTCACGGCCGCCCTGCGTGGCGTACCGCCACTGCTCGAGCAGGCCCGCAACAATCTCGCCGATGCCACTGCCAAGGATATCTGGGTGGGCGGCGTGCGCGCGTTCGAGGAGCAGCATGAGGCCCTCGGGCTGCTCGCCATGCGTGCCCGTGAGCGTCATCCGCAGGATGGGGCGCTGGCCAAGGCCATTGCGGACGCCCGTACGGCCACCGACCGCTTTGCAACGTGGCTGCGCGCCGAAGCCCCCAAGCGCACCGGGCCGTCGGGGATCGGCAAGGCGCAGTACACGTGGTATCTGCGCAACGTGCTGCTGATGCCCCTCACCTGGGAGGAGGAGGTCACGATTACCCGGCGGGAACTCGCCCGTGCCCACGCCTCGCTGCGCCTCGAGGAAGCGCGCAACGCGGCGCTCCCCCCCATGCCGGTGGCGGCGAACCCGGCGGAGTTCGCGGCGCTGCAGGACACCATGCTGCCGCGCTACCTCGGATTCTGGCGCGACAAGCAGCTCATCACCATGGAGCCATGGATGGAGCGGGCGCTGCGCGAGCGCTTCATGGGCTTCTCCCCCGAGCCCACGCGCAACTTCTTCGCGCAGGCCACGCATCGCGATCCGCGCACGCTCTGGACGCATCTGTGGCACTGGTGGGACAACATGCGCATCCGCGTGGCGCCCCACGCCAACCCCATTCGCCGTGAGCCGCTCCGCTACAACGTGTGGATGAGCCGCGCCGAGGGGATGGCCACGGTCATGGAAGAGTGGGCCATGCACGCCGGTCTCTACGACGACAGCCCGCGCTCGCGGGAGATCGTGTGGACGATGCTGGCCGCCCGCGCCGCCCGTGGCTTGGGCAATCTGTACGCCCACGCCAACGATCTCGACATGGCGGGCGCCGGGGACCTGCACGTGTCGTGGACACCGCGGGGGTGGATGCGGCGCGATCCGCTCCTTGGCTTCGAACAGCACCTGTACCTGCGCCAGCCGGGCTACGGTGCGTCGTACGTCACGGGAGGGCGCCTGATGGAAGAAACCATTGCCGAACGCGCCCGGCAGCTCGGTCCCGCCTTCACCATGAAGCGGTTGTTCGACGAAGTGAACGCGGCCGGCATGATTCCCGTCTCGCTGATCTACTGGGAGCTCACGGGAGACGACCGCATGATCCGCGAACTCAAGGACGGACAGGGACCGCTGCCGTTCCGCTGACCCGGTACCGGGGTCGGCGGCGTGGCGTTCCCAATCGGTTCAAGCGCACCAGCGGCATGAACACCCGCGTCAGCTGGGGACGGAACGCACAGCGCGGGGACGAGCATGCGGCGCAGGAACGCCTGCGCCGCACGGGGAGCGGCGGCTCGACGGTGGGGAATGACGAACAGGACTGCATCTCCGCAGTGCACCAGCCGATATTTGCGTGTACCGCTCGTCATTCACCGACCTTCTCGTTCGGGTACCGCTGACATGTTCAACGATCTCTGCGACGATGCGCACGAAGCGCATTCGCTGAAGCTTATCAATCGTGCCGTGATGGTGATCGCCGTGGTGTTCGTCGCCTTTGGCGGTGTGGCCATCAGCACGCGTCTTGGGGCCACCGAGCCGCCGGCCTCTGCTGCCTATGGCACGAAGGACGCCACCCCAGACGCTGCCGTGTTCGGCGACTGAGCCAACGCCACGACGCACGAGGGCGCGATACCAACGGGTATCGCGCCCTCGTGTCGTTTGCTCCCACGACGTCGCGGCGACGTGCAGATTTGGGGGATTCCCCACAGCCCTGGAGCACGGCGCATGTCCGACTGTTCGCTGCCCCGTCGCGCGTTTCTCGCCCGTGCCATCGTGGCCGGCACGACCGCGGCGCTCGCTCCCCGTGACCTCTGGGCCGCCGTCGGCAGCCGGTTGCCGGCAGCCCCCGCCATCATCACCAGCGAACGGCTTCGGCCCCAGTGGCCCAGCGGGGTGCAGACGGGTGATCCGTGGCCCACACGGGCCATCCTCTGGGGCCGTACCGATCGCGCGGCGCAGCTGCAGGTGGAGTGGTCCACCACCGAGGGGTTTCGCGACGTGCGCCGGGTGCGTGGTCCCGTGGCGCGGGCGGCCCATGCCTTCACCACCCACCTCGACCTGCACGACCTCCCCCCGGGGCAGACCATTTTCTACCGCGCGCGCTACGAAAGCCTCGCGTCACCGGGCGCGTTCAGCGAACCGGTCGTTGGACAGCTGCGGACACCGATCCGCGCGACCGCGCGCGCCACACGCCCGGTGCGCATCGCCTGGTCGGGCGACATGGTCGGCCAGGGATGGGGCATCGATGAGGCACGCGGCGGCATCCGCATGTACGACGCCCTGCGGCGTGCCGAGCCGGACGTCTTCGTGCATTCGGGTGACAACATCTACGCCGACGGGCCATTGCAGGCCGAAGTTCCGCTCGACGACGGCACCGTGTGGCGCAACCTCGTCACGGAGGCCAAGAGCAGAGTCTGCGAAGCGCTCGACGACTTCCGCGGCGCGTTTGCCTACAATCTCCTCGATGCCAACGCGCAGCGGTTCGGTGCCAGTGTCCCCGTCATCGCCCAGTGGGACGATCACGAAGTGGTCAACAACTGGTTTCCTGATCTCATGCTGACCGACGACGTGCGCTACACGGAGAAGCGCGTGCGGGTGCTGGCCACCCGTGCTCGGCAGGCGCTGTTCGAGTTTCTCCCCATCCGGCGGCACGCCGTCGATCGCGAGCGGGTCTATCGGGCGTTCAGTCTGGGCCCCCTGGCCGACCTCTTCGTGGTCGACCTGCGCAGCTATCGCGGCGCCAACTCCCCGAACCTGCAGGCGGAGCCGTCTCCGGCCACGGCCATCCTGGGCGAGTCGCAGCTCGCGTGGCTGGAGCGTTCGCTCACGGTCAGTCGCGCCACGTGGAAAGTGGTGGCCTGTGACATGCCCATTGGCCTCGTGGTGAACGATCCCGTGCGCGACGGCGTACGGAACTACGAGGCCATTGCCAACGCCAACGACGGCGCGCCGCGTGGGCGAGAGCACGAGATCGCCCGCCTGCTGCAGCGATTGCAGCAAGCAGGGGTGCGCAACGTGGTCTGGGTCACGGCCGACGTCCACTACTGCGCGGCCCATCACTATGCCCCCGAGCGGGCCGCGTTCACCCGCTTCGATCCCTTCTGGGAGTTCGTGGCGGGGCCCATGCACGCCGGCACCTTCGGCCCCAACGCGCTCGACGGCACCTTCGGTCCGGCAGTGCGCTTCTCCAGTGCGGCGCCGTCGCCCAACCGGCCGCCCAGCGACAACCTGCAGTTCTATGGCACCTTGGATATCGACCCCGGAACGCGGGCGCTCACGGCCGCACTGTGGGATGTGACGGGCAGGAAGCTGTGGTCGACGGAGCTCGCGCCGTAGCCGAAGCCACGGAGTTCACGTCAGACGCCCGTACCAATGCCGACTTCATCCGCCCGACCCATGGCTTCCGATCCCGACCACGAACTGCCCGCGCTCTCGGCCTTCGAGCGCGACCGCTATCGGCGACATCTCATTCTTCCGGGCGTGGGGTCCGAGGGGCAGCAACGCCTCAAGGCTGCCCGCGTCCTGGTCGTGGGGGCCGGCGGCCTGGGCTCGCCGGTGGCCCTGTACCTCGCCGCCGCCGGGGTGGGCACGCTGGGGCTCGTCGACCATGATGTGGTGGACCTCACCAACCTGCAGCGCCAGCTGCTGCACGGCACGCGGGATGTGGGACGCAGCAAGCTCGCATCGGCCGGCGACCGCCTGCATGACGTGAATCCGCACGTGCAGGTCGTCTCCCACGACTGCTGGCTCACGTCGGCCAACGCGCTGGAGATCATGCGCGGCTACGACGTGGTGGTGGACGGCACCGACAACTTCGCCACCCGCTACCTGGTGAACGATGCGTGCGTGCTGTTGGGCATTCCCAATGTGTACGGCTCGGTGTTCCGCTTCGATGGCCAGGCGTCGGTGTTCGCTACGCCCGACGGGCCGTGCTACCGCTGCCTCCATCCCGAACCCCCGCCCCCCGACATGGTGCCCAACTGCGCCGAAGGCGGCGTGCTGGGGGTGCTGCCGGGGCTCGTTGGCACCATTCAGGCCACCGAGACCCTCAAGCTGCTGCTGGGATTGGGCGACACGCTGGCCGGCCGACTCCTCATGATCGACGCCGTCGGCATGGAGTTTCGCACCGTGCGTCTCACCAGGGATTCCTCGTGCCCCGCGTGCGGCACGCGGACGCTCACGCAGCTCATCGACTACGACCAGTTCTGCGGGACACCGGGGCTGCACGCCCATGCCGACGCACGTGTAGACGAGGTGGCTCCCGCGATACTGCGCGCCTGGCTCGCCACCGGCGAACCGCTGCAGCTCATCGACGTGCGGGAGCCAACCGAAACGGCGGCCGGGATCATCGCCGGAGCCCACTGCCTTCCGCTTGGCACGCTGGCCCAGGCGCTCCACACCCTGCCGCGCGACGTGCGCACGGTACTCGTGTGCCAGAGCGGCGTGCGCAGTGCGCGGGCCGCGCGTCAGCTCATGGCCGCCGGCTTTCCGGCGGTGCACTCACTCGCCGGCGGCATGCTGCGCTGGCGCGAAGGCTGAGAGCGCGGCACGGAGCTCGGGGTGCTGCCGGGCATGCCCATCCACCGGCACCCCCGCAGCAATGGCCGCCCACGCCTGCTGCAGGCTGGCCGCCCCCGCCCGCGGGCCCATGGGGTGGGCAAACACCCCCCGCCCGGGCACGAACCCGAAGTCCACGGTCCCCACGCGGCGATACACCGCCTCCAGCGTGGCCGCCGAATCGCTGCCCCCCGGCACCGGGAGACTGGGCTTGAGTGGCCCCATGGGTTCCAGGCAGGCCCGCACATTCTCCAGCACCTCGTCGGGTGGCGTCATCATGCGATCGCCGAACCCCGGCATGATGACGATGTCCGCGCCGGCCAGCCGCTGCAGCCGCGTGAACACCCGCGAGTGCGCACCGTGCGCGGGGAGCCGGCCGAAGGCGGCGATGAACGGGAAGTGCGTCACGATGGGCACGCGCGCCACCCGGCGCAGCGCCCGCACGCCGCTGACGCCCACCGGCATGGCGTTCACCATCACGAGGTTGGCTCCGGCGGCCACCGCGGTATCGTGCAGGGCAGCCAGTCGGTCCACCTCGTCGGTGATGTTGCAGAGGAACCCTTTGGGTACCCCCGTCTCCTGCTCGGCACGTGCCCGCAGGGCACCCAGCAGCGCCGCGCGCTCGGCCAGTGGCGAGTAGGGGGCGTCGGCCAGCATTTCATCGTCCTTCGCGATGTCGAGCCCCCCCATCCACCCCTCGTACCCGAGGGGGGCGAAGTCGCCAGGGGCCAGCCCGATGTTGGGCTTGATCACCCCGAAGAAGAGCGGCCGACCGTGTACCTGCAGCCGCTCACGCACCCCCGCCACCCCGAACTGCGGGCCATCGAAGTGCGCGAGATACGACGCGGGAAATCCGATGTCCTCGAGGCGGATGAGCGGGATCCCCGGGGCGAAATAGACGCCCTCTCCCAGCACCGCGGAGATGAGGTTGGGCAGGCGTGCGCCGAAGTTGCCGTGCGGGTGGGCGATGACCGCACGGCATCGATGTACCGGGCCCGGGGGAATCACGCCCAGCGGGACGGAGAACGCCGGCAGTGGCGTCGCGTCGAGTTCGAGCACCTTCGCCGCGTGCCGCGGGCGGAAGTCCTCGTGCACGCCGATGCGACGCCACTGCGCGGTGGACTGCTCGCTGGCCAGATGCGCCGCCGCCACGCGCGGATCGCCGGCGCACTCGAACGTGAAGGTCAGCGTGAGATAGGCCTCCATGTCGAGCGAAGCCCGGGGAGCGAAGAACGCGTCGATGTCGTGTGGCTGCATGGGATCTCCGGTCAGTCCAGCGCCAGCAGGTGCAGCTGCACCTCACGCAGCGGGCGCGGGCCGTCGAGTTCAATGAGGAAGAGCGACTGCCAGCTGCCGAGGACCAGTTCACCCGACACCACCGGCACGCTCTCCGAGGCGTTCAGAAAGAGCCCCAGCAGATGCGCGTGCGCATTGGCCCGGTCATCCACCGGCGCGCGATTGTGACCATACGGCCGGTCCGCCGGCGCCAACTGCTCGAGCCACGCCACCATGTCCTGCTGCAGCGCCACCTCGCGTTCGTTGATGGTGATGCGCGCGGTGGTGTGCGGCGACATGACGGTGAGCAGCCCCTGGCGGACGCCCGTTTCCCGCACCCAGTGGCGCACTGTCTCGGTGAGGTCGAGGATCTCGATGGCTCGTGTCGTCCCGAGCGTGAGCCGGTGCGTCAGCAGGCGCGCAGTCATGGGGCCATCCTCTCGCACCGGCCGGGGCGCCGCAAGGGGTGGCGCTCCGATTTCCCGCGCCCCATGCTCCGGGAGCCGGACCACCGGCCCTGCCTCTCAAGCTCCCTTCCGCCTGCTCCGATCATGCGCGCCTTTCCCTTCCTGCGCCTAGCGTCCGTCGCCGGCGTGCTGCTGCTGGCGTGTGTTCCCTCCCTGCGCGCGCAGTCACCGGCCGCGCCGGCGGCACCGCCGGTGGCCCCGGCCGACAGCGCGCTCCAGAGCGAAATGCTGCGGCTGCTCGACGCCTTGCCCGCCCAGAGCAGCATGCACGCGCTGCACGTGCCGAGCGGCCGCACGGTGGCCGTGCGCGCCGATCAGCCCATGAGCACCATGAGCGTGATCAAGATTCCGATCATGGTGCAGGCCTACCGCGATGCCGAGGCGGGACGGTTGCGACTGGACGAGCGGCACACCATTCGCGAAGAGGATCTGCGCGGCGGCTCCGGCCTGCTGCAGCGGTTCGCGGTGGGGCTCGCGCCCACCATGCGGGATCTCATCGACCAGATGATCATCACCAGCGACAACACGGCCACCGACATGATCCTCGCGCGCGTGGGCAAGGATCGGGTGAACGCCTCGCTCCAGGCCCTGGGCTTCCGCGACACCCGCGTCATCCACACCATCGGGGATTTCTTCCGCCTGCTGCAGGCGGCGTACGACCCGCAGCGGGCCCGCTGGTCGGATGTACAGGTGTTCCGGGCGCGACCGCCCGCCGACATGTCGGCGGCGACAATGGCAGAGACCCGCTACCGCTTCACCGCCGATGCGGCCATGTGGCTGGGCAGCACGACGGCGCGCGAGATGAATACCTTGCTGCGCGGCATCATGACGGCCAGCTATGCCAACCGCGAGCACAGCGACGCGATGCTGCGCCATCTGCGTGGGCAGTTCTACAACTCACGGCTGCCCGCCACCCTGCGCTATGCCAGCGGCGTGACCGTGTCGCACAAGACCGGCGACTTCCCGCCCATCAGCGGCAGCGATGTGGGCATCATCGACTATCCCGGCGGCCCGATCGTGATCAGCGTCTTCACCAACAGCAACCGTGGCGACTTTGCGGTGCTCGAGGCCACGATCGGCAAGATCGCCTCGCGCCTGGTGGAGGTGTGGAAGTAGCGGTATCTGCCGCGCGCGCGTTCGTGCCGACCCGGAAGTCGGCAACGTGTGGCGGCGCTCCGCGCAGCGCCTTCTGCGTGCGGCAGGCGAGCGCAGCCAGCAAGGGCGGCAGCAGGCGACAGGAGCCGGATGTTACCACACCTCGCCCGGGCGCCACTCCACCGACAGCGGCAAGGACAGCGTCAACGGCGACGGCGTGCGCACCGTACGCCGAATCATGACCTCCTCGTCGGGGGTGGGCTCCATGCCCGCGGCGGTACGCACCCACAGCGCACCGCGCCACGACTCCCACCCCAGCCGTTCGTAGAAGGCCGCATCCGACGGCGATAGCGCCCCCAAGTCGAACGCCTCCAGATCATCGGTCACGGCCCGCAGCAACGCCGAGGCGAACCCCTGCCCCTGCCGCGCCGGTCGCGTGGCCACGAGTTCCACGTAACCGGTGCGCAGCAACGGGTACCCCTCGGGCTGCAGTTGCCGCTCCACCAGTATGAGGTGGCTGACCAAGGTGTCCCCTTCGTGCAGAAGCAGGTGCAGGCCGGGGCCGATCCAGTCGAGGTAGGGGGAAAGGTCTTCTTCGTAGGCCTCCGCACAGAGCGCCAGCACGTCGTCGCGCTGGACCGGACTGAGCTCGTGTGTAGGCAAGCGACGAAGGCGCGTTGGTCCAGCAGGCATGAACTCCCCCGTTTCTCCGATTCCCCGTTTCTCCCGTATGCTGTTCACGATCACCCCCCCGCACGGCGTTCGGGAGTGTCACGTGGGCGGACGGGATGTGAATCGGGGAACAGGAGCAACGGAGCGCATACGCTACCCGGAGTGGCGCGTCAGGCGAACGCCGCCCGGTAATCGTGCGCGTAGGCCGCGAAGCGGCGTGGGGCGACCCCGGTGATGTCCTGCACGGCCGTCGTGATGCGCTCGGAATACCCGAGCTTGAAGAAGTGCAGGATGGTCAGCAGGAAGTCGGCGTAATCCGCCGGCAGTCCGGCGGCGAGCAGTCCCGGCCGCATGGTCTCCGGTGTGATGTCCTCGTACCGGATGGTGCGACCCAGCGCCTGCGACAGCAGCACCGCGACCTGGTCGTGATCGAGCGCTTCGTCGCCCGTGAGATCGAACGCGCGGTTGGCATGGGTATCACCCTGCAGCAGCACGGCGGCCACGGCGGCTACGTCACGCGCATCAATGAAGCTGCCCTTCGCCGTGCCGGTCGGCAGCTGAATGACCCCGGCCGTCTTGATGCCATGCAGCCAGAACGTATGGAAGTTCTGCATGAACCAGTTGGGGCGAATCACGTTCCACGTGAGCCCCGACTGCTCGAGATGCCGCTCGGCCTTCCACATGGCGCCGTTGGGGTCGGCATCGGCCCCCATGGCGCTTAGGAGGACGACTTTGTGCACACCCAGTGCCTTGGCGGCATCCACGACCGGGCCGAGCAGCTGGTCCTGATTGGTGTGGCCCGGCGGTGACAGCAGGAACACGCCGTCCGCCCCGGCCACAGCGTCGCGCAGCCCTTCGCCCGTCACCAGGTTGACGGGCACCTGGCCAGGACCGGGCTGGCGGCTGGTGGCGCGGCGTACGGTGTGACCAGCGGCTTCGAGAAGGCGGGACACTTCACTGCCGACATTACCGCCGGCTCCGATGACGAGAAACGTGGACATGCAGCCTGCTCCTGTATGGTGAGGGGAGTTGTTGGACGTACAATGCCGCGTATTCACCATACCAAGAATGGCAGAAAATCCTGATTCTTTGTTTTTCCGTCCTGTCAGTCTAGTATTCAAGATATGGACATCCTGAGCAATCTGCTGCGCGAGGCTGGGCTGCGGCGCCGGCTGCTCGATCTGCGAGAGGTGCCCGAGCACACGGCGCTGCGCTTCCCCTGTGAGCGCAGCGTGGGCTTTCATGTGGTGCTCGAAGGCACGCTGTACGTGCACACCGACAGCGATCCACATCCCCTTCGCCTCGAGGCGGGCGATGTGGCCGTCATGGCTCGCGGGTGCACCCACCTGCTGACCACCAGCGAGCACGCCGTCGGACTCCCGGTGTACACGCTCACCGCCCATGCCGCGAAGAGGCCCGGCACCGGCGGCACGACCGGCACCGCCGGCACGCGCGTCGTGAGTGGCGCCTACCAACTCTGGAACGCGCCGCTGCATCCATTCTTCGCCGAGTGGCCGGCATGGCACCTGGTACGCGCCAGCCGCACGGCGACGCTCGAACCGCTGCAGCTGTGCGTGGCGATGCTCGCGGCAGAGATGCACGGCGAGCAGTTGGGACGCGACACGGTGGTGTACAGCCTGCTCGACGTGATGTTCACGCACCTGTTGCGCGACATCGCCGCCGCGCGCGCCGCGCAGGGCGCCTCGTTCAGTCTCGCCGTGCGCGACCCGCTCGTGCGTCGTGCCGTCGCGCTCATGCACGAGGATTGTGCTCACGACTGGACCCTCGACACACTCGCCCGGGCCGTGGGGATGTCGCGGAGCGTGCTGGCCGAGCGGTTCCGCGACGCGATGAACGACACACCGTTGTCGTATCTGCGCACCGTGCGGTTGCAGCGAGCCATGCGCCTGCTCGCCGAAAGCGACGACACCCTCGAGCGCATCGCCATGCAGGTGGGCTACACCGACGCGTTCAGCTTCTCGAAGGCGTTCAAGCGCGCCGTGGGACGCTCACCGGGCGAGTACCGGCGCGAACGCGCGGAAGACCAGTGGGCCAGCATGCGCTTCCCCCCCGCCGCGGCCATCGGCGGCTGAGACGTGAGACGGAAGCGGTGAGGGAATGGAGAGGCTGAACGCTGAGCCTCTGCCCGCTTCCCCTCGCGCCTCACATCGCCATGCTCAACGGGCGATGTAGAGGGTGTGCCAGGGCCCCGAGGTCACGTGCGCCCGCACTTTCATCGCCTTCACATCGAGCCCGGCGTGCTTGAGGGAATGCTCGAAGTCGGGATCGTCGCCCACCGACCAGTAGGCGATCGTGCCCCCGGGTTTGAGTGCCGCCATGGTGTTGGCAATGCCGCGGGTGGCGTACAGCCGCGAGTTCTCCTGCATGATCATCCCTTCCGGCCCGTTGTCGGTGTCCAGCATGATCGCGTGGAACCCGCCGCGGTTCTTGCGCAGCACATTGCTCACGTCATCATGCACGACGCGCACCCGGGGATCGGCCATGGCCACGGCGGACAGCGCAAACTCGGGGGTGGCGTTCCACTGGATCACCTCGGCCACCAGTTCGGCCACCACCACTTCGGCGTCGGGGCCGAGGTGCCGCAGCGCCTCGCGCAGGGTGAACCCCAGCCCCAGACCACCAATCAGCACCCGGGCGCCACGTGTGGCGGCGAGTGGGGCACACGCCACCTCGGCCAGCTTGTCCTCGGAATGATGCCGCCGCGTGGACATGAGCTCCACGCCGTCGGCCCGAATGAGATAGGCCCCATCGTGACGGAAGAGCTGCAGCAGCGTGCCGTCGGGGGTGTGCGCCTCGCCAAGGCGTTCGAGGGGTTTCATCCCCGCAAGCTAGCCCCGTCCATTGCGGGCACACCACCGGCGGCCAGACGCCATGGATGGGGAGCCCCCCGTACCCTCACCGGTGTGCCCGAATGCCCAGAAACACCGGAACCGCCATGAGCTCCGCGTAGTGCCGCGGGTCTGCCGCGCGCATGGCCTCGGTGGGCCGGGGCATGGCTCGCTGGCTGCGGGAAACAGCTCGTCGGAGCATACGGAGCCGCGGAGGCACGGAGCACCGCGGGATGTACTCTCCGTGTCTCCGCCGCTCCGTGCCGCCGACGAGCAGTCACGACATCACTCGGAATCGTAGATCTGGACGCGACTCCACCGCGAATTGTTCTGTGCCACGAATTGCTGGTGCGCGGGGTGCACCTGATAGGCATCATGCTCGGCCATGTCGCGGAACAGCAGCACCAGCGCCCACGTGTACGTGCGGTCGATCACCGGCCGGTCGGTGGACGCCGGCGTGCCGATGTAGCACCCCTGCGAGGGGATGGCGGACAGCGCCTTGAGGTTGCTCTCGAAGCTGGCGCGCTCGTCATCGGACAGGTCCGGGCGCAACCAGAAGTACACGGCGTGAACGAGCATGGGCATGGGGCTGGAGGGAGTGACGGCGGACTCCCCAAGCTCACCGTCACGCCCCTCCCCCCGCAACCGCCACCCTACCAGCCGCGCACCACATCCCGCACCGCGTCCACGAACGCGCGCGCCTCGGTCGACGGGACCGCGCCGCGTCGCCACACGGCGACGATGTCGCGCTGCAGATCATGATCGACGAGCGGGACATACACGCACTGCGGCGTGTTGTAGCGGCTGGCGGCCATGGCCGGCACGATGGAGACCCCCACGTCGGCGCCCACGAGCTCGAGCACCGTGGCCAACTGCGCGCTGCGGCACACCACCGACGGCCTGACCTGCCGGCTCGAACAGAAGCCGGCTACCTGTTCGCCCAGGCAGTGCGCCGGGTCGAGCGTCACCGCCGGTGCATCGTGCAGCTGGGCCAGGGTGATTCGGCCGGCGCGTGCTGCCGGATGCGAGGCCGGCACGGCCACCACCAGGGCGTCGGTGCCCAGTGACTCGGTATCGAGATGGTCGAACGCGTATGGGAGCGCCGCGATAACCAGATCCAGCGTTCCCTCGAGCAGCAGGCGCGCCAAAACCGCGCTGTAGTCCTCACGCAGCTCCACGGTGGTGGTGGCGTGATGGGCGTGGAAGCGGCGCAGGGCGCCCGGCAGCACGTACGGCGCGACCGTGGGAATGGCCCCCACGTACAGCACCCCGCCCCCGCTGGCCCCATCCCGCCGCACCGCTTCGGCGGTGGCCCGCATTTCGTCCAGCAGCCGCCGGGCGCGGGGATACAACGTGCGGCCAGCGTCCGTCATGGTCACCCCTCGGCCGTGGCGGGCAAACAGGACCGCGCCGAGCTCCGCTTCCAGCCGCTGGATCTGCCCCGACAGCGACGGCTGAGAAATCCCCAGCCCCCCGGCCGCCCGACTGAGGCTCCCGGCATCGGCCGTCTCCACGAACGCCCGCAAGAGATCGATGTCCATGACGCGCTATCATACTTGGCTAT
>Ga0315900_10001375_pt1 | contig 38725 bp, 42 predicted proteins | sample LakEriMetagenome_FD_203521 | JGI IMG/M metagenome (GOLD analysis project Ga0315900, IMG submission 203521) | Freshwater fungal communities from buoy surface, Lake Erie, Ohio, United States - Buoy 12 MA114 | ecosystem: Environmental > Aquatic > Freshwater > Lake > Lake biofilm | place: USA: Lake...
TTTTCAAGATCAACATAGCTGAACAAGGAACCAGCCACCGCGTCATTGCCACGCATCGCAACCTCGACCAAATGCAACAACAGTGAATCATAAATACGGAAATCAGGCTACGAATTTCAGCAGCCTGTTAGTGCACCCGTAGTGCCATCAACCAGCTTAATGCCGGTCATTGAAAACAGATTTGTGGCGGCGTTGCTTGGGTCTTCGATCGCAATGGCGTTTCCTGCGCCATCAGTCACTCTCAGATTAAGGCCAGGGCCGAGAGTGGGGATAGAAAAACCGATGGGCATCGTGTCAGTTATCTTAACGTCAAACGCGCCGCCACTGCCGCTACCCTTGTTCTCGACCACGATGGCGAAGCTGACCAGATCACGGCCATCAATATTGTTCAGGTCGCTGTTGATGGGTGCTCCCGCCAGGTTGGCGCTGTTGATGGTGCCGGTGAAGCGGGCTGCGCTGCCACCGGGCTCGGTGAAGGTAACCGGGCCTTGCGACGCAAGGGTGAATGTGCCGCCATTATTATCAGTCTGAATAACGCCCTTGGTGATGGCCAAGTTTGGCTCGGTGAGCGTGACCTGCTTGATTGCGGTTGAGAACACCGAAGCCACGTTGCCGTGCTTGAATTCCTGGCTTGTCACTTGGTTAGTGAGTTTCAGCCCATCCCCGAAAGGATCATCCTTCACGCGGACGGTGAACAGGAAATCCGCTACGGTAACAGCGGTGGGGTCAGGGTTGATATTGTTAAAGGAAAACGAGAAGCTATTGGCGTTGGTATCGGCGGAGAGTATTGGCGCAAAACCTCCAGTGATAGACTTGAATGCGGCGGAATCCGGCCCGTATTTCATTTGATTTTCGGCTGGCTTAGCGTCATCGACAGTTGTGTCAAGCGTCGTGCCGCCCAAACCAGTTACACCGAAAATCGGCAAGGGTAGAAAATCGGTGAATTCAAGTTTACCCAGAATGGATTGCGGCAAGTTGTAGGTCAGGCGATAGGTCACCAAATCATGGGTTTTGATCCTGACCTCACCCGTAGGCGCGGTTAAAATCGTGCCGTTGATTGCATAAACTTCCTTTTTCAAGTTACCGGTGGCGATAGCAATGCTGCTGCCGGAATTATCACTTCGTTCGAACTGGGTCACATTTCCGGAACTGTTACGGATATCACCCAGCACAGTGACCGCATTTGAAACAGAATCACCCTGACTGACCACAACCCCGGTGTTGAATGTTGTGTCAATGGTCGTTTGATAGGTTATCTTAAGCGTGGTCGCGCCCTTATTTGGCAAACCGGGGAAAAGCCCACCCGTCAAAACGCCATCCCCGCCCAATAGGCCGGAGATATTCAAATCCAAGGTGGTCACACCCGCTGTTTCCACGGCAGAAATATTGGTGCCAGAAAAATCCAGCGGTAGGGACGTCACTTTGCCTTCTGTCACTATCAAGTTGGCGCTACCAGCCACAAAAGTCTGACCATCAGAAAGGATGTCACGAATCTTCACTTTCTCGAATTCAAAATAATCGGAAACCTGGATGTCAATGGTGTATTGCAGTGTATCTCCCGGCCCAACGCCCGTTGCGCCGACATCCGTTATCAACTTTACGCCCTTTTGCGTGGCTATGCTTTTGGCAACAAAGGTGGCCTCAGGCCCGGACGGGTCTTGGCTAAACAGTATGGGCTTCGGCAATAGCGTCTCTGGGTCAATTACACGGTCGCGCGGGTCAATTGGTATCCAGCCCAAGCTACCGGAAAGGTTATTCTCCAGCGTCTGCTGTGCCCCGGTACCCGGGTTCAATATGTCTTTGACGTAGAAATTGATGGTTCCCGTTACGTCAGTGCCAGCAACACCCGTGAGCGGACCACTGGGTGAGAACGTCACCTTTCCCGTGGCGCTGTCGTACACCACCGAACCCGCAACACTCATGGTGGGTTCGCCAACGACCACAACGCCAGCAGGCAGCGTGTCTATAAAGACTGGATTCCGCACCTCCTGCCCGGTCGCAATATCGAAGTTCAGATTGAAGCTTCTTTGAAAATTGGGCCCGGTCGCTGTCTCGCCCTCTGGCCCTTTATAGGACTTGGAAAGCGTGAACAGCGAAGGCGTGATCTCGCCTTTCTTGAATGTCCCAAGGACCGGGGGGTCTGCGACTGCCGGGGGGACTGCAGTCGGGTTGTCCAGAGGATCGCGGCCAAAGGCAAAGCCGCCTTGCGCGAAAACAGGCAGCGGCTTGCCCAGATCGGCGTGATTAGACAGGCTGAAGTTGACGGTAATGGTCATCTCCGGCTGTTCGGGTACCAGTGACCCGAAGGGCAGATCCAGCACCACAAGCTGATCGCCCGGCTTGACGAAATTATTGCCGGACGTGTCCTGCCCAAATTGGCTTGCGTTCACAACGCGCAAATTGCCGCTGCTGTCGCGCGCGAAGGGGTGGGTGGCCTTCCCCGCCGCATCGAAGGTCACCACCTGTGGGTCTATTGCCGCGCCAAAAAGGGTGGCAGATGTAACGGTAACGCCGTCGTATTTATTGGTGATAGGATCGGCTGTGGTCGCGCCAGGAAATCTACCATCCGCCCCCGTATGCGGAATGATCAAATCCACATAAGGCTGAAACCCGGTCCTATCGCCCGGGCTAGCGTCATTGATGTTTTGCATCGTGACCGTGAAGGACCCTGAATCGCCGATAAAGGTCGTGGCGTTGCTCACCTCGACAACCGGTTGGGCGGCCAAAAGAATCCGAGGCTCAAGAAGGCCGAACGTCCCCTCAAGGGGTCTGAAATGTCCCAATGAACGACCCTCCCCAAAGCTTAATTCTTAGTAATTAAGATATTCTCAAAAAAAGAGCAAGCGACTGCCCCGGCTTTCCCGGAGGCTGAATTGCTCAGGTTGCGCTACCATGGCTGGTTTGTTCCAGTGAACTGCCCCGGGCAAGCCATCGGCTCCAACTTCCAATTAGGATGGAGCCGTCATGAGCAAGACGACGAACAAATTCCCCCCTGAAGTCCGCGCCCGGGCGGTGCGGATGGTGCTGGATCAGGAGGGGGAATACCCCTCTCGCTGGGCTGCGGCGTTATCGATTTCGGCCTAGATGGGCTGTTCGGCGCATACGCTGCTGGACAGCGGCAAGCGGGCTGGCGTGCCGAGCGACATGGCCGAGAAGCTGAAAGCGCTGGAACGGGAAAACCGCGAGCTGCGCCAGGCCAATGAGATCTTGCGCGAGGGGTTGGTATATTTTGCCTGCGCATAGCGCATTTCAGCGACACGGAGCTCGACCGCCGGTTCAAGCCATGATCGCTTTTATTGATGATCAGCGCGGGGTTCACGGTGTCGAGCCGATCTGCAAGGTATTGCCGATTGCACCGTCAACCTATTTCGATCACCAGGCCAAGCGCGCTGATCCTGATCTTCTGTCTGATCGGGCCAAGCGGGACGCGTTGCTGCTGCCGGAAATCAAGCGAGTGCATAAGGAGCATTTCGAGGTCTATGGCGCGCAGAAGGTCTGGCGCCAATTAGGTCGAGAAGGTTTCAGTGCCGCGCGCTGTACCGTTGAGCGTCTGATGCGTGCGCATGGGATCGAGGGGGCGGTTCGCGGAAAGCCTTTGCGCACGACCTTTTCGGACAAGGGGGCGCCCTGTCCAAAGGATCATGTCAATCGGGAATTCCAGGCAGCGGCGCCGAACCGGCTTTGGGTCTCTGACTTTAACATGTTTGTTTGGTCGCATTTTCCGAGCCGCCAAGCGTTCCGCTTGGCTTGAAAATGCCTCGTTCCGCCTGGTCGCATTTTCCGAGCCGCCAAGCGTTCCGCTTGGCTTGAAAATGCTCCGTCTCGACCTGGATTGGCTTTGTCTATGTCGCCTTCATCATTGATGCCTTTTCGCGCCGGATCGTCGGCTGGCGCGTCAGCCGCACGGCGCATACGGGGTTCATGCTTGATGCGCTGGAGCAGGCTTTGCATGACAGGCGGCCCCTGCATCGCGGCGGCCTGGTCCATCACAGCGACAGGGGCAGCCAATATGTATCCATTAAGTATACGGAAAGGCTGCTTGAGGCCGGGATTGAACCCTCGGTCGGCAGCGTCGGCGACAGCTACGGCAGCGGAGGCGCCGGTGGCAGCTACCGCCAGCCGCGCCGAAAGCCTACCCATGATCGAGGCTAAGGCCGGCGCACGGTCCTTCGCTGTAACCTTGGCCGATGGCTCAGGTATCTTTGACATGCCCGAAGCGGCGTCGCGCCAGCCCCTGCCCGCTGTGCTGATTATTCATGATGCGTCCGGCGCTGATGGCCGCTCGTCGTCTTACGCGGATCAATTGCTCGGCGCCGATATCATTGTGCTGGAATTGCGCGACGCCAGCCTGGAAGCGGCGGGGGCTGCGCTGGCGGCCCTGGCCGCTGACCCGCGCATCAACCCCGCGAAGCTTGGCGTACTGGGCTTTGGCGCAGGGGCGCGCATGGCGCTCGACCTACCTGGCGCCGCGGCGCGCTCCCTGCTCTATCCCGGCTGTGCCACCTTGCCCGCCGCGCGGAAAATGGCCGCGAGAGCCGAGCCCGTGCCGCTTGTGCAGCGCGTGGCCTGGACGCTGGAAGCGGGCATTCGGGACTTCATTGGCCCCGCGGAATATGCCTGGAACTACAACGTCTCGGGCGGGGCGCCGGGTTTTGCCCCCTCCCATCAAGGGGCGGCTGTCCAGCTTGTGCATGGTTCGGAAGACCCGGCCAACCCTGAGAGCGCCTGCGCGGCCCTTGCCGAGACCCTGCGCGACCAAGGGGCCGAGGTTGAGCACCAGGAAATCCCTGGCGCCGGCTATGCCTGGGACTATCCGCAGCTTGGGACCTCACGCGACGTGTTGCTGCCCGCCCCTGGCATGACAGAGCGCCTTTCCGTGCGCCCCTGGCCTGCCATGGCAGCGCAAAGCGCTGCGGCGGTGGCCGGATTCTTCGCGATGACTTTGGCGCGGTGATCCCATGAGGTCCTCAGCCAGCCCCATTTTCTTCATCCAAGGGGGAAACCATGTCTGATGTCATGACGCTATCGCCGCACCGTCACTTGGCGCCGCAACCACGCAATATCGAAGAAATTTGGCGAAAGCTCGGCGCGCTGATTGACATTGGCAGCCCGAGCGCGTGCAGCAACTGCTTGGCCAATTCCGGATATGCTTCCCGTTAAAAGAAGCAGGGCCGAGTGGTGCGGTTCATGCTGACCTTTCCCGATCCAAAACTGCCCACGCGCACCACCAGCTTGGCGCGGGGGCGTTGCGGCCTGACCAGCGCCCATTCCTTATCAGTCTGGCCGCTGGGATAGCGCCGCCTGCTGTGCTCATACCGGGCATGGGGCTCAACAGTCCCCATATGACACCATGGCTCATTTGCAGCAGCGGCCCCAATAGAAATGCAGAAGCCCCGACCTGCATCTTTTGCGTGAGACCGGATCACTCCGCCGCTTGCGCGGAAGCCTGACCTTGCACGGTAAAGAAGCTCGCGGATTTGGGCTGTTGCGGCAATTCCACCCGGGTTTCCGTGATCCGCGCAAAGCGGGCCGGCTTGCCGCGAATGACCTCACCCTCATGCGTGCTTGGCATCGGGTTGCGCGCCAAGGGCACGGCATCGGCGGCGGTATAGACGCAAATATAAAGCCCGCGCGGCTTGGTGCCGGCATTGGGTGCTGATCCATGCGCCAACTTGGTATGCATCAGGCAGACCGACCCCGCCGGGCCATAGCAGGGGATGCTTTGCGCCAGCAGCGCCTTTTCATCCGCATCGGATACCGCGCCGGTGAAACGATCCCCATCAAACAGCGAATACATCGGACCCTTGTGCGAACCCGGCACAATGGTCAGCGCGCCATTGGTTTCATCCACATCATCCAGGAACAACAACGCGGTGATGATGTCGTCATTGGTGTGCGGCGTATAGGCGAAGTCCTGGTGATACAGCACCTCGGTCTTCGCACCCATCAGCTTCAGATTGATCTTGCAATGATGGAACTTCACATCGGGGCCGATCAGTTCGGCCACCATTTCCGTCATGTCGCTGTCACGCATCGCTTCCAGATAGGCGGGCGAGATATCGGATGGGTTATTGATCCGCCGCAGCGCGGGGTTTTCGGCAGAATGTTCCTTGCCCATATCGAAACGCGGGCGGCCATCCACGCAGGGCGGGCCGAAGGGTTTTGTGTGTGCGCGGCTTTCGTCCACCCAGCCGGCGATCTCGGCCCGCAACCGCGCGAGCAGATCGGGCGAGACAGCATTCGTCACCACCAGGCAGCCATCGCGCCAGAAGGCATCCTTCTGTTCTTGCGTCAAAACACCCATGTTGCGTCTCCCTTAACCAAAACGGATCCAGACTTAAGCGCAAAATGCTGGCGCCGTCATCCCGCGTCACGCAGCACCCGCTTGACCCAAAGCGGCCAGGCGGAAAACACTGAGGCCACAAACAAAACCGCCAAGGAAACCCCATGACTGGAAAGCTCACCCGCCGCGCCACCGGGGCGCTTGCGCTCTCAAGCCTGGCGGCGCTGCCTGAAGCCGCCCGCGCGCAGCAGGGCCGCCCGATCCGGCTCGTGGTGGGCTTCGCCGCGGGCGGGCCAACGGATGTGATTGCCCGCGTGCTGGGGCAGGAAATGCAGGGGCTGCTCGGCCAGCCCGTGGTGGTGGAAAACCGCGCCGGCGCCAATTCTCTGATCGCGACCGAAGGCGTCATGCGCGACCCGCCGGATGGGCAAAGCCTGCTGGTGACGACGCTGGCGCATAGTGTGAATGCCATTCTGCTGCCCAATGCGCGCTATCGCCCGCTTGAGGATTTCGCGCCGGTTTCCCTGATTGCGACCCTGCCGCTGATCGCGGTTACGGCCACCAATTCACCCTATGCCAATATCAGCGCGGTGGTGGCGGCGGCCAAGGCGCGGCCTGGTTCGGTGACCTATGGCTCGGCCGGCAATGGCGGTTCGGCGCATCTTTCGGCGGCGTTGCTTGCCGTGATGACGCAGACGGAAATGACCCATGTGCCCTTCCGCGGCAATGCGCCTGCGCTCGCCGAGGTGATGTCAGGCCGGCTTTCCTTCATGTTCTACCCCATGGTCGGCATTGCCGAGCATATCCAGCGCGGGCAATTGCGCGGCCTGGCCGTCAGCACCGCCGAACGCCACCCGGATTTCCCGGATGTGCCCACCATGGCGGAAGCGGGCTTTGGCGGGTTCGAACGCTATATCCAGGGGGTTGGCCTTGTGGCGCCTGCAGAAACGCCTGCGCCGGTGGTGGAACGCCTGAACAATGCCGTCCGCACCGCGCTGGCGAAGCCAGAGCTGAATGCGCGGCTTCGTTCGCTGGGCGCTGTGGTGGTGGGTTCAACGCCTGAGGAGTTTCGCGCCTTCTTGGTGGCCGATCTGGAACGCTGGCGGAGCTTGATTACCGCCGCGCGCATCACGGCTGAGGCGGGGTGACCATCAGGCGTGCCGCTTCCAGGCTTGCATAGACATCGCCACTATTGGCGCTGGCGGGCAGTGCCGCGATCCATTCTTGCATCGCCGCAGCGTCACAGGGCGCGGGTAGGGCGAAGCTGAGGCTTTCCCCCAGACTCGCCTGGAAATGCTGATAGCCCAGCGCTGCCAGCAGCCCCAGGCATTCGCCCGCCACATCGCGCTGGATGGTGGTGAATTCGAAGGAAAGTGCGCGCGGCGGGCGGGAAAGGCCGCGCAGCGCCTCAGCCTCAAAACCCTCGATATCCAGCTTGATGAAAGCCGGCATGCCATGGGCGGCGATCAGCGCATCAAGGGTGGTCACGGGCAGGGTTTCGGCCTGGTCCCATTCCTGCCCCTCCCACCCCGGCGCGCCGGCGGCGGCGGCGATGAAGGCTGTGCTGGCAGTGGCGACCGTTGGATTGGCGGTGTTGAGGCGAAGTTCTGCCTTGCCTGCCCGCGCGCCCACCAATTGCGAAACCAGGGTCACGCCGGGGTCACCGCGCAGCAAAAGCCGCAGCACACGCGCGAGGGCGGCTTGCGGTTCCACCGCCACCACGCTTGCACCCAGCCGCCGAAAGCACAGCATCCGGTCGCCGACATGCGCACCGACATCAAAGGCCAGATCGCCCGGCCCCAGGAAGCGGCGATAGAAGCCATCCAAGGTCGCGGCGCGGCCCGGCGCGTGGTAGATGCGCAGGCTCCGGCTGATGGCTTCCCGCTTCATGTGAAGATAATCGCCGCGCCGGCGGCAAATTCGGGCGGCACCATGATGCCCTCCGGCGCTTCCCGCGCGGGCATGCCGGCCAGGATGCGGCGGGCTGAGGCCGCGCCATCAGCAGTCCGCACCACCATCCCCGCCATGAAGGGTGAGGCCGGCGGCACCACGCCGGGCAGCACGCTTGCCAGCGCCTCCGGCGTCAGCACCCTGACGCGCGTTTCAAGCACTGGCGCCTTCGGGCCGGCGGCGTGCGCCGCGCCTGGCAGGCGGAGCAGAAAGCCCCCCGCCGGGTCCGGTTCCATGGGCAGGCCGGACAGGCGCGAAAGCCGTGCGGCGGTCTCGGCCGGGTTGTCCGCGCATAGAATGGCGGCTTCCAAAACCTCGGCCTTGTTGGCGTGGTCCATCCAGCGATCCTGCCAGACCAATTCGGGTGTGAGATGCCGGATCAATTGCACGCGGCCCTCGGGCGGGTCGGGGAAGGGCAGCCGGGCAAAGCGCGCGATCGGCCCGCCCGCCTCGACAGGTCGTTTCAGATAGGCAACGCCTGGAATATCAAGCCCCGCCGCGCGCAAGCGCGCCAGATTCGCTTCCTCATCCAACATGGCGAGTGCCAGGATATGCATCCCCGGATAGCGCGCCAGAAAGGCGTTCAGGTTATTGTCAAACAGCGCCGGGTCCAGAATGGCAATCAATTCGATATAGCCGTGCTTGAGGAAGGCGCAGCGATTGCCGGAGCCGTATTTCTCGACCGGCAGATCAGGCCGTCGCCGCCCGCTTTGCTGCGCAATCGGCGACAGCGTGAAGCCGAGCCTTTCATAGGCCGCGCACATCGGTGCCAAGTCACGCGCCGCGACGCCAAGATGGTCAAGGGCGAGGGCGATATTCATGCGGGATTCTCATAACGATCAAGCAACCACGCGGTAGGCTCGGTAGCGGCTTCATCATACCAGCGCGTGACCAGGGGATGCGCGCGCACCGCGGCCATGTAGTGCTGCGTGGTTGCGGAAAGCTCTGGCTGCCAGGTGATGAAACGCGCCACCACCGGCGCATACATGGCATCCACCGCGCCAAAGTCTGCGCCCATTAGAAACGGGCCGCCATGGGCTGCGATGGCTTCCGCCCAAATCGCTTCCACCCGCGCGATATCGGCAAGCGATTCCGGCGTGCGACCGCGGCCGGGAAAGTTGCGGCCCAAATTCATCGGCATGGCGATGCGCAGATTGCGAAACCCGGCATGCATTTCGGCGGCGATGGACCGCGCATGGGCGCGCGCGGTGCGATCCTGCGGCCAAAGCTTGGGCGCGATTTCGGCGCAGTATTCGCAGATGCTCAGGCTTTCCCAAATCCGCGCGCCGCGATGTTCCAGATAAGGCACCAGGCCGGCAGGGGTGGCAGATTTGATCGCATCCGTGCCACCGCCGCCAGCCAGCGGAATCACCACTTCCTCCACATCAAGCCCAGCCAGATGCACGGCAAGCCAGCCGCGCAAGGACCAGGAAGAATAACGCTTGGTGCCGATGACAAGGCGGCCTTCGGGCATGGGGGGACTCTCCTGCAACAACGCGCCCGATTATGCCCTGCTTGGCCGCCGTTCGGCTACCTATTCATTGGGCCTCAGGTTATTGCGGCGCGCCACCGCGCCCCAGCGGTCAAGCTCCGTCGCCACAAAACCGCGAAAGGCATCGGGCGACATCGGCGTGGGCAGGGCACCTTCATCGGCCAGCCGCGCCAGCACTTCGGGGTTGGCAAGGGCGGCATTGGTTGCTTCCGCAAGCTTCGCCACCACTTCGGGCGGCGTGCGGGATGGCGCGACAATGCCGTACCATTGCATCGCCTCAAAATCCGGAATGGTTTCGCTGATCGCGGGAATATCCGGGGTTTGCGCCAGCCTTTCCTTGGCGGTGGTACCAAGCGCCGCGACGCGGCCCGCGCGCAACACGGGCAGGGCAGCGGGCGTGCCGGTCATGCCGGATTGGATATTGCCGGCGACCAGATCAATCACCATCGGTCCCGATCCGCGATAGGGCACATGCACCATCTTGAGCCCCGCCGCTTCAAGAAACGCAATCATGCCGATATGCACATTGGAACCGGCGCCAGCGCTGCCATAGGTGATGGTATCGGGTGCGGCCCTGACGCGGGCGATGAAGCCGGCCAGCCCGCCTTCCGCCAGATTATGTTGTGCCAGCAGCACCATGGGCACTTTGGCAATCATGCCAATATGCGCGAAATCCTTCATCACATCGGCGCGCATGCGATAGACATGCGGGTTAACGGCCAGTGTGCTGATCATGCCAATGCCGATGGTATGGCCATCGGGCTGCGCGGCGGCAATTGCTTCGGTCGCGATCACGCCGGCGGCGCCGCCGCGATTTTCCACCACGACTGGTTGGCCAAGCGTGGCTTGCATTGTCTGCGCCATGACGCGCGCCAGGATATCCGTGGCCCCACCAGGGGCGGCGGGCGCGATGAAGGTGATCGGCCGGCGCGGCCAGGGCGCTTGGGCCAAGGCAGGGCTGGCAAGCAGCGCGGGGGAGAGGATCAGGCTGCGGCGTGAGATGTGCATGAATTTTTCCTTCCACGCGTAGCCTGAGGCTTCAGACGGGCGTTTGGCAAGAAAAAGCCGCGTCGCATCGCCGAAAAAACCATGAAATCATAGTAAGATTTTCATTCCATTTGCTGGTTTTGCCGGATATAGTCTGGTTATGGACGATATAGACCGGAATATCCTGCTGGAACTGCAAGGCAATGGCTCGGCGGGGCTCGCGGAACTCGCGAAAGTTGCGGGGCTTTCCGTCTCGGCCACGGCGGAGCGCGTGAAGCGCTTGGAAGAACGCGGCACGATTAGGGGCTGGCGGGCCGATCTGAACCCCGCGGCGGTGGGCTGCCCGCAGCTCGCCTGGGTGTATGTGATGCTGCAATCAGGCACGGAAGCGGGCTTCATCGCGGCGATGGCGGCAGATGAGGCGGTGCTGGAATGCCACGCGATTTCCGGGCGCTGGTCCTATCAGGTGAAGCTTCGCCTGCCGGACCTCGCCGCGGTGGATAGCTTCACCAATTCCCGCCTGCGTGCCCTGCCTGGCGTGATGCGCACGGAAACCCTGGTGGCGCTGGCAACGCATAAGGAAATCAGCGCGCTCCCGATCGCCCCGGCGGATGAGGAAGAATAGCGCCCTAGCGTCGAACGCGCGGGGCCGGCGCCAATGAGCCGCCGGCCGCTGGAAATCACGCCCGAATTAATGTTGCGCGCCTATGGTGCCGGCCTTTTCCCCATGGCGGAGGGGCGGGAGAGCCAGAAGCTCCATTGGCTTGATCCGGCACTGCGCGGCATTCTGCCCCTGGATCAGGGGTTTCATCTGCCGCGCCGGCTGCGCCGCACGGTGCTGTCTGACCATTTCACCGTGACCGCAGATCAGGATTTCCCCGGCGTAATCGCGGGCTGCGCAGAACCCGCGCCGGGGCGCGCGGATACCTGGATCAATGCTGAAATCGAAACGCTGTTCACCGCGCTCCATCGTATGGGTGCCGCCCATTCCATTGAGGTCTGGGAAGATGGCGCGCTGGTGGGCGGGCTTTATGGCGTGCGCATTGGTGGCGCGTTTTTTGGGGAGAGCATGTTTTCCCGCGTGACGGACGCGTCCAAGGTGGCCTTGGTGGCGCTGGTGGCGCGGCTGCGCTTGGGCGGCTTCACGCTGCTGGATACGCAATTCCTGACCGCGCATCTGGCGCGGTTTGGTGCGGTGGAGCTGCCCAAGGCTGAGTATAAGCGCCTGCTGGAGGCGGCCATTGCCGTGCCGGCGCGCTGGTGGGCCAATCCTGATCCCGCGCTGCTGGAGGCGGAAATTCGCGCCATGTGAAGGGCGCCGGTTCGTTCCTTTGATCTTTGGCCAAGCCATGCCAAGCTCCTCGGAAATCGTGCCCATCAGGCGCGACGGAAAAGGGGAGAGAGAAACATGCGTCGTCGAGAATTCCTGGCGAGCACCGCCGCCATTGCAGCAGCACCCGCAGCACCCGCCCTGGCGCAAGGCGCGCGTGCGCGGACCCTGCGCTTTGTGCCGCAAGCCAATCTGACATCGCTTGATCCCATCTGGACCACGGCAGCGGTGACGGAAAACCATGGCTGGCACGTTTATGACACGCTTTATGGCATGACGGATGATCTGCGCGTCGCGCCGCAAATGGCCGAAGGGCATACGGTTTCTGATGATGGCCGGACCTGGAATATTCGGCTGCGTGAAGGCCTGCGTTTCCATGATGGCGAACCGGTGCGCGCGCAGGATTGCGCGGCAAGCCTGGCGCGCTGGTCCAAGCGCGATACTTTCGGGCAATCACTCGGCGCTGTTGTTGATGAATGGGGCGCGGCAGATGATCGCACCATCCGCATCAAGTTGAAATCGCGCTTTCCATTGCTGCGTGAGGCACTCGGCAAGCCCGCCGCCGTGGTGCCCTTCATGATGCCCGAACGCATGGCCAAGACCGATCCTTTCCAGCAGATTTCGGAACATGTCGGTTCGGGCCCCTATCGCTTTTTGGCGAATGAATATGTCTCCGGGAGCCGCGCGGCCTATGCGAAGTTTGATGGCTATCTGCCGCGACAGGAAGCGGCATCACGCACCGCGGGCGGCAAGGTTGCGCATATGGACCGCGTTGAATGGACCATCATGCCCGATAGCGCGACAGCGGCGGCCGCCTTGCAGGCGGGCGAGATTGATTGGTGGGAACAGATCAATGCCGATCTTGCGCCGCTGTTGCGCCGCGCCCGGGGTGTTGAGGTGAAGGTGCTGAATACGCTTGGCTATATTGGTGTGTCGCGCTTCAATGTTCTGCACCCGCCTTTCGACAAGCCGGCCATTCGCCGTGCGCTGTTGCAGGCCATCCAGCAGGAAGATTTCATGCGCGGTGTGACGGGTAATGATCCGTCAGCCTTCCGCGATTGCCATTCCATGTGGCCCTGCGGCACGCCTTACGAAAGCACCACTGGCAATGCCGCGCTGAAAGGCCCGCGCAACGTGGATGCCGTGCGCGCCGCCATTCGTGCGGCGGGCTATAATGGTGAGAAGGTTGTCATCATCAATCCAAGTGATTTCCCGACCATCGGTCCCTTCGGGCATGTCATGGCGGATCTGCTGCGCCGGCTTGGGATGAATGTTGATTTGGTGGAAACCGATTGGGGCACGGTGGTGCAGCGACGCGCCAGCCGCGAATCGCCAGAGCGCGGCGGCTGGAGCATTTTCCATACCTGGTGGCCCAGCGTTTCCATCATCAACCCGGCGGTCAGCGCGATTCTGCGTGGCATGGGCTCTCGCGGCTGGTTCGGCTGGTATGAAAACGCCCGCGTGGAAGAAGCGGCGGCGCAATGGCTGGTCGCGGAAACCGAAGCCGAGCAAAAGCGCCTGGCCGATGTGATTCAGCAGGAAAGCTTTGAGAATGTGCCCGTGCTGCCGCTCGGCCAGTTCTTCATCGCCAGCGCCTATCGCACCGGGCTTTCCGGCTTTGTGCCCGGCACCGGCGCCTATCCCTGGAATATTCGGCGGGGTTGACGACAATGCCCAGAGTTTCAAGAGACCAGATGCGCGGCAAGGCGCAAACCGTGCAGGGCTTGGTGGATCCCGCCGTGCTAGGGTCCACGCTCATGCATGAACATTTGATTTGGGATTTGCGCCCCCCGCCATTGCGGCTGGGGGATCAGGGGGAAGAACCGGGGCTCGCCAATCATTGGGGCATGACGACTTCGGTGGCCGGTTCGCCCGCCAATCTGCATCAGCCAAGCGTGGATGTTGCGATTGAAGCAGTGGCGGAAGCCGTCGCGCATGGTTGCCAGACGATTGTGGAACTCACGATCGGTGGCATCAGCCCCAATCCGAATGGGCTGAAGCAAGTGAGCGACGCCACGGGCTGCCATATCGTGATGGGCTGCGGGCATTACGTGGAAGAATACCAGCCGCCCGAAAATCACCACCGCAGCATTGATGATTTCGCTGCCGAGATGGTTTCCCAGGTACAGGAAGGGCTTTGGGGCACCGACGTGCGCGCGGGGCTGCTTGGCGAGATTGGCTGCCAGAGCCCCTGGACGCCGCTTGAACGTCGCGTGCTGGAAGCGGCACTCATTGCGCAAAAGGAAACCGGCGCGGCGCTGACCATCCATCCTGGCCGACGGCAGGATCAACCTCAGGAGGTGATGGAATTCATCAAGGCGCGCGGCGGTGATCCTTCACGCACCATCATGGATCACATTGATCGCACCGTGTTTGATGAGGATGCGCTGTTTCGCCTCGCCGATACTGGCGTGGTGCTGGAATGGGATTTGTTCGGCCAGGAAAGCTGCCTCTATCCGCTCAATCCGGATGTGGACATGCCCAATGATGCCGGGCGGCTGCGTGCCATGCGCAAAATTCTGGATCGTGGCCATAAGGGCCAGATCGTGATTGCGCATGATATCTGCCACCGGTCGCATATGACACGCTGGGGTGGCTGGGGTTACGCGCATATCCACCGCATCATCATCCCGCTGATGCGCCGGCGCGGTTTTTCGGAAGCCGAGATCAACGAAATTCTGGTGGATACGCCAAGGCGCCTGCTGACCTTCATCTAGAGGCAGCGGCAGGCTGTTCTATCTTTGGATCAGCCCGCTCATGGGGCTTGATGCATCTGCGCTGTAATTGCGCGGCATGCGCCCCGCGAGGAAGGCATGGCGCCCGGCTTCCACCGCGGCTTTCATGGCGCGCGCCATGCGCACGGGGTGCTTGGCGTGAGCAATCGCGGAATTGAGCAGCACGGCATCGCAGCCAAGCTCCATCGCCAAAGCCGCATCAGACGCCGTGCCAATACCGGCATCCACCAGCACGGGCACCTTGGCCTCGCGCTTGATGGCGCTGATCATATAGGGGTTCACAACCCCCATGCCGGACCCAATCGGCGCGCCCAAGGGCATGATGGCAACGCAGCCCATATCTTCCAGCCGCTTCGCCGCCAGCGGGTCGTCCGCGCAATAGACCATCACCTGAAAGCCATCGGAGATCAGCGCTTCCGCCGCTTCAAAAGTGGCCAGCATATCGGGATACAGGAAGGGCGCCGGGCCCAGCACTTCCAGCTTCACCAGATTCCACCCCCCGGCTTCCCGCGCCAGGCGCAGCGTGCGCACCGCATCCTTGGCGGTATGGCAGCCGGCAGTATTGGGGAGGTAGGTATAGCGCTTGGGGGAGACATAATCCTGCAGCATCGGCGCCTTGGGGTCCGACAGGTTCACCCGGCGGACGGCCACGGTGACGATCTCAGCGCCCGAAGCCTCAATCGCGGCGGCGGTTTCGTCCAAATCCTTGTAACGGCCCGTACCCACGATCAGGCGGGATTGGAAGCGCTGGCCGGCGACCTGCCAGCTATCATCATCCGTGTCAGACATGTTCAGCCGCCCCCGATGAAGTGAACGATTTCAAGCCTATCGCCCTCGGTCAAGGCAACATCGGCATAGGTGGAACGCGGCACGATTTCCTCATTACGCTCAACCGCCACTTTCCGCGTATCCAGCCCAATGGCGGCCAGCAACGCCGCCACAGTGGCACCCTGGGGCATCTGGCGGGTTTCTCCATTCACGGAAATGGCGATGGCGGACATGGGCCCAATGTGGCGGGGCAGCGGCGGAAGGGCAAGCGCCAGCCCCGCTTGCCCGGCTTGGACCCCCCGTGCTAGCGCCATCGTCAAGATTTGATCGCAAGGGAAGCGCCGTGACCCCGCCTTTGATCGCCGTGCTGAACGGCCCGAACCTGAACATGCTTGGCGTGCGAGAGCCCGAGAAATACGGCACCGCCACGCTGGATGATGTGGAAGCGCTTTGCGCCGAGGTGGCGGATGAGCTTGGCCTCGCCATTGATTTCCGCCAGACCAATAGCGAAGGCGAATTGGTGACCTGGGTGCAGGAATGCCGCGGGCGCGCTGCCGGCATCATCATGAACCCGGCGGGCTATACCACGACCTCCATCGCCGTCATGGACGCGCTGCTGGCCGTGGGTGTGCCGGTGATTGAAGTGCATATCACGAATATCCATCGCCGGGAGGAATTCCGGCATCACAGTTTCATTTCCAAGGCCGCGACCGGCGTGATTTGCGGGCTTGGCGTTGAAGGCTATGCGCTGGCGATCCGCGCCATGGCGGGGCTGATCGCACAGGATGAGGAAGCATGAGCAAGGACCTGCAATTCGACCCGGCGACGATCCGGGAATTGGCGCAAATCCTGCGTGAGAGTGACCTGACCGAAATTGAGCTTGTTGACAATGATATGCGGGTCAAGCTGGTGCGCCAGTTGACGGTGGCGCCCATGGCGATGCCGGTGGCCGCTGCCCCGTCGCCTTCTGCCGCCTCGGCGGCCGCTGCCGCGCCCGCGCCCTCGCCCTCGCCCGCAGCGCCCGCCGCTGAGGTGGATGCGGACCATCCCGGCGCGGTGAATAGCCCCATGGTTGGGGTTGCCTATTTATCCTCAGAACCCACAGCGGCACCCTTCGTGACGGTGGGCAGCAAGGTCACGCAGGGCCAGACTCTGCTGCTGATTGAGGCGATGAAGACCTATAACCAGATCAAGGCGCCGCGCGCCGGCACGGTGACGCGCATTCTGGTTGAAAGCGGCACGCCAGTGGAATTCGGCGAACCGCTGATGATTGTCGAGTAATGGCGCGCTCGGCTGGGGGTGCATGTCATGTTCGGTAAGGTTCTGATCGCCAATCGGGGTGAGATTGCGCTGCGCATCCATCGCGCCTGCCAGGAAATGGGCATACGCACCGTGGCCGTGCATTCCACCGCCGATGCCACGGCGATGCATGTGCGCTTTGCTGATGAAAGTGTGTGCATCGGCCCGCCGGCCGCGCGTGATTCCTATTTGAACATGGCGGCGGTGATTTCGGCCGCCATGGTGACGGGCGCGGATGCCATCCATCCCGGCTACGGCTTTCTTTCTGAGAACGCGCGCTTTGCCGAAATGGTGGAAGCGCATGGGCTGAAATTCATTGGCCCCGCGCCCGAGCATATTCGCATGATGGGCGACAAGATCGCCGCCAAGGACGCGATGCGCAGCCTTGGCGTGCCGCTGGTGCCAGGTTCTTTGGGTGCCTTGGAAACCCTGGAACAGGCGCGCGAAGTGGCCGAGACGGTGAAATACCCCGTGCTGATCAAGGCCGCTGCCGGCGGTGGCGGGCGCGGCATGAAGGTGGCCCACAGCGCTGATGAGATTGAGGAAGCCTGGAGTGTTGCGCGCGCCGAAGCCAAGGCTGCCTTTGGTGATGACAGTGTTTATCTGGAAAAATACCTCGATCGGCCACGCCATATTGAATTGCAGGTGCTGGCTGATACGCATGGCAATGTGGTGCATTTCGGGGAGCGTGATTGTTCCTTGCAGCGGCGCCATCAGAAGCTGGTGGAAGAAGCGGGCAGCCCGGCGCTTGATGCCGCAGCGCGCGATGCTTTGGGTGCGACGGTGACCGCGGGGTTATCAAAGCTTGGCTATCGCAATGCCGGCACGCTGGAATTCCTGTGGCAGGATGGGCAATTCGCCTTCATTGAGATGAATACGCGCCTACAGGTGGAACATCCCGTGACCGAAATGGTTTGCGGCATTGATTTGGTGAAGGAACAGATCCGCATCGCAGCTGGTGAGGCGCTTGGCTATGGCCAGAAGGATATCCGCTTCTATGGCCATGCGATTGAATGCCGCATCACCGCGGAAGACCCCGAAACTTTTGCGCCCAATCCCGGCAAGGTGACGACGTATCACGCGCCGGGCGGGCTTGGGGTGCGTGTGGATAGTGCGCTTTATTCCGGCTATGTGGTGCCGCCGCATTATGACAGCCTGGTGGCGAAGCTGATTGTGCATGCGCCGACGCGGGTGGAAGCGATTGGCCGCATGCGGCGTGCTTTGAGTGAAATGGTTGTGGCCGGCATCAAGACGACTCTGCCGCTGCATCAGGCCGTGATGGAAGCGCCTGAATTCCAGGATGGCGATTACACCATCCATTGGCTGGAGCGTTTTGTCGCGGATCGCAACACCGACGCGGCCGGGTGATAAGGTAATGGTTTCCAAAGGCCTCGGGCCTTTGGTGGGTGGGTTTCAGGGAGGGCAAAGCCCTCCCTGACCTTTTAGTTCGCCGGTTTCACCGCCATTGCTGTGGTGCGTTCATCCATCCGCGGCGTATAGACAAAGCCGCGCCGTGCCGCCCAGACATTCACCAATTGGAACAGCGGGATCATGACCTGTTCATCTACGGTGACCATCTTCACAGCCTCCCGCAACAATTTCTCGCGCTCCGCATCATCCAGCGTGGCGGCGGCGCGTTCGGTGAGTGCATCAAGCGCTGAGTTCGAATAGCGCGATGAATTGGCGGCACCGCGGCGTTTTTCGCGGTCGAATGTGCCGAAGATATTGACGAGCATGTAGGAAGCTTCTCCGGTTACGCTGCCCCAGCCCCCCATGCGGGCGTTGAATTCCTGGCGTGAATTGCGGGCGGCATAGGTGGTCCAGGGCAGGGTTTGCACTTCGGTGCGCAGTCCAACGCGCGTCCACATTTGCGCAACCGCTTGGGCGGTGCGGGCATCATTCGGCCAGCGATCATTGGGCGCCATCAGGGTCAGGCGAAAGCCTTGCGGGAAGCCGGCTTCGGCCAAAAGGCGCCGCGCGCCGTCGGCGTCAAAGCGCGGCGTGGGTACATCGGGGTTGTAGGAAAAGGCACCGGGCGGCAGCCATTGGCCGGTGGGCTTGGCGGTGCCTTCCATGACGCGTTCAGTAAGAGCATTGCGGTCTATCGCCATGGAAAGCGCGCGGCGCACGCGCACATCATGGAAGGGGTTGCGCGTGAAGGGCTTGCCTTCATTATCGCTGACCAGCACAGGGTTTTCTGCGCGGGAATAGTCAAACCAAAGATAGATCAGGCGCAGCCCTTGGATTTCATAAAGCGTAATGCGCTGATCGCGCCGCAGGCGTTCCAGGTCGGATGACGGCACCTGGTCAATCACATCCACATCGCCGGCCAGCAGGGCTGCGGTGCGCGACGCATCATTGGCGATGAAGCGATAGGAAACCCGCGCCCAGGGCTGCGGTCCGGCCCAGTAATTCTCGTTCCGCGTTAATTCGGTGCGGTCACCTTGGCGGTAGCTCGCCAGCCGATAGGGGCCGGTGCCAATCGCGGCGCGGCCGGCATTGTAATCCTCGGTCTCTGCCCCCGTGCCTGCGTGGCGGGAGATGATCTGCACGGATGCCAGTTCCGTGGGCAGCAGGGGGTGCGGGGCGGCGGTGTGGAAGCGGATGGTGAGCGGGTCCATGATTTCAGCGCGGGTGATGGCGCGGATCATGCCGGCGAAGGTGCCGGGGCTATTGCGCACATTGGGCACGCGTTCGATGGTAAAGACCACGTCATCGGCGGTGAAATCCCGCCCATCATGCCATTTGACACCGGGGCGGAGCTTGAATTCCCAGACGGTATCGGAAAGTGCCCGCCAGCTTTCCGCCAGCATGGGTTGCAGCCGTGCCTCGGCATCCTGTTCCACCAGCCTGTCGAACATGTGTTGCGTGAGGCTGATATTGGGGGAGGCATTGTAGAAATGCGGGTCAAGCGCGGTGGGCGACCCGCCGATGCCGATGGTGAGGTTCTGCGCCAGTGCGCCGGAAGCGCTCATGCCGGCGAGCAGCAAGGCGGCCAAGGCAAAACGAGGGGGGCGGGATGATGAGGGGAGCATGGCGGCATTCTCCTGCTGCGGGTTTTGCCCAATGCTAGCCGCGCCCCGCAACGGCTGCTAGAAGGAAGTGAGGTCTGGCTCAAAAACAACAGGGGGTCTGGGATGACGGGAAAATTTCGCAAGCTGGCGCTGGCCGCCAGCACGGCAATCATTGGCCTTTCGGCGCAAGGCGCCTTGGCCCAAAGCGTCACCATGGCGGTGGCCGCACCCGTGACCTCACTTGATCCGCATTATCATCAGCTTTCGCCCAATAATGCCGTGGCGGACACCATTTTCGACAAGCTGGTGAACACGGATGCGAAGTCAAACAACCTGCCGGGGCTGGCGTTGAGCTGGCGCGCGGTTGAAGCCAATGTCTGGGAATTCAAGCTGCGGCCCAATGTGCGCTTCCATAATGGCAATCCCTTCACGGCCGAAGATGTGGCCTTCACTTTGCAGCGTTTGCCGAATGTGCCCAATAGCCCATCATCTTTCGCGGCTTATTCGCGGCCCATCCAAGCGATTGAGATTGTGGACCCGCTGACGATCCGCTTCCGCACCGCTGCACCGCATCCGCTGATGCCCTTGGACATGACCAATGTCCGCATCCTGGACCGGGAGACGCATCAGAATGCGACGACCGAGGATTTCAACGCTGGCCGCGCGGCGATTGGCACTGGCCCTTACCGCGTGGTGTCGCATCGGAGTGGTGACCGCATTGAATTCGAACGCAACGATAATTACTGGGGTGATCGCGCAGCCTTCCAGCGCGTGATCTATCGCATGATCACCAATGATGCGGCGCGCACGGCGGCACTGCTGGCCGGCGATGTGGAATTCATTGACCAGGTGCCGACATCTGATTTGGCGAAACTCAGGCAGGATAACCGGATTGCGCTTTCTGAGACAGTTGGCCTGCGCCTGATCTTCCTGGGGCTCGATCACCTGCGCCCAGCGAATGAAAACTCGCCCTTCATCACGGATAATGACGGCAAGCCGCTGGGCCGCAACCCGTTGCAGGATGTGCGGGTGCGGCGCGCGCTTTCGATCGCCATTGACCGCAAGGCCATTGTGGATCGCGTGATGGAAGGTGCTGCCGTGCCGGCGGGGCAATTCCTGCCCGAAGGCGTCTATACCCATGTGCCCGGCGTGACACCGCCGCCTTTCGATCCCGATGGGGCGCGCCGCCTGCTGGCGGAAGCGGGCTATCCGCAAGGTTTCCGCATTCAGTTGAACGGCCCGAATGACCGCTATGTGAATGATGCGCGCATTATCCAGGCTGTGGGCCAGATGTGGACGCGCATTGGCGTGCGCACCACGGTGGAAGCACAGCCCTGGACCACCTTTGTTGGCCGCGCGGGTCGCGCTGATTTCTCGGCGCATTTGATTGGCTGGGGATCGAACCCCGATGGTTCTCACCCGCTGCGCAATATCCTGGCCACTCAGACGCGCGAAAAGGGCTGGGGGTCTTCCAATCGTGGTCGCTATTCCAACCCGCGGCTGGATGGGCTGCTGGATCAATCCCTGGTCGAGCTTGATGAAGCCAAGCGCGTGCAATTGGTGATTGAAGCGCAACGCATCGCGGCCGTGGATGTGGCGGTGATCCCGCTGCATATCCAAACCAATATCTGGGGCATGCGCCGCCATTTGGCGCATGATGCCCGCAATGATGAGCTGACGCGCGCGCAGGATGTGCGCCCGGCGGCGCGCTGAACCGGATAGGACCAAATGACCGTCTACCTTGTCCGGCGCGTCTTGCAGGCACTGCTTGTTGTGCTGGCGATGTCGCTGATTGTCTTTATCGGCGTCTATGCCATTGGCGATCCGGTGGAAATCCTGATCAGCCCGGATGCGGACCAGATTGAGCGTGAACGTGCCGTGCAGGCGCTTGGGCTCGATCTGCCGCTCTGGCAGCAATATGCGGTGTTTCTGACCAAGGCTTTGCAGGGCGATTTGGGGCGGTCATTTGTCTATAACGAACCGGCGCTGAAGCTGATCTTGCAGCGCATGCCGGCAACGCTGGAACTGGCTTTTGGCGCGACGATTATCGCGCTGATCATCGGCCTGCCGCTTGGGCTCTATGCGGGGCTTCGGCCCGATGGCCGCGTCAGCCGCGTGATCATGGCCGGTTCCATCCTGGGCTTTTCGCTCCCCACCTTCTGGGTGGGGCTGATGTTGATTATGGTGTTTGCGGTCTATCTCGGCTGGCTGCCATCCACCGGGCGGGGCGATACGGGCACGCTGCTTGGCTTGCAATGGTCCTTCCTGACCTGGGATGGCATTCGCCATATGACCATGCCCGCGATCAACCTCGCGCTATTCAAGATCAGCCTGGTCATTCGCCTGACGCGTGCCGGTGTGCGCGAAACCATGTTGATGGATTACGTGAAATTCGCCCGTGCCAAGGGGCTTTCGCCGGCGCGCGTGACTTTCGTGCATGTGTTCAAGAATATCCTGATCCCCGTCGTCACCGTGGTGGGGCTGGAACTTGGCAGCACCATCGCCTTTTCGGTGGTGACAGAAAGCGTCTTCGCCTGGCCCGGCATGGGCAAGCTGATTATTGATTCGATCAATGTGCTCGATCGGCCTGTGATCGTGGCCTATCTGATGATGATCGTGCTGATGTTTATCGCAATCAACCTGATTGTTGATCTGACTTATTCAATGCTTGACCCGCGCGTCCGGCTGGAGAGCAAAGGCACATGAGCGACGCTGTCATCCCCGCCAAAATCGCCGATAAGGTGGAAACGCCTTTTCGGCGCCTCGTCTCCGAATTCGCGGAAAGTAAGGTTGCGCTGGGTGGGCTGGTGGTTTTCGTCATCATCGCCTTGCTCGCCATCTTCGCGCCCTGGATCACGCCGCAAAACCCCTATGATTTGGCTGAACTTGACATCATGGATGGCCGGATGGAGCCCGGTACGGTGGGTGGTGCCGGCTTTACCTTTCTGTTGGGCACGGATGATCAGGGGCGCGATATGCTCTCTGGCATCATCTATGGCTTGCGGATTTCACTGACCGTTGGTGCGGGGTCCGCGCTGATTGCCTGCCTGATTGGCGCATCGCTTGGCTTGCTCGCAGCCTATGCCGGGGGTCGGACCGATAGCGTGATCATGCGGCTTGTGGATTTGCAGCTTTCCTTCCCGACCATTCTGGCCGCGCTCATGATCCTGGCGTTTCTCGGCAAGGGCATCATGAATGTGGTGATTGCGCTGGTGCTGGTGGAATGGGCCTATTATGCACGCACGGTGCGCGGCACGGCGCTGGTCGAAAGGCGGCGGGAATATATTGAAGCGGCGCAATGCCTGGCCTTGCCCACGCATCGCGTGTTGTTTCGCCACTTGCTGCCCAATTGCCTGCCGCCATTGATCGTGGTCGGCACCATGCAGGTGGCGCGCGCCATTGCGCTGGAAGCCACGCTTTCCTTCCTGGGGCTTGGCGTGCCGATCACGGAACCATCGCTCGGCCTGCTGATCGCCAATGGCTATGAGTACATGCTTTCGGGCAAATACTGGATTTCCTTCTATCCCGGCATTGCGCTGTTGATCACGATTGTCTCCATCAATCTGGTCGGCGATCAATTACGTGATGTGCTGAACCCGCGACTGAAGAAATAAGCAGATGACGGCACCTACCCTCGAAGTTCGCGATCTGCAGACGCATTTCTTCACCCGCGCTGGCGTTGTGAAGGCGGTTGATGGCGTTTCCTTTTCTGTCGGCCGCGGCAAGGTGATGGGGCTTGTCGGTGAATCCGGTTCCGGCAAATCCGTCACGGGCTTTTCCATCATTGGCCTGGTTGATCCGCCGGGGCGCATCGCGGGTGGGTCCATCCTGTTTCAGGGGCGCGATCTGGCCAAATTATCCGAAGAAGAAATGCGCGATTTGCGGGGTAACCGCATCGCCATGATCTTCCAGGACCCGATGATGACGCTGAACCCGGTACTGCGCATTGATACGCAGATGATCGAAACCGTGCTGGCGCATAAGAAGGTCTCGACCGAGGAAGCGCGCCAGCGGGCGCGCGATACGCTTGGCATGGTGGGTATTCCTTCGCCGGATGAAAGGCTGAAGGCCTATCCGCACCAGTTTTCGGGTGGCATGCGCCAGCGTGTCGCGATTGCAATCGCGCTATTGCATGAACCACAATTGATTGTTGCCGATGAACCGACCACGGCCTTGGATGTGACCATTCAGGGACAAATTTTGGCCGAGGTGCAGAAGCTTTGCGCCACCACCGGCACTTCCATGATCTGGATTACGCATGATCTTTCGGTTGTTGCCGGCCTCGCGGATGATATTGCGGTGATGTATGCCGGGCGCATCGTGGAGAAGGGTGCGGTCAGCGAAGTGCTGGATAAGCCTTTGCATCCCTATACACATGGGCTGATCGGTTCCGTCCCCAGCCGCAACAAGCGGGGTGAGGAACTCAGGCAAATTCCGGGCATGACGCCTTCCTTGCTGAACCTGCCGCCGGGCTGCGCCTTTCGTGCGCGTTGCCCGCGCGCTTCTGAGGCCTGCCTGGCGGAGCCTGTGATGGCGGAGATTCTGCCCGGGCGAGAAGCGCGCTGCATCCACCCCCATCTTGACGCGTCGGAGGCCGCATGAACGCCGGACCGATGCTTGAACTGCGCGACATTACGCGCCGTTTTGAAAAGAAGCTCGATTTCGCGGGCCGCATCGCGCAGCGGCTGGGCGCGCCGGTGCGCGAAGAAATCGTGCATGCGGTGGACCGTGTGAACCTGACCGTCCGCAAGGGCGAGGTTGTGGGGCTGGTGGGTGAATCCGGCTGCGGCAAATCCACGCTCGGACGCATGGTGGCGGGTATTTTGCCGCCAACCGAAGGCACGATTTTGCGTGATGGGCGCGACATCAAGGCGCTGACGGGGGGCGAGGCGCGGCAGATGAAGCTCCGCACCCAGATGATTTTCCAGGACCCCTATGCCTCGCTCAATCCGCGCATGCGTGTGCAGGATATTGTGGGTGAGGCGCCGCGCGTACATGGGCTTTTGGACGGTGCGGCCTTTGATGATTATGTGGATGAACAAATGCGCCGCGCGGGCTTGGACCCGGGCTTCAAGCGCCGCTATCCGCATCAATTCTCGGGCGGGCAGCGCCAGCGCATCGGTATTGCGCGCGCACTCGCGGTGAAGCCGGATTTCATTGTTTGTGATGAGGCCGTGGCGGCGCTGGATGTTTCGATCCAGGCGCAAATCCTGAACCTGTTCATGCGCCTCAGGAAAGAACTTGATCTGACCTATCTTTTCATCAGCCATGATCTTGGCGTGGTGGAGCATCTGTCGGATCGCGTGGTGATCATGTATCTGGGTCGCGTGGTGGAAGAAGCGGATACGGAAACCGTCTTCCGCCGGCCCAATCACCCCTATACGCGGTCCTTGCTTGATTCCGTGCCGCGGATCGAAAATCGCAAGCGTGCTTTCAGCGTGGTGAAGGGGGAAATACCTTCGCCCATCAACCCGCCGCCTGGTTGCCATTTCCATCCGCGTTGCCCGCTGGCGATGGAACGCTGCAAGGTGGAAGTGCCGAAGCTGCGAGAGATCGCGCCCGGTCAGCGCAGCGCCTGCCATTTGAACGACCAATGACCATGCGCTTCCTGATCGCCGCGCTGCTGCTGATTGGGCTTAATGCTTGTGAGGGCAGCGGCACGCGCGGTGGCTATATCGGTGGTGGGGCTGGCGGTAATCGCCTGTCAAACTGAACCCGTGCTACTATCGCGCGGGCGGGATGCCCCGTAGAAACTCCCCGCGGCGAAAAGCGCAATCGCCAGCAGCAGCCAAGGCACGGGACCATATCCGCCGGCTGCATCCCACACCAAAGCCAGCGCCAAGGGCGCTGCGGTGCGCGGCAGCACGGCAAAGGCGGAAAGCGCGCCGGATGTCGCGCCAAAGCCATCGCGGCCCATGATTTCCGCAACACCTGCGGCGCGCAGAATGGTGAGCAAACCATCCGCAACCGGCCAGGCGATGATGAAGGCTATGGTCAGCGCCAGGCTATTCGGCGCGAGCGCGAATAGCGCCATGCCAATCGGCAGCAGCAGCAAGGCAAAGCGTCCGACATGGCGCATGGCGACCCCGCGCCCGAGCGTGAACAGCACCAGCCGCGCCGCCACCTGCCCCGGCCCATGCGCGGCGGCCAGCAGCAACACGGTCGCTTCCGGCCAGCCACGTTCACGCAGCAGCAGCACCAGATGCGCGCCAAGCCCCGTGCCGATAAAGGCATGAGCGGCGAAGCAGAAGGCGAGGCCCAAAAACACCGGATCACGCAAGCGACGCAGCAAGGACACAGGCGGCGGGCTTTCCGCCATGCGCTTAGGTGGCCCGGCATGGCGCAGCATATAGCCCGTTAGTGCCGCCGAACCCGCTTGGATCACCGCCAGCACCAGCAGCGCATCGCGCCAGCCGAAAAGCCCGATCAGTATTTCGACCAGCGGAATAAAAATGGTGCCGGTGAAACCCGTGATCAGCGTAATCGCCGTAATGCTCCTCGTCACATCACGCGCTTCCACCACCACCACCGCCATGGCCGGCCCCCACAGGCAGGTGGCATGCGCAATGCCCAGCAAAATCCAGATCGCGATGAATAGGATGGGATGAGAGACAAAACTCCACCACACCAACAAGGCCGCACCCAATAACGCGCCACCCGTCATCATGCCGCGCGGCCCATGGCGATCCTGCCAACGCCCCGCCGGCACCGCGACCAATCCGGAAATCAATAAGCCGCAGGTAAAGGCGCCCGAGATCAGCACGCGGGACCAGCCAAGCTCCGCCTCCATCGGCGCGACCATCAATTGGAACGGGGTAAAAAGGCAGCCCCAGCCGACAAGCTGCGTAATCGCGGTGCCCCAGAACAATAACCGGGGCGCAATGCGCGGCGCGTCAGTCACACGGTGAATTGCTCGGCGATGATGCGTTCCGAAAGCCCGTGATCGGGGTCGAACATCAGGGTCAGGGAGACATCACGCGCCTCACGCACCTCAACCCGCGTCACATCGCGCACTTCGGTGTAATCCGCGACTGCCGCAACAGGGCGCTTATCCGGTTCCAGAATATCGAATACCACCGTCGCATCGGAAGGCAGCAGCGCACCGCGCCAGCGCCGTGGGCGAAAGGCCGAAATCGGTGTCAGCGGCAGCAGATTCGCACTCAAAGGCACAATCGGCCCATGGGCGGAAAGATTATAGGCGGTGCTACCGGCCGGTGTGCTCACCAAAATGCCATCGCAGATCAGTTCTTGCAGCCGCGCCTTGCCATCAACCAGAATGCGTATCTTGGCGGCCTGACGGCTTTCGCGCAGCAAGGAGACTTCATTGATCGCGAGCGCTTCCACCGATGGCGCATTGTCGCGCAGCGCTACCATGCGCAGCGGATGCACGATGGCGGTTTGCGCGGCGGCAAGGCGTGCCGGCAGATCATCTTCCCGATAATCATTCATCAGAAAGCCGACACTGCCCCTGTTCATGCCATAAACCGGCAAGCCGCGCCGGAGGAAACGATGCAGCGTTTCCAGCATGAAGCCATCGCCGCCAAGGGCGACGACCAATTCCGCATCTTCTTCTGCCGCACTGCCATAACGCGCCACCAGCGCGGCGCGGGCCTTTTGCGCCTCGGCACTTTGCCCGGCCAGGATGGCAACGCGGCGGGGCGCGAAGGCGTTCATGCGCGCTGCCACCCTTGAGCGGCGGTGCGATGTTCCAATAGCGGCATATCGCGCCGCACGCGCGCGGTCAGCGCCTGGTCAATGCGTGCGGTGGCGTGGCCTTTGCCGTCGCTCGCCTTCGCCACCACATGGCCCCAGGGGTCGGCAATCAGCGAATGGCCATAGACACTGCGTTGCGCGCCGCGTTCTTCATATTGCCCGAAGGAAGCGGCAGCGATGATCCAGCATTGCGTATCAATCGCGCGCGCACGCAGCAACGCTTCCCAATGATCCTTGCCGGTTTGCAGCGTGAAGTTGGACGGCACCAAAATGGCCTCGGCGCCCATTTGTCGGAGCGCCAAATACAATTCCGGAAAGCGGATATCGTAGCAAATGGTGCAGGCAAAGCGGATGCCGCCGGCATCAAACAGCGCCAGATCGCGCCCGCCGCCATAAAGCGCGCTCTCACGATAACCCGTACCGTCGGGGGCGGTGATGTCAAACAGATGGATCTTGCGATAGCGCGCAATCTCAACCCCGTCCGGGCCGAAGACCAGCGTGGTGTTGAACAGCTTCTCGCCACCATTTTCGATGATCGAACCGCCATGCACCGTAATGCCGTGCCGGCGCGCCAGGCCGCGCAGCAGCTCATAAGCCGGGCCACCTTCCGCGCCCGGTGCGGGCAGCACTTCGGCCGCCGCCATGCGGGCATCTCGGCCACCGCCCAGATTGGTCCAGGTCTCTGGCAGGCTGACCAGGCCGGGACGGTCCCCGGCAATCGCGGCTTCGATCAGCGCTTCGGCCTGCGCAAGGTTCGCCGCCTTGTTGCTGCCCTGGTTCATCTGGATCACGCTGACGCGCATCCGCCTACTCCTGCTTTATGAGGCCCCCATCAAGCCGGGGAGGGGGCAGGACCGCAAGGGGGCGCGTGATCAGCTACGCGGCGCGCGCCAATCCAGCTTTGGTTCGGCGCGGCGTTCGCGGAGCGGCGGCGCGCTATAGGCGGGCGGTGGCGGAACGGGCGCGCTGAGGCGCGGGCCGGCCTCAACCTCTCGCCGGGTGAAGCCCGCGGGTTCTTCCCAATCCTGCTCCACCTGGGCGCGCGGCGCAGCAGCAGGCCCGGCGCGGCGCAATTCGGCGCGGAGGTCGGCCAATTGCAGCTCCAGCGCCTCCAGCCGCGATTTCACGCCATAAACGGCAAACGGCATGCCAAGGAAGGCCAGGACCAGCAACCCAAGCAGCAGCGCGAGGATCAGCCCGGTCCAGCCGGGCAGCCCCGGGAAGGTGAGGGCGGCAATAAGGGCTTGCAGCGCCTCAGCCACCGGTCACACTCATGTGCCGGGCGACGGCGGGGCGGTTATGCCGGCGATCAATCACGAAATCATGGCCCTTGGGCTTGCGCGCAATGGCGTCATGGATCGCTTGCAAAAGTGCGGCGTCATCCACGCCGGGGTCACGCAGCAGGGCGCGGAATTCCGCCGCATCATCCTGACCCAAGCACATGTACAGCGTGCCCGTGCAGGTCAGCCGCACGCGATTGCAGCTTTCGCAGAAATTATGAGTCATCGGCGTGATGAAGCCGATCCGCTGGCCGGTTTCCTTCACGCGCATGTAGCGCGCCGGGCCACCCGTTGAGTAATCCGTATCTTCCAAAGTCCAGTTTTGCTTGAGGCGGGATCGCACCAGCGACAGCGGCAAATACTGATCCGTGCGATCGCCGGTGATATCGCCCATCGGCATGGTTTCAATCAGGCAAAGATCAAAGCCGTGTTCACCGCACCAGGCGATCATGCGGTCATATTCATGCTCATTCACGCCCTTCAGCGCGACAGCATTGATCTTGATGGCAAGGCCGGCGGCCTTGGCGGCGAAAATGCCATCCAAAGTCTGTTCAATCTTGCCCCAACGCGTGACAGCGGCGAAGGCATCCGCATCCAGCGTATCAAGCGAGACATTGATGCGCCGCACGCCAGCGGCAAAAAGCTCATCCGCATAGCGCACAAGCTGCGTGCCATTGGTGGTGAGGGTCAATTCACGCAAGCCACCGGGCCCGATCCGCTCGCCCAAGCCCCGGATCAGCGACATCACATTCTTGCGCACCAAAGGCTCGCCGCCCGTCAGCCTGATCTTGTCCACACCTGTCGCGATGAAGGCGGCGGAAAGGCGTTCCAATTCCTCAAGCGTCAGGATTTCCGCCTTGGGCAGGAAGGTCATGTCTTCCGCCATGCAATAGACGCAGCGCAGGTCGCAGCGATCCGTCACGGAAACGCGCAAATAGGACACGTGGCGCCCGAAAGGGTCCATTAAGGGCGCGGGTTGCGGAGCTACAGCATTCATAGGCAGGATTTGGGGGCGAAGCGGGGTCTGGTGCAAGACCCTTTCACACGAGAAGCGCGATGGACCCCGCGCCAATCAGCACAATCAGGGCAAAGGGCCGATACCAGCTTTGCGGCACCACATGGAAAAGCCGCGCCCCGATGGGCACGCAAAGCACCATAACGGGCAGCAATACCGCAGTGCGGATCAGCACCGATAGGTCAATCAGCCCCAGAAAAAGGGGCGGGAACACCGAAATCACCGAAATCACCGAAAAGAACAGGATCAGATTGGCCCGATGCGTCTTGGCCGCTTCCGGCCCTGCCAGCAGATAAAGAATGACCGGCGGCCCGGACATGCCCGTGGAGCCCTTGAGCAGGCCTGAGACCGCCCCCACAGCCATATTCAAGGGCAAGGGGCGGGACCCGTTATAGCGCCAGCCTGACAGCAGCAGCCCGCCAAAAACCAGCACAAAGGCGCCAATGGCGCGCCGGAGTACCTCTCCATCCGCGGTGATCAGGATATAGGCGCCAAGGGGTGTCATCAGCGCCGCCGTGCCGCCAATCGGCAGGATCACGCGCCGATCGGCGTCCTTGAAGGCGCTTGGGAGTAATTGGATGGAAACGATCAGCTCCATCAGCAGCATCACCGGCACCCCGGCCTTGGGACCCCACAGCACGGAATAGATCGGCGCCAGGATGACCGCCGTGCCAAAGCCGGCATAGCCGCGCATGAGGCCGGCAATGGCGGTGGCAAGGGCAGCGGCCAGCAGCCGCCAATCGGTCAGCACCGGCAGGGCAGCATTGATCAGATCGGTCATCTTGCGGGCGGGGCCTCAATAATCAGGTCAACCAGCCGGGCATTGATCAATACCTTACCGGCATGCTCGAAATTGACCGTGACGCGATCCCCTGCCACGGATTGGACCTGGCCCAGGCCCCAATCTGCCTCGGTCGGGTGGCGCACACGCATGCCAGGTTCTATCAAGGCCATCACCAATCGCTTCCGCTGTTAATCGCTCGCTAGGCATAAGAGGATACTGTCCGGAGCCATGTCGCAAGTGAACCCTGAGCCTGATAGCGCCGAAGGCGCTGATTTGCATCTCCGCCTGACCCGCTTGATCGGGCTTAGGCTTTGCCATGATCTGGGCGGCCTTGCCGGCACCATCGGCAATGCCCTGGAAATGCTGAATGATGCCGGTGCGGAAGCGGCGGATTTGGCCGGCGAGGCCGCGGATATACTGCGCCGGCGCCTGCTGCTGTGGCGTTCCGTGCTCGGCAGTGGTGAAGCGCGCACCTTGGGCGCCGTGCTTGGCTTGCTGAAGGGCCAGATTGCGGCGGGCCGGGCGCATCTTGAAATCGGCGATTTGCCGGAAGAAACCCCGCTTTCCGAGACCATGGTGCCATTGCTGTTGAGCGGCCTTTTGGTGGCGGGTGAGGCTTTGCCGCGCGGTGGCGTGGTGCGCCTTGCGGGTGATTTGCAGCGGGAAATCATGATTCTGCCCAAAGGTACGGCGGCCGCCTGGAGTCCCGTGCTGGTACGCCATGCCGCAGGGGCAGCGCTGCCCGCCGAAATTTCCAGCCGTGATGCCTTGGCGCTATGGCTTTGCATCAGCGCCGGGGCCGCTGGCGTCACGCTCAGCCTTGCCTTGCCGCCCAATGAAGCCGCTGCGGCACTTATCATGAGCCTGCCCAACTGAATCGACGCGGGCTTTACGCTTTATTCGCAAGCGCTCCGTCATAATCCCCGGACACGACATTCCTTGGGGATGGTTATGGACGATTTGCTCGCTGATTTTCTCACCGAAACCCATGAAGGCCTGAGCGCGGTGGATGAGGCGCTGCTGCGCCTTGAACGCGCGCCGGATGATGCGCCGACACTCGCTGAAGTCTTCCGGCAGGTGCATACCATCAAGGGAACCTGCGGTTTCCTTGGCCTGTCGCGGCTGGAAAAAGTGGCGCATGCTGGCGAGACTATTCTCGGTCTCTATCGCGACGGCAGCCTGAAGGTCACCCCGGAAGGCATTACGCTGATTTTCACTGCGGTGGATGCCATTCGCAAAATTGTTGTGGGGCTTGAGCAGACTGGTCAGGAGCCCGAAGGCGATGATTCGGCCGTGATCGCAGCGCTTGATGCAGCGGCGCGCGGCGAATCGATTACGCTGCCGAAGGCGCCGGAAGTGAAGGCTGCGGCGCCGGTTGAAGCCGCGCCTATCGCCGCTGCTGCGCCGCGCACGCAAGAAGCACCTGCCGAGGCGGTGCAGACCGAATCCGCTGCGGCACAGCAGACGATTCGCGTTTCGGTCGAAGTACTGGAAGATCTGATGACGCTGGTCAGCGAATTGGTGCTGACGCGCAATCAGCTCATGCAATTGGCGCGCGTTTCATCCGATAGCCAGATTTCGGTGCCCTTGCAGCGCCTGTCGCACATTACGTCCGAATTGCAGGAAGGCGTGATGAAGACGCGCATGCAGCCAATCGGCAATGCCTGGGCGAAGCTGCCGCGGCTAGTGCGCGATTTGGCCAATGAATTGGGCAAGAAGATCGAACTTGAAATGCGCGGGGCGGATACGGAACTGGACCGTCAGGTGTTGGAACTGATCAAGGATCCGCTGACGCATATGGTGCGCAATAGTGGGGATCATGGGCTGGAAGGGCCAGCGGATCGTCGCGCGGCGGGCAAGCCGGAAACAGGGCGCATCCTGCTGAATGCCTACCATCAAGGCGGGCATATCATCATCGAAATCGGCGATGATGGTCGCGGCCTACCGGTTGAGAAGATTCGTGCGAAGGTGCTGGCGCAGGGCCTCGCGACCGAAGCCGAACTCGCACAGATGAATGAACATGATGTGCTGCGCTTCATCTTCCGCCCGGGCTTTTCGACCGCGCAGCAAATCACCTCTGTCTCCGGCCGAGGGGTCGGGATGGATGTGGTGAAGACGAATATCGAACGCATCGGCGGCACCATCGAATTGCGTTCCAAGGAAGGGCGCGGCACGACCTTCACCATCAAGATTCCGTTGACGCTGGCGATTGTCTCGGCCCTGATCGTGCAGGCCGGTGGTGAACGCTTCGCCATTCCGCAGATTGGCGTCGTGGAATTGGTGCGCGTTGGTGATGAGCATGAAGGCAATACGCGCATTGAAATGATCAAGGATGCACCTGTGCTGCGGCTGCGTGATCGCCTGCTGCCGTTGGTTTCGCTGTCTTCGCTGCTGCGGCTGCGTGAGGCGCCGGTGGGTGGCCTTAAAGGTTATGTTGTTGTGATGCAGGTTGGCGCCAATGTCTTTGGCATTGTGGTTGACCGCGTATTTGACACGGAAGAAATCGTGGTGAAGCCGGTGGCGCCCATTCTGCGCCACATCACCATGTTCAGCGGCAATACCATTCTGGGTGATGGCAGCGTCATCATGATCTTGGATCCGAATGGCGTGGCGCGCGGCGCCGGCATTACCGCCGAAGGCCGTGCGGAGGATCAGCAGACCGTAACTGCAACTGGTGGCATCCGTTCGGATTCCAGCACATCGCTGCTGTTGTTCCGCGCCGGGGATCAGACGCCAAAGGCCGTACCGCTTGGGTTGGTCGCGCGGCTTGAGGATATTCCGGTCGAGCGCATTGAAATGTCGGGCGGCACGCCGGTGGTGCAGTATCGCGGCCAATTGATGCCGATGGTCCCCATTGCCGGCCATTGGGAGGCACCTGAATCGGGCCGCCAGGCCGTGCTGGTCTTCACCGAAGGCCAGCGCAGCATGGGGTTGATGGTGGATGAAATCCTTGATGTGGTCGAAGAACCCTTGCTGATCCAGCCTGGGTCTGATCGGCTTGGTTATCTTGGCAGCGCGGTTATTGCCGAACGCGTCACGGATGTGATTGATACCGTTTATTGGCTTTCGCATGCGGGTGGCGATTGGTTCCGGGGGGATCGGAAATCCTCTGCTTCCAATCAAAAATCGCGCTTGCTGCTGATTGATGACAGCCCCTTCTTCCGCCATCTGGTTGTGCCAGCGCTTTCCGCGGCAGGTTTCGATGTGACGGCGGTGGAAAGCCCGGCTGAGGCGTTGCGCTTGCGTGATGCGGGTGTGGAATTCGAGGGGCTGATTTCCGATATCGAAATGCCGGAAATGGATGGGCTGAGCTTCGCCCGCAATGTGCGTGCAGCCGGTGCCTGGATGCGCTTGCCGCTGGTGGCCCTTTCCTCACGTGCTGAACCTGAAGATGTCGCGCGTGGGCGGGAAGCCGGATTTACCGATTATGTCGCGAAATATGACCGGGATGCGCTGCTGTCTTCGCTGCGCGAATGCCTGAGCTCACCGATTGCCGCCTGAGGAGGGGATTATGCAAAGTATCAGCGAAACCCAGCGTTCCAGCTCAGCCATTGCCGCGCTGGCATTGGCCGAGCGGGAAGATGAAGTCTTCCTGACCCTGACTGTGGCGGGCCAGACCTGTAGCATTCCCGTGCTGCTGGTCCGTGATGTGCTCGGTCCGCAGGCCATCACGCCGATCCCGCTTGCGCCGGCTGAAGTCGCCGGTGGGCTCAATCTGCGCGGGCGGATTGTGACGGCGATTGATCTGCGCCGACGCCTTGGCCTGCCGCCCGCCGATAATGCCGATAAGGCAATGAGCGTAGTGGTGGAACAGGCGGGCGAATTATACAGCCTGATCGTGGACCAAGTAGGTGAAGTGCTGCCCCTGCCTACGGCTGGCATTTGTCCTAATCCCCCAACACTCGACCCGCTTTGGCGCGACGTATCGCTCAGCGTCTATCGCGAAGAAGACCGGCTGATTGTCATGCTGGATGTCGAACGTCTTCTCAATATCGGATGAATGAAATCATGCAAAATCGCTCTTGCCTTGTCGTTGATGATAGCCCGGTGGTAAGGCGGGCCGCGCGGCGCATTGTGGAAGGTCTTGGCTTTACCGTGCGTGAAGCCAAGGACGGCGCCGAAGCGCTGGTTTCCTGCCGCACTGAAATGCCGGAAGCCGTGCTGCTTGATTGGAACATGCCCGTCATGGATGGGCTGGAATTCCTCAAGCATTGTCGCGCTGAACACGGGCCGTCGCAGCCAATCATCGTGCTCTGCACTACGGAAGCGAGCATTGACCGTATTGTGGAAGCGCTGGCTGCCGGGGCGCAAGAATACATCATGAAGCCTTTCGATGCCGGTATCCTGCACGATAAATTCGTCCAGGCCGGCCTGCTTTCGGATGCCGCGTGAGTTTTCCGGCACCAGCCACCACGACGGAACCAGTGCGCGTGATGCTGTGCGACGACAGCGCCGTGCAGCGCGGCATCATGGCGCGCATTCTGGAAACCGATCCCGGCATCAGGATTGTTCATCGCGCCGGTGATGGGCAGGCAGCGCTTTCCGCGCTGGCAGTCACCAAGCCGCAAGTGGTGCTGCTTGATCTGGAAATGCCGGTGATGGATGGCATGACAGCGATACCGCTGATCCTGAAGCAGGCACCTGGCACCGCGATTATTGTCGCCAGCGCGCTGACCCAGCGCGGTGCGGCGGCAGCCATGGCGGCCTTGCGCGCGGGGGCGGTGGATTATGTGCCAAAGCCCACGGGATCGCTTGGCGGGGCGGCCAGCCCAATCTTTCGCGATGAATTGATCGCCAAGGTGCAGGGCTGGGCGCGGATGCGGCGCGCGCCGGAACAGCGCTTGCGCCCTCCGCCGCCCTTGCCCATCAGTGCGCGGCCGATTTCGCGCCCTGCGTCCAGGGCCATGTTGCCGCCGCGGCTATTGGCGGTGGGCAGTTCCACCGGCGGTCCGCAAGCCTTGGCGAATTTCTTCAAGAATCTGCGCCCGCTGCCCATCCCTGTCGCGATTGTGCAGCATATGCCAGCCGGCTTCACCACCATGCTGGCCGATCATTTGGACAAGCTTGGCGTCATGTCCTGTGCTGAAGCCAAGAATGGGGAAGTGATGCAGCCTGGGCGCATATATCTTGCGCCCGGCGATCATCATCTGATCGTGGAAGCCGGCAGTGGCGATACGCTGGTAGCAAAGCTCGATACTGGGCCGCCGGTGAATTATTGCCGCCCCGCGGTGGATCCAATGGTGCAAAGTGCTTCGCGCGTTTGTTCTGGTCGCGTACTGGCCGTGATCCTGACTGGCATGGGGCAGGATGGGCTGGAAGGCTGCCGCGGCCTTGTCGCCAAGGGTGGCGCGGTTTTCGCGCAGGATGAAGCAAGTTCTGTGGTCTGGGGCATGCCGGGTGCGGTTTCGCGCGCCGGCGTCGCCAGCCTGCAATCTCCGCCGGAAGTTCTGGCGGAACGGGTTCTCGAAATCTTCAAATTGCCGGGTGCAAAAACATGACCCCTGAATCCTTTCAATTCCTCACTGGCCTTGTGAAGGCACGCTCTGGCATCGTGCTCAACACGGACAAGGCCTATATGCTGGAAACGCGTCTGGCGCCGATGCTTAAACGTGAACGGTTGGCATCCTTGGATGCGCTGGCGGGCCGGTTGCGCAGCGCGCCTTCCCTGCCGCTTGCCACCGAAGTGGTGGAAGCGCTGACCACCAATGAAAGCTCCTTTTTTCGCGATGGCCGGCCCTTTGAGCATTTGCGCCAAATGCTGCCCAAGCTGGCGGCCTCTCGCCCTGCGGGCCAGGCGCTGCGCGTTTGGTCTGCGGCCGCCTCCACCGGGCAGGAAGCCTATTCAGTGGCGATGATCGTCAATGAATTGGGACCGGCGCTTGGTGGGCGGCGTGTAGAAATCCTTGGCACGGATTTGTCGCGTGATGTGCTGGCGCGCGCACAGGAAGGGCTGTTCTCACAATTCGAAGTGCAGCGCGGTCTGCCGGTGCAATTGCTGGTCAAGTATTTCAAACCAGATGCCGGAAAGTGGCGCATTTCCGATGGGCTTCGCACCATGGTGCGTTGGCAATGCTTTAACCTGCTGGAAAACCCCGCAATTCTCGGGCGCTTTGACATCATCTTCTGCCGCAATGTGCTGATCTATTTTGATGCAGCGACCAAGACGCAGGTGCTGGCCAATATCTCCAATCAATTGCAGCCGGATGGGTATGTGTATCTGGGTGGCGCGGAAACCGTGCTTGGGCTCACCACGCGGCTAGTGCCAAGTTCGGGAGAGCGCGGCGCTTACGAATTGATGCGCAGCGCCGCCAAGGCTAGTTAAACCGCTGTCCCGCCCACCGTCAGCCCGGTCAGTTTTAGTGTCGGTTGGCCAACGCCAACCGGCACGCCCTGACCCTGCTTGCCGCAAGTGCCAATGCCGGGGTCGAGCGCCATGTCATTGGCAACCATGCTGACCTTGGTCAGCGCATCCGGACCATTGCCGATCAAGGTCGCGCCCTTCACCGGCGCGCCGATCTTGCCGTTTTCAATCAGATAGGCTTCGGACGCGCTGAAGACGAATTTGCCGGAGGTGATGTCCACCTGGCCGCCGCCGAAATTCACCGCGTAAAGCCCGCGCTTCACACTGGCCAAAACCTCTTCCGGCGTATGCGCGCCGCCGAGCATCACGGTATTTGTCATGCGCGGCATGGGGCTATGGGCGTAGCTTTGGCGCCGGCCATTACCTGTGGGCGCCACACCCATCAGCCGGGCATTCTGCCGATCCTGCAGGAACCCAACCAGGATGCCGTCTTCAATCAACGTTGTGCGCCCGCTTGGTGTGCCTTCATCATCCACCGTCAGGCTGCCGCGCCTATCGGGCATGGTGCCATCATCTACCACGGTCACACCCGGCGCTGCGATGCGCTGGCCCAATAACCCAGCAAAAGCGGATGTCTTTTTGCGGTTGTAATCGCCTTCCAACCCATGGCCGATCGCTTCATGCAGCAAAATGCCGGGCCAGCCGGGGCCGAGCACCACTTCCATCTCTCCCGCGGGTGCGGGCACGCTGCCCAGGTTCACCAGCGCCTGGCGCAAGGCTTCATCCACGCCGCGCTTCCAGGAATCACTGCCCAGCACGCGGTCATAGGCAAAGCGCCCACCGGTGCCGAAGCTGCCGGTCTCCCGCCGATCCCCTTCCGCCACCACGACCGAGACATTGAAGCGCACGAGCGGGCGCAAATCAGCGAAGCGCTGCCCATCCGGGCGCAGGATCTGCACCGCCTGCCATTCCCCGGTGATGGAGGCCATTACCTGCACCACGCGCGGATCTCGCGCACGGGCATAGGCGTCAATTTCCTGCAACAGCGCGGTCTTGGCCGCGAAATCCATCTGCGTCAGCGGATTGGCATCAGTGTAAAGCCGCGCATTGGTCGCGCGCGGCGCGATATCCAAAGCCCCGCTATGGCCCTGGCGCACCGCCTTTACCGCGGCGGCAGCGCGCGACAGCGCAGCATCCGACAATTCTCCTGCATGGGCATAGCCCGCCGCTTCGCCGGCCACGGCGCGCAGGCCAAAGCCGCGCGTGGCATCGTAGCTCGCGGAACGGATGCGGCCATCATCAATCGAGATCGCCTCGCTTTCGCGGTATTCCAGGAACAGCTCGCCATCCTCACAGCCGGCGGTGGCATCGCGCAATTGCCGTTCGGCGCCGGCGCGATCCAGCAGCGTGAAGAATAATTCATCGGTAATGCCGAGCGCGTTCATGGTTTCTACCTCGAAGATCAGGCGTTCAGAGAAGCGGTTGCGCGTGGCCGGCGCAAGCCATGAATCGCAGCAAGCGCGGTCGCCAGCACCAGCACCGCGATGCTTTGATGGAGCGTGCCGAGCCAGACTGGCACCACGGCGAGCAATGTCGCGATGCCAAGCGCATATTGCAGCGCGACGGCACCGGCCAGCGCCAGCACCGCAGCGCGCGCAAAGCCCGGGCGAAGCCTGCGCCAGGCCAAGACGCCTGCAATCACCGCCACCACCAGCACCGCTGTTGCCAAAAGCCGATGGTTGAACTGCACGGCGGCGATATTGGCGGTGAAGTT
>Ga0315900_10001376_pt1 | contig 38710 bp, 36 predicted proteins | sample LakEriMetagenome_FD_203521 | JGI IMG/M metagenome (GOLD analysis project Ga0315900, IMG submission 203521) | Freshwater fungal communities from buoy surface, Lake Erie, Ohio, United States - Buoy 12 MA114 | ecosystem: Environmental > Aquatic > Freshwater > Lake > Lake biofilm | place: USA: Lake...
CGCACGATGTCATTGACCGCCGCGACGATCTCATCTGTCGTGGCCACCGGGCAGACGTCACGTTCAACATCCAACGGTGTCTCAAGCATCTGACGGTGATAGGCTTCTGTCACTGGCGCTGTCGACCCATTGATCGAGATGATGGCCTGCCCTGCGAAAAGCTCGGCCGGGGTGGGGGCGCGGGTTGTTTCGCAGGCGGCAAGGGCGGGGAGGAGTGCGAGACACAGGGGGATTGTCGGTTTCATGGTCGCGTCCGGGCCCTTTCGGTTTCGCGGTGGGTGGCTGCCCGGGCCGGGAGTGCCGGTCGACGATTGCTGGCGAAATTCCGGATGAGCAGGTCTGCGATCTGACTTTGCCCGGTATTGGCCGGGCTCCATTCATGGATTGCGTGCGACATCGCGTCTTCCCGTTCCTTGCTGCCATGGCCGGATGCCACATCATCACCCTGCGCGAGGAATTGCGCGCAGGATAGTCCGGGGGTCGTCATCTGAAAAGAGAGGTCGGGGTTTAGCCGGTGTCAGGGACGCAGGGACGAGGGCAGTCAGGTCCGTTTCTGTCCAGGCCGGAACCGGCGGTGTCATGGGCCCGGACCGGGCCTGTGTCTTCGGAGAGACCGGGGAGCCCGAGGGGTCAGCGGGGGAGGGTCGGGGTGGCTTCGGCCATCAGCGCGTCGGAGCGGGTCTCGATCGCGGTTTCGAGGCGCTGCATGAAGGCGTCGGCCGGCAGGCCTGCGGGGATGGGTGGCAGGAAGTCGACCACCGCCAGACCCGGGCGGCGCAGCACGCCGCGGCGGCCCCAGAAGACGCCGACATTGGTGGCGACGGGCACGCAGGCCTGGCCCGAGTCGGCATAGAGCGCGGCGGTGCCGATCTTGTAGGGGGCCTTGACGCCCGGTGCCACGCGCGTGCCCTGGGGGAAGATGATGAGCTGGCCGGGCAGCGACCGGCCGGCCTGGACATCGGCGACCATCTTGCGCACGGCGGCGCCGCGTTTGCCGCGGTCGACGGGAATGCAGCCGATGCGCAGCGCGTACTGGCCGAGGAGCGGGGCCCAGACCAGTTCCTTCTTCATGATGAATCTTCCGGCGGGAAGGGCGGAGAAGATCAGGATGATGTCGAGGAAGGACTGATGCTTGGCCGCGACGATGACCTCGGTCTGCGGGGGGGTGCCGCGGATTTCGGTCCTGAGGCCGATCATCCAGCGGGCGGTCCAGCGGACCCAGCGGCAATAGCTGTGGCAGGCGGCCAGCGCGCCCCGGCGCGAGACGAGTGCCCAGGGCGCGAAGGCGAGGCCGATGGGCAGCATGACGAGATACATCTGGGTATTGAAGGCCAGCGAGCGCAGCCATTGCAGCGGGTCGTTCACGACTGGCTCCGCAAGGCGCGCAGGGCGGCGCCACGGGTGGCGAAGAAGGCCGTGATTGCGGCGGCGGGAGGGATGAGGAGGGGCAGCAGCCATTCCCACCCGTTGAAGGCAAGGCCGGTCAGGAACCCGCCGGCCACATCCCCTGAGGGCAGGACGGCGATCGCGGCGACCCCGGTCGCGGTTCCGATGGCCGCACCGCCCAGCGCGCGCAGCGTGAATCGGCGGACGAAGGCCCGGGCGATGTAGATGTCACGCGCGCCGACGAGGCGAAGGACCCGGATCACCTGCGCATTGGCATAGAGCGCTGCCTGGGCGGCGAGGGTGATCATCGCGGCCGTCGAGAGCGCGATGAGCGCGATTGCGGCCAGACCCATGAGCCGGACACGTTCTGCTGCCGCAACCAGGGGCCGGCGCCAGCGGGCATGGTCATCGAGCACGGCGCCCGGAACCTCGGCGACGAGGCGGGCGCGCAGGCCGGTCGGGTCATAGCCGGTTTCGTCTTCTTCGATTTCGATCAGCCGTGGCATGGGCAGATCGTCGAGAGGAAGGTCGGGCCCGAACCAGGGAGACAGCAGGGCGCGCTGTTCCTCGTCCGTGAGTGCCCGGGCGGCGGCGATTCCCGGCGTCGTCTCGAGCACGCGCAGGGCGGCGACGGTCTGGGCGGCCGTCTGGTCGGGCGGGGCAGAGATGCGCAGGGTCGATGTCCGGGCCAATTCCCCGGTCCAGCGGTTGGCCATCCGTTCGGTCGCGAGGGCAAGCGCGAGGGCGAAGACGGCGAGGATGGCCATCGCGGCGGAGGTGACTGTGGTGATGCGGGCGGTGTAGCCGGTGGGCGGCACTGCGCGGTCGGCCAGCGGATCGCCGCGCAGAAGCGACAGCAGGAAGCCGATCCTGACTTTCACAGATCTGCCCCGGCCGTCTGGAGGCGGCGGTTGCGCAGCCGGAGTGTCCGGGCGGAGACCTGGGGTTTGGCGGCGCGGATCAGGTTCAGGTCATGCGTGGCGACGAGGACGGCCTTCCCGAGGCGGTTGAGTTCGACAAGAAGGTTCAGCAGGCGCTGCGACATGTCCCAGTCGATGTTGCCGGTCGGTTCGTCGGCGAGAATGACGTCTGGTGCGGTGATCACCGCGCGGGCGAGTGCGGCGCGCTGGCGTTCTCCGCCCGATAGCTGGGGGGGAAGGAGGCCGGACTGTCCTCCGAGCCCGACCCAGGCGAGAAGGTCGTCGACGTGGCTTTCGCCTTCGTCCTGGCGGTCAGAGACCGTCATGGGGAGCAGGACATTGTCGCGCAGCGGCAGGTGATCGAGAAACTGGCAGTCCTGGTGCACGATCCCGATGCGGCGGCGGGCGCGGGCGATGTCGTCGCGGGTCATCCGCCGGCTGTCGGTTCCGAAGATCGACACTGATCCGGCGGTCGCGACAAGATCGCCGTAGCACAGTTTCAGCAGCGTCGTCTTGCCGGCGCCGGAGGGCCCTGTCAGGAAATGGAAAGACCCCGGCGAGAGCGCCAGGGTCACGTCAGAGAAGAGTTCTGCCCCGCCGTAGGAATAGGCAACCTGGGTCAGATCGATCAATGGTTCCCCCTCGACTTGACCATGCGCGGATGTTGTGACCGAAGACCGGGGCCGATTCAATCGGTCGGTTCCGCCCTGCCCTGTGCGGAGGGCGGTTTCCGGCATGCCTTGGCTCCCGGAGCGGCGGTTGCTATGGTCACTGGCAGAGGAGGGGTCGGGGTGAACAGGCAATGCGATTGATCTGCCCCAATTGCGGTGCGCAATACGAGGTGGATTCTGAAGTGATTCCCGCCGGAGGGCGGGACGTGGAATGCTCTGCCTGCGGTCAGGTCTGGTTGGTGAAGCTGCCGGGAGACGGGCCAGGTCTTGCCGGCGGTCAGGGGCCTGATCCGGAACCCGGCGCCGCAGGAGATGAAGGGGAGGCAGCCGCAGAGAGCCCCGAGGGGCCGGAAGAGGCGGCCGAACCCGTTGCAGAGATGACGGAAGCGGGTCCCGGTGCGGAGGACCCGGCAGAAGAGGATGAGGCAGAGGCCGGATCCGGACCCGGGGAGGAACCGGCCGGATTGCGCGATGAAGATCGCCCGATCATCACGCCGCCGCCGCCGCGTCCGACCGTGACCCCTGCAATCGCGGACATCCTGCGCGCGGAAGCCGAGCGTGAACGTGCGGCGCGGGCCGCTGCCGCTGCGGCGGCCGCTGCGGCCGTTGATAAGCAGGATGAATTCGCGGCCGCACCGCAGGGACGCGGGCATCCCGGACGGGAGGCTGCGCCGGACGATGACGGGGTTCGGGACGCGGCGGAGAGCCGGGCGGATGTGGCGGCACCGGTCAGGCCGGTGGCCGCGGAGGCGGGCGGCACCGGGGGTGATGACGACGGCAACCCCGCCAGCGACGACCTTGCGGCGGCCATCAAGAAGATCGTCGCGGAAGAGGCCGACCTGATGTTGATGGAGACGCCCGCTCCGCGGTCGGCGGCATCGATCGACGTGCCGCCGGCCGCGGTGCGCGCGGCCGAGCCGCCGCAGGAGCCTTCGGACCAGCTTGCCACGGCATCTCGGCGGGACCGGCTTCCCGATATCGAGGAGATCAGTTCGACGCTGAGCCCCGAGACGGAGGCACCTGCACCGGAGCCGGTCCCGGTCGCTTCGGGGCGCAGGCGGTCTGGCCGGAGCTTCCGGACCGGCTTTGTGCTTGTCCCGTTGCTGGCGGCGGTGCTGATGGGCGTCTATCTGAACGCCCGGCTTATCGCCGAAGCCTTTCCGCAGGCCGAGCGCATCGTGACGGCATATGTGGCGGTCGTCGACGAGAGTCGACTCTGGCTTGACCAGCAGGTGAGGCGCTTGCTGGAGTGGATGGGGAGCGCCGCTCCGGCCGAGTGACGGGCCGGGTCTGAGAGGCGGAGGGCAGAGGCATGACGGCTGCGGACGAGGCCTATCGCGTCGCCGAACGGCTGGTGGAGGAGGCGCGGGAGAGCGGGGCGGAGACCCTGTCCTTTGACCGCGAGGACTGCCGCGCGCTTGACCGGCTGCCAGAGGGGATCGCGGGGCTGACGGGGTTATGGGATCTGGTGCTCAACGGCACGCAGGTGAGTGACCTCTCCCCCCTGCGCAAGCTGACCGGGCTGACGCGGCTTTTGCTTGACCGCACGCAGGTGAGCGACCTCTCCCCCCTGCGCGAGCTGACCGAGCTGGCGGTGCTTGAGCTTGACGGCACGCAGGTGCGCGACCTCTCCCCCCTGCGCGAGCTGACCGGGCTGACGCAGCTTTGGCTCAGAAACACGCAGGTGCGCGACCTCTCCCCCCTGCGCGAGCTGACCGGGCTGACGCAGCTTTGGCTCAGCGGCACGCAGGTGAGCGACCTCGCCCCCCTGCGCGAGCTGACCGGGCTGACGGTGCTTTGGCTCGACCACACGGAGGTGAACGACCTCTCCCCCCTGCGCGAGCTGACCGGGCTGACGCAGCTTTGGCTCAGAAAGACTCAGGTGCGCGACCTCTCCCCCCTGCGCGAGCTCACCGGGCTGGAGTGGCTTTCGCTCACCGACACGCAGGTGAGCGACCTCTCCCCCCTGCGCGAGCTGACCGGGCTGACGGTGCTTTCGCTCGATGGTATTCCCGCCACCGACCTGAGGCCTTTGCGCAAGCTGACCCGGTTGGCGACCGGGCCGAAGTATTCCGGCCTGACCTTCAGGGACACCGGCGCCACCCGGGTTGACCCCCGGATCGCCGAGATTGCGGAGATCAAGGACAACGCGAAACGGGCGTGGGTGCTGTTCGACTATCTGGAGGGATGGGAGCCGCCCAAGGAAGCGACGGGCAATGAGCCGCAACCGGATGCGCTGTTGCCGATCCTGTCCGAAGACGGGCGGCTTGAGGTGGCGCAGAGCCTGCCGACCGAGGCAGAGCGGGACGAGCGGCTGAAGCTGGTGTTGCACGAGCGGATGCGGGCCAAGGCCAGTGAACTGGCGCAGGCGGCGGGGAACCGGTTTCCCCGTCTGGCGGCGCGCGCGCGGGCTGTGGCGGTGCAGGTGGACCGCCCCTTTGCCGAGGTTGACCTGTTGGTTCTGCATCTTGACGTCGAAGACCTGGCGGCCCGCGAACAGGCCGGGGAGGAGGAGGGCGAAGCCTATCCGCCCGAAGTGACAGGCCCCCTGTCCGACGTTCTGCGCATCGGTCCCGGGTTGACCTTGGGCAACCCGGACGTGGACCTGCTGATGGAGCGGATCAACCGCGCGCGGGCTGCACCGATCCCGACCGAAGAGAAGGCCGCGCATGACCGGATGAGCGCGGTGACCGCCGCCGATCAGGCTGCCATCGGTGACCGACTGCGCGCGCTCGAAGGGCGGATGGAGAGCGTGCCGGCCGAAGTCGCCCTCGTCACCCAGCGCGCCGCGCATCGCAACATGCTGTGGCGCATCGGAGTGGGCGCGGTGTTTATCGGGGGTATTGGTTTGAACGTCGCGACAAATGTCGTCTCGGCGCACTACCAACCCCAGATCGTCGCCTTCGTCCAAACGAACTGGCCGATCCTGATGCAGGTTGCAGGCACCTATGGATCGGCCTTTGCCGAGTGGTTTGCGACCTCGGTCGGGTCGGTGCCGGACCTTGCGACACTGTCGCGCGAGACCCTTGACCGGTTGCGCGACCGGAAAGGGCGCCGAAGCTAGACGCCCGCCTGTCCGCCGATGCGGCCCGGTGGGGCGGGGTCGGTGCTCAGCCCTTTTTCAGCGCCCTTTGGCCCAGCACCTCGGCGATCTGGACGGCGTTGAGGGCGGCGCCTTTGCGCAAGTTGTCGGAGACGATCCAGAGGTTCAGGCCGTTGTCGATGGTCTGGTCCTGGCGGATGCGGCTGATGTAGGTCGCGTAGTCGCCCACGCATTCGATGGGGGTGATGTAGCCGCCGGGTTCGCGCTTGTCGACGACGAGGCAGCCGGGCGCCTCGCGCAGGATGTCGGTGGCTTCCTCCCAGTCGAGGAAATCCTCGAATTCGACGTTCACGGCCTCGGAATGGCCGACGAAGACGGGGACGCGGACGCAGGTGGCGGTGACCTTGATCCGGGGGTCGAGGATCTTCTTGGTCTCGGTCGCCATCTTCCATTCCTCTTTCGTGTCGCCGGAATCGAGGAAGACGTCGATATGGGGGATGACGTTGAAGGCGATCTGCTTGGGGTAGACCGAAGGTTCGACCTCCTGCCCGGGGACGTAGATGCCCTTGGTCTGGTTCCAGAGCTCGTCGATGGCCTCCTTGCCGGTGCCGGAGACGGACTGGTAGGTCGCGACCACCACACGCCTGATCCGGGCGCGGTCGTGCAGGGGCTTGAGCGCCACGACCATCTGCGCGGTCGAGCAGTTGGGGTTGGCGATGATGTTCTTCTTCGCATAGCCCATGACCGCGTCGGCGTTGACCTCGGGCACGACGAGGGGGACGTCGGGGTCGTAGCGGTAGAGCGAGGAATTGTCGATCACGACGCAGCCCCGGGCGGCGGCCCTGGGCGCATAGGTTTTCGTCGCGTCCGAGCCGATGGCGAAGAGCGCGATGTCCCAGCCGGTGAAGTCGAAGCTGTCGAGGTCCTGGGTGCGCAGCGTGCGGTCGCCGAAGCTGACCTCGGTGCCGAGCGATTTGCGGCTGGCGAGCGCCGCGATCTCATCGACCGGGAACTGGCGTTCGGCGAGGATGTTGAGCATTTCGCGCCCCACGTTGCCCGTGGCGCCGACGACGACGACCCTGTAGCCCATCCGGCCCGCTCCTTCACCTGAAACGGGGGCGCCATATACCCGTTCGCACAGGAGGAAAAGGCATCGGATGGCGAGGCGGGCGGGACCGTGGCGCGTGTGCGACCTCAGAGCGCGCGGCTGTGGCGCCCCTCGGGCAGGGCGCGGGCGTCGAGGCTGTGCGCGGCGAGGCGCGCGATGAGGCGGGAACTGTCGGTCAGGCGGATCGTGTCGCCGTTGTCGGAGAGGTGGGCGGCGAAGCGGTCGCGCAGGCCGGCCGTCATGTCGCGCAGGGCGGCGAGGGGGACGGCGTGCCGGGCGGACAGGGCGGGCAGGTCGAGCGCGAAGCGGCACATGAGGTCTTCGATCATGTCGGCGCGCAGCCTGTCCTCGGCGGTCATCGCGTGGCCGCGTTCGGTGGCAAGGCGCCCCTCCTCTATCGCGGCGGCATAGCGCGAGGAGGTGGAGAGGTTCTGCGCATAGCCCTGCGGAAAGCGCGAGATGGCCGAGGCACCGATTCCGATGAGCGTGTCGGCGGTATCGTCGGTATAGCCCTGGAAGTTGCGGCGGAGCCGGCCTGCGCGGGCGGCGGCGGCCATGCTGTCCCCTTCGCGGGCGAAGTGGTCGATGCCGATTTCGGCGTAGCCGTCCCAGACGAAGAGGCGGCGGGCGGTTTCAAAGAGCTGGAGCCGGTCTTCGGGGCCGGGCAGGGCGTCGGCGGGGATCATGACCTGGCGCTTGGCCATCCAGGGGACATGGGCATAGCCGTAGAGCGCGATGCGGTCGGGGTTGAGGGAGAGCACGCGCTGGACCGAATCGGCCATGCGGGCGCGGGTCTGGTGGGGCAGTCCATAGAGCAGGTCGACGTTGAGGCTGCCGATGCCGGCGTCGCGCAGGCGGGTGACGACATCGCGCGTCTGGGCAAAGCTTTGTGCCCGGCCGATGGCGTCCTGCACGACGGTATCGAAATCCTGCACGCCGATGGAGGCGCGGTTCATGCCGATGGCGGCGAGAGCGTCGATCCGGGGGGCATCGACCTCGGTCGGGTCGATTTCGACCGAGAAGGTGAGGTCGGGCGCCCAGGGGCGGAACTGCGCCAGCGTCTGGCCGAGGTCGGCGATCATGTCGGGCGAGAGGAGCGTGGGCGTGCCGCCGCCGAGGTGGATCTGGCCGAGCCGGACATCGGGGGGGAGCAGGGCGGAGACGGTCTGAAGTTCGGCCTGGAGATAGCCGAGATAGGGGGTGAGCGGGCGGTCGGTGGCGGTGCCCTGGGTCCGGCAGGCGCAGAACCAGCAGAGCCGGCGGCAATAGGGGATGTGGAGATAGAGCGAGATGCGCGTGCCCGCGGGCACGGCGGCGATCCATTCGGCATGGCGGCTTTCGGTGACCCCGTCGCCGAAGTGATTGGCGGGCGGATAGCTGGTGTAGCGGGGGACGCGCGCATCGAAGAGGCCGAGTTGGCGGAGGCGATCATGCGAGGCCATTGCATTTCCCCTGCAGAGACGTGAGAGATGGAAGGTGGCTGCTCCGTCCACGGAGGTCAGAATGACAAGTCCCCGGATATCTGCCGAAGAGCAGTGCATCGACTGCCCGATCCGCCATCGCGCGGTCTGCGCCCGTTGCGAGACCGACGAGCTCGAGCGGCTGGAGCAGATGAAGTATTACCGCAACTTCGAGGCCGGGCAGACGATTGCCTGGGCGGGGGACGAGATGTCGTTTGTCGCCTCGGTCGTGCAGGGGGTGGCGACGCTGAGCCAGACGATGCAGGATGGGCGCACGCAGATGGTGGGGCTGTTGCTGCCGTCGGACTTCATGGGGCGGCCGGGGCGGAAGATGTCGCCCTATGACGTGACGGCGGTGAGCGACGTGACCTTGTGCTGTTTCCGGCGCAAGCCGTTCGAGCAGTTGCTGACGAGCACGCCGCATATCGCGGAGCGGCTGTTGCACATGTCGCTGGACGAGCTGGACGCGGCGCGGGAGTGGATGCTGGTCCTGGGCCGCAAGACCGCGCGGGAGAAGATCGCGAGCCTTTTGACAATCATCGCGCGGCGCGAGGCGGCCGCGGGGCTGGTGGCGTCGAAGGGCACGATCGTGATCGACATTCCGCTGACGCGCGAGGCGATGGCGGATTACCTGGGCCTGACGCTCGAGACCGTGAGCCGGCAGATTTCGGCGCTGAAGGGTGAGGGGATCATCGTGCTGGACGGCAAGCGGCGGATTGTGGTGCCCGATATCCGGCGACTGATGCTGGAGACCGGGGATGATATGGACGGCGGGCTCGTCGCCTGATCCGGCGTGACCTGTCCGGCCTGTCGGGATCGGGGGACAGGCCGGGGCCATGTCAGTGCGCCATGAGAAGCGGGATGGGCGAGGCTTCGAGCATGTCGCGCGTGGCGCCGCCCATGAGCGATTCGCGGAAGCGGGAATGGCCGTAGGCGCCCATCACCACAACATCGTTGCCGTGTTCGCGGGCAAAGCGCAGCAGGATGTCGGCCGTGCGCGGCATGGTGTTGGCCAGGACCGAGACCTCGGCCTTGATGCCGTGGCGGGAGAGCATGAGCGAGAGGCTGCCGCCCGGGTCTGACCGTTCGGCCGAATGGGGCGGCGGGTCGACGATGACGAGATCGACATGGGTGGCCGCGCGCAGGACGGGCAAAGCGAGGCGGACTGCGTGGAGCGATTCCTCGGTTTCGTTCCAGGCGAGGAGCGGGCGGCGGAAGGGTTCGCGCAGGTCAAGTTTCGCCGGCGGGACGAGGAGGACGGGCGCGCCACTGCCGAAGATTTCGGTTTCCACGACGGCCGTGGCGAGTGCGGACTGGCCAGGGCCGTAGGGGCGCGCGGCGACGACGAGATCGGCATAGCGGGCGAGCCGGGCGATGGCGGCATCGAGCCCGAGGTTGGAGATCACGAGCGACTGGAGCGTGATCCGGTCAAGCCCGGCCGGGATGGCGGCGCGGGCCGCGGCGAGCAGGTTTTCGGCCCTGTCGCGGGCGGCGGAGGCGTCGATTTCCAAAAGGACAGCGGTGGCGCCGACCGGCATGGCATCGAAGCGGGCCGGATCGACGCCGACGCAATGGACATCGAGATGGGCGCCGTCGCGCTGGGCCAGCGCGAGGGCGGCGTGCAGCGCGGGGGTATCGCCTTCGGCATCGGTCATGATCACGGCGATGGTGTGGTAGGCCATGGCGGGCGTCTCCCTTCAGGTACCGGCCGTCCGGGCGTCTGGCCCGGCGGTCCTGTCAGGGCGATGCCTAAGGGGCCGCGGGACGGAAAGCCTTGATTTGGATCAAGGCGGCGCGATGCGGGCGGGGCGATAGACGATCCAGACAAAGGCCGCCGGGACTGCCCGGCAGGGCCGGAAACCGGCGCAGGCAAAGGGAACCTTGCGAATGTGGGACTGGATCAAGATCGCGGTGCTTGGGGTGATCGTCCTTTTCGCCGCGGTCGCGGCGAACTGGGCGCGCGACCTCGCCTATCAGGTGCATATGCTGATCATCATGGCCGTGGCGGCGGGCCTGTTCATCTGGACGGTGCGCAACATCGACGAGCCGACCGGACCGCCGGGGCATGACGAGGGCGAGTACATGGACGGCGTGATCCGGTACGGGGTGATCGCGACGGCCTTCTGGGGGGTGGTGGGGTTCCTGCTGGGCACCTTCATCGCGTTCCAGCTCGCCTTTCCGCAGCTCAACATGGAATGGACGCAGGGTTTCGGGAACTTCGGCCGCCTGCGGCCGCTGCATACCTCGGCGGTGATCTTTGCCTTTGGCGGCAATGCGCTGATCGCGACGTCCTTTTACATCGTGCAGCGGACAAGTGCGGCGCGGCTTTGGGGCGGGAACCTCGGATGGTTCGTGTTCTGGGGCTACAACCTCTTCATCGTGCTGGCGGCGACGGGGTACCTTCTGGGGTCGACCCAGTCGAAGGAATATGCCGAGCCGGAATGGTATGTCGACCTGTGGCTGACCGTGGTGTGGGTGGCCTATCTGCTGGTGTTTCTGGGCACGATCATGAAGCGCAAGGAGCCCCACATTTATGTGGCGAACTGGTTCCTGCTGGCCTTCATCGTGACCGTGGCGATGCTGCATATCGTCAACAACCTGGTCGTGCCGGTGTCGATCTTCGGGTCACGGTCGGTGCAGGTCTTTTCCGGCGTGCAGGATGCGATGACGCAATGGTGGTACGGCCACAATGCGGTGGGCTTTTTCCTGACGGCGGGCTTTCTGGGCATGATGTATTATTTCGTGCCCAAGCAGGCGGGGATGCCGATCTACAGCTACAAGCTGTCGATCATCCATTTCTGGTCGCTGATCTTCCTTTATATCTGGGCGGGTCCGCACCATCTGCACTATACTGCGCTGCCCGACTGGGCCTCGACGCTGGGGATGGTGTTTTCGGTCATCCTGTGGATGCCGTCCTGGGGCGGCATGATCAACGGGCTGATGACGCTGTCGGGCGCCTGGGACAAGATCCGGACGGATCCGATCATCCGGATGATGGTCATCTCGCTGGGCTTTTACGGCATGTCGACCTTCGAGGGGCCGATGATGTCGATCCGGGCGGTCAATTCGCTGTCGCATTACACCGACTGGACGATCGGCCATGTCCATTCCGGGGCGCTGGGCTGGAACGGGATGATCACCTTCGCGGCGCTGTATTTCCTCGTGCCGCGGCTTTGGGGGCGGGAGCGGCTTTACAGCCTGACGCTGGTCAACTGGCACTTCTGGCTCGCCACCATCGGGATCGTGCTTTACGCGGCCTCGATGTGGGTGACGGGGATCATGGAAGGGCTGATGTGGCGCGAGGTCGATGCGCAGGGGTTCCTGGTGAATTCCTTCGCCGACACGGTGGCTGCGAAGTTTCCGATGTATGTGGTCCGCGCGCTGGGCGGGGTGCTGTATCTGAGCGGGGCGCTGATCATGGTCTACAATCTGTGGATGACGGCCGATGGGCGGCGTGGGCCGCGGGCCGAGTGAGGGAGCGCGATCATGACCCTGCTTGAGCGTCACAAGATCCTGGAAACCAATGCCACGCTGCTTCTGGTCGCGAGCCTGCTTGTCGTCTCGGTCGGGGGGATCGTGCAGATCGTGCCGCTGTTCTACATCGAGAACACGATCGAGGATGTGGAGGGGATGCGGCCCTATACGCCGCTCGAGCTGGCCGGGCGGGAAATCTACATCCGGGAGGGCTGCTATGTCTGCCACAGCCAGATGATCCGGCCGATGCGGGACGAGTTCGAACGCTATGGCCATTACAGCCTTGCGGCGGAGTCGATGTATGACCACCCGTTCCAGTGGGGGTCGAAGCGGACCGGGCCGGACCTGGCCCGGGTGGGGGGGCGGTATTCGGATGACTGGCATGTGCAGCATCTGATCGAGCCGCAATCCGTCGTGCCGGAATCGATCATGCCGCCTTACGGGTTCCTGCTGGAACGGCAGCTGGACGGGGCGCATATCGCCGATCTGATGGTGGCGCACCGGACGGTGGGCGTGCCCTACAGCGACGAGATGATCGCCAGTGCGCGGGCCGATTTCCTGGCGCAGATCGACCCGGCGTCGGAGGGGTATGACGCAATGGTCGCGCGCTATGTCGTCGATCCGGATCCCGAGGACGGGACCGATCCGCGCAATACGGTCGTCGCGTCGAACCCCGACGGCCAGCCCGGCGTGTCCGAGATGGATGCGCTGATCGTTTATCTGCAGATGCTGGGGACGCTGGTCGACTTTTCGACCTATACCCCCGATCCGAACCGGTAGGAGGCCGCGATGGATACCTATTCCTTCCTTCGCCAGTTCGCGGACAGCTGGGCCTTGCTGGTGCTGTTCCTGATCTTTGTCGGCGTCATCCTTTACGCCTTTCGGCCGGGCAGCGGCGCGCTGCATCGCGATGCGGCGGATGTGCCGTTCCGGCACGAGGACAGGCCCGCGCCCGCAACGCGCAATCCGGAGGCCCGGCCATGAGCAGGCAACCCGAGAAGAAGGGCCAGACCGAGGTGGAGACGACCGGCCATGTCTGGGACGGGGTCGAGGAACTGAACAACCCGCTGCCGCGGTGGTGGGTCTGGATCTTCTATGCGACGATCGCCTGGGGGGTGGCCTATACTATCGCCTTTCCGGCCTGGCCGATGCTGACGCGGGCGACCTCGGGCGTGCTGGGGTTTTCGACCCGGGGGCAGGCGGCCGAGGAACTGGCCGCCTGGAACGAACGCAATGCGGCGCTGAATGCCGAACTGGGCGGGATGCAGGACCTGGCCGCCCTTGCCGGGAATGCCGACCTGCATGGCTATGCGGTCAACATGGGGGCGGCGGTGTTCCGCGCCAATTGTTCGCAATGCCACGGGTCGGGTGCGGCGGGGGTGCAGGCTTCGGGTTATCCGAGCCTTCTGGACAATGACTGGCTTTGGGGCGGGACGATCGACGAGATCGCCTTTACCGTGGCGCATGGCATCCGCAACGACCAGTCGGCCGATGCGCGCTGGACGCAGATGCCGGCCTACAAGGATGTGCTGCTGCCCGAGGAGATCGACGCGGTGGTGAACCATGTGCTGGCCATCTCGGGTCAGGAGCATGATCTGGCACAGGCCACGGCGGGGGCGGAGCTTTTTGCCGCCAATTGCGCGAGTTGCCATGGCGAACAGGGCGAGGGCAACCACGACATGGGGGCGCCGACACTGAACGATGCGATCTGGCTTTACGGCGGCGATGCGGCGACGCTCCGCCATACGGTGGAATACGCGCGGTTCGGCGTGATGCCGGCCTGGTCCGAGGAATGGCGGCCGGCGGGGGGTGGGCTCACACAGGCCGAGATCAATGCGGTGGCCGCCTATGTGCACCAGCTGGGCGGCGGGGAATAGCTTCCTCCCTGGACGGGGCGCAGGGTGCGGCCCGTCACCTTGGAGCGGCCCCCGGCAAGGGGCCGCTCCCTTTTCCCGGACGAAGGGCCGGAGGGACCGTTGATCCAGGTCAAGGCGGGGTCCTGCCGCACGATGCGATGTAACTGACATTCCGGAAGGCCCACGGCACGCCCATGTCCTCGCTCGATAGCCCGCCCTCGCTTTATGCCGCGCGCGAACCGGTGTTTCCGCGCCGTGTGAAGGGCCGCTTCCGCAACCTCAAGTGGGTGATCATGGCGGTGACGCTGGGCATCTACTATGTGACGCCCTGGATCAGGTGGGACCGCGGACCGGACCTTCCGGACCAGGCGGTGCTGCTCGATCTTGCCAACCGGCGGTTCTATTTCTTCTGGATCGAGATCTGGCCGCACGAGTTCTATTTCGTGGCGGGTCTTCTGATCATGGCGGGGCTGGGGCTGTTCCTGTTCACCTCGGCGCTGGGGCGGGTGTGGTGCGGCTATGCCTGCCCGCAGACGGTGTGGACGGACCTGTTCATCCTGACCGAGCGCTGGGTCGAGGGGGACCGCAATGCGCGGGTGCGGCTGCATCATGCGGCGTGGGATGCGCGCAAGGCGCGGCTGCGGCTGACGAAATGGACGATCTGGCTTCTGATCGGGCTGGCGACGGGAGGGGCGTGGGTCTTCTATTTTGCCGATGCGCCGACGCTGTTTGTCGATCTCTTCACAGGTCAGGCGCATCCGGTCGCCTATGCGACGGTGGCGATCCTGACGGCGACGACCTTTGCCTTTGGCGGGTTCTTTCGCGAGCAGATCTGCATCTATGCCTGTCCCTGGCCGCGCATCCAGGCCGCGATGATGGACGAGGACACGATCACCATCGGCTATCGCGAGTGGCGGGGCGAGCCGCGGGGCAAGGCGCGCGAGGCGGGGCACGGGGATTGCATCGACTGCATGGCCTGCGTCAACGTCTGTCCGATGGGGATCGACATCCGCAACGGCCAGCAGCTGGCCTGCATCACCTGCGGGCTGTGCATTGATGCCTGCGACGACGTGATGGGCAAGATCGGCAAGCCGCGGGGGCTGGTCGATTACTTTACCTTGCGCGACGAAGAGGTGGAGCGGCAGGGCGGCACGGCGACGTCTGTCTGGCGGCACATCTTTCGGCCGCGGACGCTGCTTTATACCGCGCTCTGGTCTCTGGTCGGGATCGGACTGGTCTTTGCGCTGTTCGTCCGGTCCGATATCGACGTGACCGTCGCGCCGATCCGCAATCCGGTGTTCGTGACGTTGTCGGACGGGACGATCCGCAACGTCTATGACCTGCGCATCCGCAACATGGCGGATGGCGAACGGCAGTTCCAGATCGGGCTGACGTCGGAGGGTGTCCTGCTGGTCGATGTCGAGGGTGCGACCGGGACGTCGGTGACGGTCGCCCCGCAGGAGATGGCGCAGCTGCGCGTCTATGTCGATGCGCCGCCCGGGCAGGCGGCGGCCGCGGCGGGGCGGACGGATATCCGCTTCTGGGTCGAGAACCCGACGACGGGCGACCGCGCCTTTGAGGACAGCCATTTCAGCGGAAAGGGCGAGGGATGATGAGGATGTGGCGCGGGCCGCTGACCGGGGGCAAGGTGCTGGCGATCTTTTCGGCCTTTTTTGGCGTGACGATCGCGGTCAATGCCGTGCTGGCCTTTGAGGCGGTGAGGACATTTCCCGGGCTGGAGGTCGCCAATTCCTATGTCGCGAGCCAGACTTTCGATGCGGACCGCGCGGCGCAGGAGGCGCTGGGCTGGACGGCAGAGGCGCGGATCGCGGGGGATGAGCTGATCCTGTCGTTGACGGACGCGGCGGGGCAGCCGGCGCGGGCGGCTTCGGTCGCGGGGGTCTTTGGCCGGCCCACCACGGTCAGGGACGACCAGAGCCCGGTCTTCGTCTTTGACGGGCAGGTCTGGCGCGCCGCGGTGGCGACAGAGCCGGGGCAGTGGAACCTGCGGCTGGAGGCGCGGGCCGGGGACGGGACGGCGTTCCGCCAGCGGCTTGTCGTGCACCGGGACCAGGGCTCGTGAGCGCGGTCGATTTCCAGGGCGGGATGGCCTGTCCGGGCTGCGCCGCCGCACCCGCGATGGGGGAGCGCGCGCGCAGCCTGGGAGGGGCCGGCGGCGAGGAGGTGCAGATCGCGGTGCCGGGGATGCATTGCGCGGCCTGCATCTCGGCCATCGAGGGGGGGCTGATGGCGCTGGACGGCGTGTCGGCGGCGCGGGTGAACCTGACGCAGCGGCGCGTGCGCATCCGCCATGACGGGTCGCGCACGGTCGAGGACCTGATCGCGGCCATCGCGGCGCTGGGCTATGAGGCGCTGCCTTTGGACATGGTGGCCTTGTCGGGGACCGAGAACGACCGCGTGGCGCGCGATCTTCTGATGCGGCTCGGTGTGGCGTTCTTTGCGATGATGAACATCATGCTTCTGTCGGTCGCCGTCTGGTCGGGGGCGACGGATGCGACGCGGGACCTTTTTCACTACATCTCGGCCGTGATCGCGCTGCCGACGGTGGTCTTTGCGGGGCAGCCCTTCTTTCGCAGTGCCTGGGCGTCGCTCAGGGCGGGGCGGCTGGGGATGGATGTGCCGATCTCGCTCGCCATCATCCTGGCGTCCTCGATCTCGCTTTACGAGACGATGCATGGCGGGCACCACGCCTATTTCGACGCGGCGGTGATGCTGACCTTCTTTCTGCTTGGGGGGCGGTATCTGGACCATCGTACACGGGCGGCGGCACGGTCGGCCGCGCAGGAACTGGCGGCGCTGGAGGTGCCGCGGGCGATCCGGCTGCGCGACGGGGCGGAGGAAATCGTCTCGGCCTCGGCGCTGGCGGTGGGCGATCTGGTCGTGATCCGGCCCGGCGGGCGGGTGCCGGTGGACGGCGTGGTGCGGGCGGGGGCGTCCGAGATCGACCGGTCGCTCTTGACCGGAGAGACGATCCCGGTGCCGGCGGGGCCGCAGATACGGGTCAGCGCGGGCGAGGTGAACCTGACGGGGCCGCTGACGGTAGAGGTGACGGCAGCGGGGCGGGATACGTCGCTGGCGCGGATGGCCGATCTGGTGGCCGTGGCCGAGGAGGCGCGCAACCGCTACACGTCTCTGGCTGACCGGGCGGCGCGAGCCTATTCGCCGCTGGTGCATCTGGTGTCCTTCACAGCCTTTGGCGTGTGGATGTGGATCACGGGCGGCGATGTGCGGCAGGCGGTCAATATCTCGGCCGCGGTGCTGATCATCACCTGCCCCTGCGCGCTGGGGCTGGCGGTTCCGTCGGTCGTGACGGCGGCGTCGGGGCGGCTTTTCCGGGCGGGTCTGCTGATCAAATCGGGGACCGCGCTCGAACGGCTGGCGGGCGTGGATACGGTGGTCTTTGACAAGACGGGGACGCTGACGCTGGGCCTGCCCGAGCCGGTGAACCTGGGCGCGGTCGATGCCGGGACGCTGAGCCTTGCGCGGGCGCTGGCGGCGGGGTCGGCGCATCCGCTGGCGGTGGCACTGGCGCAGGCGATCACGGTGCCGGGCGCGGAGGTGGAGGAGGTGCGCGAGGTGCCCGGGCAGGGGATCGAGGGGCGCTGGCGCGGCTTGCGGGTGCGGCTGGGGCGGGCGGCCTGGGTCGGCGCGGAGCCGGGCGGGACGACGGCGACCTGGCTGGCCGTCGAGGGGCGGGCGCCGGTGGCGCTGACCTTTGCCGACCGGGTGCGGCCGGGGGCGGAGGCGCTGGTCGCGGCGCTGAAGGCCGAGAGGATGGAGGTGCATCTGGTGTCGGGCGACGTGGCCGGCGCGGTGGCCGATCTGGCCGGGCGGCTGGGGATCGCACGCTGGCAGGCCGAGGTATTGCCGGAGGAAAAAGCGCGCTTTGTCAATGCGTTGAAGGCCAGGGGGCGGCAGGTTCTGATGGTGGGGGACGGGTTGAACGACACGGCCGCGCTGGCCGCGGCGACAGTGTCGGTGAGCCCGGCTTCGGCCCTGGATGCGGCGCGGGTGGCGTCGGATATCGTGCTGATGGGGCAGGATATCGCGCCGGTGGCCGAGGCGCTGCGGGTGGCGCGGGCGGCGGTGCGGCGGATCCGGGAAAACTTCGCGATCTCGTTCGGTTACAACATCGTCGCGGTGCCGCTGGCGCTGGTGGGACTGGCCACGCCGCTTTTGGCGGCGGCGGCGATGTCGCTGTCGTCAATCACCGTGACGCTGAATGCCATGCGGTTGAAATAATGGAGATTCTTGTCATCCTGATCCCGGTGTCGCTGGGGCTTGGGCTGCTCGGGCTCTTGGCGTTTCTGTGGACGCTGCGGTCGGGGCAGTATGACGACCCCAAGGGCGATGCGCGGCGCATCCTGCGGCCCGATTACGACGACCATCCGGCGCCCTGAGGGGCTTTGCGGCCGTTCGGTATCGCGTCGGTATCACGTCGGTATTGCGTCGGTGCGGTTGGAAGGGGGCGCTGCCCCCCGGCGCGTGCCGCGCCTCCCCCCGGGATATTTGGGGACATAGAATGGCGGTGCGGGTTTACCCTTTCTTGACCTTGCGTGTTCCAGTATCGTTCCGGGGTGACTTCCCGCCGGAGCCCGGTCAACATGTCGGACATGACGTCAACAGCGGCTGAGGATTTTGCACGTTTTGCCGCCGGTGGCCGGTTCGGCACGGTGCTGGCCGATCCGCCGTGGCGGTTCACCAACCGGACGGGCAAGGTCGCGCCCGAGCACAAGCGGCTGGCGCGCTATCCCACGCTGACGCTGGAGGAGATCTGCGCGATCCCGGTGGCGGCGCATCTGGCGGAGGCGGCGCATTGCTATCTCTGGGTGCCCAACGCACTTTTGCCGGAGGGGTTGCAGGTGCTGGCCGCCTGGGGGTTCGACTACAAGTCGAACATCATCTGGCACAAGGTGCGCAAGGATGGCGGGTCGGACGGGCGCGGGGTCGGGTTCTATTTCCGCAACGTGACGGAGGTGCTGCTGTTCGGCACGCGGGGGCGCAATGTGCGCACGCTGGCGCCCGGGCGGAGGCAGGTGAACATGATCGAGACGCGCAAGCGGGAGCATTCGCGCAAGCCCGACGAGCAGTATGACCTGATCGAGAGCTGTTCCTGGGGGCCGTATCTGGAACTCTTCGGACGAGGCGTGCGGGAGGGCTGGACGGTCTGGGGCAATCAGGCCGATGCCGATTACCGGCCGGACTGGAAGACCTATGCCTATAATTCAGGGCTGGCGGCGGAATAGCCTTCGACGCAGGAGGCGGGCAGACCGAGGAGGAGGAGCGGACAGGGGTTGCCGACACCACGACGGATGCGTTCATCGAGCTTGGTCCAGTGGGTCGTGGCCATGCCGAACTTGTCGGCCACGAACTGCCGGGCAAAGGCTTCGGCGAAGGGCACCTGGCGTTCGATCTGGCGGGTCACGGCGTCACGCTGGCGTTTTGTGCGTTCCTTGACCCCCCAATCGGCCAGACTTTCGGGATCTCCGATGCCGGCCGAGCGGAGGGTCTGTTCCACGATGCCCGGCAGCGCGGATTGAAGCGACGCGCCGCGGGTGACGAGGATGCCTAGCGAGATTGCACCCTGGGCGTGCAGACGCTGAAAGTTTTAGAGGTCGCGATCGAAGAACGGGTCCTTGTTGTTCCATTCGATCTCGAGCGCGAGGGTCCCGTTGGCGGCATGCATGACATGGTCGATCTCGTGGCTGCGAGCTTCTCGCTCGACACCGTCGACGATGGTGCGCACGATGAATTCGTGTTTGTGCCAGCCCGCCGCGACGAGCGCATCGCGCAGGCGCATTGTGGATTCGGCCTGTCCGCCGCCGCTCTGGATGATGTCGCGGGGCGAGAGGCGGAAGCCGAGAATGGTCCGCACAAGAGTGTCTGTGATCTCGGCAAAGTCGCCGGTCAGGATCGCTTCGGCGTGATTGCGCGTGGCGAGGTCGTATCCGGCAGCCTTGAGCAGGTGGAACATATCACCCCTCGGGCGGGAGGATGCGCAGGCGGAGTTCGCGGAGCTGTTCGTTCGTGGGCTCGGAAGGGGCGCCCATCATCAGGTCGCAGGCCTGCTGGTTCATCGGGAAGAGGATGACCTCGCGGATGTTCTGTTCGTCGGCGAGCAGCATCACGATGCGGTCGATGCCGGCGGCGCAGCCGCCATGCGGGGGGGCGCCGTAGGTGAAGGCGTTGACCATCCCGCCGAAGCGGCGGCGCACCTCGTCGGCGTCGTAGCCGGCGATGTCGAAGGCCTTGAACATGATTTCGGGCTTGTGGTTGCGGATGCCGCCCGAGACGAGTTCGTAGCCGTTGCAGGCAAGGTCATACTGGTAGGCATGCACGGCGAGCGGGTCGCCGGCGAGCGCCTCGAGCCCGCCCTGGGGCATCGAAAAGGGGTTGTGTTCGAAGTCGTAAGTGTTGGTGTCGGGGTCCTTCTGGTACATCGGGAAATCGACGATCCAGGCGAAGGCGAAGCGGTTCTGGTCGGTGAGGCCCAGTTCCTCGCCGATGACGTTGCGCGCCTTTCCGGCGGTCTTTTCGAAGACGGCGGGCTTGCCGCCGAGGAAGAAGGCGGCGTCGCCCACGCCGAGGCCGAGTTGCTGGCGGATCGCCTCGGTCCGTTCGGGGCCGATGTTCTTGGCGACGGGACCGGCGGCCTCGATCTGGCCGGCATTGTCGCGCCAGAAGATGTAGCCCATGCCGGGGAGGCCTTCCTTCTGGGCCCAGGCGTTCATGCGGTCGCAGAAGGCGCGGCTGCCGCCAGTGGGGGCGGGGATGGCGCGGACCTGGGTCCCGTCCTGTTCCAGCAGGCGGGCGAAGACGGCAAAGCCCGAGTCGCGGAAATGGTCGGAGACGACCTGCATCCGGATGGGGTTGCGCAGGTCGGGTTTGTCGGAGCCGTACCAGAGCGCGGCGTCGCGGTAGCCGATCTGCGGCCACTGGGCGGGGTCGTCGACCTTGCGGCCGCCGCCGAACTCCTGGAAGAGCCCCGCGATCACCGGAGAGATGGTGGCGAAGATATCGTCCTGGGTGACGAAGCTCATCTCCATGTCGAGCTGGTAGAAGTCGGTGGGTGAGCGGTCGGCGCGGGGGTCTTCGTCGCGGAAGCAGGGGGCGATCTGGAAATAGCGGTCGAAGCCCGAGACCATCAGGAGCTGCTTGAACTGCTGCGGCGCCTGGGGGAGCGCATAGAACTTGCCGGGGTGGAGGCGCGAGGGGACGAGGAAGTCGCGCGCGCCTTCGGGCGAGGAGGCGGTGATGATGGGGGTCTGGTATTCGCGGAAGCCCTGGTCCCACATGCGGCGGCGGATCGAGGCCACGACATCGGAGCGCAGCTTCATCTTGCGCTGCATGTCGTCGCGGCGCAGGTCGAGGTAGCGGAAACGCAGGCGCGTTTCCTCGGGGTAGTCCTGGTCGCCGAAGACCTGGAGGGGAAGCTCGGCGGCGGCGCCGAGCACCTCGATCTCGCGGATGAAGACCTCGATCTCTCCGGTCGGGAGCTTGGGGTTCACGAGGGCGGCGTCGCGGGCCTTCACGGTGCCGTCGATGCGGATGCACCATTCGGCGCGGAGCTTTTCGGCGGCGGCGAAGGCGGGACTGTCGGGGTCGCAGAGGACCTGGGTGATGCCGTAATGGTCGCGCAGATCGATGAAGAGGATGCCGCCGTGGTCGCGGATGCGGTGGACCCAGCCGGAGAGGCGCACGGTCGCGCCGGCATCGGACAGGCGCAGGTCGGCGCAGGTATGGCTGCGGTAGCGGTGCATGGGGCGCGGGTCCTCTGGCTCTGGCGGCGGATGCGCCGATACATCGCGCCGGGGGGCGGAAGTCAAGGCGGGGGGGGCTTTTGCGCCCGGGGCGGATCGGGGCGCCAGGGCCGGGGGGCGTCAGTCGCCGAGGGCGACGACGAAGCGGCAGGCGGGGGCGCCCGAAGCCTCGCAGGCGATTTCGTGGCAGATCAGGCGAGGGTCGACGAGGCGCTGGAAGAGGCGTTCGAAGAGCGCCTCGTGGAAGCGGCAGAGGGGGGCGGGCGAGGTTTCGCCGCGGATGAGGGGGTTGCCTGTCATCTCGAGCGTGAGGGGGGACGTGGGGGCGAAGGCGGCGGAGCCGGCAAAGGTCCAGGCGTTCTGCGCCGCCCAGCGGCCGAGCAGCCAGGCAGAGATCGTCCAGGGGCCGGCCGAGAGCATGGCCTGGGCGCGGGGCGAGAGGCGGCTCGCGATGAGGTCGTCGGCCATCGCCCGGCCGGCCTCGGCCAGGATTGCGGGCGCTTCGGCCGGGTGGAGGCGGCGGAGTGCGCCGTGGAGCGCGCGGGCGGTATCCTCGGGCAACGATTCGGCGGGGCCGGGAAGCCGGGTCAGACCCGCATGGTCGAGCAGGGCCGCGCATGCGGCGGGGCCGAGGCGGGACTCGGTCGCGGTGACGACACCGAGGGCGACCTTCGGGGCGACGCGGGCCGGGAGGGCCGGCTTGCGCAGATAGCCAGGTGGGGCCTTGACCATGACCGACCTTTCCTTGCGTCAGGTGCGGGCGGCCCTCCGCCTGAGAGCGCGGCCTGCGGTATCGCGAGCCGGTGGCACAGTGTCCCGCGGGCGGGGCGTCATTGCAAAGGAAATCGGCTCCGGAGGTGCAAGAGGAGCGGGGTTCCGTAGGGTCACCCGGCAGCAGATGCGGCCAAAGAGCGGGTGGAGCGGCGGCGCAGGACACGATCGGCCCCCGGGGGTGACTGTCTATCCAGATTGACAGTCACCCGGTCGCCATGTCTTGACAATATCAAAAGGTACCGGATCGATTTGAAGAAAATTTTGCGAATCAGTCGGCGCTGCGACATAATGGTTAACCGGGAAGGGTGGCGGAGGCGCGTGCGGGGCTGCGGCATGAGAGGGCCGGGCCGCGCCCGCAGGCCGCTGGAAACGGGGGTGGGCCATGTGGGATCGGGCGCTTGAAGCTTTTCTGAAGAGGTTCGTGCAGGTCGGGACACTGACGGTCACGCTGGCATCGGGAAAGGTGATCCGTGCGGGGTCGGGGGAACCGGTCCATGCGATCACGCTGACGGACCCGGACCTGCCGCGCCGGCTTTGCCTTTCGCCGGATCTGGCCTTTGGCGAAGGTTACATGGACGGCACGCTGCTGATCGAGGGGGACGATCTGCGGGGTATCCTCGGGATGCTGATCGGCAACCAGTCCCGGACGGAGTACATGCCGCTTTGGGCCGGGCTGGCGGGGCGGGTGCGGGGTCTGAAGCGCGGCTTCGACCAGTGGAACCCGGCGCACCGTTCGCAGGCGAATGTCGCGCATCACTATGACCTGTCGGGGGCGCTTTACGATCTGTTTCTGGATGCGGACAAGCAGTATTCCTGCGCCTATTTCCGCGATCCCGGGATGACGCTGGAAGAGGCGCAGGCCGCCAAGAAGGCGCATATCGCGGGCAAGCTTCTGATCGAGCCGGGGATGCGGGTGCTGGACATCGGTTGCGGCTGGGGCGGGATGGCGCTGACGCTGGCGCGCGATTTCGGCGCGCGGGTGGTGGGTGTGACGCTGTCGCAGGAGCAGATCAAGGTCGCGCGGGAGCGGGCGGCGGCGGCGGGGCTGGCGGACCGGGTCGAGTTCCATCTGATGGATTACCGCAAGGTCGAGGGGCCGTTTGACCGGATTGTGTCGGTCGGCATGTTCGAGCATGTGGGCGTGCCGCATTATCGGGAGTATTTCGGCAAGGTGCGCGATCTGCTGACCCCCGATGGCGTGGCGCTGATCCATACGATCGGGCGGCTGAGGCAGCCGACGGCGAGCGGGCCCTGGATCACGAAGTACATCTTTCCGGGTGGCTATTGTCCGGCGCTGTCGGAGATGGCGGCAGCGATCGAGAAGGAAGAGATCGAGCAGACCGATATCGAGGTCTGGCGGCATCATTATGCGATGACGCTGCGGCATTGGCATGACCGGTTCGTGGCCCGCATCGACGAGGCGCGGGCGCTGTATGACGACCGGTTCTGCCGGATGTGGCGGTTCTATCTGATTGCGGCCGAGATGAGCTTTGTCGCGGGGCATCAGGTGGTCTTCCAGGTGCAGCTGGCCCGCCGCAAGGATGCAGTGCCGTTGACGCGGGACTATCTTTACCGGGAGGAAGCGCCCTTTGTGGCCGCGCATGCCGCGGAATAGGGTGGCGGGGGCCGGCGTAAAAGCCACACCGCGGGCGTGCGAGGCTGCTGATCCGGAACCGAATTTCTGGACAGTGGCGCGACTCTGCGCCTAAGTTTGCCGCAACCGGGGCGTCATGACCCCGGACATGAGGCAGCAATGGCGTTTCCCGAGCGGTTTTCGGACCTACCGGACTATGCGTTTCCGCGTCTGCGGAAGCTTCTGGACGGGCATGCGCCGGGGGGAGAGCCGATCGCAATGACGATCGGCGAGCCGCAGCATGCCTTTCCGGCCTGGGTGGGCGAGGTGCTGGCCGCGAACCTGGACGGGTTCGGGAATTATCCGCCGAACGAGGGGACGCCCGAGCTTCTGGCGGCGATTTCGGGCTGGATCGGGCGGCGCTATGGCGTGACGGTCGGGCCCGAGCGGCTGATGGTGCTGAACGGGACGCGTGAGGGGCTTTACAACGCGGCGATGGCGCTTTGCCCCGAGACGAAGCGGGGGCGGCGGCCGGTCGTGCTGATGCCCAATCCGTTCTATCAGGTCTATGCGGTGGCGGCGCTTTCGGTGGGCGCCGAGCCGGTCTGCGTGCCGGCCGTCCGGGAGACGGGGCATCTGCCCGATTTCGCCGCGCTGCCGGCAGAGGTGCTTGAGCGGACGGCGCTGGTCTATCTCTGCTCTCCGGCCAATCCGCAGGGGGCGGTAGCGTCGCGCGACTACTGGCGGGGGCTGATCGCGCTGGCCGAGCGGCATGATTTCACGATCCTGGCGGACGAGTGCTATGCCGAGATCTGGCGGGATGTGCCGCCGGTCGGCGTGCTGGAGGTTGCGGCCGAGGCGGGGGCGGACCCCGAGCGGGTGATGGCGTTCCATTCGCTGTCGAAGCGGTCGAACCTGCCGGGGCTGCGGTCGGGGTTCGTCTGTGGCGGGCCGGAGGGGATCGCGCGGATGCGGCAGTTGCGCAGCTATGCGGGCGCACCGCTGCCGCTGCCGTTGCAGCGCGTGGCCGAGCGGGTCTGGGCCGACGAGGTGCATGTGGCCGAGAATCGCGCGCTTTACGGCCAGAAATACCGGGTGGCGGATGCGGTGCTGGGCGATGTGCCGGGCTATGAGCCGCCGCCGGCGGGGTTCTTTCTGTGGCTGCCGGTCGATGACGGCGAGGCTGCGGCGCTGAAGCTCTGGCGCGAGACAGGGGTCAGGGTGCTGCCGGGGGGATATCTGTCGCGCGAGGTCGACGGACAGAACCCGGGCAAGGGATATGTCAGGGTGGCGATGGTTGCCCCGACGCAGGAGATGCAGCGCGGACTCACGCTGCTCAGGGACTGCCTTTACGGATAGGGACGGAACACATGGCCTATCAGACACGGGGACGCGATCCGCTTCTGGACAGCACGACGCAGGCTGCGATCGAGAAGCGCGGCAAGGAGCTTCTGGGGCTTGGCTGCCTTGCGCTGGCGGCGATGGCGGCGCTGATGATCGGGACCTATACGCCGGACGATCCGAACTGGCTGGTGGCGACGGATGCGCCGGTCCAGAACTGGATGGGGCGTTTCGGCGCGTCGCTTGCCCATCCGCTGATCATGATCGTGGGTGTGGCGGCCTGGACGATACCGGTGCTGTTCGTGGCCTGGGGTGTGCGTTTGTCAACCCACCGCGGCGAAGACCGTGTGCCCGGGCGGTCTGTCCTTGCCCCGATCGCGGTGGCGCTGGCGGCGATTTACTGTGGCACGCTGGTGCCCGGTACGGTCTGGCAGCACAACTTCGGGCTTGGCGGGCTTTTCGGCGATACGGTGCTGGGTATGCTGCTGACGGTCCTGCCGTTCGGACCCGGAATCGGGGTCAGGCTCCTGTCGCTTGGCATTGGGTTGGGGATGGTGGCCATCCTTTTTTATGTGGCGGGGTTTTCGGTGCAGGAACTGCGCGCGATCCGGCAGTTTCTGGTGCGGGGGCTGATCCAGAGCTTTGACCTTGCCCTCCGGTTGACCGGCAGGGGAGCCGTGGCTTCGGTTCAGGCTGCACAGGGGATGCAGGCGAGGATCGGCTCTGAGCTTGATGCGCGGCGCATGGCGCGTGCCATGGCTGAACCGCCCGTGACAGGCCCGCGCGACACCGCCCGGATGGCTGCCGTGATCAGGCCGCAAACGGGCGGCCAGAGTGAGGCTGTCGCGCGGGTCAGGCCGGCCGAGGAGGTTGCAAGACCTCAGGCTGCCCGCCAGGGGCGGGTGACCGGGGCGCATCCCGTCGTCATGCCGCCACCGTTGACCGCAGTCAGGGGGCCGGTCCTTGCCGGGCAGGTTGCCATGATGACCGAGGCTGAGATTGCAGAGCCTGTGCCGCCGCGCGCAGCGGAACGTCCCGAAATGCCGGGCGGTTTCCTGTCGGCTCTTTTCCGGCGTGGCGGCGGGAGCAAGGCGCCGGAGGCAGAGGCCGAAACGATTCCCGAAACCATGCCCGAAGACCGGCTGAGTGCCCGGATCAGTGCGGCTGTTGCCGCAAAACGGCGGGGTACGGTGGACCAGACCCCGGCAGCGCCCGAACGGCCGAGGGGTCCGCAGCCGTTGATCCTGCAGTCGGCGCGGTCGACGGCATTTCCGCATGGTGCACCGGCGGAAAGGCCCGCGATGGCCACCCAGGGGCGGATCGAGCCGCCGGTGACCGGACCGGTCCGGTCAGTGCCCCTGCGGGATGAAGGGCTGGTGGCGCTGCGTGCGATGCCTCCGTCTTCCGACTGGCGGGAGACCTGGCACGGTATGCCCGAGGAGGATGAGATCATCCCGGATGCGGACGGCATGGAGGAGGATGAGATATCGGAGGGCGCTTTGGGCGGGCAGCCGCTTCGCGCGGCGCAGACGGAACAGCGGCGGGCCGTGGTCCAGCATCCGCCGCGCAAGCCGCAGCCTTCGGCACGGGCGAAGGCCGAGGCGCAGCCGCTTCTCCCGCTCGAGGACCGCTTTGCGGGTTATGAGTTTCCGCCGCTGGGCCTTCTGACCAATCCGGCGGATGTGACGCGGCATGTGCTGTCGGACGAGGCGCTGGAGGAAAACGCGCGCATGCTGGAAAGCGTGCTCGACGATTACGGGGTGAAGGGCGAGATCGTCGCGGTGCGGCCGGGGCCGGTGGTGACGCTCTATGAGCTTGAGCCGGCGCCGGGGCTGAAGGCGAGCCGGGTGATCGGGCTGGCCGACGACATCGCGCGGTCGATGTCGGCCTTGTCGGCGCGGGTATCGACCGTGCCGGGGCGGTCGGTGATCGGGATCGAGCTGCCCAATGCCAACCGCGAGAAAGTGGTGCTGCGCGAGATTCTGTCGGCGCGGGATTTCGGGGACAGCCAGATGCGGCTGCCGCTTGCGCTGGGCAAGGATATCTCGGGCGAGCCGGTGGTCGCGAACCTTGCCAAGATGCCGCATCTGCTGATTGCGGGGACGACAGGGTCGGGCAAGTCGGTGGCGATCAACACGATGATCCTGAGCCTGCTTTACAAGCTGACGCCCGAGGAATGCCGGCTGATCATGATCGACCCCAAGATGCTGGAACTGTCGGTCTATGACGGGATTCCGCATCTTCTGTCGCCGGTGGTGACGGACCCCAAGAAGGCGGTCGCCGCGCTGAAATGGGTCGTCTCGGAGATGGAGGAACGCTATCGCCGGATGTCGAAGATGGGCGTGCGCAACATCGAGGGCTATAACGGGCGGGTGCGCGAGGCGCTGGCCAAGGGCGAGACCTTCAGCCGGACGATCCAGACCGGGTTCGACGACGACACGGGCGATCCGATCTTCGAGACCGACGAGCTGGTGCCGGAGGTGCTGCCCTATATCGTTGTCGTGGTCGACGAGATGGCCGACCTGATGATGGTGGCGGGCAAGGAGATCGAGGCCTGCATCCAGCGGCTGGCGCAGATGGCGCGGGCGAGCGGGATTCACCTGATCATGGCGACGCAGCGGCCTTCGGTCGATGTGATCACGGGGACGATCAAGGCGAACTTCCCGACGCGGATTTCGTTCCAGGTGACCTCGAAGATCGATTCGCGGACGATCCTGGGCGAGATGGGGGCGGAGCAGCTTCTGGGCATGGGCGACATGCTCTACATGGCTGGGGGCGGGCGGATCACGCGCATCCACGGGCCGTTCTGTTCGGACGAGGAAGTGGAGGAGGTGGTGAGCTTCCTCAAGAGTTATGGCCCGCCGGATTATGTCTCGGGCGTGGTCGAGGGGCCGGACGAGGAGACGGCCGCCGCAGTCGAGCTGGTGCTGGGCCTCGGCGGGGATGCGGAGAGCGACGACGCGCTTTACGACATGGCGGTGCAGATCGTGGCGCGGGACCGCAAGTGTTCGACCTCCTACATCCAGCGCAAGCTGGCCATCGGCTATAACAAGGCCGCGCGGCTGGTGGAGCAGATGGAGGATCAGGGCGTGGTGAGCCCGGCCAATGCGGTGGGCAAGCGCGAGATCCTGGTGCCCGAGCCGCATTGAGGCCGCGGATCAGGCGGCGGACATGAGCGTGATGACGGTATCGCCGTAGCGGCGGTGTTCGATCAGGCTGAAGCCGTCGGGTGCGGACATGGGGGATGATTCCTCCCACAGAATCAGGGCGTGGGGGGCGATCCAGCCACCGGCGCGGGCGCCGGCGAGGGCGGCTTCGCCCAGTCCCTTGGCATAGGGCGGGTCGAGAAAGACGAGGGTTGCCGGCGCGCCGGGATTGGCGGGCAGGCGGCGGGCGTCGCAAGTGAGCAGCGTCGCCTGGGCGGTGCGGCGGGTGCGGGCGATGTTGTCGCGGATCAGGCGTGCGGCGGCGCGGCCATCATCGACAAAGGTGCAGCTTGAGGCCCCGCGCGAGAGCGCCTCGAGCCCGAGGGCGCCGGTGCCGGCGAAGAGGTCGAGCACCCGCGCGCCGGTGACCGGATCGCCGAAGCGGCCGCCGAGGAGGAGGTTGAAGAGCGATTCGCGCACCCGGTCGGCGGTGGGGCGCAGATGGGCGGCGGGATCGCCCCGTCCGACCGGGGCGAGGGCGAGGCCGCAGTTTTCGCCGCCGATGATCCGCATGGTCGGCCTCAGGCCCGCAGGAGCGGCTTGAGGTCGGTCGCGGGGTCGGTGACGACGGCGGGGCTGGGGGATTTTCCCATCTCGATCAGGCGTTTGCCGACCATGTAGGCGCGGCTGTCGTTGATCGCGTCGACGGCGATGAGGCGGTCGCCCCGGTAATACCAGTGCGAGCGGGAATCGGCATCCGTCAGGCGGACATGGACCGCGTCATAGCCGAGGTTGAGGCCGGCGATCTGGAGCTTGCAGTCGTACTGGTCGGACCAGAACCACGGCTGGGCCGTGTAGGGCGTCGGGCGGCCGAGGATGTTGAGAGCGGCGCATTCGGCCTGGTCGATGGCGTTGCCGACGCTTTCGAGCCGGATGCGGGTGCCCTGCCAGTCGAGCGTGGCGCAGTCGCCGGCGGCCCAGATGCGGGGGTCGGAGGTCCGGCAATGGGCGTCGGTCACGATGCCGTTGTCGACAGCGAGGCCGGCGGCGGCGGCAAGGTCGGTATTGGGCAGGATGCCCACGCCGATGAGCACGAAGTCGATGGGCAGCTCAGACCCGTCGGCAAGGCGGGCGGCGGTGACGCGGGTGTCGCCCAGCAGGCGGTCGAGACCGGTCGATTCGCGGATGTCGACGCCATGGGCGCGATGCAGCGCGCGGAACCAGTCTGACGTCTCTGGGGCGGCGACACGCTGGAGGATGCGGGGGGCCATCTCGATCAGGGTGCCGTGAAGGCCCTTTTTCGCGCAGACGGCCGCGGCTTCGAGCCCGATGTAGCCGCCGCCGACGATGAGCACGCGGGCGCCCGTCACAAGCCGGGGGGACATGCGGTCTGCATCGGCGAGGTCACGCATGGTGAGGACGCCCTCAAGCTCTCCGCCGATGGCGGCGGGCAGGCGGCGGGGGCGGGAGCCGGTGGTCAGCGCGAGCGCGTCGTAGGCGAGCGTGGTCCCATCGGCCAGGGTCACGCGGCGGGCGGCGGGGTCGATGGCGATGGCGGCGGTGCCGGAGCGAAGCGCGATGGCGTGGTCGGCATACCAGGCGGCGGGGCGGAGGTAGAGGCGTTCTTCCTCCATCTCGCCCAGGAGGTAGGCTTTGGAGAGGGGCGGGCGCTGATAGGGGGGGACGGGTTCCTGGCCGACAAGGGTGATCTGGCCGTCGAAGCCTTCGGCGCGGAGTTTCGCGACGAGAGAGGCGCCGGCCTGGCCGGCTCCGATGACGACGACATGGGTCATGTGTGCTGCCCTGAATGCTGTAGCCGGAAGCGGAGGGCACCCTATATGCCACGGCAGCGATGGCAAGTTTGAAAGGCGCGGAGATGGCGATATCGGCAGGGATGCGGATGCCAGAGGCAAGGCTGGTGACCATGGGCGAGGCGGGCCCGATGCAGGTCGACCTTGGCGCGCGGCTGAAGGGGCGCAAGGTGGTGATCTATGGGATGCCGGGGGCCTTTACGCCGGGATGCAGCAGCGCGCATATGCCGAGCGTGGTGCGCACGGCGGCGGCGATCCGCGGCAAGGGCGTGGACGAGGTCATGGTGATCACGGTCAACGATGCCTTCGTGCTGAAGGCCTGGGGCGAGGCGACGGGGGCGACGGCGGCGGGGATCACGCTGATGGGCGATGCCGAAGGGGCGCTGATCCGGGCGCTCGGGATCGGGTTCGATGCGCCGGTGAGCGGGCTTTACGGTCGGTCGAGCCGCTTTGCCGCGGTGGTCGAGGATAGCGTGGTCACGCTCGCCGAGATCGACAAGCCCGGGCAATGCGACCTTTCGACGGGCGAGGCGATCCTCGGCAAGCTTTGACCCCGGGGCATCATCGCCGGCGGAGGTCATGCGGATGGCAGGTGCTGAAGCGGGTGAGATAGCGGGCTGCTCGATCCGGAAATGGCCTGTCATCTGGCCGCACTTGCTGACGAAGACCTGGCTGGCCTGCCGGACTTGAGAGACAGGCCTGCCGCCAATCGGGAAACGGGGTCTTCCTGCGCTGCGGGGTTCACGGCGAAGGTGCTCTGCTTTTTCATGAGGAGCGGTTTCTGATGGGGATCAGGGCTTCAGGGTTCGACATCGGCCCTGCTGGCCCGGCCACCCCGGCGCATGTGCGATATCAGGGCGTATCCGAAGAAGGCGAGCAGCGGCATCAGCGCAAGCAGCAGGGACAGAAGTCCGTTGCGCTGCCAGACAGCGACAACTTCGCGGGTAAATCCGGCTTGCGTCACCGCAAGCTGCAGACGGCCGGCCCGGTCACTGGGGACCGTGATGGCGAATGCGTCGATGTCGACCGTTTCACCGTCCCTTGCGGGTCTAACCGTGTATCCGAAACCGGATGAGCTGGTCTGTTCGACCTTGAAGCCAGCCCGGGCCAGGGTTTCGGAGCCTGCGGCATGCGACAGAAGGACCGTGTCGATTTCCGAAGGCTGGCGGCGGACCCAGAGATCACGATCCGCCGACGCTGTTGCCTGCGGTGACACCACGGCAAGATAGTCGGCCTCACGGAAGCGCGTGGCCTCGGCCAGGGTCATATAGAACGTGCTTCCGGCCCGCGCGTAGATGCGCGACGCATCTGAGTTCGCAGGAAGCGGGCGTGTCCAGCGCTCTTCGGGGATGATATCGGCGACCAGAGCGGACTGGCTTTCGACAGCGATCACACGCAAGGTGCGTTCCGTCCCGGGAAGAACGCCGCCTTCACCGACCAGGGAGATCCGGTATTCGCCCGGTTCCACCGCGATCCGGTATCCCGGTGCCGGCTTGGTCACGAGCCGCATGCTGGGCTGTGGCAGAGGAGCTGGCGGCGGGATGGGTTCGGTTGATCCGGCGCGCGCGGCATCGAGCAGGGCCTGTTCGTAGGCTGTCCGGGCGCGCTGGGCCTGGACAAAGGCACGGTTGAACTCCGTTTCCGACCGGAGATAGGCGATGTGAGCGGCTTCAGCTACTTCGCCCCAGAGCAGGCGGCCGTTTCCGTTGACTGCGCCTTGGGGATAGTCGATGGCGAAAGGTGCCTGCTCCACTTCGGCAATCATCCTGCCGTCCTGTTCGATGCGCAGTCTGCCCGAGAGCGGGTCACGCTGGCTTTCGAAGTCGACATAGACCTGGCGGGACAGGGGCCAGTAGTATTCCTGTGTCCGCACGAAGCTGATCGCGCTGTCCTGGCCGGCCATGACCGAAAGAACTTGCGCGTTCGACGGCAGGAACATTTCGGTGAACTTGTGTCCCTCCCAAAGTCGGCCGCTGATCACGGTGACTTCCCGACGCTCTGGATCAAGGGCGAAACCGGGTGTGGCCGCCAGCATGAGCCCAAGAAGGAGGACCTTCATCGCATGGCCCCCCGCATCCGCCCGGCCAGGATGGCCAGACCGATCAGAAGCGCGGCCTGCCCGAGGGGGAGGAGGGACTGTGTCGGGACAAGTCCGGCCTGCCCTGACAGCGCCCGAAGCGGGATGGCAAGCATCCGGGCCGGCGAGACGACATCAAGGCCGGGTGCGGCGAGATCAAGGACATGGCTCACATAGAGGCTGGCAAGGCTTTGCTGTTCCACCGGCTGGGCTGTCAGTGCGGCATGCGCGGCCTCGACCGCCGCAAGTGCCCCGAACAGAACCAGAAAGACCACGACGGCCCCGCGCACTGTGCCGAGTGCCGCACCCACGACAAGGCCCATTGCCATGACCGGCAGGGCAAAGACGGGAACCAGCACCAGCCCGCCAAGTTCGCCGGCACTGATCACGCCCGCACCGAGGGGCTGCGCCACTGCGAGATAGACGGCGTAGATCAGCATCAGCAGCGCAAGGACGGCGATTTCGACAAGGACCTTGGCGGAGATGACCGTGGGCCAGCCCACCGGTCCGATCAGCAGGACCTCGAGCGTGCGGTGTTCGCGTTCCCAGGCCATGGATGCGGCAAGCCGCAGGCCGAGGACCACGCCGAGAAAGATGACGACGAGTGCGTTAACGGCAAGGAGCGGATCGGTGGTCACGATCACCGATTCGGTGTTGAACGAGGCGACAAAGCCTGCGCCGTATAGCCAGGCCATGAAACAGGTGACCGAGGACACCGCCCAGAACCACACGGACCCAAGGCGCGAGCGCAGCTCTCGCCAGGTCAGAAGGGCCGTCGCCGTCAGGGGGCCGGCGGGTGTCGGCGCGACATTCATCAGAACACGGTGCGGATCAGGCCGCCGTCGATCCGCAAGGCTGCGCCATTGACGATGCTGGTGCGGGCCGAGCCGAGGAAGGTGACGAAATCCGCCACTTCCTGCGGGGCCGACAGGCGCTGGATCAGTGAGGTCGGGCGGTTTTCGGCAACGAAGCGGCGTTGCGCCTCGGGCTCGGGCAGGCCGGGATAGAGCCCGGCGATCAAGGCAGCGACCCCTTCGGTGGCGCATGGGCCGGGCAGAACGGAATTCACGGTCACATTCGTGCCCTTGGTCGTTTCGGCCAGGTTGCGCGCGAGCGAGAGCTGCATCGTCTTGGTCGCGGAGTAGGCCGGCATTTCGGGCGCGGGGTTTATGCCGCTTTCCGAGGCCATGAAAATCACCCGTCCCGAATTGCGCGCCAGCATTCGTGGCAGGTAGTGCCGCGCCAGCCGTACGCCGGACATCACGTTCACCTCGATCAGTTCATGCCATCGGTCATCGCCTGCCTTGTAGATGTCGACCGCTTCGTAGATGCCGAGGTTGATGACCAGCACGTCCGCGTCAGGGCAGTTGCCGATCAGTTCCTCGCATCCTTCGGCCGTACCGCTGTTTCCGACTGCCTGCTCGGGACGGGCACCGGGGACGGCGGCGGCGATGCGTTCGGCAGCCTTCCGCACCTTGCCGGCCGACCGCCCGTTGACCGCAACTGTCGCACCTTCGGCGGCCATGGCTTGGGCAATGGCAAAGCCAAGGCCGCCGGTGGATGCAGTGACAAGGCAACGCTTACCTGTGTAGCCAAGATCCATGGGTCAGTCTCCGTTTGTGGGGTGCGGCCCCGCGAGGGTCAGGAACAGGTCTTCAAGCGTGGGCTGACGCGCCGTGATCGAAAGCGGGGTAAGTCCGGCCGCAATCAGGGTCCGGGCGAGGGCCGCCCTCCGGTCGGATATCGATCCGGGCGGATCAGACATCCGGACCGTGACCTGGTGCGGCCCCGCTGCGCCGACATCGGAAATGCCTGGCACGGTTGCCAGTCGCGCACGGACATTGGCGGCGGGCTCGGCCGTTTCGACGACGAGGCCTTCGGACAGGGAATCCTCCGGCAAGAGCTCGACCGGGCTGCCGGAGGCGATGACACGCCCCCGCGACAGGAAGATGACCGCGTCGCAGACCCGTTCGATTTCGGCAAGCTGATGGGAGGAGAAGAGGAGCGTCGTGCCCGCATCCCGCATCTCGCGGAAGATGTCGCGCATGTCGGCCACCCCGCGCGGATCAAGACCGAGGGTGGGTTCGTCGAGGATCAGGAATTCGGGTGCATGCAACATGACGCGGGCAAGGCTGGCCCGCTGCTGCATCCCGCGCGAATAGCTGCCCATCGGCCGATCAGCTGCGCTGGCAAGCCCGACCTTGTCCAGAACGTCCTGCACCCTCGCGCGGGGCGTCGGGACACCGTGAAGCTGTGCAAAGAGAGTGAGATAGGACCACGCCGACATTTCGGGGTAGAGGCTTGGCTTTTCTTGCAGATACCCCATCCGAAGGCGTGCGGATGCCGATGCGCCCCCTGCACCGAACAGCTCGATCTTGCCTGAGTCGGGGCGCAAGAGTCCCATCACCATCGTCATGATGCTGGTCTTGCCTGCCCCGTTGGGGCCGAGGAATCCGACGATCTGTCCCCGACCGACCGTCATGTCCACTCCATCCACGACACGTCGGCCGCGAAAGCTCTTGGTCAGCCCGGATACCTTGAGGACGGCGGTCGACATTGATCAGAACGGCAGGGGGATCAGGTACAGGCGCGTCAGGTTGACGACGATCATGATGACGGTCGAGATGAGCAGGAACTCCATCGGAAATCCCAGCACCTTGCTCCGGTCATTCCAGAGCTTCAGCGCGATGATGAGCACGACCGCCACCAGCATCGCAGGCCAGGGTTCGACGTTGCCGGCCATCGCCGTGCATGATCCGAGCTGGAACGCAAGGATGAAGAGAAGGATGATCCAGCCCTTCATGACCGTGACCCACGGTTGCTGGCTGCGGCCTGTGCGACCGTCCGGCCCGTTCCGGGATCGAAGAGGTAGACCCATTCGGGATCGAAGCGCATCGCAAGGCGGGTGCCTTCGGTCTTTCCCAGATGCGCGGTATCGGTCGTGGAGTTGCGGGTCGTGACCTCGCACGCCCCGGCCCGCAGGACATAGAGGTTCTCGGCACCTGTCGGCTCGAACGAATAGAGCTCTGCCTCGACGGGGTGGTCTGCACCTGTGGCAGCCCCCACACTGACATGTTCGGGGCGGATTCCGAGGCGGAGCGTCTGCCCTGGCCGCAATCCGCTGGCGGTGCACCAGGCCTGGTCGAGCGCCACGGGGAATGCGCCGCAGTCGGCGACAAGACCGTGGTCCGACGTCGCGAGGACGCAATCGAGCACGTTCATCTGCGGCTCGCCGACGAAGGTTGCCACGAATTCGGTTGCCGGGCGTTCGAAGATTTCACGCGGGGTGGCGAACTGCAGCATCCGGCCATCCTTCATCACGATGATCCGGTCGGCCATCGTCATCGCCTCAAGCTGGTCATGGGTGACGAAAATCGTGGTGGTTCCGATGGACTTCTGGATATGTTTCAGTTCCGAGCGCATCTGGCCGCGCAACTGCGCATCGAGGTGCGACATGGGTTCGTCCATGAGGAAGACGTTGGCATCGCGCACCAGCATCCGCGCGATGGCCACACGCTGCAACTGACCGGCCGGCAGCTGATCGGGTTTCTTTTCCAGGATCGCCTCGATCTGCATGGTGCGCGCGACTTCGCCCACCTTCGTGGCGATGGTTGCCTTGTCCATCTGACGGACCTGAAGGGGATAGGCGATGTTGCCGAACACAGTCATGTGCCGGTAGAGCCCGTAGTCCTGGAAAACCATGCCGACGTTGCGATGACGCGGGCGCAGGAACGTGACGTTGCGCCCGCCGATCTCGATCCGGCCCGAGGACGGCATCTCAAGTCCGGCAATCATGCGCAGCGTCGTGGTCTTGCCGCAACCCGAGGGGCCGAGGAGGAAGACGAACTCGCCGTCCCTGACGGCGATGTTCACGTCATCCACCGCGCGGAAGTTGCCGAACACCTTGTTCAGACTGGATATCGTCAGGTCAGCCATGGCAGAACGCTCCGGTCATTTCCGTGCCACGCCCTGGCTGAGGCCGCTGATCAGATGGCGCTGCATGACGAGCACGAACAGGATGAGCGGGGCGGTGATCAGCACCACGGCCGCGCCCAGCACGTTCCATTCGATGTTCGCCCCGATCGAATAGGCCATGATCGCGGGCGGCATGGTCTTTGCCTCGGTCGAGGTCAGGAAGGTCGCAAAGGCGAATTCGTTCCATGACAGGATCATCACGAAGATGGCGGTCGCGGTGATCGACGGCATCATCAGCGGCAATGTCACCTTGCGGAAGGCCTGAAACCAGGTGTCACCGTCCACCATGGCAGATTCTTCGTAGCGGCGCGGGATGTCGCGGAAATAGCCGGTCAGCATCCAGACCACGAAGGGCAACAGCATGGCGGTATAAAGGATGATCAGGCCGGGAAGCGTGTCGAGCAGCTTGAGCGTCTGGAAGGTCACGAAAATCGGGATCAGCACCGCAACGGGTGGCATCATCCGGTTGGTCAGCACCCAGAAGCTTACATCGTCGCGTCCGGCGAAGTCATAGCGCGCGATGGCATAGGCGCAGAACATTCCGATGGTCACCGAAAAGAAGGTCGAGGCTACCGAAACGATCAGGCTGTTCATGAAATTCTTCATGATGCCTTTCTCCTGGATCAGCAGCTGGAAGGCCTCGAGCGATGGCGTGAATATCCACTGCGGCGACGGGGATGCAGCGGCTGCCTTGTCCATGAAGCCGGTCATCACGACCCAGACATAGGGCAGGATATTCAGCACGCAGACGAAGATGAGGACCAGATAGACCCACCCGTTCCTCTGGACGGGAGGCACATCAGGGGAGGTGATGCGGGTGTCGATGCCGGACATTGGACCCCCCTCAAGCGGCCGCTTCGGTGCGGGACCGGAAGACACGGATGAAGACGAAGCTCATCACGATGATGATCATCATCATGATGAGGGAAATCGCGGCGGCCTTGGAGGCGTCGAAGAACTCCAGCCCGGTCTTTGTCAGGTAGAGGTTCAGCGTCGTGGTTGCGTTGCCGGGGCCCCCGCGCGTCATGATCACGATGAGTTCGTAGGTGCGGAAGGCGTCCATCGTGCGGATCACGACGGCGATCAGGATCGCCGGTCGCAGCAGCGGCATGGTGATCGTCCAGAACACGCGCCACGAGGAGGCGCCGTCGATCTCGGCGGCTTCGTAGGGCTGGCGCGGGATCGAGGCGAGGCCGGCTGTCATCATCAGGAACATGAAGGGCGTCCATTCCCAGACATCGACGAAGATCAGCGTCTGGAAGGCGATGTCGGGATGCGACAGGAAGGGAATTTCGCCCAGGCCGAACCAGCCTGTGATCGCCGACGAATAATAGGTGACCAGTCCGGCCCCCGGGTAGAACATGTAACGCCAGATCAGCGCGGCCACGAGTGGCGGCAGGATCATCGGGATCAGGATCAGGAGCTGCATCACCGAGACACCCCGCAGCTTGCGCTGGAACAGGAGCGCCAGGCCCAGACCAAGCCAGAACTCGATGAAGACGGCCTGACCGGTAAACCAGATCGTCGTGCGAAAGGCATGCCAGAATTCGGGGTCCTGGATGACCGATTGATACTGGTAGAGACCGACGAAGTAACGCGGGATGAACGGCTTGGACAGGATCACGTTCTGGCCAGCAATCCAGAGCGCGTAGAGGAAGGGATAGATGCCGATCGCGAAGAGGATGATCAGCGTCGGGGCCATCAGCACCCAGGGAAACACCTTGCGGTTCGAAGGTCCGAACCGTTCGGCAAAGCTGAGGCGGCGTTCCGATGTGCCGTGCATTGTCTTGGCAACGGTCATGACGGCCTCCTTGCTTGCAGGCGCTGGCGTGGGTGCGAAAGGCTCCGGAGCCAAGGGAGGGCATGGCTCCGGAGTGGGGCGTCCCCCTTGCGGGGGACATAGGCGTGTCAGTTCCACTCCGACGGGAGGCGGTCGTAGTAGGTCAGATCACGCCAGAGCTGCGGTGGGAGATCGGTGCGTCCGGGGATGTAGTAGCCGCCCCGCTTCATGGCTTCGGTCATGGCTTTTTCCATGTTCGCTGCGGCGGTCGCAGCGTCGATCTCGCCGATCCATACGCGGCTGCCTTCCTGGCCCATGATGTCCGAGATTTCAGCCCATTCGGGAATGCGCACGCGCTCGTCTGGGTTGGTCTGCGTCAGCATGAAGTCGTAGACCGGGATCCACCAGGGCTGGTGCGTCGCCAGCGTTTCCGACTTGTAGGTCGAATGCCGCGACGGCCCTGCGCCGAACTCGGTTGCGCGTTCCTGGATCTCTTTCGAGGTGATCCACTGCACGAAGACCCAGGCGGCTTCC
>Ga0315900_10001377_pt1 | contig 38691 bp, 60 predicted proteins | sample LakEriMetagenome_FD_203521 | JGI IMG/M metagenome (GOLD analysis project Ga0315900, IMG submission 203521) | Freshwater fungal communities from buoy surface, Lake Erie, Ohio, United States - Buoy 12 MA114 | ecosystem: Environmental > Aquatic > Freshwater > Lake > Lake biofilm | place: USA: Lake...
GTAGAGGCTCAGGACGCCCACGGTCGTGCGCGCGGCCATGCATGGGGGGCGGGCGGGGGCGTGTCATGCGCGTGTGTGCGCCTCCCCTTCGGGGATAGCTGACCTGAAATCAGGTGCAAACCCAGTAGCCATGCGGGTTTCAAGGGTTGGTGTGCGTGCTGGTGTGCGTGCTCATGCCATGTACGCAGTCCCTTCGGGACGGTCTGTCGGTCAATCTGTTGGCGGTCGATGCCCCGAAATTCGAGTTCTCCGCGCCGTCGCGTGTGTGTTGGCTTAGCTTTTTCGGGGTCGAAGTTTTGCTTTCGCCTTGTGAATCAACCCTTTAGGGTTGGCGGACGAATCTGTTCTGGGTTGTTTTCACCCCTGTATTCAGTCCTATAAGGACTGGGGAAGAATCCGGGCCGTTGGGGGTCAAAGGTTTTCCCGGCGAACCCTGCGCGATCCTAGGATTCATGCGGGGTTCAGCGTGATCGAGCGCAATGCTCGGTGACTTTCAAAGTCACTCCATACGCACCCATGAAGGGTCTCTAGACCCTATGCGTGAAAGCGATCTGCTCGGTTTGGGGTCAAAAGGTTTCCCGCCCCGCCTTTCAAACCCCAACAGACCCCGAAAAACCCTGACCTATCCCTACGGGATAAACAAGGCGACTTGACAATGTGACAAGGGGTTGACATACAATTGAGGCCAGCCGAGACAAATCGGCACCGCAAAAAACCCGAGCGGTCTAGAAGAAATGGGTGACGCCTAGGACGCAGTAGTGCTCTGCACCGTGGATACGGAGTGCATCACGAACATAAGCCGAAGGCTGACCGCTTTGACCCGAAGGTTTTCCAACTTCGGCGAGTGCGATAGGACGCCGCGAGGCGGTGGCTAGGACAACGCCACAACGCTACGCAGAGCGATAGCTCTGTTTCAACACACAAGTGCATCAAGTGCAGGTCATGCCTCCCCGTAGCCGTGACCTGTGCTGGACGTACTCGTCCACACAAACAAGGAATCTTGTTTTTCGCAACTCACGAAAGGACATTGCTATGCAATTCGATACCGTCTCCGCCGCTCACGACTGGCTCATCGGGCAATCCAAGACTTATGTCTTGGACCTGTTCAAGAAAATCAACGGTGGCTCCGTTGGCTTCGACCACGAACGAACCAAGAAAACCGAGTGCGTAACGAAGTTACTCACCGACTTCTCGCTCAGTCAGGTCACCGCCGCGATCATCTCCACACCCGCTCCCACTCAGGCGGTTGCTCCGCAACAGACTGTTGCCGCTCCGGTGGCTCCGGCTCAAAACCCCGCCGCCGCCCTCGATGCCCTCCGAGCTGTGCTCGGTGTGCAAGTGGATGAGGCGAAGGTGCGTGAGATCGTTCTCGCCGAAGTCACCGCCGCTCTGGAAAACAGTCCGGTGGTTCGCCACGTAGTGGTTCGCCCCGATGCTTCGGAGTGGAGACCCGCCGGTCACGTTCGCCCCGAGTTTCAGGATGTGCTCACCGCCGCGACCTGCGGTCTCAACATTCTGTTGGTTGGCCCTGCCGGATGCGGCAAAACACACTTGGCTCACCAAGTGGCTGAGGCGCTCGGTCGCCCCTTTGCCTCGATCAGTTGCACCGCTGGAATGAGCGAATCAGCCCTCCAAGGCTGGATGCTTCCCGGCGAAGCCGGTGCGTTCGAATACGTCACCAGCGACTTCGTTCGAATGTACGAACAAGGTGGCGTTTTCTTGTTCGATGAAATCGACGCCGCCGACCCGAACACTCTGTTGTTCGTCAACCAAGCGTTGGCAAACGGCTCGTTCTACCTGCCCATCCGCAAGGGTGCATCAAAGGTCGAACGTCACCCCGACTTCGTTTGCATTGCCGCCGCCAATACCTTCGGTACCGGTGCCAATCAAACCTACGCCGGACGCGAACGACTCGACGAAGCGACCCTCGACCGGTTTCGTGCCGGTGTGGTTGCCCTCGATTACGACAAGGCGTTCGAACGCAAGGTCGTAGACCCCGATCTGTTGGCTTGGGGTTGGGCGGTTCGCAAAAAGATCGCCGACAACAGACTGTCTCGTGTGATGAGCACACGTTTCCTGCTCGACGCCACCAAGCTGATGAAGGCGGGGCGCTCGTTCGATCAGGTGAAAGCAACCTACTTCACCGGCTGGAAAGCCGATGAGAAATCCAAAGTGGAGGTTTGAACTATGTTCAATGACATTCGAAAGCGCGGCAAAACCGACATGGTTTCGATCATGTGGGAATCGGTTACCGAACCCGCCAAGGCCGCACACCTCATCAAGGATGAGGCTCGCCGCAACAGAGCGGTCAGGTTTGCCGAAGGCAAGGCCGAATCCGGCGAATCACCCGAGCGTTGGTTCGGTGCTCCCTCGTTCTCCGTTCTGCAAGAACGGTTGACCAAGGGTTGGTCGGAGGGTGTCGATCGACTGATGAAGATCGCCCTCCGCGACTTCGATACTGTAAGTATCCGCCGCCGCCGCTATCGCTCCGATCAGGGCGACGAGGTGGATATGCAAGCGGTGTGGCGCGGTGACATGAGCCGAGCATGGACTCGGACTCGCCGCCAAGCCCGAGCCGGTGGCGTCCGCACCGTCACCATCGTGTGCAACCTCGGAGGCTCTGCCTCGACCAGCTCCGACAAGCTGTTCTGGCGTGGTGCATCCGCTCTGCGACTGGCTGACGCCCTCACGACTGCTGGCTACAACGTAGCCATCATCGGTGGCGAAGTTGGCTCCGATACCGGCGACAGCAAAGACATTCAGCTCGCTCAATTTATTGAGATCAAAGCCGCCGATCAGCCGCTCGACCTGAGTGCCCTCGCCTCCATCACCTGCATGGCAGGGTTCTTTCGAACCGCTCTGTTCGCTGGAATCTGTGTCGGTGCCGACATGGTGGACGACGCCGCCTCATGGGGCATGGGGCGCGAGTGCCACGACCTCGCTCCTCACCTCGAGGCTCTTGGCGTAGCCAATGCAATCGTTCAGCCCCGCGTCAACAGCGAAGCTGAGGCCACGGAGTGGCTCGAGGCCGCTCTGAAACAGATCGAACAGCCTATGGCGGAGGCCGCATGAGTGAGTGGCAGGGGCAACCCTGCCCCTCCGACTGTGCATTCAACCGAGTGCATAGCCGGAGGCTTCACCTCACACGAAAGGAACTTCAATGCCCCGTTTCACCCTCGACCAGATGCGCGAACTCGAAAGCGCGATGGACTCCCTCGGCACCGCCGCCGAAGCTCTCTGCGACACCGAAACCCGCAAGAAGGTTCGCGACCTTCGCTACCTGATCGCTGAGATGCGAGTGCTCGCCGGTAACCCGCGAGACCTCGAGGCCATCAACAGATTCACCGAACTGTTCACCGAATGAAAGGAACCTTATGCGACTGACAGTAATTCTCGGACTCGACCACGTTGAACCGAAGGTTCAGAACGAGGAGGCGCGCCGCCTTCTGGCTGACCTGAGCAAACAGATTCACACCGAATCGCAACAGCTCAAGGCGGGTGACTCGTTCATCCTCCGCGACCTCACCGGTAAGCGCATCGGCGTAGCTGATGTGTTCGCAAACTAATCCGCAACTCACGAAAGGAACACCGTGAATATCACCATCATCGAGGCCAAAGAAAAGCACCTCGCATTCAAGGGCGACACAGCCTCCGCGCTCCGCCTTACGACCTCGCTCAGAGATGCGTACACCGAGGCGGGAATGGATATGCCGAAGTCATTGAATGACTTCGTGTTCAACATCGAGGTTGCTCTGCAAAACGCTGGCGTTCTGAGTGACGACTTCGAGCCAATCAACACCGACCAACAGATCAACTCACCAAAGGAACTTCCATGCGTTTAACAAACCTCATCCGTGACTCGTTCGTTGCCGCCGCTATGCAAGATGTCCCGAAGGTGGACTACGAGAAACAGATCGTCGCTCTGTATCAGCGAGCAATGCTCGACGCCATGCCCCCAGAACTGGTTGGCCTCTACGAGAAGCACAAGGACTGGTTCAACCATTCGTACAAGCACGTTCACGGAGTGAACACGAGCTTTAGGGTGGTGTCCCCCGACAACACGAGCATCCCGCTCAACCCCGAACGAGTGAAAGAACTGGGCGTGCTACTCGAGGCACACAAGCAACAGCGACAGACCCTCAACGACCTGCGAACCAAGCTACATGGCGTTGCCTACGGGGTGACCACACGCAAGGCTTTGGTCGAGGCGCTACCCGAGTTTGAGAAGTACCTCCCGAAGGAGGAGGACAAACCCTCTCGCTCACTGCCTGCCATCGCGAACCTCGTTGCCGACTTCACGAAAGCTGGCTGGCCGAAGCAACAGACCAAGGTGAGCGCATGACGAGCATCGTCATCACTCCCTTCGACAGCGAGCACACCGAAGAACTCAAAGACTTTCTCTGGAAAGTCATTGAGCAAGCGGACTTCGCCGAATGTATGCCGCCATCTGTTCGACTGGTGGATGTGCGAACACTCGAGGCCGAGCGCAAGTTGCTCATCAATGCGATGCGTGAACTGCTCGCCATGCCTGAGTACGACGGGACGCAACCCACCTCCGTTGCTCGCCGCGCCGCGAAGCAAGTAGCTCGCAACCTTCTGCAATCAATCGAGGAGACCGAATGAACCTGAGCGAAGTCACAACAGACAAGCCGATCAACATCCTCTGTCACGACGGGACGGTGAACATCGTCAACGACAGGCCGGATGTGTACGAGATCACACCCGAGAAGACGCTGGCAATGGCGGAGGCCGTGACCGACGAGGCATGGCAACAGATCAAGGCGAACGACAGATTCGTCAAACGGTTTCGGTTGGTGTTTCCAACCATCGACCTGCCCGACCACCCTCTGCAATCGCATGGCTCCGGTGTGCGTCATGTGGTGGGACTCATCCTGCTCACCGACATGGCGCTCGACTCAGGCAAGCAACCATTCTGGCGAATGCCCGAGGCTCACCTCCACCCCTCCGCACAGCTCGGACTCGCTGACCTACTCATCTTCTACACACAAGGACGCAAGTGACCACCAAAGACTTTCAACTCACGACCATCGACGGAATCTGTTCGGCTGTTGGCACTCTGCTCAAAGAGCGGGACAAGAAAGACAAGCCCAATCCGCTGATGCTCGCCGCCTTCGCCGCAATCCTCAACCAGCTCGAGAGCAAGGGCGCAAGGAACGCTGGCGTGATGGATATGTGCAAACAGATTCGCCTCGCAATCGACCTTCCAAAGAAAAAGGAGAAACCCACGGATGACAAAGACACCTTCCTCTGAGTGCACGACCATCGTCAACGGCGTGCCCTGCTTCACAACCAAGTCCGGCATCAAGATCGGATGTATGTACGACCCACCTCTACCCAACTACATGACCCGCGAGTCTGAGTTCTGGCAACGCCGGTTACTCAAGCCAAGCGTCGCGTCATTCCCCTACACACGAGAGCAACTCGACGACGTGATGCAAGCACTCGCTGGCATCGCCTTCGGCTTCTCAATCCTCATCGTTTTCCTCACCTGAAAGAACAGACATGGCTCAACCCTGCACCGCAATCTTGATCGACCCCATCGCTCGCATCGTCACCGAGGTGACGTGGAACGGTGACTACAAACACATCGCACAACTCACCGAGTGCGACACCTACGACTGTGCTCGCATCAATGCACAGGGCGACGGCATCTTCGTGGATGACGAGGGTCTGTTCAAAGAACAGCAATGCTTCTTCTTGCACGAGGACTACCCGCAACCTCTGGCGGGCAAGGGGCTGGTGCTCGGCTGTGATGAGGAGGGCGAATCTGTTCGACCTCACACCACTCTCGAGGAGGTTCGTCAACGAGTGCGCTTCGTCGTACCGGTTCGCATCAACGGAGGGGAGATCACATGGCTCGATGCCTGACACCCCACCTGCACAACACACGGGCCGCTGATGCGGCCCTTTCTTTTTCTGCAACTCAAGGACACACCATGCAATTCACCACGCACAACGAAGGCGAGATCAACATCAATGGCACCTGCCTGCAAGGCGAAGTCGAGGCCACCTACGAGGAGCTGACGAATCTGTTTGGCGCTCCGAGCGGAGGCGACGGGTACAAGGTCGATGCCGAGTGGGAGATCAAGTTCGATGACGGACTGGTCGCCACCATCTACAACTGGAAGGACGGGCGCAACTACTGCGGCGAGGAAGGGACTCCGGTCGAACAGATCACCGACTGGCACGTGGGTGGTGACAAGACCGCCGCCGTGCAACGAGTGCAAATCCTGCTCGACCTGCACCGCGAGGGCAAGAGCGAGGCTCGCAAGAAAGACCCGCTCGAGACCGCATTCGAGTCAGCGTTCGACATGATGGACAGCATCAAGGCAACTCACGGCGATGACTACGCCAAGGTTGTCGAGATCGCTCTGTTGGTTCGCAAAAACCAAGAACTCATCGGCACCCTCGCAATGACTGCGGTACAGACGGAGGCCATCCCTGCGATGGCTGGCGCAATCGTCGAGAAGATCAACGCAGAGATCAGCTCGAAGATCATCGGCACCGCCGCAAAGATCGCGAACCTCGAGATCAACGGCAGGACAGCCGAGGAACTTATGGGTTGGGCAGACCGCATCCTCGAGGCCGAGAGCAAGGGCGCGGAGTCTCTCTTGAAAGACCACATCGCCAAGCGCAAAGAAAGCAAATGATGGTCGGCATTCAGATCGAGCGAGGCTATGTCTCCGCTACCGTCGCCGCCGGTCTGTTGGGTGTCTCGCGTCAACGCATCAACCAGCTACTCAAGGCTGGTCGATTCGATGGCGCATTCCTCATGGACGTTGGCGACGGACGCGAGATGTGGTGCATCCCTCGCAAAGCAATTCACTCACGCCCTATGGGCAGAAAGAAAAAGGTACGAGCTTATGTCACGAGTAATTGAAAAGGATTGGACAACAGAGTCAGGTCTCCGCGCTGTGGTGCTGATGACGGACATGGGTCATCGCTGTGGGTATGTTGGGATCGGAACAGATCACCCTCTGTTCGGTGTCGATTACTCCGAGCGACACCCCTCGCTCACGCTCAACCCCGAGCGGAGCACCGAAAAGATGAGTCCGATTCAGATTCTCATCGGCGCATCGAAGGGCATGGATGAACTCAACTCACCCGAGTATGTGTTCGAAGTGCATGGCGGCATCACCTACTCGAGCTACGGGGATGGCAAGTATCCGGTCGCATCGAACCTCTGGTGGTACGGCTACGACTGTGGACACGCTGGCGACCTGCCCGCTCCCGACTCTGAGCTGGCGAAGATCTACGCCTCGAGTGGGCTGGACAGAGATGGTGAACACCGCACCCTCGAGTTCTGCATCGCCGAGTGCGAGAGCTTGGCTACGCAACTCAAGGGGGTGAGCGCATGAAGTTCATCAAGTCATTCGATTGGACTGGCGCAGTCCTGTGCGTTCTGTTCAACACCCTGCTTATCAGCATCGGGATCGGCCCATTCGACAATCCGATCTCATTCCTGTTGTTGAACGCTGTGTACATCGCGAACGACACACACAAATACTTTCGCGGCCTGAATGAAGGCGGCGAGATGGTCAAACGAATCTGGGGAATCAAATGAAGAAGCTACTCATCACACTCGCCTTCGCATCCACCTGCGCTCATGCCGAGTTCTTCGACGGCAATGATCTGTTGGCTCACCTCACCGACAGCTCGAGCCAGATCAACAGAGCAATCGCGATTGGCTACATCGCCGGTGTCTCCGACACTGGGCTTGGGTCTGTGCACTGCGCCCCTTCATCCGTGAGCTTGAAGCAGGTAACCGATGTCGTTCGCATCGCCCTCGATGCAAGCCCAACAGACCGACACAAGGCCGCTGATTCTCTGATCCTGCGGGCGGTCAAGATCGCGTGGCCATGCCAGAGCAAAGGAAGGGGTCAGTCCATGTGACGACAATACGGGAATGATTGAAGTGATTAAGACATACAGCGACAGCATCAGACACACAGTCACCATCGGGAAGTCATACCGATGCGTGAACTGCGGAATCATTTGGGCGCGTTACAAGGACGCGCTCGCACATCAAGCAACTTGCAAAGGAAAACAAAATGGTTGACATGGACGAACTCAAAACGAAGTACAAGCACGGCGGCACTCAGCACAGAGTCATCGCATATCTGTCGAAGCATGACGCAGACGCATTCGAGATTCGGCGCGAGGCCAAGATCAATCACGACATGAAAGGCTTTCGCACCATCCTCGCCGAGATGTCACGAGCCAAACTGATTCTGTCTGTTGGTGAGGACAAGTGGTCTATCACCAATGCGGGTCTGCACATGAGCGTGATGTACGGAGCTGTGCCCCAACCCACAACTCGCAAGCGTGGAACTGGCAAGGAGTCCGACGTGCTGATGAGGGAGAACTACAAGCCAAGTGAGCTTGGCTTCACCTGCCACAGACAAGGTGCTTACGACGCATTTCTGTTGCCGTCACGCATGGGCAATCGCCTCGTGTATCCGAACGGCAGGGAGGTGACGCTATGAGTATTGAAGCAATGAAACAGTGGCGTGAGGTGTTGGAGAGAGCGGCAGAACTACTCACCAGAGTAGGACTTTGCTTCAAAGGTATTGATAAAACCATCACATCCATTGACCAAGCCATCGCAGAAGCAGAGAAGCAAGAGCCTGTGGCATATGACATTCGTTGCGATAACTGTGGTGGTGATGGTTATGACCCAAAAGACAGCAACTATTTCTGTTCAAGTTGCGAAGGCGCTGGGTTTTTAGAGAAGCTGTTCTACACCCACCCACAACCAAAGCGTGAGCCGCTGACGGAAGAACAAGCCCGCGCTTTATTTGGCGAGTTCTACAACATGGCAGTTATTCGTAATGTCGAAGCCGCCCACGGCATCAAGGAGAACACATGAGCATCGAGCTGATGAGGCATTGGCTCGATGCGCTCGAGTCCGTAAAGATTGAGTTCGACTTTCACGGCAACCCTGTTGACGAGGACGCCAAGAAGATCGGCCCTGCCATCACATCCCTACACCAAGCCATCAAAGAGGCAGAGAAGCAAGAGCCTGTGGCGGTGGTGCAAGACTTGGATGAGGTTAAGCGAAAGCACCTTGTCTACGAGTGCGGCTTTGATTGGAAAGACCCTCTCTACACCCACCCACAACCAAAGCGTGAATTGGTTGGGCTGACGGAGGATGAGATTGCCTTGTTGTGCGGTGAGTGTGCGGCATCTGCACATAACTGGAACGACATCAGTTTTGCCCGCGCTATCGAAGCCAAACTTAAGGAGAAGAACACATGACAGACGAGATCGAGATCGACAAGTTCGCCCCCGACTACTCACATGAGTGCGAGGTGTGCGGACAAAAGCCCGTCGTGACTGGCGTCAAAGACGGAAAGGTTGTGTATCAGGGCGAGATGTGCGGCGTCTGCACATGGGGCGAGTCGGCTTGCCTTGACCCTGCGAACTGGTGAGGAGAACACATGAAGATAGACACAGATGTATTGACCGAAGCAATCAACGAGCACAAGGACGCGAAGTTTCAGAAGGACTTTCGCGAATGGTTGGTGTACACCGCACCACCCGAAGTGCAAGCAATCTTCAAGAGCTACGCCGAGAAGATGGAACAGAAGGGCGAGGAGCAACGCCGCTCATTCGCAACGCACTCGTTCATTGTGTTCGGTATGGTGTTGATCGCGGTGGGCATCGTTGTAGTGAACGTGCTTATGACTCCGATCTGCAAATGAGCCGTGCACTCCCGTACTACGGGAAACTTGGGATCGTCAATCTGTCGAGCGAGATCAAACGGATCTGGCACAGCAGAGACGACGAACTCCCCGAGCTACCCCGCAAAGGTTGGTCGTGGCAACAACAGACTGACCCCGAACTCGACGAGCTTCGTGATCTTGCGCGACGCATCGTCGAGACCACACCACTCACGGAGCGCGAGGAGATCGCCATCGTGACGTGCATCATTGAGGAAGGTCGGCTCGAAGACCTCGGTGAAGAACTCGATGTCACCAAGGAACGAGCACGACAGATTGTCCTCAAAGGTTTGCGCCGACTGCGTACTCACCAGAAGAAGGTGACGGGCATCAGCGCATACGAGATTCTTTGATTGGGGCTACTGCCCCAACTCAAAGCCACCCTCACCAAACATCTTTCCGTGTAGCCGCTCTGTTGCTCTCACAACATACGGCATCCACGCTCTCAGTACCGCAGACCTCCAGTTGCAGACCTGCCGGTAGCTGACACCCCTCTCCTGTGCAATCCATCGAATGCTCGGACGCTTCGATGACCAATGCAACATCACAAGCTGAACGTCCGCTACTCGCGGCACTGCCCCCTTCACGTTGGGGTAGATGAACTCAGCCAATCCTCGAATCCCATCTGTTCTCGCTTTGCCTCGACCGTACAACGCAAGCACGGCATCACGCTCGGCAGGGTGCACGCGCCCGAGCATCGAGTGAATCATCGCCGCCTGTGCGTGAAGATCTGTTGGCGACAAGTCCTCCGAACTTGTGCCCCGAACCTTTAACGGATCTGACCTCGAGTATTCAGCTCGCTCGCTCATGTTGAACGCGAATCGAATGGCTTGCTCAACGCTGTTGAATTTCATCTTGCCTCCAGCGTCAAGGTGTCCACGCCCATGCCACAGTTGATGTCGAACTTCGATGCCGCCAACACAGCCGCTCGAGCATCAGCTCCCATTGCCATCGCTCCGTATGCGAAGTCGCGCCCACTCCCGAAGGCGTAGCGTTTGTTCGCAGTGAAGTCGATAGGGATCGGGGAACTCTCGTACTTGAGAATCTTTCGATTCGGTGTGATGACCAACAGACCAACCCACTTATCGTCCGTCCGTTGCGTTGCTGGCCACGCCTCACGCTTTGCGCCCTGCGCGAACCAGTCGAACATCTCCTGCGCCAAGTCCCACTGACCCGACGCGCCGACGAGGTGCCCTCGAATGCGACGAATCTTCTTGACCTTGCGCGCCATGTCAGACTGCGTAGCCTGTTTGTCTGCGGCGAATGTCACGCCATCCCATACGATTACTGTCATGCGGGTACTCCCCACACAACATCCTCACTCACGATCACCATCAACCCGCCGTCGGGAAAGAACGGTTGACCGAGTGAGATCGACAAGCTGGTGATCTGGCTGTCGTTCACATACGCAATGCCCTGCAATGCGTCGAGCACGACCTTCTGTGCGTTGTCTAAGTCGATGCGTCGAACCTTGAGCGCCCACTGGTAGTCCTTCTTTTGTCGCTTCTCCCAATCCTTGGGAGCTGGTGGGTGCAATGTCATCTCGACAGACACCGGCCCAGTCAACAGATCGAGCCTCTCCTTCTTGGCGATCCAGCCCACCTCATCCTTGTACGCCATCGCTTCCGCGCTACGCACGGTGCGGCCACCGAAGTTCCGCCAATATCTGTTCGTTGAAATTGGATAGGGCAACATCATGCAGTCACCTCCTTCTTGGGGCGACCACCTGCCTTGTGCCGTGCGAGTACGCTGAGAACAGAGTCGATGACCTCCCCCGGTGGCATCGTCACCACCTGCCCGGACATCCCCATCACAGCCTGTTCCCATGCGCCGGACTTCTTGTAGTCCACCAGCGCGATGCCGATCACATCTTTGTCTGCGCCGTCGGGTCGAACGAAGACTGTTTCAGGGTGAGCGCATCTGCCCGATGCGACCATCCTGTCCTTGTGCTTCTTCGTGCAATCCCTGCAATAGTCGATGCGAGGGGGAACGCCTCGATGCTTACTGCTCGAGGAGAGGTAGTACGCAACCGTGTACTCGTGCCACTGATCGAGAGAGTCGAAGCACTTCGGTGCGTTGTGATCTACACAGCCTTGGCTTGCGTACATCGAAAAGCGCCGACTGATCGCCTGCCTCTGGTGTTGAGAACAGACGCCAAACATTCCCGAGCTGTTGCTACAACCTACGGCCTTGCACTTTGATGGATAGATGGAGAGGGACAGATCAAACAAGTTTTAGTCTTTCTTCATAGATGGCCTGTAACAGAGTGATTGATGCGTGCTCGAGCTGAGATCCACATCGCTCTTCCCATGCGTGAACGTCGTGATGCAACTCATCGTGACAGCTCCGACAGACGGGGATTGCCCAGAAGTCAGGCACCTTGGTGCCCATGCCTTTGTATCCAACGCCATGCGGGTGATGCGGGTCATCGGCTGGCGCATCGCATGACACACAGCGCAACGACTTCACCCAGTTCAGATACGCACGGCTCTCCATTCGTTGCACATACCCATTGATGAGTGCTTGACGAAAGCTCATGTAAGAGGGGATGGGTTTCAAGTTGCCCTCCACAGAACCTTTGGTGAACCATTGCTCGTGCGTGCGGGTGCGTAGCCGCACTGCGTTACATGACCAGCTCGGTGCATGGACATGGAGATGAAGCCCCATGCGCGGCGATCAGGTGGCGGAGGGAACCCTCCCTTCTCTGCCCACTCACGCGCATCCTCAGTAAGGAACGGCTCGCCCTTCTTCACATCGCGTGCAAAGTCAACGAACAGAATCGCGGCTTCTGTTGTCCACTCACCAATCTCAGCGTCGGCGTGCTTTGCCGCTACGAGTGCTCCCTGTCTTCCGGCTTCCTGTGCTTGCTCGAGGTTTGCGTTTTGCATTTCGTGTCTCCAGTTCAATCAATAGTTCGATGTAGTGCTTGGCCTTCTCAAGGTCGTCGAGTCCATTCTTGTCTCGCCATCGCGTCACATACTTGATGACGTTGCCCTCGAAGAACCCGATCCCGTTTGCGTGGACATACTCCACGGGCTGGATCGCCTTGCCCTTGTAGTGGCTCCCTGCAATCTGTTTGGTCAGTGCGCTCATGCTCTGGCTCCCCGCGTATGCAGGTGCGACCACAGTCGTCCAGCCTTAATCGCATGAACTGTTGACTGAGAGACGCCGAACTCAGCACCGATTGCCTTTTGGGTTCCGGTTGCTCGGATGATGCTCAACACCTGCTCTTCGTCGAGCTTCGCCATTGGGTGCCTCACCCCGACCTGTGCTGTTCCGTGCTTGTGTTTGTCAGCGAGGTTCCCCTTGCGCGTGTCCCACCGCAGGTTCATCAACCTGTCGTCTGTTCGGTCGCCGTTGTTGTGGCACGCCTCGTGTCCGGGGAACGGAGCGCCAGCAAACGTCACCAACACAAGACGTGAAGCCTTCACTCGACTTATGACGCCGCGAAGGGACAACACGAAGTAGCGATACCCGTTGCTCATTGTTGGGCGAAGATTCTTCCAGCCCTTGATGCCGGTGCGAACGCCGGACTTCCATCTGCGAACATTGCCGTGATCTGATACTTGGTATGTACCCTCGTAGCCAGAAACATCAGCCCAAACCTCATGCACCATAAGCTCTCCTTTCTGCTCGTTCGTTTGCGTTCTGTGTCTGCCAGACTGCAACCCCCAACTTCGCAACCTCCAAATGCCAGCGCAGTCTTTCGCTGGCTTCGGTTGCGGTTTTGAGATTGAGCAAGAGAGCCATGTACTCGGGGTCGGCTCTGGCCTCGCGCTCCTGTGCGGCGGCTGTTTTGTGGCCGTCGATCTCGGCTTGCTTCATCAGCATCGCCATCTTTGATTTGCGAAATTCCTCGAGGTAGTTGCGCTCGGAGTACGCCTTCGCATATTCCTCCGACATCTGTCGCAACTCGGCGAGTCTCTGTTCTGCTCTATCGCTCATCGCTTTCCTTTCTTCTTGGGCTTGATCTCCAATGGAGTTGATGGGAAGTAATCCTTCGGTATGGTGAACACCTTGTCTGGGTCTACCGGATCGAGCTTGCCGACCTCATGCCCAGTCAACAGATCTTTCCCCCAGATCAACTTCGCACCGGGGAACTTCTCTCTGATCTCATCAACCACCTTCGCAAGGTTGGGCATCTTCTCCCTGTTCTTGCGACGCTCCTCGTCCCGCATCCGGTTCCGCAACTCAACGCCTTGATCGCTCATTGCTTTGCTCCGAATGCCGCAGTCATTGCATCGAGTCCGCGCTGAACGGCCATGCTCTTCGACTCCTTGAGCTTGGTGATCTGTTTGCACATCTCCTCGAAGTCTTTGCCGTCGCGAGGAATGCCCCAGTCCATGACGAACTCAGCGGCTTGCTCGAGTGCGGCCTTGCGAATCGCGCTCACACGCGCAACCACATCGGGCCTCGTCTCCTGTGCCATCTCGAGTTCGAATGACAGTTGCTTCACGATGTCCTTGTATCGTTGAAGCTCATGCTCGAGCGAGACTGGTGCTGACGACATCGCATCAACCATTGAGTTGATGGTCTTCGACACAAGATTGTCCAGCCCGACCGAATCGGTTTCGAATCGTTCAAGAATCTTCTCGACTCGCTTCCCTGTGCTCACGTTCTGAACGCGGACGATGTACACATCCCTGACGATTGAGTATTCGCACGTGGCGCGACAGTTGTGGTCAGTCGCCCGCTTCATGGCCTCCTTTGTGAGGTGATCTTTTACTGGGGCCATGCTCATATCGGTTCTCCTTCAACTTCCATGTGTTTCGAGTAGGTGTGGTACATCGGCTTGTTCGGGTGCTCGGTGTATGAGCACGCACCGGGGATGTAGAACAGACCGACCTTCCCTTCCCACTCTCCATGTCTGTTCTTGTCACAGACCACGAAAGCGTCGGGCATCTTCTCGTCTACTTCTTTGCCTGCTTGCTTCTGTTGTTCCTTCTTCTTGTTTCGCCAAACGGTGAAGCACTGATCCACCTGATCGACGATTGCGCCCGATCCCTTGGAGTCCATCTTTCCGGGGATCGTGTTCTCGTCACTGAGCTTGCGGCTGTGATGGATGAGGTGCACGTGCACGTCGTAGTCCTGCGCGAACGCACAGATCTCGTTCACGAAGTTCTTCTGCCCGTTGTAGTCATCCTCGCCAGCAACCACCTTCATCAACGAGTCGATGACGAAGTGATTGAGGCCGAGCTTCTTCGTTGCGTAGCGCATGACCTTGAGCAAATGCTCGGGGTCGGTGTGCCCCATGCGGTCGTACAACCAGAGGCGTCCGGTTGCGTGGCTCAACATCGCATCGACATAGCGATCTGTCGGCAGGTGATGACCACAGGCTTGCTTCGCCATGCGTGCGAGCGTTGCCTTCGGCTTCATCTCGAATGAGGCGATGCAGATCTTCTCGTCTTGGTGCATCAACCCGAGCATGACTTGGCTAGTCAACAGACTCTTGCCGTGCCCGTTGATACCCATCCACAGCGACACCTCACCCGGACGGAACCGAATGTGGTCGTGTGTCTTGGGCCAAGGCATGGTCGCGCCCTTGGTCTGTTCTTTCCCGGCCAGCAACGAGATGGTCTCGTCGCGGAACATCCGAGGTGCAACGATCTTGTTCGCGTCGTGCGGTTGCTCAGCTAGTGCGGCGAAGTCTTCGTCGTCTGTCGTGAGGATGAGATCGTTCATGCGACCTCCCGCAGACAGGTGAAGTAGTTCTTCTCGTAGCGAGCCATCGCACGAACTTCGAACTCTTCGGGTTGGTCGGGGATACCGATCTCGGGGATGCCAGCGTGGCCACCCCACCAGCTCGCGAGCTTGCCGTCCTGCGCGTCCTCATTCCACAGCCAGAGGTACCCGAAGTTCTCGTTGAACGGGTGCATATACCCGCCGTTCGGGGCGTAGCGCAGGATGGTGTTCGACAGCAGGGACACCAAGCGATGGTGAGTGCGGTTGCCGTAGACCAGAACAGCGCACAGATTGCGAACCCATCGCCAGTCGTAGTTCTCGAGCCGCGTTGTCATCGGCGCTTCGACCAACCAGTTGACGTTCAGCTCGCCAATGCAGGTGATGAAGACAGGCTCGTTGGGCTTCTTGCCGGTGAGGCGTAGATCCCAAATGTCCTTCGCGCCGGTTGCGAGGGTCACGCTCATAGCCAGTTCTCCTCGGTGGTCTCAGCCTCGAGGTGGTCTTCCCACCTGCGCTGATTCAGCCACGTGCTCGGGAACGGGATGAACTGTCCTCCGTCCTTCAACCAGTCCTTGCTTTGCTTCGCCGCCTCGATTGCCTCGAGCATCTTGTCGAGCAACTCGTCGTCAGGCGCGACCTTGGCGAAAGCCTTGATCGCCTCGGACTTGGCGGTCTTCTTGGGGTAGGCAGACCAGAACCGGTCGAACCCCTCGTGAGGGGTAGGGGGAGTATTGGTTCTCGGTTTACGGTTAGCTTTGCCTTGGGTTTGTTCTGGGTTAGCCGTGGGTACCCCACTGGGTACCGACTCGGGTACCGACTGGGTTCTTGGCTTACGCCCACCTTTCAGTCCGTTGGCTCGAGCTGTCTCGGCTCGCTGGTGGTAGGCCGCGATCTCGGCGTCGGCGCGGTCGTTGCGCCAGCCCTCATCGGTCAGGGTGAAGAACTCGGCGAGCACCAGCTCGACAGCCTGAATCTCATCAGGCATGGCGATCAGTCGGGCACATCGGCCAGCGTCCTTGGGGAGCGGCTGTTCTTCGGTGTAGTAGGTGTCGAGCAGGCGGCGGTACGCCAAGTCCTCGATCAGAGAGAGGTGACGGGTCTTTGTCAGGTAGTCCCGTATGTGGAATTGGTAGTGAAACATCAGAGCCTTTCTGCGCCTTTTCCGTATGACCCCGAAGGGGCGAGCGGTGGCGACGAAAGGAACAAACTCCGCCACTTTTCGGAGATCGGAGCGACCGACCCCCTAGCTCGCGGAGGCAAGTATCCTTGTTGCTTGGTGCTATGTCAATACAATGTCCTTGTGTTTTGGTAGGACTTCCCATGAGAAGCCACGGGATTGCAAGTAACGGTCAAGCTCTGATAGCTTTGACAGACCAACAAGGCTCTTGTAGGCTTCTTGTGGCTCTCGTCAAGAAGGACTGACCACATGACCGCGACCGCACTGGGCGCTCGGATTCGACAAGTTCTGTCCCAAAAGGGAATGACTCAGGCGCAGTTGGCGCGTCTGGTCGGCGTCAAACAACAGACCATCAGCTACATCTGCGCGGCCGACAGCCAAGCCGCCACGTCTCGATACGCCGTGAAGATCGCCGAGGTGCTCGGCGTGAATCCGTCATGGCTTCAAACAGGAATCGGCGATCAGTACGACCCCACCGTTCGCATTGAACTCGAGGGTGTTGAGCTGATGGTTTCTCGCGTCCCGTTGCTCGCCGGAGTGGAGGACGCACTCGCCCATTTGGCAGGGCATACACCGGAGCGGAGGGTGGGGTTGATGACGGATGCAAACGTGGGTGGACGCTCGTTTGCCATTGAGATTGAGGGCGACTCAATGCGCCCTCTGTTCAGACCGGGCGACAGAGTGGTCATCGACCCAGACCTACACCCCGAGCCGGGTGACTTCGTGGCCGCGCACATGGACGGTGCAATCTACTTTCGCAAGTACCGAGTGCGCGACGGCTCCGAGTTCGAGCTGGTGCCCCTCAACGATGACTGGCCGGTCATCCGCTCCGCATCGGGCGAGATCAAGCTCCTCGGGGTGATGGCCGAACACAGGAGCTACCGCCGCAAGACCGGCTGACAGGCAACAGACTCAAGAAGCCTCGATTCGTCGGGGCTTTTTTTTCGCCAGCCCATCCTTTAGGGCTAGCTCTTTGGTGGAATTTTTCACGACTTGTTCACACTAGAACCAACCAACACACACAAACCCTAGTGAAACGATGGGTTAATCCACAAGCTCCCTTGACATGATGTCAAAGCGGTCGGATACTCTGGTGTACCAAACAAGATGGTTTGTTTGGAGGAGATCAACCAATGACAACCGAAACCACTGCCGCTCCCACAAGGGAGCATGAAACGTTCGCCGACCTCCGCAAGGTCAACGTCAGCGAATACATCGAGAAGAAGAACAACCTCTCGTACCTCAGTTGGGCCTACGCCGTAGACCAACTCCTCCAGCGTGATGCGACCGCGACTTGGGAGTACCGCTTCGGCGTTCACCCTGAGACCAAGGAGGCCGTGCCCTTCGTCTTCATCGGCAACACCGCGATGGTGTTCTGCACCGTGAAGGCGTTCGGCGTGGAGCGCACAGCGCAACTGCCGGTGATGGATCACCGCAATAAGCCGATCCCCAACCCCGACGCATTCCAAGTCAACACCGCCATGCAACGGTGCTTGGCCAAGGCCATCGCTCTGCACGGTCTGGGTCTCTACATCTACGCCGGTGAAGACCTGCCCGAAGAGGAAGTGAAGCCCGAGCCTCCTCAGCCGAAGCTATCTGTCGAACAGATCAAGGCGGCTAAGGAAGCTCTCGCCAACTGCGAGACGCTCGAGCAACTCCGCGACACCTACACCGCGATGGACGACGTGACGAAGAAGGTCACGAAGGAATTCGTGCAAGCACTCAAGGCGAGCTTCGAGTCGAAATGAGTAACGATCAACAACGAACCGAGCAGTGGTTCAAAGATCGTGAAGGCAAGCTGACTGCCTCGAGTTTTGCCGCCGCCGCCGGACTTGGCCCCGGCTCAAGACAACAAGCATGGCGCAGGTTCTTCGGTCTGGAGACGTTCGAAGGAAACGCCGCAACAGATTGGGGAACAGACAATGAACCTAAGGCGATTGCTGAGTACACCGCTCGCCATTTGGCAAAGGGTGTGGACACACATTTGGTGGGGTTCGTACCGCACCCGACGATGGCTTGGCTTGGCTGTTCACCCGATCTTCTTGTTGGGGATCAGGGCTTGGCTGAGATCAAGTGCCCTATGTCGCAAGAGTTGTACGGCGACATACCGCTCTACTACATGGCGCAGATCCAAGGACAGCTCGAGGTAACGCAACGCGAGTGGTGCGACTTCGTTGTCTGGACGCCTAGCGTCATAAGCGTTCAGCGCGTGATGCGCTCCCAATCGTACTGGCAATGGCTACACGTTCGACTCGCCGAGTTTTGGATGTACGTCGAGGCTGGTGTCGAACCGCCCCGCATGAAGCGGGAGCAACCACCGGTAACGGACGACCTCATCGTCGCCACCGTTACCTATCAACTCAACTAAATCAAAGGAACCACTATGGCTCAAATCACAGGCGTCTTTCGCATCGGCAAGGACGCAGAACTTCGCGACACCGCATCAGGCCCAGTCATCAATCTGGCGCTCGCATCGAACTACGGCAAGAAGGGAAGCGACGGCTCTCGTTCTACTCAGTGGATCGACGCATCGTTGTGGGGTAAGCGCGCCGAAAGCCTCGAGCAATACCTCACCAAGGGTCAACAGATCTACGCAACGATCAGCGATCCGCACATCGAGACATACCAGAAGCGCGATGGCGGTGAAGGCGTGAAGCTCGTCGGCATGATCTCCGATCTCGAGCTGGTGGGTGGCAAGCCCTCCGGTGATCGCGAGTCTCGCCCTGCACGCGAAGAGCGCCCTGCCCGTCGTGAACAGAAGCCAGCTCCGAAGAACAACAGCTTCGACGACATGGAGGATGATATTCCCTTTTGATGGATATATCCCCTCCTATAATCCTTCGACTTAGGACTTAGGAGGTTGATATGAAATCGTGCAGTACGTGTGGTGAGTTGAAGGATGAATCGAGCTTTCAGAAGCGCAAGGCCAGCAAGGATGGACTCACGTCCTCATGCAAGTCTTGTCTCAAGGAGCGAGATGCAAGGCGATATGTACAGGAGAGAGAGCGGAGAACCGCTCGTCATCGCGAGTACATCAAAACGCCAGCCGGACGCGAGGCACACAGCAAAGCGATTGAGCGGTGGAGGCAAGCGAATCAGGTTCGTCGCGCCGCTCACATCATTCTTGGGAATGCTGTCAGGGACGGGAGGGTGCAACCACTCCCCTGCCTTGAGTGCGGAGGTAAGGCCGAAGCACATCACCCAGATTACGACCGACCACTCGACGTGATCTGGCTATGCACAACGCATCACAAGGAAACACATCGGATGAGAGAGGCCAATCAATGAACAGACAACAACATCGCAAGCTCGTGCGTGAACGGGTGAGCGCAGAGAACAAGAAGCTCGCACGGATGTACGGCATCCCTAAGTCCTTCGTCGGACACGCACGTCAACACGGCAAGGTCGTCGTTGACATCGTTCAACAGCACGTCAAGAGCGGCGCATGGAGAGCATTAGGGGTGGGCGCATGAAGAAGTACATCGGAACCAAGATCATCGAGGCCGAGCCTCGTGAAGGCGCAGACAGACGCGAAGGCTACAAGGTCATCTACAAGGATGGCTACTCGAGCTGGTCGCCGAAGGAAGCATTCGAGGAATCGTATGTCGCCATCGACAGCATCCCGAACAAGCTGAGTGTTGAGGCCATCGAATCAAAGATCGTGAAGAACGATCTGCTCCGTGTGCCAAACACCACCACCATGCTGTGCGTCCTGTTTCTCGAGAACGGGTTCACCGTCGTCGGCAAGAGCGCGTGCATCGACCCGGAGGAATTTCAGGAAGAGATCGGCGCATCCATCGCTTATGAGGACGCGCTCAACAAGATTTGGGAGCTGGAGGGATACCTCCTCGCCCAACGTCGTTTCGAAGCTGGCTTAACCAAGGAGTAAACATGAACAAGCTGGAAATTGCAGAAGTGAAGCTATCGCTACCAGAGGTAGACGTGATCCTTCAATCAATGGGTCAACAACCCTATGACCGTGTGGCCGATCTGATCGCGAACATTCGCAATCAAGTCATCACGCAAATCAATGAGGCGAACAAACCTGTTGAAGAAGAACTCGCCGAGACGAACGCCGGAGGTACCGACTGATGACGAACTTCGACAGAACTGCGGCATGGCTTCATGCCTGTGGCAAAGGGAAGACTGTTCCCAATCTGTCGGTTCAAGTCGGTTGCCATATCGAGGAGTTCATCGAGCTGTTCGATGCGTTCGAACTGTCGAACGAAATGGATCAGCGAATCCTCGGCAATGCACTCAAGGAGATGGCCTATGTGGCACGCAAGCTCAAGGCCGGAACCACGGTGGCGCATCTGTTGAAAGAGAAGCGAGAAGACGCGCTCGACTCGCTTTGCGATCAAGAGGTGACAGGCAACGGCATCGCCTACCTCGCCGACTTCGATAAGGCCACCGCTGACCAGCGCGTGCTCGACTCGAATGACGCGAAGCTGGTGGATGGACAGCCCGTGATTCTCGCTGGCGGGAAGATCGGTAAACCCGAGGGTTGGGTCGCTCCCAATCTCTCTGACTGCGTATAGGCAGACAAGCAATGGCAACCCGAAAGGTTCAAGCAACGAAGAGGAAGGTGGCAGTCAAGAAGAGTACAGCGGTGAAGAAGAAGGTGACGAGGCGCAAGCCTCCTCTGCCGAGACCGTTGCCCAAGACCAAGAGCTACATCACACGCTCGAAGGTCGATGGCTTCGCAATCGGTGTGACGCCCGAACACTACTGGCTCATCACCTCAATGGCTGTCAGCAAGGCTTCGAATCGGATGGATGTTCTTCGGGGCATCCTCAACCTACACATGGAACAAGCATTCAAGAAAGTAAGAGTACGAAGATGAAACAACAACGAATCTATTTGGTCGGCCACGGTCAAACAATGCGACTGGTGCGAGCAACGCATCGCCAACAGGCGGTGGGTCACGTCGCTCGCTCGATCATCCACGCGAAGGTGGCAAGCCAAGACGAGCTGGTGGAAGCACTGAGCAAAGGCATCGCCATCGAGAAGGCAACGAACCCAGAGCAAACAGATCTGGTGGACATGGCCGAGAGAGAGTCACATGAAGCCGATGTCGTGGCGTGACGCCTTCAACTTTGTTGGCAGTTTCACTGCCATTCTTTTCATTCTGTTGGTCTGTTGGGCCGCCATCGGTGTGTGCATCGGTGTCGGCATCAAGGCCGCGCAATTTGTGATTGGACTTTGATATGCGCGAAATCATCTTACTGGGGCAAGTGGCACAGATGCTTGGCATCAACCACGAGACCTGCCGACGTTGGGCTGTGGAGGGGCGCATCCCCACATTCCGCTACAACGGGCGTGGCCAATGGCGTGCCTTCAAGGACGACATTGACAAGTTTTTGGAAGCACACCAAGCTAAAGCCACGACCGGGCAGGTCGAAAGCGCCAGTCAGTAACGCATCGCGAAAGGAACTACTGACATGGCATTTCTGTATCGACGCAAGGGACGTGACGGGAAGTTCATGCCCACGTGGTGGGCGTGCATTGAACGACCCAACATGGCCCCGCTGAGGGAGAGCACGCACACCGACAACAAGCAGTTGGCAGACAAGTGGCTTACCACCAAGAAGCAAGAACTCTGGAAAGAGCGAGAGCTTGGGATTAAGCCCGACGTGCTGTTCAAGGACTTCATTCCTGTCTTCATCGCACAGCGAGCGAAGCAGAAGGAGTGCAAGGGCAGAACGCTCGAGCAGTACCAGCAACAGCTCGACTGGTGGGCGAGTCAGTTCAAAGGCAAGCACCTTCGTGAGATCACGCAGACCTTGATCGTGGACACCATCCGGCAACGTGAGTCGGTCAACAAGAACGCATCGCTGAACCGCTACCTCGCGGCTCTGCGCGGTCTGTTGCGCCTCGCTCATGGCCAGCACCAGATCATTGCCGCCGTGCCGACCTTCTTCATGTACGAAGAGCCGAAGGGTCGGGTGCGTTACCTCAAGCCTTGGGAGATCGTGCGGTTGCTCGACGCCCTGCCTCCGCACCTGCGGGACATGGCCGAGTTCTCTCTGGCGACGGGGCTTCGCAAGTCGAACGTGAAGGGGTTGCGCTGGTCGGAGGTGGACATCGCCGGAAAGCGCGTGACCATCGAGGGCATCAAGATGAAGAACGGGGAGCCGTTGGCTTTGCCGCTTTCACAGACTGCGCTCGACGTGCTCATCAAGCAGATCGGCAAACACTCCGACGCAGTGTTCACCTATCAAGGCAAGCCGGTGAACTGGATCGGTCAGCGCACGTGGAAGAACGCGCTGGAGAAGGCTGGCATCGAGAACTTCCGGTGGCACGATCTGCGCCACACGTGGGCGACGATGCTCATCCAAGCGGGTGTCCCTGCGAAGACCTTGCAGGTGCTCGGTGCATGGGAAACCCCTGCGATGGTGGACAAGTACGCACACCAAGACACGGACTCTCTGCGCCCCTACGCTGAGGTTGTTGACGGGATTTTCGGACGCACACCGAAACCCGACGCACACCAGAGCGCACACCAGCAAAAAAATGGCAACCGTGAGGAGGTTGCCGAGATCGTCTAAGTCTTTGAATTTACTGGCGGAGAGGGTGGGATTCGAACCCACGGAGGCGTTGCCGCCTCGCCTGATTTCGAGTCACACCCAAACCACCGCAATTTCTGTTGAGTAATCAGTGACTTGCGCTCAGACCTGCCCGGTTTTCTGAGCCTCGAAAGCACACCAAAAACCCCGTGTTTCTGTGCTTCCCTGCATTGCCAACGCACACCACAGCGCACACCAACAGATGCCACCGAGTTGCATCAGAAAGAACAGGAGATGGCCAAGTCCGCAAAGCCCAAGAAGAAGTACCGTCCACGCCCGATCATCGCAGACCCGATCCGGTACGTGACAGCCGCTGTGCGCCCTGCCCCCGAGGCGGCACAGCTCAAGACGAAGATCGGCATCCACATGGCGATGGCCAAGATCACCAAGGGCGAGGGGGACAAGGACGACTGGCAGGAGGTGGCCAACGCGCTCAACCTGAGCCTCATCCTCGCAGAGATGGGGTACGGCAAAGAGTACGTGCAGACCGTCGTGATGGGTCAGGCGGCGATGACGCTACTGCGGGACAGGTTCAAGGCCACCGGCAAGGCCATCCTGCGGGGCGAGGAGATGCGAGCCATCAACGAGGCGCTCGAGGTGCACGATGGCCAGATCGAGCTTGCCACCGTGAAGGACATCGAGCGTGCGGTCTACGCCGTCGAGCGCGAGCTGGCGCGCGGCAACTTCGTCAAGGTGTTGCCCGACGAACCTTTGCGGCCTTCTGTGCAATAGCCTTGGGTTGGGGAACGAACTGCTTCCCCTTCGCATTGCCATCCGCCTTCGCTCGGTTGGTCGCCGCCTTCTCGGCGGGTGACAATTTTTCCCACGCCTTCTCTGGCAGGTAACGTTTCTTGCCCTCGGACGGTTTGCCATCCGAGGTCGTCCACTTCTGGCCAGTCCACTTCGAGAGCGACTTCTGTCCCTCGCTCTTGCCGCCCTTGTACCCACCGCCAGCGGCTTCGTACTTCTGGGCAACGAGTTGCGCCTTGCGTGCTGACCATTCGCCGGGGTCGCCCCCTTTGCCACTGGCCATCACTTCCTTCTTGATGCGCTCTCTCAGAGCGGGCTTGGTGTAGCTCATCACTTCCCTTTCAAGCTGATGCGGATGTCCTCAACCGACTTCGCATAGTCGATGCGGAGCTGTTGGAGACGTTCGATCTCGAGGCGTTTCTCCGATCCCGGCATCTCCACGTCGTCTTCAATTCTCTTGATCTGTTTGGTCACATCAGACATGAGATCTTGAGCCTTGGTGTAGAGCTTGTTGATCTGAATCCGATCCTTCTTCTCCATGAACAGCTCGTTCGCTCTCTCGAGCTGGCCCGTGTTGATGTAGTGCTGAACGTCTGCAACCGCCATCGCCGAAGCCTGAGCGTTCTCGTAGAAGCCGGTCACGTACTTCGAGCTTCCCTGCGGCAGGGTCTTGATGTAGTTGCCGACCACCAAGAAATCATCCACACGCTCGTAGCGTGAGGACTCGCCCGGTTTGAATGGCGCGGTTGCAACATTCGATGCGGTCTGGATTCCAGTTCCCACCCACCCGAGGTAGTTGCGAATCAGGTAGTCGTACTGGATTGGCGACAGTTGCATCTTCTGTGCGTCCAGCGCACCACCGGTGACGGAGGAGGCGAACTGCGCGAAGGCGTTGTTGATCGCGCCCAAGGCCATGCCCGCACCAGACGTGCCGGGGTTGACCCGCTCGTTCTTGGACAGACGCTCCATGCCCATCGACTCGATTGGTCGGCTGGTGAAGCCATCCTCGTTGGCGATCAGATCCTTCACGGGACGGATGATCTGTGGCCACAGGTTGATGGCCAAGTTGTCGGACAGCACAGCCGCGAGGCGTTTGCCGAAGACCTTGCCCTCAACAGAATCGTCCACGATCTGTTCGGTGAATCGCTCGACGATGGTTTGGAATGCGCCCATCTCGAAAGGCTTCGGGATGCGAACAGCATTCTTGGTACCGGGGATGCGAATCCAGAAGAACGCATCGCGCTCCCAGTCCTCGAGCTTCTTGTATTCCTCGTCATCCTTCTGCGAGAGGTACAGCAACGTGCCAAAGAGCGTCACTGCGCCGAGCACAGCAGAGAAGCGTGCGGCCTTCTGACGCTCGTCGAGAGTGGCATCGCCATTGAGGACGGACACCACAGGGTCGAGGCCATCGCGACCGAGCTTGTACATACCCTGCAAACGTGCATTGAAGTACGGCAGGACTTGCGACAGGTAACGCACCGCAGTGCTCGCGCCTTGCAGTGAGAAATCTTGCAAGTCACGTGCGGCGTATGCGGCCTCGAGGTGCGATGCACCGCTGGCGCGGAGCTGGTTGTATAGCGCGAGACGGTTTGCGTTTTCAGCCGCATCACTCACCTCGTCGTACTTGTCCCAGTAGGTCTTGAAGAACTTCTCGACCTTCTCCTGAGTGTTGAGCACGCTCGAGGCGGGCACACCCTTGGCCACCAGACGTTTGACCGCAGAGGCTTGGTCTCCGTCGAATGCGTTGCCCATTGCGAACAGACCGCCACCAGCGAGAGCTTGTGCGCGATCACCTTCGTAGGCACGCCAGCCTTCGATCACGTTGGCCACGGGGTTCTTCTTGAGTTCAGTCAAACCGATGGACTGAATCGAGTCGCGGATCAAGTTGTTGATCTTGAAGGTGGGCGACAGAGAGATGAACCGGGTCAGCGTGGTCTTGAACCCGCGAGCGGCATTCGTCCACGGGTCGTAGCTCTGCACGTTTGCAACGGCATCGAGCGAGGCGAGCAACAGATCGTCTTCGATCTGGTAGTACACCTCATTGCCCTTGTCCATCACCTTCACGGCGTACTTCAATGGCACGAGGTTGCCAGCCGAATCTTTGCCGTACTTGGCATCGACCACGGTCAGCTTGGACACAACGCCCTTCAACTGCTCGGCGACCTTGAGGGTCTCGACAGCGGCTTCGTTCTTCATGCTGGCCGACAAGATGTGCGACCAGTTCATCAGCACGTTCTCCATCAGGTCATTGAGCTGGCGCTCGCTACCCTTCAACTTCTTGGAGAGGTACTGACCGACCGATGCACTCGACACCTGAGCGGCACCGAGAGAACCGTCGTCTTCCATCTGACGGTAGAACGGGATGTACCAAACGTCGGCGGCGAACTTCTTGTAGCCCTCTTCGTTGATGAGGCCCGACTGGCGAGCAACATCGAGAACAGATCGGTTCAGCTCGTTCATCTGTTGCAGAGTCGCGGCGTAGGTAGCGGCGCGCGACTTGCCGTCCTTCATGGTTCCGAGGTTCAACTTCTTGAGGCGTTGAATCTCGTCGTCAGTGAAGAAGCGTTCGCGGTCTTGTTGTTTGAGTTGACCAGCGCGGTTCGCGGCGATCCACAACAGGAAGCGATCAGTCTCCGCACCCACAGGGGTGAGGATGTCGATCAGACCCTTGGTGCCCTTCTTGAGGTTGAGTGCACCACCGTCGTTGAACACCTGACCGTAGTGCAACAGCACAGACACAGCACCGTCTTGCGGGCCGTTGGCCACACGCAGACGCATATACGCCTTGAGGTCAATGTCGCGCACAGCACGGAACCGGTCAAACGTGGCTTGCACCACGCGCTTCCAGAAGTTCGGACGCAACGCCTCGAGGCGCTCACGAATGGTGGGCGGCGACACGAAGCCCTTGTCCATCGCGGCTTGCACAGTCTTCGGATCTTTGATGTCGTCGAACTGTGCTTCGTATGCGCGGCGTTTGAACATGGGCAAGCCATCACCGGCAACCTGCTCTTGCAGTTTGGGTGTGATGACAAAGCCGAGGTGTTGGCCTGTATCTGAAATCTCCATCACCTCGACCTTGCCATCGAACTTCTTGAGAACGTCCTTGGCAACAGACGCAACAGTCCGGTCGTAGTAGTTGCGGAGACCTTCGTTGCCGACATCCATCTCGGTGCCGACCATCTCTCCACCACCCTGCTCGATCATCTTGTCGGCGAGTTCTTTACCAATCGCCGCGCCGAGATCTTTGTCGCTGATGCGCTCTTTGTTGATGACCTTCTGGTCGCCGCGCTCACCTTCGACGGCCCATGTGCCATCGTCGTTGCGAGTGATCTTCATCTTGTCGAATCGCTTCGACAGTTTGAATCGCTCTTCCTGTTGCTCGCCGCGAGTCCATGCGATGCGATCAATGCCGCGCTCTTGTGCGTATGCGATTGCACGTTTGATGAGCAATGCAGTCCATGCGCGAGTGTCGTCAGTCAGCGGAGCTGGAGGAACCTGTCCTTCTTCGAAGCCGAAGCCGAAGTCCCTGCCCTCTTGGCCACGCTGGCTCTGGATCTCCTCGAGGAACAGAACGTCGTTGCCGTCCTTGTCCTTGCGCTCGTTCATACGAATCCATCCGATGGCCTTGCCACCTGACACATCGCCGAAGTGAATGCGGTCGTACTCTTTGTACGGCATCGTGCGCGACGAAGGATCTGTCAGCACGATCTCAGCTTGGAACTTGCCACCGGGCAGGACGAAGCCATCCTTCTCGCGACCATGCTTGGTGCCAGAAGCCATGCGCTCAGTCATGTTCAATGCGTCGAGGAAGTCCTGTCGAGTCATGCCGACTTCAACATCCTCGGGGCCGATGCCTTCGGCCTGTGCGTACATCTCCATCAACTCTTCGTCGGTGATGTACTTGCTGTTGCCTTGAAGCACGATGTCGTTCAGGCGTAGCTTGTTGCCACGAACGAAGTCGAGCACCTCTTGCTTGGTGAGGCTCTTCGTTGCGTTGAGAGTCAACCAGTCTTCAACGCCAGTCCACTCCATCTCAGCGGCAACGCCACCAACCTTCTTGCCCTTGATGCTGTTGAGCCATTGCTCACCATTCATCTTGTTCTGAGCGATCTCGCCCACAACCTTTTCGGTTGGTGAGTAGTAGGTCTCTTTGCGCTCAGTACCCGCACGACGCAGAGACACAGGCGCAGTGTCGGCTTGCGTTTGTTGTGCTGGTTGCGTTTGTTGCGTTTGCTCTGCCTGAACCATGTCGCTCAGGTCGTTGAGGATCGAGGCGATCTCGGTGCGAACGGCAGTCAGGTCTTTGACCAGAGTCTTCGAGCCGAGGTTCTTGTACTCACCGGTGAGCTTGGCAATGGCCTTGTTGATGAAGTCGATGGCGATGTCCGCAATCTGTTTGAACAGACTGGGGTTCTCGTCAGCGAGCATTCGCCAGAACGCGGACTCACCGAAGCGATCACCAACGATGTCGCCGATGGCTTCCTCGAGGATGAGGTCTTTGTTGGTGACGCCATCCTTCTTTTGTTTAAGAGCGAACTCGATCATCCCTGCTTCGTCGAGCATGGGCAGGAGTGCGTTCTTCAAACGGTTGTAGGTCTTCGGGTGCGCGTTCTTCATCGCGTGCACCAGCTCGTGACCGAAGATGTTCAGCGCGGGGTACTTCGCGTTCGCGTTGATGAAGATCGTGTCAGAGCCGGGGATCACTGCCCCGTCGAAGAAGTTCGTGCCGCCGATCACTCGGAAGTATTTGACCTTCTTGCCAAAAATCTTGGCGGCTTGCTCAATCGTTCCGAGTCCCGGAAGTTTGTTGACAAGAGAGCCGACAGGCACGGCCGATAGTTCGATGGTTTCGCCGCGTCCGTCGATGTCGAGCTGTTGCTGTGCGGCTCGCTCGAGGTCGGAGAGTGATTTGACTTTGACGTAGGCGAAGTCTCGAGCTGGTCGGTCTTGTTCGACTTGGGTTGGCTCGGTTCGTTTGAGGTCAATGCCATCAGCTTCTTCCTTCCCTTTGCGGTTCTCTGCGGCCTTCTCGTTGATGCGGTCAGCGCGTTTGTTGCGTAGCTCGCGCACCACGATCTGATCGTGCAGTTCGATGTTTGCGTATGGGGCTTGGCCTTCATCCGGTGCGAATGCGGCGACCCAATCCGCCTGAGCTTCCTTGCTCAGTTGGTTGAATGGGATGTGCGCGGCTTCGCCGTCGTCGTTGTCTTCCCACAGCTCGATGGCTTCCTTCTTGATGTCAGCCGCTTTGGGCTTCTCAACCTTGGGAGCCTTCGGAGCCTTGGGTTCCTTCGCGGCTTTCGCTGGCTTGGGTTCCTTGACCGGTGCGGACTTTGGCTCCGTGGCCTGTTGAACAGACGTGTCGTTGTTTTGCGTGTTTGGCGACACGTAGGCCAGCGGCTTCTTCTTTGTGCCGTCCGTCACCCAAGACTTGAACGCATCAGCGGGCATCTCGCTGATCGCGCCCAAGCCCTGCCAGTCGGCAGAGTAGTTCGCCATGTAGCCAGCGCGTGCTTCTTCGATGGTGTCGAAGCCGAGCATCGCCTTGTGCTCGTCGAACGAACCATCGGGGTTGATCTGGTCAACGACGAACACCTTGTTGGACTTTGGGTTCGGGCCGATGAACACATCGACCTGATCCTTGTCGTTGCCCTTGGAGCCTTTAACGTAGCCGTAGTGATGGGCCATGCCCACCTTCCACGCCTTGCCGCTGGCATCGGTACCGGAACGCTCGGAGCCACGGGGGTTCTCGACGGAGATGTCCAGCCCCAGAACCTTGACGTTGCCCTTCTTGTAGTTGCCAGCCTTCTTCTGTCCTTCGGTGGGAGGAGGCAGGTCGTTGGTCGGGCTGGTCGCGGCTTGGTTCGCGGCCTCGTCGATGCGCTGTTGGATTGCGGCGTCAACAGTGGTGGTGGTCGCGGTCGTACCGGGCACCGTGGTGACGGAGCCTTCGTTGCCGGGGGTGACAGCTTCCTCTTTGAGAATCTGTCCAGTCTGTTCGTCTTTCTGTTGGACGACGACGGCAGGCTCACCGGGTGAGCTTGTCTTGTTGGGTTCGGCGTACTCGAGGATCTCGCCCATCGCAGGCTTGAACCCCTTATCGTTCACCAACTTCTGTGCGCCCTTGAGGGTGGCGGCGTTGTTGGAGAACACCACGCTATACGCACCGGTCTCGGGGTCGAGAACGCGCACACTCTGCACGCCATCGGCGGTGATGGCCTTGGCCTCCTCCTCGCCCAGTACGGCGGCGTTCTTGCGGCCTTCGCGCACTGCGTCGATCTGGGCCTGAACCTGATTGACGGGTTCCTCAACGAAGCCAGCGGAATTGGTGGCGGTGGTCTGGGTCTCAGCGGTGTCGGCAGGTGCGTCGGCGAATGCGGCCTCAACGTCTGCCTGTCGTGCGGCGGTCTTCGCGGCCTGCTCCTCAGCGGAGGGAGGCTCGAGGTCAGCGAGGAGCTTCTGAGTTTGAATGGCGCGCACCACCACGCCTTGGAAGCGTGGGTCGTCACCAGATTCGATGCCGTTGGCCCTGAGGATCTCGGCCATCTTCGGATCGGACAGCATCGAGTCGAACAGCTCTTGGCGTCCGTCGTCGCTGGTCAGATCCTTCTCTGCGGCTTTGAGGATGTCGTCGAGGCGAGACTTGTCGGACTTGCCACCACGGAATGCGCCAACAGCCGCGCCAATCGTGCCGCCACCCAAGCCACCCAACGCGAAGGCGTTGATGTACTCGTTGATGGCGTCTTCACCGGTCAGTGCTTTAGCCGCGCCGAAACGTTCGACCGCAGTTTGGAACAGCTCTTGGCCACCCTCTGCGCCCACGCCGACAGCACCGCCGACGAACGCTGAACCCACTCGGCCACCGCCGGGAATCTTGATCTTGCCTGTGATCGCGTCGAGGCCCAGACGGTCGAGCACCGCCTCAGACATACCAGCCACAACCCCAGAGCCAAAGACCCGAGCCAGATCTCCAGCGTCGAGATCTTTGCCACCAGCTTGTTCAACAGCTTCGCCATAGATTGACCCCGTTTCTTTCAGAATGCCGGAGCCAACAAGGGCGGCGGTCGAGCCGATGCCTCTGGCGACGGACTTGGTTGCTTCCTTGGTGATCTGTTCGGTTGCGGTCTGCAACCCCTCTTTCTCTGCGAGGCGTGCGGCTTCCTTGGCCACCATGCCTTCGACCAGATTCTTGACGAAGCCTTTGGTGGCATCCTTGCCGACAGCACCACCCACACCACCGGCCACGGTACCGGCAGGGCCAGCAGTCAGTGAGCCAACGGCAGAGCCGAGCAATGCGGTAGCGGCGGTCTCAACAACGTTGCCACCGAGGTAGCCAATGCCGTACTGCGCCCAGTCCACCAGAGCACCGATGTCGCCCTGCTTGGCGCGATCCCATGCCTTGGTAACGTCGTCTGTCTCTTTGGCTCTCTCGCCAATCTTCTCCATGTCCTTCTGGTAGCCCTCGAGGCCGTACTTCTTGAGGGCGGTGAACGCACCACCTTCACCAAAGGTCTTCTCGCCAACAGCGCCAGCAAAGCCAACAGCGCCCTTCAACAGAGCTGGAGTCTGTTCAAGGGCAGTGGTGAAGCCTCGAGATGTGTCGCCCGACTCAGAGGCGGGCTTCTGGGTCTCAGTGGGTGCAGAGCTGATGCCGAGGTAAGCGCGGGGGTTGAATGCGTTCTCGACCTTTTCCGCAGGTGCGGCGTCGCTCACCGCAGTTGCGGCGGACAGGTATGCGCGGGGATCGAAGGCGACACCCGCAGAAGCCCTGGGCGAAGCCTCAGCCACCATGACTGGTGCTGGTGCTGGTGCAACCTTGGGTTGCTCAGGCTCAGGAGCGGAGAACCCGCTCAACGCACGAGTGCGCGGACGAACATCGACGGTCAACGCCTCCTGTTTGTCCTTGTAGAGCGGAGAGTCGCGATCCTCATCGTCATCCAACAACGAGTTACCCGTGATGTTCAGAGCCGAGACCATGAGCTACCTTTCTCAATCAATGTAGATCTTCGTTCCGCCGTAGTTCAGGAACGAACGGCCGTTCGATTCGTCGCGCTCTTGTTTGAGCGTGCCGCCGAAGCTGGCCTTTGCCGCCGCACCGATGACTCGAGGATCGACCTTCGGGTTCAGGCCAACGAAGCGTTCTGCCAGCGACAGACCCAGTGTGTCGTTGTCGATCTGTGTGCGACGCTGTGCGATTTCCTCAGGCTTCTTGCCGAGCATCTTGGTGGGATCAATGTCGGAGCCAGCCAGCGGGAACATCTTGGCGAGCGTCTCGCCCTTTGCCTTGATGTCTGCGCCTTTGATGCTGTCTGCGAGAGCGGCTTGCTGTGCGGCACGGAAGGATGCGGTTGCACCGGCTTCCTTGATGCGGGCGTCGGCCACCTTGCCTTCGATGTCGAGCTGGCGCTCCTTGAGACCGAATGCACGGTCGGTGTCGCCACGCTCCACGTTGAACTTCACAACGTTGAATGCGTCGGCATCACGGAGCATTCCGTAGAGCTGAGTGCCGCTCAGTGAGCGATCAACCTTCTGGCCTGTCTTGTTGTCCACGAACTGCATTTGGTAGACGGGCATATTCGTCTTGGGGTCAACAGACGACGACAGCACCTTCATGTCGCGACCGTCGTTCCATGCGCCGTACACCTTGTCGAGCAAAGGCTGGAGAGCCTCGGGGCCAGCGCCCATGATTGCGGCGGCGGCGGCGGCACGGCGTGCGGGTTCGTATTGCTTCTCGCGCAAGCCAGCGATCTCGGCGTCAACCATCGTGGCGCGACCCAGATCACCTTTGTTGGCGTAGTCCTCTTTCAGCAAGCCGCTGAGTTGCTTGTAGTACAGGTCTTCGGCGGCGCGAGGGTTCTGGTACTTCATCGGAGCCTTGAGGAAGCCATCTTCCTGCGGCGTCACCGATGCGCTCTCTTGCGGCACCTGTCCTGCACCGGGGGGAGTGATGCCAGCCTGACGTGCGAACTTCGCATCCTCGGCGCGACCAAAGCTCAGAGCGGCCTTGCGCTCCACCTCTTGGCCAACAGCCTGTTGCTCAGGGTTTGCGAACTGTGAGAACGCACCGCTCTGGCTCTGGTACTCCTTGTTCAAGGACTCCATGCGAGAACGGATGTCTTCTTGGCGAGTGCGCTCGGCGTCCTTACGCTCGAGTTCCTTCTTCTCCATTTCAAAACGAGTGCGTTCGCGCTGATCGCGCTCTTCGTTGCGGCGTTGCTCGAGCGAGCGGTCATAGCCCTGCACGGCACCAGAAAGAAATGCTCCAATCGCGGCCATCTCAGGCTCCCTTCAATGCTTGGCGACGACGCTGAACAGCCGCCGGTGTGTGTGTCTTTGCGATTACCTTGTCGAGGTTCTTCTTGCCGATGGCCTTCACGGTGTCAGCAGGAAGGACGTACTCGCCGTTCGAAAGCATCGCGGGGATCTTGTCGTCCACTGGGCCTCCGGGGCCGCGCACTGCGCCTTTGCCTCTGTGCACCTTGCCGCCGTCAGCCAAACCCGCAATCGCTTTGGAGCCAGCCTCCGAGCCAGCCCAACGACCAGCGATGTTGCCGAGTGCCGCCGCGCCTTGATTCGAGCTGGCCAACTGCGCGTTGTAGCCTTGCATCCGAGTATTGAACTCGTTGCCGTAGATGTTCCCTGCGGCGGAGTACGAGTTCGTCGCACCGCCGTACATATTGCTGGCCTGTCCGTAGGCATTGCCCATCGCGGCACCGGGTGCGGCAATGGCGCTGTACGCACCACCGGTCTGTGCACCAGAGGCGTTGTTCGCGTTGATCGCTGTGCCGTATGCGGCGGTAGCGTTCGATGCAAGACCGCGACCGAGCGAAGTTGCGTCGAGCTTGCGTGCGTACCCGAGTTGCTCGGCTTGCAGGCGTGCATTGTTCGCGGCACCCGCAGAGTCGGCGGCTTCGGCGCGGCTCAACGTAGCGTTGATCGCGGCAAAGCGTGCGGAGTTTGGGTTGATGCCGTAGCGAGCGAGAGTGTCAAGAGCCTGTTGACGCTGTGCTTGATACGCAGTCGCCACATCAGCCATGCCACGAGAGGCAATCTGTTCGCGCTTTGCTTCGGTGTCGAATGTGTTCGCCTCGTCCACGAGCTTTTGCTCGAGAGGGCGGAAGGTGTTCTTCTCGAAGTCTGAATATTCCTGAGCGCGCTTCTCATTTGCGTCGGCAATCGCCCCTTGCTTCTCAGCAAGGTTGGTCATCGCGGTGTACGCCTTCTCAGCGATAGGCTTTAGCTCGGCGTACTGTTGCTTCGAGAAGTCGAGGTATTCCTTCGCTGTCTCCTGTTGCATCTTGGCTACGTCGCGAGCGGCCTCGGCTGACTCGATCATTCCCGGATTAGTGTCCGGGACGCTCACGTCTCCACCGCCAAAGATTGCGTCTACAAGTCCTGACATAAATTTTTCTCCATAAGGACAGACTTCTCGACAAGACCGAGCCGCTTATACAAACGAGCCGCTGATTGCCTTGCCAATACGTGGACTCTCGTTGCCCCGTGATTTCTTGCGATCTCACACGCCTGATCGAATGCAGGAGGGGAACCGAGACCAAGCCCTCCCGCAGTAACAATCGTTGCTGTCCTGTGGTTCGGGCTGTTTGCGAATGCCAACGTGTAGGCGCCTGTGATGTTGTCTTCCCCATCTGTTGCAATGAGGAGCATCCAAGTGCCATTCGACAAAAACACCTTTGCTTGATCGAACGACAGGTCTGTGTAGACCAGTGCGGCTTCGATGTATTGCCGACAGAGCGGCAAGAACTGATGCACAAGATCAGTAGGGATTTGTCGAATGATTGGCGTGTTAGTCATAGGCGTTCAGCTTCCTGATTATCTCGTTTATTTTCGAGATTACAGTGGCCAGATCCGCATCAGAACTAAGTTGTTGAATCGTGCCCTCGCGGACACCCGTCATCAGCTCGATGTTCTCCTTTATCGGAGTGAGGAGCCGAATGACGGCAGGGTCTTGAACCCCCTGCACGGCGGGAATGGCGGGCTTCTTCATCAGATACCCGCCAGTTCTTTCGAGGTCTCAGCGACCTTGAGATGTCGAACCGGGATGTTGCCGTTGAGCTGGAACGCCCACTGCCCGCTCTTAAACCCAGATGGGAGGCGGAACGGGGTGTTGCTCTTCACGGTAATCACCGCCACCTGTCGGCCTTCACAGAAGACAGTCAGGTTCACGTAACGGTCGTCGATCTCGTAGTTGCCCAGAGGCGTCAGGATCGAGCCAGCGATCAGACCTTGGCCAAGCGGAGGCGTCCACGCCAGCGTGGATTGGAAGTTCGTGGTCGTGGCGAACAGGGCTTGGTTCGCGGCAATGATCGCCTCGAGCTGTTGCTGGAGCGCCTGTGCCACAGCGATGTCGCCGAAGTCCGCCTGAATCTGTCCAGCACCGAAGTTGAGTGGACGGGGCAGGATGAACAGCTTGGACAGCCACTCGTAGGGCAAGAACTCGTACTGCGATCCCTCCCACTTCTTGACCTGCCCACCCTCCACCACATAAAGCGAGGCATCCGTGACAGCCACGGTCGCGGCGGTTGTGTAGAACGTGGATCGGGTCAGCGGCGAGGCGGACTCGTTGCGGTCAAAGATCAGAGCGCCTTGAAAGTTCTCCGATACATTGGCGCAGAACAGGTAGTAGCGACCCGAGAGCACTGCGCCAAGCATGGTGGTGGGGTCATAGGGTTGCCACTCATCGCGAGTGAATAGACTGCGGCTCGACAGACCAGCGAAGCCGGGGGCGATCTTCACCACACCGTTCGGCGAGGCGTACAGCACGCCGCCCTCGTCACCAGCCATCGAGCGTTTCGATGTGCAGGGCTCGTAGATGGGGAGCTTCTCTTGGCTCATCGCCGCAGGGGTCGAGCCAGAGATGATGAACGGGTTGCCTTGGGTGCCCACCACCAAGCTCGAGCCAAGGGCGATGATGCCGACCACAGGGAACTCGACGGTCAGCGCGTATTGCGCTGGCCATGCGTGCGGCTGGTTGGGTTTGGAGAAGAAGATCTCGTTGCCACGGAAACCGGCGAGGATGCCGTTCGCCATCGCGCACAGACCTTGCAGGTCGCTCGGTGGCGGATCGTTGTCCTCTGCGTCGAGGATGCCTCCAAGGTTTGCGGCGGCTACCGTGTCGGTCGTGCTGGTCGTACCGATGTTCACGTCCTTGACCTTGAGGAACACAGTCGAGGCCGAGCCGGTAACGGCGCGGTAGATCCGCACCTTGGTGATGTTGTAGAGACCGGCTGGCGCGGCGGCTGGCAGACCGGAGATGGTCACAGTGCTACCGGGCAACACACTCACGATGCTCGAGGCAGGTGACGGAGCCGACTCTTCCTCGATGGTTCCGAAGAGAGAGATGTAGGTGTAGATGTAGGTGCGTGATTCGGCTGTGCCAGAACCGCCCGCAACGGCCACGGAAGGGGCGACCGTGGGGGTAGGTACCCCCATCTCAAGATATGACCTTGGATACGTGCCAGAACCGGTCGTAGCCAGTGTCGTGTTGGTCTTCTTCGGCGTGCCGGAGCCGGTGTAGTACAGCGGGTTCTCGGCCAAGGCGTAGATCGGGCCGGGGACAGCGTTCACGTCCGTGCTCCACTGGAGCCACAGATCATCGCCAGCGGGGTTGCGGTACTTGTAGATGGCTTGGACGCCAGCAATCGAAGTGATCTTGGGATTCAGCTCACCGGGGGCGAACCATGCTTGAAGCTCCCCGCTGTACAGCTTCGTGTTGTTCGCTTTCTGGGCCTCGTTGTCTTGGAGCAGGGAGTTCCCTGCACGAGGGACGATCCCTGCGAACTTCTCGAGCTTCAATCCGGCCATGTCTGTTCCGATCTGTTAAACGTTCATTGCTTTGAGTACGGCCTTGAACCGACGCTCGCGGTCTTCCAAGCCAATCGTTCCGCCGTTGATCTTCTTCGTCAGAGCGATGAAGTCGTTCTTCAACGAGTCGCGGGTGCATGACTCGCCGTCGATGATCGAGCCGCATTTGTTGCTGGCCCAGAACCATGCGGCAGAGCGCATCGCGAACTCAGGCGTCAGCAACAGGTCAGGATTGGCAACCAGATCCACGCCGAGGGCTTTGCCACAACGGGTGTAGTTGTCCTTGCCGGTGAGCTGTTTGGCACCCCTGCCCCTCATCGCCCAACCCTCACCAGACTCGGTGGGGCCGTTGCCCATACGGTTCGCGTAGCAGACGTTGGCGATGGCTTCTGGCTTACGCTCCAGCGCCAAGGCGAACTTGTTGGGGATGTTCTTCCCCTTCTCGTCCTTCTTGGGTCGGGTCTTGCCGGGTTTGGCGGGGTCAGGTTCCTGCTCGGAGAAGCGAGCTGGCCAACAGACCGCCATCGTGGCGGCGCGGTAGTTCAGGTTCTCTTCGAGCATCGTGTAGCCAGCCGACTCGTGAGCCGTCTGCGCGATGAACGCCGCAACTTGGTTGGGCGTGTTGATCTGAAATTCAGCGCACGCCTTCTGCACCCACTCGATCCACGCAGAGGCGATGGCTGGCTTCACATCAGCCGCGATCAGGTGTTCGATGCGAGGGATCATTTCTTGTCCTTCATGCGGCTACCTTGCGAGGAGCCAAGCAGGAACGCGAACATGGAGGTCACGATGGTGCCCATCACGTACCCGAGGATCGTGTCGGCGTAGCGTTGGCCAGATTCAGGGATCGACGCCCAGATCAGCGAAGGGATGAAGATCACTGAGAAGATCGACCAGAACGCGATGAAGTAGTAGATGAATCGACGAACCAACGGATCGTCAGAGTCCATTGCTTTCATCTGCATTTCTGTTGCGCGTTGGCGTGACTTCTCATCCAGCTCTGCCATGAACTCTTCGTGCTTCATGGCTTCGGCTTTGAGCTTCTCGTTGTACTCAGGGCTTGCTTCGCCTTCGGGCTTCAATTCAATGCCGAGCTTCTCTTGCACGGCGTCAACGCCCTTCTCGATCACCGCATCGGCGACTTTGTGCATTCCATTGCTGATGAGGTTTGAAACGATTGATGCAACGATGGGCAACATGGTCAGGCTCCGAACTGGGCAAAGATGAACAGGGCAATGCCCAAAGAACCCACGCCGCATGAGGCCCAGAACAAGGGCATCATCACGGCGAGGATCGCGGCGGTTGAGAGAACGATGCCGATCTGCAAGAGCGATCCGGCATACGTGAAGTAAGGAGACTTCTGCTTCGCGACATCGCGCTCTGCTTCGAGCGCCTTAGCCTTCTTCTCGATCTCAGCCATGTCGTCGCGCATACGTTGCGCTTCCGAGTGGTAGTGCTGAGAGAGTTGCTTGTCGTGAACCAGATCTGCGGTGGTCTTGTAGACCACAGAGCGAACATTCTTGGCTTGGTACCAAGCCCACTGGTTGTTCGCTGAGATCGTGTTGGTCAGGATCTTGGAGCTGTTGCTCCCGCCGACCAAGGTGTTGATCGCGAGGACTGCGGCAAACAGGGTTACAACAATCGCGGCACGGCGTTTAATCAGGATCTCGAGTTCGCTTCTGGTCATTACTTCTTTCTTTCTGTAAATCCTCAATCAACTTCTCGACCCTCTCGATCTGTTGAGTTGCTTTCTTGTCGGTGAGTTCTGCGCGTTTGTTTGCACTGTTGGCGTCCATACCGATCCATACGACCAGCGGCAACAGAATTGCGAACACAAGCACAAGGATCACCACGGATACGAGCTGTCCCATTTGATCCTCTGGAAATGAACGACGCCCATCAGCGCCCAGAACTCGATTAGGAGAAGAACTCCCGCCGCGACGTACCACGC
>Ga0315900_10001378_pt1 | contig 38676 bp, 22 predicted proteins | sample LakEriMetagenome_FD_203521 | JGI IMG/M metagenome (GOLD analysis project Ga0315900, IMG submission 203521) | Freshwater fungal communities from buoy surface, Lake Erie, Ohio, United States - Buoy 12 MA114 | ecosystem: Environmental > Aquatic > Freshwater > Lake > Lake biofilm | place: USA: Lake...
TTCACCATAAGCCGATATCCCGGCGCTGATCCCGAGATCCTCGTATTGGGTCAAGGCACACAAGGGCGTAATCTGACTCAGGGTTTTCTGAGTAGTCAGCCGGTTCCTCAAGTTAGGACATTAATGGCTGGTCTTCAACTGGTACTTTGAGCACTTTCTTTTCTCTTTCCGACTTCTCATCTGTTGTTTTCAGTCCTCTCGAGTCAGGAGGTGTTCGGGTTAGCCCTCTTCGTAGCTGCCATGTTTTGTCACTGAACGATTTTTTTGTTATCAATACGTACTCCATAAGGTCTAGATTGCTTGTAATCGAGGAAACGACTTTTTTTCGCTGATCGGCCAGTCTTGAACAATTAGGCAAAGATCAGCGACTTGAAAACGGGAGCCGAGTCTCAGAAACCTTTCTGAATTTGTGTTGTGGAAATATATGCCATGATGAAAATCAATAATACTTCTCGAACTTTGCGATCATTGCATACACTCTGGGGAAGGCTGCATGCTGCGCCTATCCTCCTTCCAGCCCGGCGACCTTCTTTTCAACTTCTTCCCGGTCTTGATGACCGGGGTCAACTGTCAGGTATTCCATTCCAAATCCGTCAAATATGAAGCAGTACCGAATCAACCGTCTTTTTAATGCCCGTTCGGGTAAATGTTTCGACGTGGCCATCGACCACGGCTTTTTCAATGAATATGGCTTTCTGCAGGGTATTGAAGACATGGTGCAAGCCATTGCCACCATTGTGGACGCCAACCCGGATGCAGTACAGTTGACCACCGGCCAGGCACACTACCTGCAGTCCATTCCCGGCAAGCAAAAGCCAGCCCTGGTGCTGCGAACAGATGTGGCCAATGTCTATGGATCCTCCCTGCACCATGATTCTTTTTCGCTTATGTTGGAAGATTGCGTGGGTCAGGCGGTACGGCTGGATGCGGCTTGTCTCTGTGTGAACCTTTTCCAGATCCCGGGAGCACCAGAAGTTACCCGGCAGTGCATCGAAAACATACTGCGCCTGAAACCGGAGGCGGACAGGTTCTCCATGCCTATGATGGTGGAGCCCCTTGTCTTTCGGCCAAATAAGGAGAAGGGTGGCTACATGGTGGATGGCGACCTCGGGAAGATCCTGCCGTTGGTCAGACAGGCCGTGGAGTTGGGTGCCGACATTATCAAGGGTGACCCCTGCGATGATGTGCGGGAATACCACCGGGTGGTGGAGATAGCAGGCCGAGTGCCCATTCTGGTGAGGGGTGGCGGCCGGGCATCCGATAAGGAAATTCTGGAGCGTACGGAACTTCTCATGGGTCAGGGTACCAAGGGTATTGTCTACGGTCGAAACGTGATCCAGCACGAAAACCCGGCTGGCATTATCCGGGCGCTGATGGCTATCGTGCACGATGATGCAACAGCAGGACAGGCTGCGGGATTCCTGGATTGATTTGCAGTGATAGATTAAATGAAACTAATAACCTTGAACATATGTCCATGGTCAAAGTAGGGATAATCGGTGGAGGATTGATGGGGCGTGAAGCGGCCAGCGCTTTCGGCAGGTGGTTTGTGCTCCAGGATTATCCGGTACAGGTGACATTGACCGCGGTATGCGACCTGAATGAGGACGTGCTGGCCTGGTATGAGAGGGTTCCTTCCGTGGCGCTGCGCACTCGTCAAATAGAGGAACTGCTGGCCTCCGATGTGGATGTGGTGTATGTAGCCGTGCCCCACCACCTGCATGAGGATGTTTACCTTAAAGTATTGAATGCCGGCAAGGATCTTTTGGCTGAAAAGCCCTTTGGAATCGATTTGGCTGCCGCGGAACGAATCGCTGCCGCGGCCCGTGAAACGGGCCGCTTCGTGCGGTGTAGTTCAGAGTTCCCCTTTCTCCCCGGACCACAGCAGGTGATCCAAGCGTTTCACTCCAACGAATTTGGCAGGCTGCTCCAGGTGCGTTCCGGCTTCCACCATTCCAGCGATCTCGACCCCGAAAAACCCATCAATTGGAAGCGCCAGGTGGCCTATTGCGGTGCTATCGGTGTGATGGGTGATCTGGGTATGCATGCCGTGCATGTACCTTTCCGTCTTGGCATGATCCCTAAGCGTGTATACGCCCAGTTGCAAAAGATCTATACAGAAAGGCCGGATGGGAGAGGTGGAAAGGTAGCCTGTGACACCTGGGATAACGCTATGCTTCACTGCGAAGCATCGGTGAACGGGCAATATGTTCCAATGACCATCGAGACCAAGCGGATGGCCCCCACCGAAACCAACACCTGGTTCATCGAGATCCTGGGTACAGATGGCGGGGTGAGATACAGCACTAAGCATCCGAAGACCTTCTACCGCTATCGACGGGAACGGACGCAGAGCTGGTGTGCCACCGATCTTGGCTTCGAGAGCGTGCATCCAACCATCACAGGGGGTATTTTCGAACCCGGATTCCCGGACTATTTTCAGCAGATGCTGGCCTCCTATTTCGCGGAACGCGCGGGACGGCTCAACGGGCGCTTCGGCTGCGCCACCATTGATGAGGCCCTACTCAGCCACCGTCTTTTTTCCGCAGCATTGGCCTCCGCTGATTCCGGACAGGTCATGCCGATTCCATGACAATGAACCATTCCCGATATGAAAAGATCCGATATCAACCGGGCATACCTGATCGCCAGCCGCTGCTTCACTGCCAACGGTTGGGCCTTGCTCCCGCATTTCAAATGGGACATCACCGACTTCGGCCTTGGTCGATTCGACCAATGGGGCCTTGTACTGATCAACCTCGCCGACGAAAAAGAGTATTGCGAAAAGCTCATGTATGCCGAAGCCGGTCAGCATACACCTGCTCATTACCATGAACAGAAAAAGAAGGACATCATTTGCCGCTTAGGCGAACTCTGCATGCAGGTGTGGGACCGCGATGACAAAGCCAATCCGGGAAGGTCGTTTGAGATAAAGGTAAACGGTGCGTTCCGTACGGTGCGTTCCGGACAGCTTCTCCTCCTGAGGGCAGGGGAGAGGGTGACACTCGAGCCCGGTGTCTGGCATGAGTTCTGGCCCGAATCGGAACAGTGCATCATCTGCGAGGTGTCCACTGCTAATGACAACCCACATGACAATTTCTTCGACAATGCCGACGTCGGCCGATTTCCGCATGTGGAAGAGGATGAGGAGCCGCTCATCAACCTGTTGAGCGATAAAAAATGGATGATGGAGAGAAAGGGAATCCTCGCTGTCGGGAATTTCATTGTGGATTCGGTCAAGTTGATAGACCTATGGCCCCCTCAGGAATCATTGGCTGATATCCAACACCAGCACCACAGTAATGGCGGGGGTGCCTACAATGTCCTTAAGGACCTGGCAGCCATGCAGTCTACCTTTCCACTCGAGGCGGCCGGTCTGGTAGGCAACGACCATTGGGGCCGATGGATCCGGGAAGACTGCATGGCACATGCCATCGACGTAGGCATGTTGGGCATAACCGATGAATGCGATACGTCCTACACGGACGTGATGACTTTGGCAGACGGCGGCAAACGAACTTTCTTCCATTACAGGGGAGCAAACGCGATGCTGAACCGAAGCCATATCAACCTTCAGCATAGTCGGGCACGTATCTTCCACCTTGCTTACATACTATTGCTGGACAGGCTCGATAAACTGGATGATTTTGGCATCAGCGAGGCCGCTCGACTGCTCCAGGAAGCAACTGAACGGGGTTTCATTACCTCCGCCGACCTGGTGAGTGTGCATGATCCAGGTTTCAGCAGAATCGTCAGGCCCTGCCTACCATACACCGACATCCTTTTCCTGAATGAGTTTGAAGCCGAGCGGATTACGGGCATTCAGGTGTTTCAAGATGGCCGTTTTTCTCCGTCCCATGCGCAACAGGCCTGCCACGAATTACTGTCCGCGGGAGTTCGCCAATGGGCGATACTGCATTGCCCGGATGGGGCAGTCGCAATGGGGGCGGATGGCGCATTTTTTCTTCAAGGAAGCGTTCAGCTGCCTAAATCATTGATTGCGGGTACTGTAGGTGCAGGCGATGCCTTTGCCGCCGGTATGCTCATGGGTATTCATGAAAAATGGCCGATGGATGAGACGTTGAGACTAGCGGTTGGTTCCGCCGCAGCCTGCCTCTTGCATCCTACCTCGTCCGGCGGTTTGCTTCCAACCGGAGACTGTCTGGGGCTGGGGACGAGATATGGATACCGTAAACTCTGAATCATTGGATCGGCTTATGCTGCAAGAGATGATTTGTTTAAACAAGGGGGCGGCACGGCACTGCCATCCCCACGGGAAACGGATGCTCCTGACTTTCAGAAACATGGAAGGACTCAGATCGGCTGAGATGGTTCATAGGGGGAGGATCGGATAGAGGATGATCGTATCAATGCTGGAAGCATCCTATCGATGGCATGGAAGGAGCCAGGAACAAGTGGGATAAAAATAATTCATGCATGGAATCCTTTACAGTCTTTTTGTGTACATCGCAGGCATCTGTTGCGAGGCAAATGGGCAGATACCTTGCGACAGCATGATGTACATCGACAATGGCAAGGCCGTCCTGGGAATTCAGGCCTTCGGCAGTGCCATCACGGATTTCCGGTTCAAAGGCTCTAAGATCAATCCCTTCACATGGTCGCTGAAGACATCCGACGTGCCTCCCAACAACCGGAAGAGTGCGCCGTTCCGGGGCATTTCCTTTGTCTGGGCCGCTGGGGTGCCCCCACTTCAGGGGAGATGGTTGCCGGCATTCCCCATAATGGCGAAGCCGGTTCGGTCTGCTGGCAGATGATGCCGCCTTCACGATCCCTGCAGTTGGAGATGTACGCAGATGCCCCCGTGGTGGCATGAAGGTACGCAGGACGTTGCAGATGGATCCAAAGGCGGCGGAAGTATTCATGCAGTCTTTCTCATATCCCGACCCTCATTTATTTTCATGTCGCTGGCCAGCAGGGATACTCAACAGCCTCCGCAGGCCTCTCAACCTGCTTCGTTCCTCCGAACCGGTCAATTATGCAACCACTCATATATTCCGAGACGATATAGGATGGATCACCGCCTTCAACCCGAAATCGTGTCTTCTGGTAGGGTATGTATGGCTGGTGAAGGACTATCCCTGCGTGAATGTCCCGCAGCATTGGCAGTACGGCAGCCTCAAGGCCAATCTGTTCACTTATTGGAGCCAAAGTGGATTTCTATGACCATTTGCCGCCGCAACAAAAGGGATCCATCATAATGAGCAACTTGTCGGGCAAGGACCTCATGACGATCCTCGATATTTTTGAGATTTCCTTGAAAGCCATGTACTCCAAAGAGCTGGATTCGGTTGTATTATGCTTTAGAGCCGGAGGCAGAGTGTTGTGCCGGTTCGGGAGAAACAGTCGATGCCGAACTCTGACCAAGGATCATGGAACCGCCCTCGGTGGCCTAAGATACCTTTTAAGGCGTCCCCGTCGTCATTTTCCCCCATTTCAGAATCAACAAGCCATTTTAAACCCAACTGATTGCATTCATGAAAAAAAAGAACTATTCTCTTGCCTTACTTGGGCCGTTTGCCGCCATGGGAAGAACAGGACTACTTGCCTTGACGCTATTTCTGTCCGTGCTGCCATTCAATGGTACATTTGCACAATCTGTGGTCACCGGCCGGGTGCTCGATGACAAGGGCCAGCCCTTGGTTGGTGCCAGTGTAAGGGTCAAAGAATCACCCAATGGTACAAACACCAACGAACAAGGCAGTTTCAGCATCGGCGTCCCCTCTGCGAAAGCCACGTTAGTGGTCAGCTACTCCGGCTTCCAGGAGCAGGAAGTGGCCCTGAAGGGCAGGGTCACGGTAGATGTGAGGCTTTTAACCAAGTCTTCAAATATGTCTGAAGTGGTAGTTGTGGGTTATGGCAACCAGAAGAAGCGGGATATGACCGGATCGGTAAGCAGTATCAAAGGGTCAGCCATTGCCAGTGTGCCGGTTCCGTCTTTTGATGCTGCGCTGCAGGGCCGGGCGGCAGGGGTACAGGTTAGTCAGGCAGGTGGTGCTCCCGGTGGTCCTGTCAGGATCCAAATACGGGGTACAGGTTCAGTGTCTTCCGGCACTGAGCCGCTTTACGTGGTGGATGGTATTCCCATTTTCCAGGATATTGGCGGTATTGGCAGCATCAACCCATTGGCATCGATCAATCCAAATGATATTGAGAGTATCGAAATACTGAAAGATGCTGCCGCGGCGGCGATCTATGGTTCACGCGGTTCAAATGGTGTGGTACTGGTAACCACTAAAAATGGCAAGCGTGGTCAGGGAAGAACTACGATCGATTACAATAGAGGCGTCAGTGATGTGACCAACCTTATTGAGTATGTATCCGGTCCGCAATGGCTTCAGTTGGTAGATCAGGCACGTACCAACTCGCTTGGCTATGGTATTGTGGCTGGACAGGAGAAATTTGATCCCATGTTGTTGTCGAACAACCCGTTGCCCATTCCATCCTATGTGATTCCCGATCCACGCTATGGACCACTCACTACCTGGACCCGGGCGCTGGCTGAACAGACCAATACCAACTGGATCGATCCGATGGTGCGTCAGGGGAATGTATCTGAAATAAATGTGAACACAAGCAACGGTTTTGAAAAAGGGTCTTTTTATATCAGTGGTCAGATGCGGGATGAGCAGGGTGTTATCATTAGACATGGTTTGAAGCGCTACACTGTTCGCTCCAACGTAGAATTCAATCCTTCATCCAGGCTCAAATCCGGGGCAAAAATGTCGTTCTCACTTATGCAGCTCACCCAGCCGCAGTTGGGTACAGGTAATAACGGCCAGGGACTTGGTCGTCAGAACCGGGGTGCAACCGGAGGTTGGGGGCAGGCAAATCTGGGTGCATTGCCCATCATGCCTGTTTTTAATCCGGATGGCACCTATTTTGATCCGCTCCGTGGCCGTAATGTGGTGTCCGGTTCCGATCCGAATAATAGTTTCAATGGTACTTCACAAAATCGGTTTGTAGGCAATGTTTTTCTCCAGTACAACATTCTTCCCGAACTGAACATACGTGCTGAAGGGGGCGTGGATTTCATGAACTCAAACTCGAGAACCTGGGTGAGCGATGTTATCCGGTATAATCGTCACGGAAGTGATGGCAGCAATTTCCTTGAAAACTATCTGGGCAACGTCTATGCCAACTTCAGTAAAGAATTTGGCGGCGATCACTCCCTGAGTGCAACAGCGGGCTATGAAGTACAGCAAACCAAACACAGGCGGCTGGGTATGGAATTTGAGGGACTTGTGGGGAGCCAGCAGGAAGTTGGCGAAATCGCCAATGGTGCCAATCAGTTCATTGCTGCAAATGCGGGTATTTTCCCCGATAACGGCTTTGTCTCTGCGTTTGGTCGTGTCAATTACAAGTTCAAAGACAGGTATCTGCTGGGCGCCAGTTTCCGTCGCGATGGTTCCACGGCCTTCGGCCCTAATAACCGCTTCGGTAATTTCCCTGCCCTATCTGCCGGCTGGATCATTTCGGATGAGAAGTTTGCTGATAGAATGAAAGTTCTGAGCGCCTTTAATTTACTCAAATTACGCGCGAGCTTTGGCAGGACTGGTAATGCTAATATTCCCAGTTTCGCCTTTTTAAACAATTATGTGAACTGGCCTGTGTATGGTCAGTCGGCCGCCCTTGGGTTCAGTGTACTCGCCAACCCAAACATCGGATGGGAAAAGAATGACCAGCTTGATGCTGCCGTTGAGTTTGCCTTGTTGAAGAACCGGCTTCGTGGTTCTGTAGGCGTTTTTTCCCGTAAGTCGAATGATATGATCCTGAACGTTCCGGTAGCGCCAACCGTTGGTATTGGTCCGGGTGCTCAAAGTGTACTTACCAACATCGGTGACCTCCGTAACCAGGGGTTGGAGATTGAACTGGGGGGTACGATCATATCTTCCAGAAAAGGACGTGACGGCTTTTCCTGGAGCAGCGATCTGAATGTATCGTTTATCCGCAACAAAGTGCTCGACCTTACACCGCAGTTCAAGGAATTGCCCACCGGAAACTTTCCCGTTGCTGCCGGTATACAGTCTGGTGTAGGTCTCACCCAGATTGGAGGTAGACTGGGTGCCATGTACCTGGCGGAATATGCAGGGCTGGATGACCAGGGCTTCGAAACCATCTATGAGATCGATCTGAATGTGCTCCGTGAAACGGGTCGTACGGTAAAAACCGGAAATAGGATCCGTGCCACCCAAACCAATCTGAACAATCATCGCATCGTTCATGAAGAGAAAACAGGTCTTCCCACCTGGTTTGGGGGACTGACCAATAACTTCTCGTACAAAGGCTTTGAGATGAGTGTACTGTTCACATTCCAGGGCGGGAACTACATTTATGATGGTATAGAAGAGAGTACCGTTTATGTGCGGGGCGGAGGCAACGTAATCCGCGCCGATGTATTAAACAATACCTGGGCTCCGGGTAAAGAGAATGCCAGGTATCCCAGGCTCACTTGGAACATGCGTGACAACTTTAATGACCCTGTAACCGGTGCGCCTGCTCCGCAAACAATGGGCTCAAGGACAACCCGCTTCCTGTATAGAGGTGATTTCGTGCGTCTTAAAACTTTGCAAATCGGCTACAACTTCCCCACTCAGTGGCTGGCCAAGGCAAGACTTCAGGGTTTGCGAGTTTATGCAAATGCGCAAAACCTCCTTACATTTACATCCTATAACGGGTTTGATCCAGAAGCAGTTGTTTTAGGTGTGAATCAGGAACGAAACCTGAACCAGGGTTTTATTAGTGGAGTCCCGGTACCACAGGTAGTTACTGTTAATTTTGGTTTAAGTGTTACTTTCTAAGATTGAAAAACGATAAACATGATTAAGCGTATAATTATTCCGGGTTTGGTGTTTAGCTTGTTGCTGCTGGCATCCTGTACTAAGGATGTTCTGGATAACGCTCGTCCGCAAACCAATCTTTCCAACGACCAGTGGGGAAGTACTATCGATCTTGAACGACTGATCGCAGGGGCCTATTATGCCATGACGAGTTACTCTGGTTTCCGGGGTTCTGTAGGCCTGCCGCATGCCCACGAGTCCTTTCTTAGTGACGATGCATTGCTGCATGATATCAACGTTGGAGGTGATTGGGAGAGGGATCTCTACAACCGCTTGAATACACGTAATGACATGGCTATCCACCGGAATATCTGGCAGGGGCCTTATCAGTCTGTTGCGTTGTGTAACGAAGTGATAGGCTGGGTAGCTAAAAACGGGGCCTTCAAGGATCAGTTCGGCCCTACTTGGACGGATCGTCTGTTAGGAGAAGCACATTTCCTTCGCGCCTACAACTACTTCACCCTGGTTCGGATCTTTGGTCCGGCATATGGAGCAACAGCGGCAAATGATGCCAAAGCCATACCCCTCATGACAGAACCATCAAAAGAACCCTTTCCTAACAAAGGCAGGTCAACCGTAAAGGAAGTATATGATCTGATATTAAGTGATCTGCTAACTGCAGTAAGGTTACTCCCTGACGGTTTCAGGGTGGGTATTGATCCACAGGAATACCAGGACCGGGCTGCCCGCGATGCGGCCCGTTTCCTGCTTGCACGTGTCTACTTCCAGATGAAGGACTGGACCAAAGCGAGGGCAGAGGCCGATACTGTGCTGAACAGCAACCGTTATACCCTTACACAGGATCCTATCGAAGCCTGGAACAAGAGTGGAATGAACCAACGCGGACGTGAAGTGGTTTGGCAATATGTACAGTACAATACGGCGCAGCAGCAATGGAAAGGTACGGTCACAGGCGTTTACGCAGGTTTTCTGAATCGCGGAAATAATAACATCAATGGTGGTCGTTTCCTGTCTCCCAGTGATGATTTCGTAAATGAAGTAGGCTGGACCCCTTCTTCCTATACCATCACCAGCATCCCGGCCAATCGTCCGCCCGCCACGATCCCGAATGGTAACAATTTTATTCTCACCAGTACAGACAGGCGTTTGTCTCAATTATGGAGGGCCATTCCTGCAGGATTCGATCCCATTCCCGTTTTCATAACATATACGCGAGCCTATCTGTGGTGCAACAAGTTCAACCGGTTTACCGGAGGAAACAATAACCTCACCAGTCTGCCTCTCATGCGTTCAGCAGAGCTGTACCTAACAAGAGCTTTGCTTCGGTTTCGTGAAGGTGACCTTACGGGTGCAGCGGCCGATCTGAATGCGGTAAGGGTGCGTGCAGGTTTGACAGCTATACCAGTATCAAGCCTCACGGAGAATATGATCCATATTGAGCGTCGTCGGGAAATGATCTTTGAACAGGACCGTTTGTTTTATCTGCAGGCCATTGGCCGGGATATTCCTCCTGGCGACCGCGTTGGTGTTGCGCCTCTGGATTGGAGAAGCAATAAAATTGCTATGCCTATACCGGCTAGTGAAACCAATCTGAATCCCAATGCGGGGAATTGATACGCATTAAACGCAGTTATCTTAATGATGGGGTATTTATACGTAATCGGTGAATACCCCATCTTTTTTGAGTCTGAATTTTGGATCATAAAAGATAATGTCAGGTCTATGAAACGGCGTATTGTCAGAAATACAGCTATCGCATTTTTGTTTTTTTTAAGTCATTTTTTTTCTTCCCTGTCGGCACAACCCGTACAACAATTGTTCTCCATGGCCGGAGCGCATACAAGGAACATGGCCAAACAATTGGGTGATAGCAGTCGTATTCCTGTAGCCATGGGAAAAGACAGCATGGTACAGTGGGCAGATCTTTATGATTGGCGCAGCGGCTTCTTTGCCGGCAACATATGGTTCCTCTATGAATACACGAAAGATGCCCAGTGGCTTAAAGAGGCACGTCGCTGGACCGCCGCTCTGGAGCCACTGCAGTTTTTTAAGGACCACCACGATCTTGGGTTCATGGTTTATTGCAGTTATGGTGCCGGATATAGGCTCACAGGCGATGAGAATTACAAGAAAATTATCGTGGAGGCTGCCCGTTCCCTATGTACCAGATACAGCGAAAAAACAAAGGCGATCAAATCGTGGAACAGTTTCAGGAGCTGGACAAGCGGTACTACCTATCATTACCCGGTAATCATCGATAATATGATGAACCTCGAACTACTTTTCTTTGCAAGCAGGGTAACTGGTGACCCCTATTTCCGTAATGTAGCCATAGCACATGCCAACACTACCCTTAAAGATCATTTCCGGAAAGATTATAGCGCTTACCATGTAGTATTCTACGATACGGTCACAGGTAAAGTACTGGCTAGGGAGACGGCCCAGGGATATGCTCATGAAAGTGCATGGTCCCGCGGGCAGGCGTGGGCTCTGTATGGATTTACCACCACCTATCGCGAAACCAAAGATGAACGGTATTTGCAACAGGCCAGGGGCATTGCGCGCTATCTTATGAATCATCCACGTCTGCCTGCTGATAACATACCATTTTGGGATTATGATGCCGGCGTTCCCGGTCTTTCTCCTGTTACCAAGAGTGCCGGTAGGTTCAATGGAGGTCGACAGCCCTCTGATGCATCCGCGGCGGCGATCATAGCCTCCGCTTTGCTCGAACTCAGTGGCTATGTACCACGAAAAGAAGGAGCCGGGATGGTAGTTTTCGCCGGGAATATCCTTCGTTCTTTGTCGGGCCCTGAATACCTGGCAGAGCCAGGCACCAACGCAAACTTTCTGCTGAAACACAGTGTAGGCAGCCTGGCACATGGCGGTGAAATCGATGTGCCTCTTATTTATGCCGATTATTATTTTCTGGAAGCCCTGCTGCGTTGGAAAGAAAAAAATTAGGTGTACGGCAGACGTTCGTTTTTATTGTATTAAAGGATAGGGAGTGCGTGCTGAAACAACTCCCCGGGCAGTATGCAAAATAAGAACCCGTCCATCATGATGTTTGCTCAACGCGTCTTGCTTCTTATCCGTTTCACGCGATGTGTATGTGTGCTTCTGTCATTCATGAGCATGGATCTTCATGCACAGAATTTATGGCGAAGTGCGCTTGATTATGGTGCTGTAGCCCACAAAGACACTAACAGTACCGCTGCCCTGCAGGCCGCTATTGATGACCTGAATCGTAGGGGAGGAGGAACAGTCTACTTCCCATCCGGTAACTACCTGTCCGGACAACTCTACCTCAAAAGCAATGTGAATTTCTTCTTCGAAACTAATGCCACCCTTTACGCCAGTCAGGATCCGGATGATTACCCAAAAAGAAGCGGAGAATACCGCGCCGACAATCAATCTGCCATGCCCAATGAATTGGCGTTGTTTTATGGTGACAGCGTACGAAATGTTGGGTTCTTTGGCAAGGGCAGGCTGCATGGTCAGGCTGTAAGAGTATGGGAGCCACTGCGTGAAGTGGATATGTTCATTGCGGCGGAAACAGAGAATGCCCGTAAAGCCGGCATTCCCATGGAACGGTATTATGTTCTGGAGCCCAAGATCCGGCTGATATGCATTGACAATGCCAGCAATCTGACCTTTCGTGACATCACACTGGAAGAATCGCCCGACTGGACCCTCCATTTGGGTAATGCATTCAATGTGGTGATCGACGGTGTTACCATACTATCCAATTTGGATAAGGGTGTGAATGCAGATGGCATCGACATCGATGGATGCCGGAATGTGCGGATTTCCAATTGTTATATTGCCACCGGTGATGATGCCATTTGTCTCAAATCCACGATGCGCAAGGGATTATCTTATCCCTGCGAGGATATTGTGGTGAACAACTGTACACTGATCAGTACCAGTACTGCGTTAAAAATAGGTACGGAAAGTCATGGTAATTTCAATAACATCATCTTCAGTAATTGTGTGATACGCAATACCAATCGGGGAATCAGTATAGTGGTTCGTGATGGTGCCGTGGTGGAGCATGTGTATTTCACCAACCTGATCATAGAGTGTAACCGGAAGAATTTTTTCTGGTGGGGGGACGGTGATCCCATCCGCTTCATTTTGCTGAAGCGTACGCCGAAATCAAGACTGGGCATCATCCGCAATATTTTCCTTCAAAACATAACCGCCACCGGAATGGGTAGCAGTCTGATACAGGGTTATGAGGGCAGGCCGCTGGAAAACATTGTTTTGGATAATGTTCGGCTAACCCTGCTGCCTGAAACCAGACCCGATAAAAGGGCTACCGATGTGTTGCAGATCCGGCAGGCCAATGGCGTAACCCTCCGGCATGTAAGTTTGGGGTGGCAGTACGAAAACAAGGAACCACTCTGGCGGGCCGCTCTCTGGGCTGAATTGATAGACGGGCTTCATCTGCAGTGGCTGCAGGTGAAAAAGCACTGGAAAAAAAATGGTTGGCTGAGTTTACATAAGGTGACCAACCTGCAGGTGGATGGAAACATACCGGAAGCTGAATGGATGAAGACGAAATAAAAAACATAACAATGAAGAAACTACTAGCCTTTTGGTTTAAATTTTTAGTTGGTTTTACATCGGTTGCACAGGAGTATGGCAGCTGGCATGTGCCGGTTCCGGATCTCCAGACCTGGTATGCATCCGTTCCGGGTTTTCAGCAGGTAAAGCCAGGTGAGCATCCCCGTCTTTTGTTTCGCCAGAAAGACCTCCCTGCCTTACAGGCCAAAATGAATACGCAGGAAGGAATGACCATGCTGAAAAGACTTCGCTTTCTCCTGGATGGCGCCAATGGAGAGGGTATGCCCTCACAGTTCAATGACGCAAAGGAAGCGTATTCAAAAGGAAACAAGAAAAATCTGGTAGTTGAGAAATCGGGCATCTACTCATTCGGGCATGTGGCCGGTTATGGGTTGCTGTATCAATTGACAGGGGAAAAAAAATATGCCGACCTCGGCAGGCAATGTTTTGAGCTGGCACTGGCTGGCCAGCGTGACCGTGACGACCGCTACAGCTGGGTAAAACCAGGTGGTCCATTGCGCGCAGGCGTTGTATTGGGATGGATGGCGGTTGGGTACGACTTCTGCTACAATGGCTGGGATACCGCTACCCGTCGGCGGTTGGGTCAGGCCATGGAATACTACACCACCGGCGAATGGACGAAATGGGGCAATCGGGAAGTAACCCTTGAGGCCATGGTAACCGGGAGCATGCCACCGAAAAGCAACCATTTTGGTATGATGGTCGGAGGAACGGCACTCGTGCTCCTGGCCCTGCATAAGGAACCCTGGGCGAATCAGCCGCGTCTGGATTCGCTGCTTGAAAAAAGCAAACTGGCCATGATCCATAACATAACACAAGGCTTCGGAAATGGAGGCTTTTTCGCCGAGGGCGATGGAACCGGTTCGATGGCCTCCCACCTTTCATATCTGGCTGCTGTTCAGGGTTGGCGAAACACCCTGGGTATGGATTTCGTGAACAGCGGACGACCCAATGTGTACATGACCGCACTGAAATGGTTTTATCTAACGGTGATGCAGAAAGACAAACCTGTTTTCTGGCCAATACGCGGTGGTTATCCGCATAATGTGTGGAGCACTTCCCTGAGTGGCGCCGGTTATGTTGGACAGGGACTGGGAGCTGTTCCTGCCTATATGCAGCCAGCTTTGCTGTGGTGCTATTACCAGTGGCTGCATACCCCAAACGAAGCGAAAGATCTTGCATATGAAGCAAGCCCCTACCCACATTTTGTAGTATCCGCTTTTGTGAACTGGCCGACAGGCATGAAGCCGGTAAACCCGGCAGAATTATTACCACATGGATACAGCGATGATACCTATGGATTCCTCGCCTGGCGCAATCGCTGGCAGGATGATTCCGATGCCATCGTAACCTGGTTGACCCAGACAGCCAAAGGCTTCATGGGTGCACATCCCGATAGCGGTATCCATGTGCTTGCCGGCAATCTTCGATACACCTGGAAACATCCTCCGGGAGCGATCATCCAACAGCAACACAATAAAAAGCGCACAACCTCATCGCTCAGAATGGAACAGGGTATCACGGTTGGTGTGGATGTGAGTGGTAAAAGCGGATACGATGTATTGTTATTGAGTACACACCCCGCAGAGGGACAGGCCATTCAGGCTGGCCGTACAACGGTTTATGTGAAAGGAATAAAGATCAATGGCAACAAGCCGGATATTAAGGTAAAGGGAAAGGAGTTAAGGATCGGTGCACAAAGAATAAAAGTACAATCGGATCATTTTGAATTTTTGAATTGAACATCATGGGACTGATATGCATTTGAAAACATTACAGATCATACACAATCGTCACGGGTATTTCCTTTTCATACTGTTTTATCTGCTGTCATACCTGTGCAGTGTTCAGTCAGCCGTTGCTCAACCTGTTTTTTATGTGCGCAACTATGGCGCCAACGGAGATGGGAAAGCACTCGATACCAAAGCCATACAAAAGGCCATCGATGCGGCGGCAGCCAAGGGAGGGGGGCGCGTGGAGTTGTCGTCACCGGGCGTTTACCGTAGCGGCACCCTTCATCTCCGTTCGAATATTGATTTCCATGTGGCGGCAGGTGCAGTTCTGCTGGGTTCTTCCAATATCAGGGATTATGACAGCATTCGGTGGGGGCATAATGTGGACAGGCAACCCTATCATTTGCTGTATGCAGATAGCTGTGTGAACCTAACCATCAGCGGGAAAGGGCTTATCGACGGAAATGGGGAAGCGTTCTGGAAGCCATATGAAAAAGATGCTGCGGGTAAAATGGTGGAACCACGATGGCTGCAGGCAAAGCCACTCAAAGTAAGTCCCCTGATCGAGCTCTACCGTTGCTACAATACCACGATTCGGGATGTGAGCATAAAAACAGGCGGAGGCTGGAACCTGCATCTGTACAATTGCGATCTGGCCAAAGTAAATGGAATAAACATCGACAATAACCTGTATAGCCCGAACAGCGACGGTATTGACATAACCGGCAGTCGCGATGTGATGATATCAGACTGTTTCATCCGTACCTGTGATGATGCCATTTGTATCAAGACCACCGAAGACAGCCGTAGTGCCCATCGGATCACGGTTACCAACTGTGTGCTCGAAACCCTATGCGTGGGCCTGAAACTTGGCTGCAACGAAAGCAACAAGGATATTACCGATGTGACGTTCAGCAACTGTGTGATCAACCATTCATCGCGTGCCGTGGGTCTGTATGTGAAAGATGGCGGTACATATGATCGCATCACCATCAACAATATTGTGGCCAATACAAAAGCGCCGATGATTTTTAACCGTCCTATTCAGATCATGATCAACGGGCTTACGGAAAAAACCAAACCCGGTACTATCCGCAATGTACTCATCAGCAATTTTATATGCCAGACCGAAGGGCGAATTCTGCTGACGGCCTATGAGGGGGCGGTCATGGAGAACATAACCCTTCGCGATATAAAACTTATATATCCCATGATTGAGGATCCGCGCCCTATGGTGGCTGGTGCACGCAGCTCTCAGTGGCCCAAACTGGCCGAGCACACGGAAGCACCAGGTGCTTTGGCAGCCGTGGTTGCCGATAATGTTCGGAATCTGGTAGTGGATAACCTGCAAATAGATTGGCCGCGACAGGCGACACCGCCCAACGACTGGCAGCATCCGGAACGAATTGAAAACGGCAGCATGCGCATACACAAATTTGATTACGGTAAGGCCAGGCAGACCGAAATGAGTGTTTTCTGGGGAAAGAACATTAAAGGCGGATACCTGAAAAACAGCATGGCACAAGCTTCGGATGCCGTCCAAAAAAAATATGTGCTGCAGCAATCTGATCTAAACATAATCGATTAATGTATGAGGCAAAAGTTAATAATCTTTTTGGCTATTGCCTGTAGTGTTGCAGGGGCGGTAGGCGGTATCCCTTCCATTGGGCTGGCCCAGACGGTAACAGCCGATTTTTCCCAATGGGGGAGGAATGAACAATTGATAGGCAATGCTACCGGTGCCTATGGCGGGGGAGAGGCGAAGGCCCAGCCTCCCTTTACAGCCGAGAATGCGCAGTTGCAGGTGGTCTTGGCCAGATTGGAGCTTGGTCTGAAAGCATCCACCGGCGGTATTCAGTTCAGTCCTTCATTTGCGACCCTGCCCACGAACTGGCAGGGGTTTGCGCAACTGGAAGCAGATCTGGAAAACAAAACGGATGACACCCTGCAGGTTATCTGGGGCTACCGGGGCCGTTGGATCAGGGCGGTCGATACGATTCCCTTCCTGCCCGGTCAACGGAAAAAAATTGCCTATCCATTGGCTGAATTGCCGATTGCGGCGGCAAAAGAAACCCCTTACCATCCCGGTGCCATCATATGGGAAGTACGGGCAAAAAAGACGGGAGCCATCATGGTCATGCATCAACTGGCCCTGCTGACTTCCCGAAGCCAAAAATCCCAGCCTGTGGTCGACAGATTTGGGCAACGGAGGCTCAAACAATGGCAGGGTAAGGTTCAGCAGGAAAAAGACCTGCAAAAAGAACCGGATATTCCGGCTGTGGCCACATGGGCCAGGCAGCCGGAATATGATCGATATGGCGGGCACACGTTTATACAACAGAAGGCAACTGGTTTTTTCTACATCCTGCAACAGCAGGATCGGTGGTGGTGGGTTACACCCGAAGGGCATCCTTTCTGGTCGCTCGGCGTAACCGGTATCCGTCCGAAGAACGATCGTACCGATGTTACGTGGGTAAAGGGCCGTGAGCAGTTATACGAGTGGCTGCCCGACCGAAACGGGCCGTTTGCTGCGGCATGGGTTGATTCCGCCCGCATGAGTTTTTACTATGTAAACCTGCTGCGCAAATATGGCCACATTCAGACTTGGCGGGAACAGGTGATGCAGCGGCTGCGGACTTGGGGACTCAACAGCATGGGTAATTGGAGCGAAGACAGTCTGCTCCTGCAAAGCGATCTTCCTTTCACCAAGAGTTTCGACAGTAAGATACCGGGTTATCTGGTAGGGCGTGGCTTGTGCGATGTATTTCATCCGGGTTGGATCAAAGGTGTGGACAGTATGGCTGCAGGTGCGGTTTTGTTTCGCAACAATCCCCACCTGCTTGGCTATTTTGTAGACAATGAACAGGGATGGGGGCACGGTGATTTTGCTGGTATTCTGGACATACTGCCAGATACGGCAGTAAGCCGCCGAGAGTGGCTCAAAGTGCTGAAACAGTACTATCCCGATCCCCAGGCCGTGGGTGTGGCATGCGGACGCGTCATCAGCAGCTGGGATGAAGCCATGGGTATCAATAGTTCCGCGGATTATGAGAGGCTAAAGAACGCAGTAGTGGATTTTGAAACTCGATTTGCGCGTCAGTATTTCAGTACCGTAAAAGCCGCCCTGAAAAAATATGATCCAAACCATCTGTATCTCGGTTGTCGGTTTACACGGCAGCTCAAGCCCTGGCATGTGATGCAGACAGCCGGGCAGTACTGTGATGTGGTGACGGTGAATGTATACACTTTTGTGGAGGATGAAATGAAGAAATGGCATGCGGCTACCGGTAGACCTATCCTGATAGGTGAGCATCATGCCCCACTCGCCAGTTCCCGTCAGTTCCCACCGAATTACAAAGCCTTTCCCGAAGCTGAGCGCCAGACCTACTATCTGAATTACGTGCAACGTTGGGCAAAGTTGCCGTTTTCACTGGGTTGCCACTGGTATCAATTTGCCGACCAGCATCTGACCGGTCGCTCTACCGATGGCGAATGCCAGACAGTTGGGTTAGTAGATATAACAGACACTCCACACCGCCACATGATAGAAGTGATGCAGCGAGCCTCGGGCATGATGTATCAATGGCATTTACAATCAAAGTAGAAATTTCCTTCACCGAAAACCTTTGTAGTGTATGGATCCGATCATGAAGTATATAAGCAGAATTTTGATTTTTTTTTTCCTTTTCCATGGCTTGACAGGGCATTTATACGCAAGCCCATTGCGATTGAACAAGGAGGATAGCCGCGTAGGCTGGATCGTTGGACTGCATTCTCAACGTGAAAATTGGCCAGCAGGTAGCCTTGATACCTCTGTCCCTTATAAAGCCTGGCAGTTGGGCATAACCATTGATTCCTCCACTCTGCGGGGCAAGCCTGGTTTCTATCGGGTTGCCCGTTCAAGCGAAGGACGTTGGTGGTTGTTGGAGCCGAATGGGAAGCCGATTGTCTACAAGGGCTGTAATGCCGTAATCCGGCAGGAAGTGGGTAAGGCCGGGGAGAACATGTATTATCAATGGGTTGAGCAAACGTATGGTGCCGATCATAAAAAATTTATTGATGATGCCGTCAATACGCTGCGGAAAGCCGGCTTCAACGGATTTGGAGGCTGGTCCATGCTGTTCACCCCTACGAGAGGACATAGGGAAATAGGTCTGCCTTTCGTGGAGATATTGACACCAAGGGCCTCTGCAAAAGATTTACTGGTTAGTGGGAACATTGATGTGTTTGACGAATCTACCTGGCAACGGATCGATACCATGGTTGCCCTTTCTACAAAAGGACTTTCGGATAATACTAACCTATTGGGATATTTTTGTGATAATGAGTCTGTATATGGGCAGCCTGCAACCGATCCTGCATGGACGGGAAAATTGTCCGATCTGTCTGCTCCGCTCAACGCCCCTACATTGTTGCAAGTTTATTTGGCTCTTCCCGAATCACGACCGGGGGGTGCTTGGGCTTGGAAATGGTTACTGGACCGTTATCAGGGAAGTTATGAAAAGTTGCAGTCTGCCTGGGGCTTGACGGGCATGGATAGGAATGAATTCAGAAAGCAGACCAATGAAAAGAAATTGATTCTGACTTCGGATGCATATTCCGCAGATCATCAAGCGTTCACATATACATATGTACGTCGGTATTATGCCCGCATGCATGAAACGATTCGTCGTTATGATACCAATCATCTCATCATGACAACGCGTTGTCCATCTCCACCAGGTATGCATGTACTGCGCGAAATGAATGCCTGTTTCGAGGATGGTCTGATAGATGTTCTGGCGATGAACAGTTACAGAAGCAATTTGCGGGAACGGATTGATGAGTTTTATGTACATGCTCCCTTGCCGATTCTGATAGGTGAATTCAACTGGGCTTCCGGTCATTTTCTCGATTGGGGAAAGTTTCTGCGGGAGGAATATTTTTCAAAAGCAGAAAAGGAACAGGTACGTCGCCGGGGCCGGCAGGCATTGGAACAGGCATTCACACATCCGGGACTGATTGGCTATACGTGGTTTAAATGGTATAGTGGCCGGGAATTTACCAAAGATGCCTATGGGCGGGCAACGGATCAGCCATTTGGGGCCATCGTGAATAACCAGGGGAAGATCAACACATTCAATTTCCCCCTATTACGGAAAATAAACCGAAGACTTGAGGGTATTGCAACAGGCAGGTTGGAACCTTACCAGGCAAAGGGTTTAACACCGGTGGTTCAAACGAACGTCCGAAGGAAAGAGTGATCCTCAACCCGCGGGTTACATCCAGAAAAAAACTACCATGATACTGCGTTGTTTCGTTGTCTGTTCATTGTTTCTGCTGGCTGCATCACCAGGGGTTGCCCAGAAAGAGATCTTTAATCAGGAATGGCCCGCCTCCTGGATAAGAGCATCCACAGGACCAGAAAAAGATTTCGGCGTTTTTTATTTCAGGCATCGTTTTCAGCTGAACGAATTGCCTGACAGCTTTTGGGTGCATACATCCGGTGACAACAGATATCAATTGTATGTGAACGGTCAGTTGGCTGTTTGGGGTCCCCAACGCGGTGATCTGAACCATTGGAAGTACGAAACAACGAATATAGCCCGCTTATTAAACAAAGGAGAAAATACACTGGCCGCTGTTGTGTGGAACTATGGTGCGTACCCACCTGATCCACAATTCTCTGTGCAGACAGCTTTTTTGCTGGCTGCTGCAGATCGGCGATTCAGGCAGATAAATACGGGAACCGGATGGAAAGCAGTTTATGACCCTTCTTACAGTCCAATCCCGACAGACAGAACGCAGGTCAGTGGATATTTTGGAGCTGGGGCCACCGAGCGATGGAAGGCCTCGGAGAAGTGGTGGAACTGGCATACACCTTCATACACCGATGATCAGTGGCTTGCTGCAACGGTAATCGAAGGCGCCAAAGCCCGTACCTGCATCTGGGCGGGTCGCTGGAAACTGGAACCAAGGGACATCCAGATGGAAAAAATGGAATGGCAGCGGTTTGCCAAGGTGCGCATAGCGGATGGCGTGGAGCTGCCTGTCGATTTTCCCAACCGGCCACATCCTTTCACCATACCTCCTCAGCGTTCTGTTCGGCTGGTCTTTGATATGGGCGTTACCACCACTGCTTTTCCCAGAATGGAAATCAGTGGTGGAAAAGGTGCGTTCATTCAAATGAAATATGTGGAAGCCCCCTATGAGTCCGATGGTGCCAGAACCCGTCAAAAAGGCAATCGGAATGAAGTGGCCGGGAAAGAATTTTTAGGTGTGTACGATGAGTGGTTCCCGGACGGGGGGAATGACCGATATCATCAGCCACTCTGGTGGCGTGCTTTTCGATATGTGGTGGTCACCATTCAAACAGCTGATATGCCGCTTGTTTTTCAGGACTACAGGTCTTTGTTCGTTACATATCCATTTGAAACAAAGGCGAGATTATCCGTTTCGGGCAAGCATCTTCCGGTGGATTCATCGGTCATAGCAAACATGCTGGAAGTGGGTGAACGAACAGTTCGGCTTTGTAGTCATGAAACCTTTATGGATTGCCCTTATTACGAGCAGACACAGTTTGAAGGGGATTCCCGTGTACAGGCGCTTATCACCTATTATCAGTTCGGCAATGCCGATCTCGCCAGAAATGCGATCACGCAGTTTGACTGGTCCCGCAATGAGTTGGGACTTCTCAGTGCCCGATATCCGGCCAACAGCAGTTATTACATTCCGAACTTTTCCATTTTCTGGATAGGGATGTTGTATGATTACATGATGCATGTGGGTGATCGCCCGTTCATCACCGGAAAGATCCAGGGGCTTAGACGTACGCTGCAGTATTTTCTGGAAAGACAACGGGCAGATGGAACCGTTCGCCGGCCTGAATTTCACAATTTTGTGGACTGGTCATTGCCAAAGGGAGAGGCTCCGTTTGATAGCCTAGGTTACAGTGCACTTGTGGATCTGCACCTGCTCATGGCCCTGCAGTGGGCAGTAAAACTGGAGGCGTTTGCAGCTGGCGGCAACGATAGCCTTTCCGTTCAGTATGTAAAAATGTATCAAAGCCGGATCGAGCGGTTAAAGCAGTCGGTCCGCAACCTGTATTACCGCCCCAGGGAGGGTTTGTTTGCCGATAATCTATTGACGGACCGCTTTTCCGTGCATACCAACGCCATGGCCGTGCTTTGCGGGGTGGTGGAAAAGCAGCAGGCAATGGCGGTACTCAGGAGAGCGCTTACGAAAAAGGACCTGACCCAGCCAACCATATACTGGCATTTTTATTTGTTTGAAGCGCTGGAAAAAGCCGGATTGGGGAATGAATACCTGCGCCTTACCGGAATCTGGCAGGATATGCTGGCAGCTGGTTGTACCACCTGGCCCGAGACCGGTCTGCAATCCCGCTCGGAATGTCATGCCTGGGGAGCCAGTCCCAACTATCATTTGTATAAGATCCTGCTGGGAGTCCAGCCATTGTTGCCCGGTTTCAGGAAGGTACTCATTGCACCCCATCCTGCCGGTGCCGATAAATTGACTGGTGAAGTGCCCACTCCATTTGGGAATATTCAGGTACAGCTGCACAGAAAGGATGGTCATCAGGTTATTGCCCGCGTTTTTCTGCCATCAGGTACAACAGGTATTTTCAGATGGCAGGGAAAGGACTGGAAACTGTTGTCCGGTTGGCAGGAACTAACGCTGGCATCCCAACCATGATTATCACATGAACCGTTTTCAGCACCCACATATCCATCAATCAATCCTTTAAACATGTCAAACAACCTGCGCATTTGCTTATTCATCCTCCCGTTATTCCTTCTTCATGCATGTAAATCATTATCAGAACAAACAGGGCTCTATTCGGTCAGGGCATTCGGAGCCAGGGGCGATAGTGCAACGCTGGATACCAAGGCTATACAGGCGGCCATAGATGCGGCCTACAAAGCGGGTGGTGGAACCGTTGTCCTCACACCCGGCATCTATCGCAGCGGTACCATTTTTCTCAAAAGTCATGTGACCCTCCGGGTTGAGGGAGGGGCTGTTTTAAAAGGATCTGCAGATCTGAACGACTATGTGCCGATGACCTGGGGGCACAACCGCGACCGGCAGCCGTATCACCTGGTTGTTGCCAGGGACGCACAGAACGTAACAATCGAAGGTTCAGGAACGATAGATGGGAACGGGCAGGCTTTCTGGCAGGCATATGATCCGACAAAAGATCCTCAGTGGATCATGCCAAAAGAACTCAAGATCAGCCCGATGATGGAGATCCGGGAATGCAGGGACGTGCGCATCCGGGATGTTACCCTCACCACCGGAGGTGGCTGGACCTTGCATCTGTACAACAGTGACCGTGTGCAGGTTCAGGGTGCCAGGATCCTGAACAATGTACAGGCTCCTAATGGCGATGGGATCGATATCTCCGGTTGTACGGATGTTACCATAAGTGATTGCATCATCAAAACCTGTGATGACGGCATTTGTCTCAAAACAATGGTGGACAGCAGGGAAAGCCGGCGGGTAACGGTCACCAACTGCATCATTGAATGTTTCTGTGCGGCCCTGAAGATCGGCAATGAAAGTTTTCGGGATATCAGCCAGGTGACTTTCAGCAACTGTGTCATTTATCAGTCGTCCCGTGCTTTTGCGATCTATGCCGAAAGTGCCGGTACGGTGGAGGATGTGGTGGTCAACAACATCGTGACCGATTCCCGTGCGCCTCTTTTGTACAACCGCCCCATTCACCTCAGCCTTCGCCTTCCCGAACCCGGTAATGGTGGTACCAACGGCGACTGGATGTTCAAAGAAGGCAGGCAGTGGGATTACCAGGGGCGTAAACCCCGGATGCGCAACATTACCATCACCAATTTTCATGCAAAGACACAGGGGCGCATATTGATGACGGCCCAGGACGGCTATATGATCGAAAACCTGACCCTTCAGAATGTAGTGCTCACCTATCCGTGGATAGAGAATCCGGAAACACATGTGGATGCGGTCAGGAGTTCGCAGTTCGCCTCTGTCCGCCGTGAGGCCAAAATGGCTAAAGCCGCCGTGGTGGCGGAGAACATCCGTCATTTCAACCTCGACAATCTTACCATCAACTGGCCGGAGACCGATACCATTCCGGCAGGCTGGTATTTCCCAAGAAAGATCGCCAACGGGACGCTGGAACCCTTTATCGATACCTCGCACAAGGCTCGTCAGGCCGCTTTTTCCGCACTTTGGGGCACGAACCTTCAACAAAGTATCGTACGAATACCCAACGCCCGGTCTTCTTCGTCCTCCCTGCCCCGTATGGTATTCGACAGATGTTCGTGGACACTTCCTCCGCAGTGATCGGAACCGGGGGTAAGCGGCATCAGCCGGATTTTTTTAGCATCATGTAGTCCCATACGGATGAAAATGTGGTAATTACGGTAGATGCCGCTTGGGAAAATGAAAATAGCCAGCCTGACTTGTGTTGTAGGGTTTTTGATCTGCCAGTTTTTCGCTGGCAAGGTGAATGCCGCCGGCCTTAAGGATACGGCGATAACTCTGCCTTCCGGTGTAGTGATCAGTTTCACGCACATCCCTGCCGGCATCTTCCGGATGGGTAGTCCTCAAACGGAGCCGGGCCGTGACGCAGATGAAGGTCCGCAGCATGAGGTGGTGATCTCCCGACCTTTTTACCTGGGAACATATGAAGTGACGCAGGAAGAATGGATGGCGGTAATGGATTCCAATCTGGCGACCTTTCAGTTGTTGCCGGATGCTCCTTCCCGTGCCATGGAATCCGTTTCCTGGAATGATTGTCAGGTCTTCATCTCCCGGCTCAACAAACTGGGTAAGGGACATTTCCGATTGCCCACGGAAGCGGAATGGGAATATGCCTGCCGGGCAGGTTCTGCCACTGTCTATCATTGGGGGGATACCATGATGGCGAATGGTACCAGTGATTATACGTGGGCCAACTCCAAATCGGGTACGGCCCCGCAGCCCGTGGGCCGCAAACTGCCGAATGCCATGGGGTTGTACGACATGAGTGGAAATGTATGGGAGTGGTGTTCTGATTGGTATGGTCCCTATCCCGGACAGGTCCAGCGAGATCCACGGGGGCCTGAATCGGGAAACGCAAAAGTATTCAGGGGAGGCAGCTGGTATGATTTCTACCTGACGCATCGATCTGCCAACCGGCATCGGCATGAGCCGCAGGGTCGGTATGCAGCCGTAGGATTGCGACTGGTTTGGGAGCCCTGGAAAAATGAATGATCAACGTATGAAAACCCTTTTTAGAATCAGCGCTATACTTACCCTTTCATGGCTTGCCTCCGTATCACTGACCGCTCAGGAGAACCGGAAAAAGCCGGTATTGAAGCGGATCACGCTGCCCGGAGGCAAGGCCATGGAATTTGTCCGGATCCATCCGGGCAGTTTTCTCATGGGAAGCGGAGAAGCAGAGTTCGGTAGAGCCGCCGATGAAGGCCCCTTGCGAAAGGTCAGGATCTCCAGATCTTTCTTTCTCGGTCGTTTTGAAGTGACACAGGCTCAATGGAAGGCGGTCATGGGGTACAATCCATCCGTCTTTCGTCTTCAACCGAATGCCGATCAGCTTCCGGCAGACATGATCTCCTGGAACGATGCCATGGCCTTTGTGACGAAAATCAATCAGATGGGCATTGGCCGTTTCCGCCTGCCCACCGAGGCAGAATGGGAATATGCCTGTAGGGCCGGAACCACCACCGCCTATTACTGGGGTGACAACGGCTCACAGCCCACCCTTTCCAAATACGCCTGGGGCTACTCCAGGGCAGAAGGGAAGAGTCATCCGGTAGGCACGTTGCTCCCCAATGCATGGGGACTTTATGATATGACCGGAAATGTATGGGAATGGTGCCGTGACTGGTTCCAGCGCTATGATCCGTCGGATACACTTGACCCCAGGGGACCGGAAACTGGAGAACGGAAGATTTATCGGGGTGGCAGTTGGTACAATGAACCGGAAGCCCTTCGTTCGGCCAACCGGCATGGCCATGCTCCCAAAGGAAATGGCGGGTTGAATGCAGGATTCCGACTCGTGATGGAAATAGAAAATGAACCTTAAATACCCAAATGCTATGCTTTTTAGACTTGTGTTGATCACCCTGATGTTCTGCTCGGCCGGCATGCTTGCCGCACAGCAAGATCCTTTTCTTCATCGTTTGTATGATTCCCTGCATACTTCCCCCGTACAGCAGAAATTCAAAAAAATGGCCCCCATGCCGGCAGGTGTGGTGTACATCCAGCAGCCGGAAGATGGGCAGAAAGAGATGCGTGAGCATTTTCGGACGATGAAAAAACTGGGCTTTAATGCCCTTAAGCAGATCATGGTAGCTCCGGGCTGGACGGAGTACGATGTTGCCAGGGTCGCACTGGAAGAGGGCATCGTTCCATGGTGGTATGGTGAGGGCGGATATGAAGAGGTTACACCGCAGCTGTTGCAAAGATTGGGGCTCTCGGCCACCTTGTCAATGAAAGAGGCGCTGGCACATCCGGCGATGGTACAATATCAGAAAAAGGTGCTTGCCGACAGGATCGAGGCGCAGTCGGCATACGCGAAAGCGCAGGCAAACGGGCAGTTCCTGCGGGCAGGCAGTGTGGCCTATGATCCGGAAATAGGAGGAAGAGGGGTGGAACTGACGGACAAGGGAGTGGATCTGTTCATCGTCTGGCTCAAAGAACGATACAAAACCATGGAGGCGCTGAACCATGCCTGGAATACCCATCATACCGGTCTGGCACTGGGTGAACGGCGGAAGTTCAGTTCCTGGGAGGATGTGAAAGCCTATTGGAAAAATATGTCCATACGGGAATACAACCACGTAAAAGACATCTATCGGTTCAAAGTATCCCATAATCTGGATCGTATTCGGGAAAATGCCGGTATTTTCCAGAAGTTCGATCGAAACGTGCCGTACCGTGGAGGAGGTGAAATGTCGCTTTTTCATCCTTTCGCATGGTACAGCGTGGATATGGAGGGAGTGGCGAATGCGCTTACGGAATATGGGTCTTTCTATCCTTCCATGCATTTTAGCTGGCATTATGATCTGACTAAAGGTGAATTACCCCGTTCCATGTATATGCAGGCGGCGCTCATGAACGATCTGTTCAAAGGTGGCTGGACCGGCGGATGGGAGTCAACGGGTGGCCCACAACAATTGGATGGCGAAAAAGATGCCGATCACCCCAATGCCTACTTTGTAGATGAAGGCGAGGTGATGCAATTGTTCCTTAGCCAAATGGCAGCGGGATTCCGGGGATTTGGTGTTTGGTGCTGGAATCCGCGTTCTGCCGGAAAGGAAGGAGGGGAGTATAGCTTGCTGGACCGAAACGGGCAGCTCACTCCCCGGGCCATTCGCCTTGGAGAAATGGCCAGGGCTATGCAGAGATATCGCTTTGAACTGTGGAACGCCCATAAAGAACCCACGGTTGGGGTCCTCTACGATTGGGAAAATGAGGCCACCTGGGCGGCCATGAGCATTCCCGGCCGGGAAAACTTCCGCATGCAGCCGGTAATGGCCCGTATTGGGGTGACGCGCGCCCTGATGGATGCTAATGTGCCATTTGAATATGTTACCCCCACCGACCTGCTGAAGGGACTATCCGGCCGCTACAAGGTGATCTACCTGCCTGCACAACTTTCCATACGCTCCGATCTGCTTCCGGTACTCCATGCATACGTGCGTGCCGGAGGCCGACTGGTGATGGATCTTCCCGGCGCCTGGTACGACCAAAATACCGTGCTGATGCCCACTGGCAAGGGTTCGGCCTTTGCCACCCTCTTTGGTGCCAGCGTCGACGATTTTCAATATGCCGGTACCAATAGAACCGTCAAACTGGGAACGGATACCCTTAAAGGATTTGTTATGAATGCCACTCCATTGGGCGCAACGGTGCGTGCCCGTTACGATAACGGCAAACCCGCTGTATTGGAACACGCATTGGGAAAGGGTACGGCAGTGCTGCTTGGTTTCCAGGCATCGCTTAACTCTTTTGGTACGGGGAATGCATTTGGCAAGACCATGGAAGGCCGGAAAGCTGACCGCATGCTTTTGCAATATGCCCTCTCCACAATCCCACGCCAGTTTTACTGTAATGGTGCCCTTACTTACCGATTGGCCGGAGAGAAAGCCGATCATTATATCCTGATCAATGATGGTCCTGCAAAAACGGTACGACTCGAAACACCCGGTTACAGCTATCGCCAGGTGATCGATGCCATAACAGGTGAAAAAGTGAATCCCACATCCATCAACCTGAAAGGATACGATGGCCGATGGCTGCGGTTGGAGAAATAACCATGAGCAATGTAAGAAGTAGAATATTCAAAAATAAAAATGTATGACACGTAGAAAATATCTATCCATTTGTTCGCTGTTCCTGCTGATCACGGCAGCTTATCCGTTGTTTGCACAGGAGAACCGTAAACTGATCTTTGATCCATCATCATATAAAGGCACATCCGGCTATTTCCGCATTGCCAAAACCACCGAAGGGCAATGGTGGTTTGTAACCCCTGATGGGCAGCCCTTTTATTACAAAGGGGTTTGTGCCGTTAACCGCGCCGGCACCATGGGTGGCCGGCGGGCCCTGCCTGGTCCTTATGCTGCTACGATCGACCGCAAGTATAATTATCAGCAAAGTCCGGATGCCTTTGTGACGGCATCCCTCCATACCCTGCGTACCCATGGTTTCAATGCCCTGGGGGCATGGGCCACCGAGGAATTTTTTAATAAGGGTATGCCGTTCACGGAGATTATCGAATTCTTCAAGGAAGGTCCCTTCCTGCCATCGGCCAATGGCAAGGGAGGTCTTCCGGATATTTTCGATCCGGAATGGATGGTGAATGCAGACCGGAAGGCCCGAGCCCTATGCACACCTCTGCGGTATTCCAGAGAACTGGTGGGTTACTTCACAGACAATGAGATCGGCTTCGGGAAAGTGGAAGACACCCAGTTCGATCTGGGCTTTCAGGCTGGTCAGTTCGACTATTCACTGTTAAGGTTAGTATTGGCAATGGACAGTTCGCGGGCGGCATACAAAGAAGCCTGGAAGTTTGTATTGGAGCGTCATGGCAATTCGTTCCGTACGCTTTCGCAAGACTGGAAAGTAGCGATTGCAAACCCGGAGGATATGAAGACGCTGAACAATATGAGGGCCCGGATCCAGGATCCCTCCTATGATGCAGATGCGGCTGCTTTTTCGAAATGGTATGCGGAGCGTTATTTCAAGATCTCGCATGACCTGATCCGTTTATACGACCCCAACCACCTCATTCTGGGTTGTCGTTTTGGCGGTCCTCCCCCCTTCTATGTGTTGGATGCCATGAAACCTTGGGTGGATGTGATTTCTGCCAACAATTATCAACCCATCCTGTATGACCGATACGATACGCTTTATAAATACACCGGACTGCCGTTGTTGATCGGAGAGGTGAGCTGGGCTACCGATCCTTTCAAGATGATACCCTATGCCAGCGAGAAATCAATACCGCTAACGCAGAAAGAGCGGATGTTTCGTTCCGGCACCAACACACTTACACGTACAGCTCTGCATGATGGGATTGTGGGCTTCACCTGGTATCGGTGGGTATCCCCTGCGTCTACAGCAGAATACATCCATAGTGGTGTTGTTACCCTTGAGGATGAGCCGGATGTGCACAGCAGTGTGCAGCAGACACTGTTTTCCAAGCTCGATGACCTGCGACGTGCCAATAATGGCGGTGCCTGGAAGAAGGGTGCGATTTATACCGGTGAGATGAACCTGTTCCCGGATTCGCTTCGCCCCGGGTCGAAGCATTATCTGCGTCTGGAGTGGAAGGATGGAAAACCCTTGCCCCATCTGGCCGGTTGGAAAATGACAGGCAAGCCATTGAAGCACAGTCTGCGGGGCAACCAGCTCGACATGACCCTGGAAGTGGTGTTTGCGGAACAACCTATTCGTGATGGTGTGGTGCCGGGTGGAAAAGGCATGTACAACATCCGGCTGAACCGGTCTGGTGAAAAATGGACCGGTGAGTATGATGGATTGTATGAAGGCAAACCCATAAAGGGGAAATTATATGCCTTCTATTTTCCTGATCAGTATAAACAGTAATGGTGAACCAAAAAAGAACAGGATGATTTGGGCTGGTTGGTTGTTGTTTTTTTTGCCCCTATTCGGCTGGGCACAACAGGATCCTTCGGCCACAGCGTTGCTGGAAGCAGCGGGTATTCGTTTGCAACTGAGGCTGACACAATACGATCCGCAGCAATACAATCTGCGGATAGGTCAGCATGTGTGGTCATGGGAACAGGGATCCAATGAAGAGTCCTTCCGGCAATCAAACTGGAAAGCGGAAACAAAGCTTGATATGCTGCCCGACCGTTCCTTTCAGGGACGGGTGGTATTTCGTTGCGTGGGTGGGTCGTTGGCCGATGCATCGGCCAATGTGGATCTGTATATCCGCAGCTGGCGAGAATCCAATTATGTGTTGATGCCGGCGGTGGCGTACAATGGCAATCGTTATCCATGGCGACGTCTGCGCTATTCCCCCAAACTATACGAAATACACGACATCGGCCCTGATAAGGGCATTATTCTGACCGATGTACCCAAGCTTAGTGAAAACGGTGGTTTTTCCCGCATCCAGCAGCGAAGCGGAGATTTTGCCACACCGGCTGTTGGTTTCTATGATGATGTACAACACCGGTCGGTTTGGATGCTAACCGGCCAGGATAATAATTGGGGTGATCTGGGCATAAGTTTCGCCGAAAGCCGGGATCGGCAGACTGCCATCACCTCGATAACCTCACCTGTAGTGCGGGAGCAGTATGTCTATAAGAATTGTGACAATCACTTTCCTTCCTGGGACAAGCCTGCCCATTTCAAAAAGGGGGACAGTTTGGTGATTGAGTTTAAGGTTTATGTTAATCCGGCACAAACACTTCAGGATCTGTTCAATGTATTTGCAGGCATACGCAAGCACATGGCCGCCGATACGGGCCTTCGTCCAAGCATTTCCTATTCAGCAGCCATGCAACTCCTCGAACACAAGTACAATACCAAAAATTTTGTATCGGAGCACGGGTATTATTCTGTAGGTTTTCGTGAGAATTTTTTGCAGGACTGGCAAATCGGCTGGACGGGCGGCATGATTACCACCTATCCGTTATTGTTTGCAGGTGCAGACAGCACCGTGAAGCGTGTGCTGCGGAATTTCGACTGGCTTTTCCCCAATGGGATCAGTCCTTCCGGCTTTTACTACGATGCGGGTCGCAAGGGTACCGAGTGGCTGGGAGGGGATATCCGAAAGCCACATACCGGCAACTGGCATCTGGTGCGTAAAAGCGGGGATGGCATCTGGTACATCACCCGCCAGTTCATGCTGATGGAAAAGAAAGGCATTGTGGTGAAAGAAAATTGGAAAAATGGCAACCTGGGTGTGTGCGATGCATTCGTCAAATTATGGAAGCGATATGGCCAGTTGGGGCAGTTTGTACATAGCCAAACTGGCGAACTGATTGTTGGTGGTTCAACCAGTGGCGCGATTGTTCCGGCCGGACTGGCCCTTGCTGCAACTTATTATCAACGGCCCGACTATTTGGAAACCGCCAAGGCCATTGCACAGCATTATTACGAAAACTATACAGTCAAAGGGATCACCTGTGGAGGTCCGGGAGATGCGGTTCAGAATTTCGACAGTGAATCATCCGCTGCACTGGTGGAGAGTTATGTTACCCTTTATGAGGCAACCGGCGACCGAATCTGGTTGTTACGTGGTCAGGAAGCTGCACGTCAGCTGTCTACCTGGATGGTCAGCTACAACTATCGTTTTCATGATACGACTGCTTACGGAAAGGCCCGAGTGGGCGTGATGGGCAGTTTGTATGCCAATACCCAGAATAAGCATACGGCCCCCGGTATCTGTACCGGTTCCGGTGTGGGACTCCTGAAACTTTATCACTACACCGGTGATGCGTTCTGTCTGGACATGCTCAGGGATATGGCCTATCATATACCGCAATACCTTGCTCATCCATTGAAGCCGCTGGGTACCCTGCCTATAGGATATGTGAGTGAGCGGGTGAACATAAACGACTGGGAGGGACCGGAAACCATCGGGTATGTGCTTCCCATCAGCACCTGGGCTGAAACATCCCTGATGCTTACCACCGCAGAGCTTCCCGGATTAATGGTGGAGACCGCCAGGGGCCGGGTAACCGCTTTCGACAATGTGGTGGCGAGTGTGATAAAGAACACGGAAAAAGAACTCGTGATCTCCGTACACAATCCCACACCAGTGCCTGCAAAGGTGCGAGTGATGGAACGGGATCAGGGGCAAGGTGTTCTGGGAGAGAATTTCACCTATGGTCTTCCACAATTGTCTGTGGAAGCCGGAAAGACCATCATGTACACCATCAGTAAGAAGAAAAGAAGATGATTAGCAAAGCTGTAAATAAATGGATAATGCCTCTGCTTGCCTGTGCATGTATGCAAACAACAGAGGCACAGGTGCAAAACATCAGCGATCCACTGAGTGTGGCGCAACGTATAGGTGACAAATTGATACGGGAAACGCCTTTCCGGTACAGGATCACGACGGCTGGTATAAACACCCGGTTGAACGGATTGCATCACCTTGATTTTGGCAGAATTATGGGCACACACCGGGAAGCCATGGCCTATGGCTACACCCACCTCGTGGCCCAGGAGACCGGCCCCTTTACCATTCAGTTGGCACATACGGATGGCTGTACCATATGGTTGAATGGAAAGCAGGTGTACCAGCGGAAAGGGAAGAAGCCCCTGCAACTGCAATTTGAAGAGCGAAGCATTGAGCTGCACGATTCCCTGGTGCTGCCTTTGCGCAAGGGTGCCAATAGTCTTTTGGTGCAATCGGTAAGTTACGGTGGAGAATGGGTGTTTTATATGCAGCCTCCCTCCACCAAAGGCGCTGTATTGGGGAAAATGCCGGAGTATCCCGCCATTGGTCTGGCTACGGTTCCACTGGTTGATGCCTCTGTTGCCAAGCTCAGCAACTGGCTGGTACTTGGACCTTTTACTCCCCATGCGTCGGGAATCTTAGCCGAGAACGGACCACTTTCTTTTGGATCCATGTATCCGGGATTGGACGCACCGGTTACCTGGACCATTCCAAAGGTAGAGTTACTGGGGGATGTCATCGATCCACTGCCCTGGGGTACCAATTACAATTGGAATTACCACAATGGAGGTGTGGCCTGGGCCATGCAACACCTCGCCGAAGTAAGCGGGGAGGAAAAATACCGGAAATATGCGAGTGATTTTTGTGACTTCCACCTCAATGGCGCTCCATTTGTAGAACACCAGGTCAGGCAACTGCGGGCAGCCAACAGTGCCAATCACCATTTCCTTTTCGTGCCCCTGCTGGACTTTACACTGGCGCCCTCGCTGCCCTTTATTTACCGACTCCGCAGGGAACCGGCCTTTGCTAACCGGGATGGTTATGTCAAGCACATAGATCGCATGCTGCGCTATGCCCGTGATGAGCAGGTGCGTCTTCCGGGTTCCGGTATCTACACCCGGCTTACACCGGAGAAATACACCACATGGGTGGACGATATGTTCATGGGCATTCCTTTTCTGGTTCAGGCCGCCCAATATGCTTCCACACCGGCAGCGCGTGCCGCCTGGCTGGAAGATGCGGCATCGCAGGTGTTGAACTTCAACAGGGAGGTTTGGGATGAAGAGGCAAACCTGTATAGTCATGCACGATACAGTGAACGGGCGGTGAAACTGCCCCATTGGTCACGGGCCAATGGCTGGGGCATATGGTCAACCACAGAAGTGCTGAAGGTCCTGCCCACCCATCATCCCAAATACAAACCCATTCTCCTTCATTATCAGAAGCATGTTAACAAGCTGGTTTCCCTGCAGAACGAAAGAGGATTCTGGCTCCAGCTTCTCGATCGTCCGGATTCCCCGGAAGAGGTGTCCGGAACGGCTATTTTCACCATGGCCATCGCACGGGGAATCAGTCAGGGCTGGCTGAAACCGGAAGTGTACCAGACATATGCGATGAAAGGATGGGCGGCCATCCAGTCCCAGATGGAACCGGATGGCACCGTGCACAACATCTGTTATGGCACCATGTGCAGCGAAGACGAACAATATTACCGGCAGCGGCCTTTCTACGACAATGACACACATGGGCTGTTTGCCGTGCTGTTTGCCGGTATCGAAATGCATCACCTGTTGAAACTGAACAAAGGAAAAAAATTATGAATCCGGACGTGTATGTTTAACGTGCCATCCATGAAAAAATTAGTCAGCCTGTTCACCTGCTTCACCTGGTTGTTCTGCTCCGATCTGTGCGCCCAGGGCACTATCATCCAGTATCTTTCCGGTACCGGGCCGGATGATGCGGTTCCTTGGGAGTTCTATTGTACCGAAGGCCGAAACAGCGGCAAATGGACCACGATACCTGTGCCTTCCAACTGGGAGTTCCATGGCTTTGGTACGTATAATTATGGGCACGATCAGAACAAGGGAAAGGAAGAAGGCTGGTATCGGCATCGGTTCTCGCTTCCGGCTACTGCCAGAGGCAAACAGGTATTCATTGTATTTGAGGGATCTATGACGGATACCTACGTATCGGTGAATGGCCGGCCGGCAGGGCCTGTGCACCAGGGGGCTTTCTACCGTTTTCAATATGATATCAGCGCCCTTGTAAAACCCGGAAAGGACAACGTTCTGGAAGTGAGGGTTGCTAAAGAGTCGTCCAATGTTTCGGTGAACCAGGCAGAACGGGATGCCGACTACTGGGTATTCGGCGGTATTTTCCGCCCGGTATACCTGGCCATTTCACCCCGCGACCACATCGTGCGCACAGCCATTGATGCCCGCGCCGACGGTCGTTTCCGGATGCAGGTGGTTACGTCCGGTCTATCAAAAGACATGAAGGCTCAGGCACGTGTGCTTGATCTGAAAGGTAAAACCGTTGCCGGGTCTTTTTCAGCGGTTATCCATGCCCATGACACGCTAGCAGAGCTGCGCGGGCAGGTAAACCAGCCCCTTCTCTGGAATGCCGAACAGCCGAATCTGTATCAGGTGGCGGTGGAGTTGGTAGCCGCCAACGGACAGGTGGTGCACACTGTTAGGGAGCGATTTGGTTTTCGTACCATCGATGTGCGCAGAGGGGATGGCATCTACATCAATGGCAACAAGGTGATCATGAAAGGGGTGAACCGTCATTGCTCATGGCCGTCTACCGGAAAAACGCTTTCGCGTGCCCAAAGCCTTCAGGATGCCTTGCTCATCAAGGAGATGAACATGAATGCCGTGCGCATGAGCCATTATCCACCGGATAAGCATTTTCTGGAGATATGCGACTCGCTCGGTCTGTATGTGCTGAATGAACTGGCGGGCTGGCAAAAGGCCTATGATACCATTGTGGGTGCCAAACTGGTTAGGGAGCTGATAACACGTGATGTGAATCATCCCTGTGTCATCCTCTGGGCCAATGGCAACGAAGGAGGCTTTAATCGGGCGTTGATCCCCCTGTACGCCCAATGGGATATCCAGCAGCGGGAAGTTTACCTGCCCTGGGACCGCTATGGAAAATTTGAGACCAAGCATTATCCGGATTTCAACTATGTGATGAATTCCTCCCTGTTCGACAGGGCTATCTTTATGCCTACCGAATTCATGCATGGGCTTTATGATGGAGGCCAAGGGGCCGGGCTGGAAGATTTCTGGAATACGATGATGCAAAAGCCAAATGCAGCTGGCGGGTTTCTCTGGAACTTTTCCGATGAGGGAGTCCTGCGAAAAGATTTGGCCGATTCGATGGACGTAAAGGGAAATCAGGGAACGGATGGAATTGTTGGTCCTTTCAGGGAAAAAGAAGGAAGTTTCTATACCGTAAAGGAATTGTGGTCGCCCATACAGGTGCAGCGACCTGCCCTGCACGAGGGATATGATGGCCATTTACTGTTGACCAACACCTACAGTTTTCTGAGTCTGGAAGGTTGCCGGCTGCAATGGGAACTTGTATATGGCAGGGATGAAAAACAAACCGGCGAAATACGGTTGCCCAATATCCAGCCGGGCGAACGCCGGCGAGTGTCTCTGTCCCTTCCGGCCCGCTACCAGGAGGCAGAGATACTGGTACTCACGGCTGTTGATCACAACGGCAGGGTACTGCACACCTGGCAATGGCCGGTGATGGCAGCGGATGCCTACGCCACAAAACTATTGCAGCTGAAAACCACGCCAAAACCGATCCGCGCGTTTCAGGAGGGCCGCTACCAAATCATAGAGCAGGGTGATCTGCAATGGCGTTTCGACACAACAACGGCTTTGTTGCAGGGCATTATTCGAAAGGGGCAGATCATTCCTTTATCCCATGGGCCCATGCTGGCCGGAGAGCAGCTGCCCCTGCAGAATTGGACTCGTAATGCTACCGACAGCAGCTACATCATCCAGGCATTGTATGTGGGAACATCCACCATGGAAGTAACCTGGACCTTCAGCAAAACAATGCCGCCCCAATTGACATATCGGTATGTACAAACCCGGGAGGCAGATTATCAGGGCATCACCTTCCGTTTCCCGGACAGTGCCCTGCATTCGGTGGAGTGGCTGGGCAGAGGACCGTACCGTGTCTGGAAGAACCGGATGAAAGGACCTCAGTTCGGATACTGGCAAAAAGCGTGGAACAATACGGTAACGGGAGAAAGCTGGGAATACCCGGAATTCAAGGGATATCATGCGGAAGTGTATAAGGCAACCCTTCATACCCGATTCGGCCCCTTTTCGGTGCTGGCCGGACAAGATCCCTATTTCCTCCAATTATCGAAACCACAGCCTCCTAAAGGAGCCTTCAATGCGAACAACGCACCTCCGTTTCCCGATGGCGACCTTGGATTTCTCCAGGCCATCAGTCCAATCGGTACCAAGTTTCAGGAAGCAAACATGATGGGGCCGCAAAGCCAGAAAAATGTATTCCTGGGAACGGCGCCCCTCCCGCGCTGGAAACGGGACGTACCGAATAAATTGTTGCATTACACACCAACAGTGGGTGTACTTTGGTTCGACTTCACCTCCAATTGAAATATGACGAATAGTTGTTCCGGCCATCACCGGATGCCCGTAAACCATTTAACATGAAACATCTGCCAATACTCAGAAAGTTATCCCTAACCTGCACCCTTGGCCTTGCGCTGCTCTCTCCACTTGGATCAGCTGCGCAAGAGCAGGTCTATCCCGTCTGGGATGTTCGTGCCTATCCGGATGAAGCCGGTTTTCAATTGCGGGTCAAAGGCATGCTGCCCCGAATCGCTTCAAAAGGATTTGGGGAGCGAAGCAAATCCCTGGCCCATTGTCCGGATACCGGCCTGCCGGTATATTCATGGGCATTGGAAGGAGAGGACGTCATTTCCCCCTACACGGGCAGAAAGTTTAAACAGGGCCCTACCGGATATTTTGGTGCCAAGCAGCGCGACAGTCTGGGAAGGATTTTCGCATTCGGTGGGGATCCCCTAAAGTATGATCTTCCTCCGACCATGGCCACCCTGATGTTGGAGCCCAGTCAGCCAAAGGCCAGGTATTATTTGTCTATACCCGGCAACTGGCGCCAGCAATATCATTTTGCCGCTAAAAACTGGGTCCGCTTCTATGCACTGATTGGACATAAATGGGATTCTATCTGGCAACAGGGATTCAGGCAGGCCATTGCCGGGTATGCTGAAAGTCGCCGCCCTTCCGATGGTCCACGTGAACACAACCCCATGAGCCGGCCACATAATCTGGTGGGGGAAAGAGGGCAACTCCTGGGCGGTAACATGAAAGATGGCGGTACGGAAAACCACAAGACCATGTGGCGCACCAGCGCCCTGGTGTATGCCCAATGGTTTCCCCCGGACGCGCTTATATCCGGTGTGCCGGCTCCGGAAGCGGCCCGACTGACCGACAGCATGCTGAACGATTACGTGAAGCGTCTGGCCTATACCGGCAATGGCGAATACGATTCGCAGATGTATTATCCGCATTCCATCGGTGCTTTCCTGAATGTGTTTGATTTTTCAAAAGATAAACAATACCGGGAGCTGGCACAGGCAGCGGTGGACTATTATTTGGCCACCTATGGTCTGAAGGTCTATGACGGCGCGATCGCCGGAGCCCAGAAAAGGGGGTTTCTGCCGGGTGAAAAACCCGGGGAAATGGAGATGTACCTCTGGACATGGGGTGCCGGGCTGAGCCGGAATATACCGAAGGAAGATCAACTGACCTCCCTTCATCAGATCACCAGCGGATATCGTCCGAACAGGGTCATCATGAACATCATCAACAAAAAGTTACCGCTCCCTTTTGAAGCGTTTATGAACCGACCGTCCTATCACATGAATGAGCGGTCCCGTTTCCAGGAAACATTCTATGCATCTCATAGTTTTGGCATGGGCAGCGTGGCTATGAGCATGGTTGACAATCCTGCGCAGCAAACTATCTGGTCATTGGTGGCCAAAGGCACAAATGGTCCGATTGCTTTCGGGGCAATGCAGCCACGTTACCTAAACCCT
>Ga0315900_10001380_pt1 | contig 38654 bp, 65 predicted proteins | sample LakEriMetagenome_FD_203521 | JGI IMG/M metagenome (GOLD analysis project Ga0315900, IMG submission 203521) | Freshwater fungal communities from buoy surface, Lake Erie, Ohio, United States - Buoy 12 MA114 | ecosystem: Environmental > Aquatic > Freshwater > Lake > Lake biofilm | place: USA: Lake...
AAATGTCAAGACTACTACGCATAGGCTATCTATTAATTCATCCTTGTAATTCGCACCAACTACTTCTATTTGCGGTATGTTAAAGTAGCAGTCGTCTTGTATTACCTTACAGTCAACTAAAAGGTCTTCTATTGAGAATTGCTTATTTGAGAGGTCGGAACGGTAATTGTTGGCGAAGTAAAACTTGGTGTACATCTTACACTTATCTATCGGGAAAATAAGACCTTTGCTACCCAATCTTTTTGACCACTCTTGCATTTGTTCCTGTATAAGCGGCTTTTGCTCTTGTAGCCATTTCTTGTACTCTAGGTTTGGCATTACTTTACTGGTTGTCATGCTTACCGCTTTTTGGGCATCGGCTATGCTAACAGTTCCGTTCTTACTAACTTTCTTTAGGTAATCTCTTGCTGCTTTTCTTATTGTTACGGATAAATTGTTGTTCTTCTTGCTGACTATGTTGCCCTTTATTACAAATCGTATGCTTACAGAGCCGTTCCCCAGTTTGGTTTCCTTGAACGGTGGTATTGGTGTTCCCTGTATTGATATAAACCGCTTAGTCATCTGTGAGTGAAATACTTGTATTACTTATTCATTCGCGAACACCTTTCTTCAAAAGAAACAAGCCAATCTCTACATAAAGCCATCTTTTGTCTTATGGCATCTATATCATCATCATTCCTTTCTATTGTTATTGCATATACTCTTTGGTGGGCTGGTATGTCGTCAAAATTCATGTTTTTTCTTATGTGTTCTATCCTTTTGCTTACATATTCATGCGGAAGGTTCAACCCCTTTATTCTTGACAAATATATGTTTACCTGCTGTGTTACAATATCGGGGTGGTAAGATGTGCAACAATGTATCAAAGTTCCCCTTTTAGCACCCGTAATACTTAAATACCCCTGCATTTGCCAATAATACAATGATTCTTCTTGGGCGTTGTCTATGAAGTCTAAAAAGGTTTCATAGTTGCTTGCCGTCTTTATCTCGTATATATGCTTGGCTTTTTTAATACTGCTGCCAGAATAGGCATCTATTCTACCCTTTATATGGTCGTTTGATATTGTGTCTTTGTAAACCTTAGGTTTTATACCTAAAACCTCTGAAGCCAATTTAAGGGAATCCCTTTCAGAAACAACACCATTAACCAAATGTGGTATGTTTTCTTTGCCCAATAAAGCCTGTTTCCCGTATTTTTCTCTTGAATATATCCTTTTTAGTACAGTTTCATTAGCTTTACATAATAGAACCGATTTCCCATCTGCATCTTCTCTCTTTGAAAATTTCTCGTAGTTATCCAAATCCGTTTTAGTCAGCTTAATACCATTGTATATTTTAGCCTTTATCTTCGCAAACTGCATCTTTTGTGCATCATTCAATGGCTTATTTTCTCTGCCATTTGACATAAGTTGCGGCAAATCAGAGCAATTAAATTTTAATTCACTAAAGTTCATTTGTTAATTGTTTCATGGTGAAACTATTTGTTTGTCCTGCTATTTCATCTACCATTTTCTTAGCTACAGACATTGCTTGTTCAGTTGTCTTGAAATCTTGACCAGTATTGTCCCTGAACCAAAAAGATACATTATTATCTCTCGAAGCGGATGTATATACAATACCGTTTTCATCCTTTTGAGCTATCAGCTTGTACCCCTTGTATGTTTCTTCAATTCTGTTTGTCATTTGTTTTCTTTTTGGTCTTACGTTCCCTTTCTTTCAAGGCTCTTTCAAGTAGGACTTCTACTGTATTAGACAATGACCTGCTTTCTTTCTCTTGTACCTGACGTATCTTTTCGTAGGTTTCAGTGGTTACGGTTGCACTTACTTGTGGCATATTTGATAATTATTTTACACAAATATAAGTGAAATAATAATACAAAACAAAAACCCGTCTAAATTGACGGGTTTTCAGTTAGTGTTGGGTTTTTAAAGCATATTCCATGTTTCGTCCATGTTAAGTACACCATCGGCTCTAAAGCTATCGTCTTGGAGTGTTACGTTTCTTTTGGAAAACATCTTGTGTCTTTCGTCTGAAAAAATCTTAACAGCCATTTTCTTGGCTTCTTCTTCGTTTTCTGCTTTTAAATCAACACACACGATTGATTTGTAGCCGATTGTTACTTGGTAGTTTTTCTTTGCCATGTTTTTTTATGTTTTAGTTTAATTCTAAGTGTATATCTTCTGTTGGATTAGTTTGTGGCGGAATCTAGTTAAGGTTAAAATCATCTTCATCTTCCATTTCTTCTAGGCTGTCTGCTGCTGACCTAAGTGCTGCTATGACTGAATCTCTGTCAAAGTTATGGACGTGAAAATACTTCCAAAGGTCTCCAACCTCTTGCTCAAAGATAATCAATGAAAAATGGCTGTCGTCTGCTAGTTCATCTGAAATTATCTGCTTTATGCGTTCTACTTTGTTTTGTGTGTTCATTTGGTTTGTTTTATTAGCTGTGATAGTATCATTTGATGTTATTTTTTTCTTCTTTTGGGTGGGGTGTTGATTAGGTTTTGTATTAAGTCGTAGTGGGTGGATAGTTTTATGTAGGGGGTGTCGTTGTAGTAGATAAGGTATTCGTTTACTGTTTCTACTTTGGGGGTGGACTTCTTTTGGTTTCTGTACCAATCAAGCATTTGCTTTAGTTCGGTTACCTTGTATTTTTCACCTTTAATAACAATACATAGTGATGAATCAATGTAATACATTAGTGTTGGTCTGTATTCCTTTAAGGAGAGGGTTGGTTCCTGACTAAAAGAAATAAACGAAATGAATACAAGAATAGCTGTTAATAGTGTCTTTTTCATTGTTTTAGTTTTTTGTAATTTGTATGTATTTCTGTTCTGTGTAAAAGTAGTTGCCAAACCTTCGCATCCAATGTCTTTCATACTTGCCTACCAATCTTCTTTTTAGCAGCCAATTTTTAAGAGCCTTTTTACGCATTGTTTAATATTTTGTTCTTTGTAATTGTAGTGTCAACAGTTTGACATAATCATCAATCGTATAAAATACGCCCCTTACAAATACCCCAACTTTGGGCATCATTGATTCGGGAGTTGGTATGTAATATCCTACAACTTCCCCCATCATTCCATATTTCGCGTATATCATAACTTGTTTTTAATAATGGGCGGGTGCTGGTGTCCCGAATAGTATGATGTTAAGGTTTTCAAGTTCTGTTTGCAGTTGGGTATGTTCCGCCCACCAATAATTGTTTCTACACTTCTTCATTCTGTCTAATACTTGTATTCTTCTTTTTTGGGCTTGTAAGGGGGTTAAAGGGGGCGGTTGTAGGCTATTCATGATTATCCTTGTTTATATCAATGAAGTTGATTATCCCTATTACGCAATATACAATAAGAATAAACCCAATAACAAACAAAAATAAGCCAGATAAAAAAATAGAATCATTATCTGAATATTTTACAAGTACGTTGTGGACGTACTTGTAAACATAAAAAACTAAAGCAAGTATCGAAATATACATCATTAAAACCATACCCGATACAACAGCCGTTATAAACTTATTCATTGGTTTTCGTTTAGCGCTTTGATTAATGCGTCTGCTATAAATGCAGCTTCTTTGCCAATAAAATCATAGTTTTCAGCATCGTGGTTGCCTTCAATCTCACCATTAAAAATGCTTTTATTTGCCAACATCCCCTGCATAGCCCGTGCTGCAAAGTATTCACGTTTGGTTAAGCCTTCGTTGTATTTAACATTGCTATCCATAAAGTGGATTGGGTCTTTTGCGTTTGTCATAGTGCTAATTGTTTTTGATTATGTGTTTTATGTTTTTCTTCGATGATTTGCAAGTATTCTCTTGCTTTTTCTACTTTTTGTTTGGCTTTTTGGATGGCTTCATCATCTCTTTTTACTGAAAATATGAGTATTTTTTCGCTAAGGGGGATGTCATCAAAGTTGTGAAGCAGCTTTAATTGGCTTTCTGCTTCTTTAAATTCGGGGGATTCTTCTGAAACCACGTCTAAACGCTTCAATAAAGCCCATTTTTCGCCCTCATACAGAGTTTCGGGGGTATTTGATAGCACATAAGCTACACGGGCTACATTCGCCCCTGATAAGTCCATATAAGCCTGTAATTGCCACCAATAAATAGGGTTATTTTTCTTTAAATCATCATCTTCAAGGTTTGCTATGAAGGTTTCAAGGGTTTCGGGGGACTTTATATCCCAAATTACGTCTGCATTGGTTGGTGATTCGCCCTCGTAAATATCATATTCACCTGTAAAATGGCTGTTTGTTACCCTTTCTGTGTTCTTTTTAAGGAATTTGTTAAGGTAAAGGGACAAGTTGGTGATTGATTCTTCTTCTACAAGTTTCCCCTTTAAGATACCCTTAGTATTAATATCATAAAACCTTTTGTATTTTAATTGGGTATATACTTTATATAGGTAGGACTTGGCGGTTGCTGACAACTCCCCACTATCTTTTGCCGCTTTATCTCTAGGTTCAACCATAATCAACCCCAAAGCAGATGCACGTATTAATGTTTGTGAAAAGTCCATTATAGCTTTATTCTTTTGAAAGTTCTTTTACTTTGTTCATGTATAGGTCGTAGGTTTCTTTATCTCCTACTTGTATGTGCTGCTTGTGTTGTGCTAGTGATTCTAGGGTGGTTGACTTTTCGATAAGTTCACGTAGTCTTTTTATTTCGGGGGCGACCTTTGCGGGTTCGTCTGTTACCGTAAACTGAAATTCATCTAGTGTTCTGTTTAATTCACCACCAAAGAAAGCACCTAATTGTTTAAAGGCGTGTTTCTTAGCAGATGCAATGGTTTTTGCCGTGAGAAGGGGAAGATAATGAATACCCGAAGCGAACTCCGAAGCAACCCCCTGCAAATATTCATCGCTATTATCAAGTGTTTTATACTTGACCGTGATGGTTGTAGTTACCGCTACTTTGCCTTTTTCATGTGTAATATCGGGGGTGTAGATGTTTTTGATTCTCCAATCCCCGTATATCCTATAAGCAGCTTGTTCAAGTATCTGAATGGGAATAGTATAGAACCTTTGTTCAGCATCCAATAATGAAGGGTATTCTACCAACCATTCTTGTGGTGGGGGTGTTTCCCTGATATAAGCGTTTGCATCGTTGGTTAACCCCTCTTTTACAAGTCTTTTAATAAACTCAAAGTGGGGTTCACCGTATGCTAAAGCATCTGATAATGTCATCGTAGTAGTTTAAGTTTTTCAAGTGTTCTATCAAGCAGTAGTTGGTAGCCATCAAGGTCTTTATACCTTTCAAGGTAGTATTCTATAATAACCTTGCACCCGTCTATATCAAATTCTGTTTTACAGGATTCAATAACAGTCATAGTCCACCCTAAAGCCTGTTCTTTTGTTGCTGACATTTATTTTTTGTTTGTGGTAGTATCATTCAACTGAACATTTACCTGTGATACTATTTCGTTTGCAAACTTTGTTAGGCTATCTGCAAGTGGGTTAACTGATTTAGCGGGTAGGTCGCTTTGTTTAAGGGCGGCAGATGCAGCTTGCAAAACCTGAACCTTAGTAGCCCAATCTTTTACTTCATACTTTACAACATACTGCTTTTCGGCTACAAATGATAAACCAATAATAACAGCAAATACTAATAATGTTTTTTTCATATAATGATTCATGTTTTTGTACCCAACAAAATTAGGCAACATTCTCCCTTGTTCAAATTAAAATCTCCTTAAAAAAGTAAAACCCCCGAATAAGAATAAACGGGGGAGAAAACATGAAAAAAGTATTGCACCAGAAAGCATTACAAACATAACAAAAAAATAGGGGAATGTAGAAACATCCCCCGTAATTCTTAACCAAAAAATCCTGCACCTATGAGAAAATCAAAATCACCCAAAATTAAAAATGTAGTTGGTGGTAGGATTGGCAGCCAATTCCGCCGTTTACCTACATGATAAAACCCTACCAACATGGCTAGTGTTGATCTACGATCACGTCTTGCCAGACTACAAGCTCAACAGAGTTTTACCTACTTGTTAGCGTCTAATTCCGCCACACCAACTACAAAGAACTTTATGCGGAGATTATCATATTTATTCTCCGCATTTTTAGTGAACGGGGCAGGACTCGAACCTGCAAGGAAGCATTGTCACGATTTACGTATCTTCCTAAGATTCATAGCGTCTACCAATTCCGCCACCCGTTCAAAAAGAATAGCTTAACCATTCTCCAAGTGCAAATATATAACAACATTCACCCCACTTCCAATTAAAAATACCTTAAAAAAACTTGTCAGGTTATACCCTTACAAACACCACGCAAATGTCAGGGTATAGCCTTACAAATCTTTTAGCTTTAGCTTAATATCCTTTTTACTGTTGCCGATATAAGTAAATTCAACAAACACCCTCAAGGAAAACAAATCCAACCCAACCATTAAATACTTGAATATCCTGTTTGGTTTACCAATAATACCCACCCCGATAGTTGGGCGAACCCAAATTGCCAAAGAATATCTACCCCAAGAATCCTTACTGCAAACAGAAAAAGACACCCTTCTCAAAAGCGTAATCTTAGGTAGATTAACCCCCTTGTTAAAATAAACCCTACCCCTTATTAACGACATAAAACGTACATTTTTTACCCCACAAAATTACATAACCCCCTGATAACCACACCTTAAATAAACCTTAAAAATCACCCTACCCCATTTATACAAAAAATACACCACCCGCAAACGCACAGGGGTGGCCTTATATTTTGGGGTGGGGTCGGTTTTAGGGGTTTCGCCATTAGCAACCCGAGTACTGGCGATTTTTTGAGGATTGCCTGTAGCTGTGTGGATTGATTGCCGTTGTGGTGTTGTGGGGCTTTGGGGCTAAAGGGCTTGCCTGTGTTGGGTTGTGGGCTGTGTGGTGGCTCTGTATGGTGGGGGTTGCTGGCTGGTTTGCTTTGTTGTTTGGTGGGGTTTGAATTGGTTGCGCTCCCTCTGTTTGTGGTGTGGGGGTGTATTGTAGGGGGGGGGGGATTTTAATATAGGGGTAACGAAGAGTTATTTGTGTCGATGCTAAAAATAACTACATTTGCATAAATAAATCTAAAAATATCTAAAATATGGATTGTATTGAAAAATTAAGGTCTGAAATTGAAAAAGGGTTCACAAAGACGTTTCTTGAAAAGCAAATCGGCTTGCCCAAAAACTCCCTTGCAAGTTATTTAACGGGGGTTAAAAAAATGACTAAAGCAAATGAAGCAAGGGTGGTTAAATTTTTTGAGCAAAACCCCAACTTGGATATTTTAGTTATGCCTAGAAGGACTAGGGGGTTATCAATCAATTTGTCATTAGAAGATGAATTTAGAAGCAACCCGCTAATTAATGCCGCAAGGGGCAGGGATGAAAATGGCATCAATAATGACGAATTGAGGCAAAATAAGCCCCGACAAGCCCAAAAACCCCAAATGGCAATACAAGTACCCAAAAAAGAAGAAAAGCCCGTAGAACCGATTAAAATAGCAAAACCCGAAAGAATGAAGGGGGAAAGTGGTTTGGATTATTCTATTAGGCTGCATGAGTGGCAAGAAAAAATGAACCAACTACCTATATAACCAAACTTTTAATCCTATTTTAACAACTAAATTTAGTTATTGTGGGTATATTTGTATGATTAAAAACTAAAAACATGAAAGGAATATACATTACGGAAGAAGGTAAGAAAGAACTTGAAGTCAAGATAGCTGAACTTGAAATTTTAAAGGAAGATTGTGAGGATTGTATATGGAGGGAATATAATAGTTCACAGGTAACCTACCAAGAAATCCTATCATCAGCAATAGTATTACCTGTAGAAAAAAGTTGGATTGAAGTTTGTAGCGATTATGATGACACTTCTGATTTTTTTAAAAAATGCTACCCAAACGGATTAGTCATTCAACCTAAATAAAAAGTAATAACACATGGAAAAAGTATTGCGACTTACGATAAAAAAGAAGTGGTTTGACATGATTGCTTCTGGAGAAAAAAAAGAGGAATATCGTGAGTTTAAGAAGTATTGGATTAATAGACTTTGTACAGACCTTTCATTTAAGAAATATGACTTTATTGAATTTAAAAACGGTTACGGCAAAAATGCGCCAACAATGCTTGTCGAATTTAATGGCTTAAGAATAGGTGAAGCAAAGCCTGAATGGTCTGATAATTGGCAAGGGGATGTGTTTATTATTTCACTTGGTAAAATTGTAAAGAATGAGAGTATTGCAAAACAACCTTAAACCTGCTACGCATTTTATTGAGGTGTATAAAATTTATCAAGAAACATTTAATTCAGGAACACCTTGCGATATAGGGTTTATTGATGATGCTATAAAATGTACAGAAGAATTGGATGACTGCAAAACCATCGCCATCTTCAAAATCCGTGCAAAAGATTAAACTAAAAACAAACAATAAAAAATGGAACAATTAGTATTAGATGCTTTAAAAAAGCAAGTAGAAGAAGGCAAAAGTAAGACTTCCTTAGAAAAGGAAATTGGTTTACCTAAGAACAGTTTATGTAATGTGTTAAAGGGGCGAACTAAATTATCTAAGGCTTCTTTGGAAAAATGTAAAGCACACTTTAACTTAAAAGAAGAAAGTAATGAAGAAGAAGGTAATTGATTTTTTACAGTTTGCTTTTGTGGTGGTTTTATTGGTGGGGTTATTTGGGTGGACATTCACCCGCCACATGGAAAGGAACAAACCACAAGAAGAAGGTGTATTTATCTTCATAGAGGGGAAACACTACGAGTTAGTCTTTGATGATTACGACAACCCCTTTATCAAACAAACATTCAACAACCAAACCCTTTACATACCCTACCCATTTGAAATGGAAGAAATAGAAGATGTAGAGGAATTTAAACCTAAAAAATAATGGGAGCAGAAGAAATAACAGGTAGGCTTGTTTTTTATTTTGTTGTGTTTTTGGGGGTAGTGGCGGGTACTGTTTTATTTTTTATTATTCGTTCAAAAGCAGATATAGATAAAGATGAAGAAGTACCACAAAAAGACTGATTATGTTAGGTTGTATAGGTCTTGGTGTAAGGACTTGGGCGAACCTTGTAGAAAAGATGTAGATATGCTACCAACCCCCACCCTAATAGACCTAATAGACAAACTACTTATAAAGCACGACTGCTTACCTTTTGATACAGAAGAAAAAGAATCTTTAATAAAAAACATGAATGAAAATGAGTAAAAAACAATCATCAGTAGATTATCTTTTTGATAAGCTATGGGAAACACCAAAGGATAAGATAAATTGGTTCAATATTCTTATGGATGCTAAGGGAAAGCACGAAAGCGAAATAATTGATGCTTTTGGTGTTGGATGCCATCACGAATCTAAAAGGCTTGTAGGATATAGAGATACTGCACAACAATACTACAATGAAAATTTTAACCAATGAGTAAATATTATCAAGTATGGTTTGAAGCAGTTAAGGGCGAAGGTGTAAAGCACGAATACGACCTTTGGGAAGATGTAAAAAACACAACCCACATTAAAGACGTAAACTCAAAAGTAATAAACGCTAAAATGGTAGAAGATGGTAACGGACTATCAATTACCCTCGAAGGAAGAAAGCCTATTAAAATAGACTATTCAGAAGCCCAACTTATTTTCCTACTATTATCCACAAACGACACGGTAAAATATAAATTTAAAGAAGTTACTGATTCACATGAAGTAAATTCCGTATCTTTGTTTTAGCACTCTTGCGTACTAACCTACCAATATAAACCATCAGTTGAAAAGCTGGTGGTTTTTTGTTACCTTTGCCACCCTAAAATCAATGTAATTATGTTTTGGATTATTTATTTGTTGGGGATGGTATTATTCCCCCTTTATTGTGCTTATAGAGTAAAAACAGGAAAGATAACCGTAGAGGTAGATGGTTTGTTGGGGGTTGCTTACTCCCTTGTGTGGCCTGTATTTCTTTTAGCAATGATTGTTCGTAAATTTAAAAGCCCCAATTAAGGGGCTTCTTTATTAAGTCAGCTAAACTACCTTGTCCGATATTGCTCTTGGGTATCTTCCGACCCTCGGAAGGTTGATTTGGATTTACGCATTTGGATTGCTACCGCAGCCATGTAGTTCGCACCCGCTATCAGCTAACTGACTTAATATTTTGAATCATTTAAAGACAATGTTAGTTTAGCATACTTTGAATCACCGTCAATGATGTTTTTTATTTGGTGCATTAGTCTAAAAAAGTCAAATCTATTTTCATAAGACCTTATATGTGCATCGGGAAATTTTGTTTTGCTAAAATAAAAAATTGCGGCATCTCTTTTTGTTTCAAAATTATTTTTAATAGAATCTTTTTCTAATAAATATTGTTCGTATATCCAAGTTGCGACACCTCTGACTGGTTTACTAAAGCAAGCGTTAATTGTTTGAATTGGGTCAACCCCAACAGAATCGGGGTAGCAAGTTGGCATTATTTTTAATTCATTCATGTATAAAACAAAAACCTTAACCCCATCTATATAAACATATCCAACCGTATAAGATGCACTTTTGCAAAAAAGACCAACAAAATTACTATGTAAAGCAAAGTAATCTTCATCCGATATTGTTAAAAAGTATCTTTCAAATAACCTTTTTTGAAAATGTAATTTATATTCTTCTAATGTTTTCATAATTTGCATTTCGCGAAATGACTAATAGCATTCTAAATTAAAAATCAAATCGCCCCCATTTAGCTTCCAAACGGACTTACACGTATTACTTAATCCATCAGATGTTTCAATCCACACTTCATTATCTTCTCCCTGTTCGTTTTGTTCAGGCCAGTCTTTAATAAATTCTTTTAGCTGCTTTACGGTTATACAATTTTCATTCTTTATCATAACTTATAATTTTCTTACTGCATAATACCTATCATTAATAGCCTTTATTCTTTTTTTGGGTATTCTGTTTCTAAAGACGGTTTCCACCCACACCCCTAAAAAAGCTGCCACCTGTGCTACATTCTCAAACCTTTGTGCTTTAGCCCTTCTTTCTTCTATATTTTCTATTGATAGGTCATATACTATGTGGGGGACATGAATGTCTAATTCTCTAAAATCTGGTTGCTGTATGGCTTTAATTGGTTCGGGTTTAGGTTGGGCTTTTACTTTCATTTGTAAAATATTTTTTTTCGGAAACAAAAATACAAGACTTTCCGATATAGAAATTAAAACATATTGGTTGTCAAACAGTTAAGCACTATTTCGTACATATATCAGTTAGCCGCAATAAACGACCAACTCTTTAAATTGTTTAAGGTTTATATAATCCTGCTTTACCCAAGTATAAATTAACCTTAAACATTCTTCTTTTGAAAGTTTAGACAATTTCTCTTTACAATCCTCAATTTTATAATCTACCATAAAATTACTGCGGCTAACATTGGTTTTGCAATAGTGGGGTCTGACGTGCAAAATTCAACATTAGTACCTTGATTAAGCATTAGTAATAAATTCAACTTTTCGGCTTCGATTTCCCCACCATCGCAAAGCCGCAAAACGTCACACAGCTTCAATTTGTTTTTGTTCTGTAATACCTAATATGTCTTGGATTATTGATTCCATTTTGTAAACTATTTCTGTGTATTGAGGGTCGTTTGTTTCAAGCATATCAATTACCGAATTGTAGGCGTGTACCATTGTTGAATGGTCGAACTTTCTACGTTTACATTGTTCACCCAACTTAATACCAATCTCTTGCAAGGTTAATGTAGTGTACTCTCTAAGAAAATATACAAGGGTGTACCTTGCTAAGATTGTTTCATCTTTTCTGTTCCTTTCTTTCCATTCAGGGTGTTGCTCGTTGTAAATCTTTAATACAATGTCGTAATCACTTTTGGGTCTATTCTCTCGTCTTTGATAGTTGGATAAAAGTGAAATAGACTTTACAAGGTGCATGATAAGTCTTTTAAATTCATGCGGCTTTAGCATACCTGCATCATTACCGCAAAGATTAGCGGCAGCATGAATGTACCTTGTTGCAATTTCTAAATCATCTGGCTTTAAACTTAATCTTCTCATTTAAATTTACTTTGGTATAGTTGTAGTTTCTGTCTGTATTCTAGTAGTAGTTCTTTTAGTTCTGTTCGGGTGAATTTATGTACGGTGTTTGCTTGTTCGTGTAACCATTCTGTAATACCACCTTTTTCTTTTTCAAGTCTTTCAGCAAAGATAGTAAGATTTCCTTGTTTGTATTCATTGCAAGTTTTACATTGTGGTCTTAAATTATCTGTTAAGAATCTTGTTGCCATGTGCAAACGGGGTATAAAGTGCCCGCACTGTATATGGGATATGGGATGTTTCGCATCGCAAGTAAAACATTCTACCAACCCATCTTTCCCCGCATACTTAAACCTTATCATCCTACTTGTTACTTCATCTAAGTCGTCTATTAGTGTTTGTAAGTCATCTTCTTCTTGAATAAATCTTGTTGATACTTTTTTTTCTTTCTTATCTGTTCGGTAGTATTGGTGAATCTTACAATAACCCTTACCCCAAACATTATTATTACAACCAATTACTTGACATTGTTTTGGCATTTCAAATATTTATAAAACTTCAAATTCTGTAGTTACGGTTTTTCTTACATTTACCAATGTAGCCTTTTTAAGCATACCGTATTCGGGGTTATATCTATTAGTGTTTGCGGGGTTCCATGTCATATCTGTTGGTTCTTTACAATATCTTGGGTCGCTTATTTCTGCATTATCAAAATCAACAAAGCCCTTACTTGGTGAATCCCCATAATTATGCTCAAACCCCCAAAATTTACCATTATACATTGCGGCAACACCTTCTATTACTTCTACCTTTTTCATTATTTATTTTTTACAGTTATTCTAATTTCTTCTTGATTAGGTAATGTTTGTACGGTTACGGGGAGGTTACCTAATAATTCAACCAATTTGTCTTTTACTTTCTCTAATAAAACACCCGTAGTAAATATGTAAATGTAGTTGTAGATAAGACCTTTCGGTTCTAGTAACGCCCCCATACCTAACCCCTTAACTTCCGCCCCCCTTAATAACAAATAAGCATCATACAATACTACATCTATATAACCACCCTTAAATGGTACAAGTTCTTTTTTCATTACTAAATTTTTGAACGTAACTTATCAATAAAATCACACAGTTCTATAAATTCATTATAATCAAGATACATTTCAGATACAACTTCACTATCAGCATCAACTTTCATCAACCTAACAATAGATGATGTGCTATAATGAATAAACTCAAAACTACCGTTTTCACTTTCTGAAGTAAATAATTGCAACCATTTTTCCATAAACACAAAATTAACCAACCAACCAACCACCACAAATTAAAACTACCTTAAAAAATATTTTTTTGTTTTTCGTATGTGTTTTTTATTATTTTTGCGATACAGTTCATCACCTTTGTGATTTAGTAAAAGCTGCCGACACAGCTAACATAAAACTTATTTGAACCTGTATGGGGGCGGCTGTCGGGCCAAACCCGTACAGGTTATTTTTTGTATGAAAACGCATTTGATAAAAGGTACACGGAATTATTTTATTTCATCAAATGGTTATGTCTTTAAGGTGGAAAAGGGTAAAGAGATTAGGTGTAAAGCTAGGTTAACACCTAAATCTAAAGAGGTTAGAGTTTTTGTTAATGGTAAGGACTGTAATCTATTATATTTGATGATAGAGTATTTTTTTGGGGAAATAAAGCCAACAGATAGTATAAAGTTCAAGATTAATAAAAATTTAGAGATTAGTTACAATTCTATTAGGATTAGGTCGGCTATTGGGAATGATAAACTTTCAGCACACGAAGAAAAACTGCTTTTTGATTTTAATTGTCATATTAAAGCCACATCTGCTAATGCTAGGGCTATGGATAAAATAACTGGTATAGAAGTTTTTAAGGTGTTACAAATTTCTGATTTTAGATGCGTTTACTGTGGTTGTCAATTACATCCAAAAACCTTTCACTTAGACCACTTTCAAAGTTTACATAAGGGTGGAAAGAATAGGTTTAGAAACTTAGTTGCAAGCTGCAATATTTGTAACTTAATGAAGGGTGCTATGGATGGAAATGAATTTTATGCAATGTGCAAGAAAATAGTTAGTAAATATCTTTATGCAAATAATTTACCAATTGAAAGTCAATAAATTATGAAAAAATTAGTAAAAAATTTAAAACAACAGACAAATGCCTAAAAAAGACGCTTTTTATTTCCCACACGATTACAATGCCGCTAACGATGTAAAATGCCTTTTTCTTAGGCAGCAACTTGGTATGGAAGGGTATGGTATTTTTTGGTTTTTGGTTGAACAATTAGCTAATTCAGGTGGTAAATTGCCGTTGCAAATTATTCCCGTTTTAGCCATGCAAATGCAGGTTCCAGAGGTGAAAGTAACTGCTGTTATTAAGCAATTTGGTCTTTTTGAGGTAGAAGAAAATGAGATTTTCTTTAGTAATAGACTAAATGCGCATCTGTTTGAAAGAGAGCAAATTAGATTAAGAAATTCAGATAAAGGAAAGAAAAGTGGCGAAAAAAGAGCAGCAATGGTTCAACAACGGTTAAACAACGGTTCAACTGCGGATGAACAAAGGAAAGGAAAGGAAACTAAAGGAAATGAAAAGAAAGTAAAAGAAAGTAAAGAAAAGGAAACTAAAGAAAAAACGGTAAACGGAATTTTGGAAGAATCATGGATTAATGCACAAAGAATCCTAAAAGACGACAAACCCTACATTGAAGCCATAGCCATGAAACACAGGGTTGAGTTTAAACAAATTCAAGTTAGGCTCAATGCTTTCCTGAAAAGATTAGACGAAACCCTAGATTGGAAAGATGTGCCCGCTTTAAAACGGCACTTTTCAAATTCACTAAACAAACACGGTGTAGCTGTTCCTGATTTTAGTTCGGGGGATGTTGGCAGAAAAACAGCGATAGTAGAACCGCCCATGACAATGACGAAAGAGGAAATGATGTACGGGTGGGATGAACCGCCAAAGGATGAATACGATTACTCGAATATTAGTTGGGATTAACCACCCGAAAAAAGTAAAACATGAAGTTTTCAGAAATCATAATTCAGGAAGGCAAAAAAATAACCCCAAATTTTAGTTTAGACGCTAATAATTTGAGAAAAAACTACCAAACGGTGTATGAGGGGTTTAAGAATAGCTTTATTTGCCCCTTAGAGTGCCCAAAAAAGGGCTTTCTCCATGTTGGTGGGGTAGGAGTAGGAAAGACAATTTTGATGCGAATTTTCCAGCGTATAATGCGAAATACGGAAAGACGGTTTAAATGGCTTTCTGCCTATGAGTTAAAAGACCTTTTGGAAACAGAGGGGGTTGCTTGGGTAAAAAAGCATTACGGAAGGGATTTAAAACAAGATTTGTACATTGACGATATAGGGGTTACTTCATCCGATTACATGAAGTATGGAAACACAACTAACATTTTAGCGGAACTGCTACTTGAACGGTACGATTTGTTTATTAGCGAGGGGTACTTAACCCACCTTTCCACTAACCTACCACCCCGCCACAATGATGCAAAAGTTCCTACTTTAGAAAAAATTTTAACAGCAAGGGTGATGGATAGAGTTCGTGAAATGTGCCAAATCATTACTTTTGAGGGTGGAAGCCTTCGTAAATAACCTGTAGAAAACATGACTAAGACCAAGAAAAAAGACGATTTATCATTGATTTTCGGGAAGGTTCAACCAAATGCGAAGGAATCAGAGAAGTATGTTTTAGGGGTTTGCTTGAACCATCCGAAAGAATATCTTACAGCCGTAAAAGAAATTTTAAAGCCTGAAGATTTTTACGTTTCCGAAAATGCTATTATTTACGAAGCGGTTGTAGAAATTTCAGAAAAAACAGTACCCGATATTAGGCTTGTTATGGAACATTTAAAATCGGGTGAAAAATTAGAGCAAATTGGCGGGATGCCATTTTTGGTTTCTTTTTTGGAGGTTACCCCAACAGCCACGCCTATTAGGCAACATTGCTTGATAATTAAGCAAAAAAGCCTACAAAGAAAGTTGGTTGAATTTAGTTCAAAAACACTAACTGCCGCAATGGATGATGGTGAAGATGTTTTTGAAACATTAAGATATTCCGAAAACTACCTTTCAGAAATAAACAACGAACTTGCACAAATGAAGGTTACGCCAATAGAAAACGTAGCCGCAAATGTGATTGATAGTTTCTGCGAAAAAGTGTACAAAGCAAGACGTGGTGAGGTAGATGAAAAAGCTGTTTACACAGGAATAAAAGAATGGGATGAAATGAATGGTGCTTTATTTAACGGTTTGTATATTATCGCAGGTCGCCCCGCAATGGGTAAGGGTGTACACCTAACGCAACTGGCAGTAAACATGGGTAAAAGATACAAGATAGGAATTGTGAACGGGGAAATGACAAACGAACAATTACTCATAAGAATTGGGTGTAACTTGAAAGGAATAGATAACTTTTTGTTTAAGAAAAAGCCCGAATATATCAAAGATGAAGATATGGATTTGGTTCGTGAAGCAATGGATGAAGCTATACAATTGAACATAAAACTTGAAGATAAAAGACGAATAGATGTAATTGCAAATAAGATAAGATTGTGGGTTAAACAAGACGGGGTGCAATGTGTATTGGCAGACTTTCTTACCATATTCCAAGTGCCACCCGAACACGAAAGATACATGACCGACAAACAAAAAGTAGATTATGTGTTGAATGTGTTTGTGAATCTTACAAAAGAATTGAAAATACCTATCATTCTTTACGCACAGATGAACCGTGAAATACTAGGCAGGCATGGTAAAAAAGAACCAAACCTTGCAGACTTAAAGCAGTCGGGCAGTATTGAAGAACTTGCCTACCAAGTATCTTTCTTACACCGCCCCGAATATTACGACCCACAAGCAACAGTAGATGAAGATGGTAACGACATAAAAGGTCTTATGTACCAAATAGTAGCAAAACACAGAGATGGTAGAATAGGAAGAATAAAACTTAAAGCCCACCTTGAAAAATCATTATTAACAGAATGGGAAGAAGAAACATTTGACTTTAAAAAAGCAATAGGGACGGCAGAACCACTACCATTCTAAATTAAAATAACCTTAAAACTAAAATACTTGGTTATTTGTATGTAGTGGGAGTAGTAAATTTGATTTATACTTTTAAAATAAACACACAATGCTAAAATTAGAATTAATTGGAAACTTGGGACAAGATGCAGTAGTAAATAATGTTAATGGGAAAACAGTTGTAAATTTCTCGGTAGCAATTACTGAAAAGTGGAAAGGGGTTGGTGGTGAACCTATGGAGAAAACATATTGGGTGTCCTGCGCTTATTGGGCTGAAAAGACTAAAGTAGCAGAATATCTTAAAAAAGGAACATCTGTTTTCTTGGAAGGAACCCCCGAGGCATCCCTTTACACAAACAAACAAGGACAAACTATTCCTCAATTAAAAGTAAGAGTAAGTTACTTGAAACTTTTATCTAAGGGTAATAGTGGTGGAACGCAGCAACAAAATGAGAACGCAAACGATATTACAGAACCAATAGAAAACTTGCCATTTTAAATTAGTATAATATGGAAAAAACATTTAAAGTATTGCCTCCTACTATGCCTAATTTTGTAAGGTTTGAAAAATCTGTTGGTTTAAGACAAGATGGTTTTCAAAAAGATGAAGGGTTTGATATAGCCAACTTTACAAAAGAAGAAGCACAAGATTTTGCAGAGTTAATGTACAGAACTTTTATGGAACATTGGGAGAAACGTAAATTAAAGATTGGTCAAAAATAAACACACAACTATGAGTAAACAGCAAACGGCAGTAGATTGGTTGATTGATACAATGGCAAATTCTGCATCTATGAATCAACCTGAAATAGACAAAGTATTTGAGCAAGCCAAGCAAATGGAACGCCAGCAGATTATTGATGCTTGGCTAGATGGTTTACAGAAAAATGAATTACAAACTCAAATTGCGAAGAAGTATTACGAAAGAATTTATGGAGAATAAAGACAAGAATATTAGTATAAAAGTTACAGTAGAGTATTACATCAAAGATGCTATTAGCGAGTTTGATTTTGTTAATGACTTTTACGAGGACGCATTTAATTGGTACAAATTTATTTCAGATGATTTTAGAGATTCTCCCGAAAACTTTACTGATAATGTAAAAGTGGTTAAAGTAGAAACTTGCAAATAAATGGTTTACGTAGCATCCAACATACTTGCAGCCGATACCGTTCAAGAACTACTTGATGTATTAGATGCTTATTATTTAAGTAAAGAGTGGATAGAGATTAATGGTAGAATCCGCCCCCGTATCATATACCGATTATACGGTAACATGAAAAGAAGAATATACGAAGATAGAAAGGTGGATATTGTATCATTAAGAGAGTTGGTAGAGAAATTAAAAATAAGCAGCCCCGTTACAGAAGAAGAACTTGCAGAGTGGGAGAAAAGATACGGTAAACTACCTAAACTATCCAAAGACAAAGCAGAAGAACTTTGGCAAAAAATAATGGAGAGAATAAATAAAAACAAAGAAAAATGACAGCTTCTTTTGTTTCGGAATTTGATTTGTGGTTAGACCGTAGGTTTGGTGTAGAAAAAATAAACGATTTGTCTTATATATTGTGGTATAATGGAAGTTGGTGTTTTTTAAAAATTAATATTATGCCAAATTCTAAAGATGTAAAAATAATGCCACTTAATATAAATGATAATATAGGCTTGGGAAAAGGAAAGTCAATTAATCTTAGATTTAAAAGAAAAAAAAAATAAAACATGACAGCAACAGCAGCATTAGCAAAATACCTATTAGAAGGTAATGTAGTTTCTATTATGGATGGGTTTAAGTTGTTTGGTATTACAAACGTCCCCCGTGAAATATCAAGAGCTATTGAACAACCATTTAATGTAATAGTAAGCAGAACCCCCAAGAAATTCAAATCCCGTTATGGTAGAAAAGGAGAATACTACGAGTACAGACTTAACTACACCGACTACAACAAAAACGGAATTAAAAAGATGAAAGATTATATTAAAGAAAAATCTACAAAATGAACCGAAAACAAGCCAAGAAAATAAGAAAAGCAGCTAAAGCTATTTCTACACTTTACGGGAACGATGAAGAAAAAGTGTACAAAGAAATGAAGCAGGTTCAAAAGACGCTAACTAAAACCCAAAAGACAAACAATGGCAGAAACAAGTAAAAGTAAACCAAGACGAGAATCGGAGGGATTTTATGAAAAGTTTATCAAAGGGTATGGTATAGATATTGGTGTTGGTCGTATTGATACTTTTGATGGGGCAGACCCAATTTCGGTAGAAAACTGTTTCCACCACGATAAGGACACTTGCGATGCCGTTACTATGGATGTGTTTCAAGATGAAACATTCGACTATGTTTACGCAAGCCACATTTTAGAACACGTAAACTATCCATCAAAAGCCATAAGAAATTGGTATAGAATATGTAAGAAAGGGGGGTACTTAATTATAGCTGTTCCCGATAGAGATAGCTACGAAAGAAAAGAAAGACTGCCAAGCAGATGGAATGAAGATCACAAGTTTTTTATTACCGAAAATGAATCATTCCCTCCTAATACATATTCGCTAAGGGGGTTACTACATGAAGCATTATGGGATTTACCACATGAAATTGTTTACATGAAAACAATAAACACTTGCACCAATAATGAAAATAAAAACGAACACGGAAACGGAGAGTATCAAATAGAAGTGGTAATAAAAAAGCCCCTGTAATAAGGGGCTAATTGTTTTTCAACAAAACGAATTAGGCGTTAGCCAAAGATGCGAGTTGCTGAACAGTCTCTACGGTGTAGTATTGCGGTTGACTCAAAACTTCAAGACCTTGCTTTTTGAGTTCAACGATACCATACAAGCGTACGCCTGCTGCGGTAGTTACTACGCCAGATACCTCACGAAAGATTACAGAAGAAACAGGAAAGCCAAAACGCTGTACGGTAATGTCGCTACTGTTCACTCGGTAAACATTTGGGGTGATTACTGCTGCCATTTGTTACATTTTTTTTGTGATTGAATGATTGTTGACAAGGCTAAAATACTTAAATTTGTATTAAAATAGAAAAAAAACATGAGTAAAGCTATTTCAGTAAGACACTCCTGTAATATTGGCGATTTAATTGCCAGTCTTTGCGGGTTGTATAATCATTGGAAAGAATACGGGAATACTTTTGTCTATTTACAGGAATTAAACGTGGATGGGGTGTATGTAAACAACGCCTACCACCCAACACAAGAAGGCGGCAAACAAGTCATGTGCAACCAAAAAATGTTTGACATGATTAAGCCACTAGTAGAACAGCAACCATACATACGTTCTTTTGAAGAATATACAGGGCAAGAAGTTGTGGTGGATTTTAACAAGATTAGAATAGGAAACCCCGCCAATATCCCGTACACCCCGATTCAAGCATGGTACGGTTTTGTTTTCCCCGACCTGCATTGTGATTTTTCAAAACCGTGGATTAAAGTTCAAAAGCGTGAATTAGAAGAAGGGGTTACTGAAATTAGCGACAAAATTTTGATTAACTTTACACACAGATATAGAAATCAGTTTATTCAGTATTACTTTTTAAAAGAATACGAGAGCCAATTATTGTTTGTGGGCACTGAAAATGAACACTACGATTTTTGTAAAAAATGGAATTTGGATGTGCCAAGACTAATTGTAGATGATTTTTACCAATTAGCACAACTACTTATGGAGTGTAAGTTTTTTATGGGTAATCAGTCTTTTTGTTGGAACTTAGCAACAGCTTTGGGTGTGCCAAGAATCTTAGAAATGTACGAATACGCCCCCAACTGCATACCCTTTGTGGGTGAACATAACTATGGATTTTATCATCAAAACGCAGTAGAGTTTTACTTTAAAAAGTTAGCCAATGCTTGACCAAATATTACACGACCTTAAAGAATACGAATTTAAGGAAGATATTAAGCGGTTAGTGCCCAACGTAAAAGGGGCAAATGATAGGGTAATAGTAAAGGTGGATATAGAAAAAAAGAACAGCCACCGAATGGAGAATGGACAAGAATTAAAACTTGCAAGGGGGTGGAACAACCTAAACCAAAGGGAAACCCAACCCGTAAACGGTACAGTTGTAGATGGTTCTGCCGCCAATATTCCAAACGGTTCTGAAATTATCTTTAACCACAATTCCATACACCCCGTAAACAGGCTTTTTAACTTTACAGGATTAGTAGATGAAGCATCAAACCCTATTCAATACTATTCCATTTTAAGCAATGAGTGTTATATTTGGAGAAGTCCTGAAAGTTTCACGTGGAACGCTTGTGAGGGGTTTTGTATAGCGGAAAGGGTGTTTAGACCCTATAGTGGTTTTTTGCAGGGTATATTGCCCACCCAAATACAAAGCGTACTGTATATCAAAACAGGTGAATTTAAGGGCAAGGTGGTGCATACGCTAAAGCATTGCGATTATGAAATGGTGTTTCAAGGTGTGCAAGGCAGAGAAGAAAGACTAATTAGATGTCGCCACTTTGAAAAAGAAAATAAGTACGCTGAAAGAGAAGAAATCATAGCAGTAGCAGACGACCTTACTGAATTAATAAACGAAGGAAAGCTACTTGTAGGATTAACACCAACTGACGCTAAAATTGCCACAAATGATTGATAGAAAAGAACTAGAGCAATTATCAAAAGAAGATTTGATTGATAGGCTTATTACTGAAAAAAATAGCAACCAATATCTTTTAGGCAAGATTAGGTTGTATGAATTACCTTCCCCCGCAAGGGCTTATTATGTTGGGCAAAAGATTCTTAATCAGCAGGTGGACTATTTGGATAAGTTTGACTTGGAGAGAGAAATAGGTGTAAACCCAAAAGAAGATAAAATTTACGACAGGGCTATGGATTTATTTGAAAAACTATCGGCTAACGCTGTAAAGATTGATAGCCTGAAAAGAGAGTTAAACCTTAGCGGGGACAAAGATAAAGACACTAAAATTGGGAAGCCATCATTTACGCCTGAATCAGTTGCGGATTCTGTAGGTGAATTAGCGGGGCAGCATAAAAGATAATTATGTATCAACCAATAGAAGGGGGTAAGTGTGTTCATGTGCAGGGGTTAGACTGTTGGCTACCCCCCGAAGGGTATGTGTATAATATCATCACTAAAAAGCTAGAATACAGAGGCGTATGGGAACGTAGTGAGGATGCAAAAGAGCAATATTGGGAACGACCACAGCTCCCGCTTTGGTACAAAGATGTAATGAAGGAATGGGATGATTACGATTCCAAAAAGAAAGAAACAGAACCCGACTTTTACGATGTAAGACTTGAAGAATTTAAAAGGCAAGAGTGGGATAGACGACTTAACGGGTTTTGGTTTAGAAATAACGGTGAAGCGGTTTACCTAACGGGTACGCATTATTTATACCTTATGTGGTGGCCGATTGATATTGGCTACCCAAAATTCAGGATTCCCGACTTAGAAAAGGCTTACTTTATGCAGTATTGCATAGAAGACCCTAAGTGTATGGGGATGGTTGAAGTAACGAAACGAAGATTTGGTAAATCATTTTGGGCGGGCGTGTTTCTTACGGAATACGTTACCCGTACTAAAATGACTAACGCAGGTATTCAATCTAAGACGGGCGCAGATGCTAAAAAGTTCTTTTCTAAAACGGTTGTAAATCCTTTTAGAAGATTACCTAAGTTTTTTAGACCTGTTTATGATGATAGTCTTGGTGTGAACCCTAAGTCTGAAATGCGTTTTCAAAGACCAAACGTAAAGGGCAAAAGGGCTAACCAAAACGTAGGCGAAGATGAACTTGGTTCAATCATAGATTGGGGTTCATCAGAAGAAGTAGCATACGATGGTCAAAAACTACATAGATACGTAGCGGACGAGGTTGCAAAGACTAAGGGCGTGGATGTTTACAACAGGCATGAGGTTGTTCGTTATTGTTTATTAGATGATGAAGGTAGGGTTATTGGTAAAGCGTTGTACACCACAACCGTAGAAAAAATTGAGGGTGAAGATGAAGATATTTCGTCTGCCTTTAAATTGCTTTGGGATGAAAGCGACCAATTAAGAAAGGGCGAAGATGGCATGACGGGTAGTGGTTTGTACCGATTCTTTATGTCTGCCAAAAGAACAAGGAACTTTGACCCATACGGACACCCTGACGAAGCACTTACGGAAAAGATGATTTTGCTTGACCGTGAGAAAGTAAAAAACAACCCCCGTTCACTTGCTGCCCGTATTAGAAAAGAACCACTTACTATTGATGAGGCGTTTTTAATAGATTCCGAAAACTGCGTATTCAATATTTTAAACATACAGAAAAGGGAAAAGGAATTATCAGAAAAGCCCGTACACCTAAGAAAAGTACAATTTTACAGAGATTTTGACGGTACGGTTAAGTGGCGGGATGCCAACCAAAACAGCGAATTTCATTGGGAAATTACATGGTTCCCTAAAGTGCCAAACAAGAGAAAAAAAGTAGGGATAGATTTTATTCCTGACAACACAAGGGATGGTGCTATTACGGTGGATAGTTATTCAAGTTCACAAGGCGGCAGAAAGTACGGTTCAAAGGCTTCCGCATGGATAGGTAGAAGAATAGACCTTTCAGATACGCAAAACAGTTTTAAGGCTGTAGGACACTTATACGGGCGACCCAAAGTAAAGGAAGAATTACACGAACAAGTAATGCTTGCATCTGAATACTACGGCTATCAAGCATGGTATGAACACGCGGGGGGCGATGATTACTTTTCGTATTTTAGAGAAAGAGGCAAGTTGGCTTATCTTGGCTTGTACCCCGTTAGCGCAATAAAGCCCGAAGATAGGGGTAAAGCAGAAAGATTAAGGGGCTTCCCCGTAACCCCATTTTCACTAACTAAGCAGTTAGATTGCGGTATCGCTTACTTTGAAAATTATTGCCATAAAATAGATTATCCTATTTTGTTAAAATTTGCCAAAGATTTTGACCCATACGATAGAACCAAGTTTGACTGCGTAGTATCTTTTATGATGCTTATAGTGGTGCTCACAGAACCTTTACCACAACAAATTTCGCCTTCAGAACCCTTTATTAAAGAATATTTCTCACAACAAGTAGAAAAGTTTTAAGGTTTTTTTAATGTAATATCAAAATATACTATATTTGGGCTATAACAATTTGTTAAATTGGCTCAAAATAGCATACCCGAAGGTTCACAAGCAATAAAGCAATTTCAGCTTACCCCCGATGTAAAGTCTAAAAAAGATTGGAGTTGGGGTGAATCTATTGCTAAGACAATTTATGGTTCTGTTACAGGAAACCAAAGCTATTTCTTTTTAAGAAATCAGCGTTTCAGAAAGAATAGAGAGATTGCTAATGGCCGCATGAATATGCAAGTATTCATGGATAGGTTGAACTTTGACGGGAAAGTAAACTACGCAAACATTAACTGGCAAGCCATTAAGATAGTAAATACTGCTATCGGTAGAATGGTCGCCCGTTTTATGGGTAGAAAAGAAAAGATACAAGTATCTGCCGTAGATTTAGATGCCAAAAAAAGAAAGAATCAAGCCGCATTAGAAGCGGAGTTTTTCATGTTGAATAAAGAACAACTGTTAGCGGAACAAGAAGCTACAGGTGTTCAAATGATACCACAAGACCAATTCGTGCCCGAAGATAAAGACGAACTTGACCAATGGGTTGCAGAGTTTAACCAACTACCTGAAGAAATTAAGTTTTCGCTTGCAGCAAATAATATTTTGTCTGCAAATGGTTTGTATAGCACAATCAAAGAAAAACTTATTTGGGATGCTGCATCTGTTGGTTTAATTGGTACTTACACTTACATGAACGAACAAGGCGAAGTAGTAAGTGAATGGCTGCGCCCTGAAAATATTATTTATTCATTTTCGGAGTTTAATGATTTTAGAGATACTTCATGGAGAGGTTATATCCGTTCTGTAAAGATTAGTGCTTTAAGACAAAAGTATGGTGTGCAAGCGGGCGGAACATTGACAGAAGAAAAACTATTTGAGATTGCACAGATGTGTAAAGAATATCAGCTTATTGATAGACTTACATGGTTGCAAGAGTGGAATACTTCATTATTTAGACCATACGATGAATGGAATATTGATACAATAGAGTTTGAAATTAAATCTTTTGACGAAGAAGCGTACACCGTTACTAAGACAAAAGAAAAGAACAACACTATTGTAAGACGTGGCTTACCTGAAAAGATAAAAGAAAATCAATCCGTAGTAAAAAGCGGTGAGTATAATATCTACAGGGGCGTGTTTATTATGAACCCACAGATTATGTTGGAGTGGGGCGTAAAGAAAAACATGGTAAGACCACAAGACCCCAAAGAATTAGGTAACGCAGAGTTTTCTTATAGTTTCTATATGTACCAAAATCAGGATATGCGAAATGTAGCTATCCCTGAAAAAGTAGAAGAACCTATTGAACAAATGATTTTGGCAAGGCTGAAAATTCAGCAACTTGTAGCTAAAATGAAGCCTTCGGGTTCTGCTGTAAATATTGATGCCTTGCAAGCGATTGATATGGGGTTATCAGAACCTACAAGCCCCTTGCAGATTAAAAAGATTTGGGAACAAACGGGTGATTTATATTACAGAGGACGAGATGCGGAAGGTAATTACTTACAAACACCTATTACTGAATTAGCTAACAACGCATTTCAATCGCAAGTTGAAGGTTTGATTAGATTGTACGAGTTTCACTACAAAGTCTTACAAGATGAACTAGGCGAAAACCCGAACATTTCTAATGCAATTTCAGCCCCAAGAGTAACCACAGAAAACGCACAAAACGCACTTGTAACAGCCGAGCAAGCTACAGAACACATTTACGATTCTTACTTGTATTTGATGGAAGATGTAGCTAAAAAGGTTGCTTGCTTATGTAGTGATAGTGTTAAGTATGGTGCAAAGACTTACAAAGACATTCTTCAAGAAGAAGATGTAGATGGTAGAGTGTTTGCTACAAAAGTAGAAATGATGCCCCAAGCGCAAGACATTGCGAATTTGGAAGGTATGTTGAATAACGCAATTATATCCGACCCTGAATTTATCTTATACATAGACCCATTCAAGATTAAAAGAATGGCTAAGGAAGATGTAAGATTAGCGGAGTTATATTTCCGTAGGGCGCAAAAAAGATACATTAAAGCCAAGCAGCAAATAGCCCAACAGAATAGTGAAATGAATATTCAAGGCCAAATAGCATCTGCAAAAGAAAAGGCTAATTCTGATATGATGATTAAAGACGCAGAAGCAACAGCAAAAGAAAGACAGATTGTATTACAGGGGGCTATTGAGTTGACTAAGAACGGTGTGCAAATGAAGCCCGAAATGAACGAGCTGTTGCAGCAAATCATTCAAAAAGCAGCAATGAGTCTGTATATGGATAATAAGCAGCAAGAACAAGAAATAGTAGCAGCCGAACAAGAGCAAATGATGGCAGCACAAGAACAGAAACAACAAATGGCATAACAATTAAACTAAATAATTATGATAGTTCAAAGTGTGGATTTTACAAGTCAATTTAACGCAAGCAACAATGCTACGTTTGACGTAAGCCAATACGACTTTGTAGTTGTAAGACTAAACACCGTAACAAGTACCGTAAACTTCCAAGCAAGTGTGGATGATACGGGTAATTCTACTTTGTTTGGTGCGGGTAGTGCTGAAACTGCAACAGATTTTTATTCTGTACAAGGAGTAAACCTTGCCACAGGCGCGGGCGCAACTTCACTTGCTTCAGGTAGCGCAACTTTTAGATTTGAAAGAGTTGGTAAGTTTTTAAACTTCAACAAAACAGGCGTAACCGCAACTAAGGTTATTCTGCACCTGATGAAAATAGCATAAACCAAAACATAATATATATGTCTGAAGAACAAGTAGTAGCACAAGAAGGAACAGAAACCCAAGACGTTCAAGCGCAATTTAATCCGTTTGACGAAACTTCATGGGTTGAAGCTGCTCCGACTGCCGCCCCGCAGGGCGAAGAAACACAAGTTGCACAAGCTACAGCAACACAAACTACAGTAGAAGAAAATAAACAAACCAATACTGTAGATTATTCAGCTTTCGTAAAGGAAACCTTTGGCTTTGAAAGTGTAGATGAAATCAAGTCTGCTATTGATGAGTACAAGGTTTTGAAATCTACACCTAAAACAGAAGTAGAGTTTTCAAACGAAATTAGTAAGAACCTGTATCAAGCACTTTTGGAAGGCAAAGAAGCAGAAGTTTATTCCTACTTAGCAGAAAAGCAAAAGGTGGATAGACTTGCGAATTTAGAAGTTACAGATGCAAAGTCTGGACTTGAAATTCTTGCCGCTAAGCTTGCCAACCAATACAAGGAACTTACCCCTGACGAAATTGAATACAAACTAAGTAAGCAGTACCGTATTCCCGAACAACCTGTACGAGATGATTACGATACTGATGAAGATTACGAAAGAAAACTTAGCGCATGGCAAAAAGAAAAATCACTTGTAGAAAAAGAGATTATTGTAGATGCCAAAATCGCTAAGCCCGAAATAGCTAAAATTGAGTTGGTATTACCCGATGTGCTAAAAAGTTCTGAAAAACAAGCAACACAACAAGAACAGGGAGTTCAAGTTGACCCTGCTGTTAGACAGAAATACTTAGATACATTGAAAAAAGAGTACAACTTGTTCGATGGTTTTAAAGTAGCCGCTAAAGACGAGGATGTCGAAGTAGCAGTAGCTTACACCCCAACCAACGAAGAAAAGTTGGCTTTGAAAAACGTACTTGAAAACTTTAATGCTGACGAGTTTTTGGGTAGTATGTGGATTTCCGATGAAGGTAAATTCAATACTAAACAGGCAATGGAAGATTTGTATTTGTTGCAAAACAAAGAAAAGGTCTTTCAAAAAATTGCAAACGAAGCAGTATCGCAGTTTAAAGTAGGATTAATCAAAGCAAAAAAGAATATCAACTTGACAAGCACTTCAGGAGGTGCATATCAAGGAAACACCAACGGTCAAGCGGAAATCCCCGCAGATGCAGTTGCATACTTCTTTGAAAATTCCTGATAAACAATTATTCAAAAACCCAATTAAATTTTTAAAAAATGTCAAGTGGAATCCCTACTTCATTAGTGCCAAAACCCGGTGCAATTACAGTACCGAATGGCGTAGATAGGGCGTTAATTTCTGACCTTCAGTTGTTGACCCCTCAATTTTATTCTAAGTACACCGAAAAATATGGTAACGAAGATTTTACCATGTGGCTTGCTACATTTGGTGGTATGGAAGAAGTTAAGAACCGTGAATTTTTCTGGTTCCAAAACAGAGGTCGTAACCAATTAGCGGTTAGTGTTGGTTCTGTAGTTTCTGCTCCTGCTGCGGGTGCTACTGTAACCGTAACTATCTCTGCTGAAGATATGTACGATTCTGATAGCTCTCCTTTGCGTGTAGGTGAAACAGTACGTATTGCTTCAAGCAATATCGAAGGTAAAATCCTGACTGTAAACACAGGCGCAAACCCTCAAACTTGTACTATCCGTCCTTTGCTTTCTTCTCAAGCATTTGTATCTGCTGGTAGCACAGACCTGTTAGCAAACGAAGTCCTGTTGCTTTCTGGTATCACAGACGCAGGTGAAGCATCTGATACAAACGATACACAAGTACATTTGGACGAGAAAAAGACCAACACAACCACCGAAATCCGTGATACATTCTCTGCTACTGACTTAGCTGAAATGGCTGAAGTATTCTACAATAGCGGTGTAAGCGGTTCTGCCCCTGCGGGTGGTGGTTTGGCTGGCCCTTCTTTCTTCACTCTGAAAGGCTTGTTTAAGACTAACCAACGCTTCAAGAACAACATCGAGTTCAAGCTGATGCGTGGTAACACAGTTAACAACATCTCTGGCGGTACTTCCGTTGGTTCTAAGGGTATCATCCCACAGGTTGAAGATGTTGCTACTGAAATCAACTACTCTGCTGGTTCTTTGGATATTTCTAAGCTGCATGAGATTACTCGTAGCATGGACGTTCAAGGTTGCGCCAAGCAGAACGTATGGTTGATGGATATTTACCAAAAGCAAAACTTCTCTGATGGCTTGTACAAAGACCTCCCTGCTGGTGCATGGGTATGGGGTAGCGGTGAAAAGTCTAAAGAAGCATCTTTGGCTTACGGCTTTGAAAGCGTAATGATTGATGGCTACTTGTTCCAAACCAAGAAGTACACTCCATTCAACACCGAAGCTGTTTATGGTAAAACACCCGCAAATGATTACTTCCGTGATTACGGTTTAATCATCCCACAAGGTGAAGCACGTGATACCCGTAACGCTGCTAATGTTTACAAAAACATTCAGATTATGTACCAACAGCCTGTTAAAGGTGGTACTATCGGTAACGGTATTCGTGTTTGGAGATGGGGCGGTGGTTCTGAAAACCCAACTTCAGGTAAAATGGAAGATAACGTAGAAATGATCTGTTACAGAGGCAGCCGTGTTGTTGCGGGTAACCAGTTCATCATCGTTAGAGGCTAATTACCAATAACTTAGGGGCGGTGAAATTCCGCCCCATTTTTAAATATCTCCCCGCAGGGAGTTGCCCAATATTGGGTGTTAAATGTAAAAAAAAAAATAAAATGGGACGCAAAGCCACAACGCTGACTAATGTTCAGCAATCAATGAATGGTAGTGAAGGTTCTTTAAATCTTGAGCCGTTACCAGAGTTAGTATCAAGTGATGATACTGTATTTGAAAATGAAAAACCAAAACCCCAAAAAGAGTTCTATATCTATAGAATGAAGGGTAGTAGAAAGGGGACGATTTATATTGATGGTATCGAAGATGTAATTGACCCCGCCACAGGTAAAACAAGACGAGCAAGACTGCTTTCGGGTGTTTCTACCATTTGGATGGACGAACAAAAAGAGTACGACAAAGACTACGTAAACAGAAACCGTAGAAGCATTAGGTTTGATAACCGTATTGCAAGAATTTCAGCACACGATGAAACTGCTTTGTTGTTTTTAGACTTACACAATGGTAACGTAGATGTAAAGAAAAAAATACGTTATTGCCGTTTCCAATTTGAAAAGCACGACCCATTAAAGGCAGCACAACAAGCCGAACAACAAGCAATGGCAGAATTTGATGCAATGCAAAAAGCACTTACCTGCGATTATGAAATTGCTAAAAAACACGCTTCATTCTTAGGTGTAAGGTTTACAGATGAATTTGGGGAGTTGAAGCCCGAAAAGATGATTCGCTACGAATACGCGCAAAAGGCAAAAGCCAACCCTGAATTTTTCCATAAAACATTTGACAGCGAACAAGTAGAGGTATCTTACATGGTAAGAAGGGCTGTTAGTCAAAGCAAGATTATGGTTAATGGCGATAAGATTTATTGGGGTACGGGCGGTTTTATCTGTTCTGTTCCACCTGCTGTAAATCCCACAAAGCACTTAATTGACTTTGCTTTAAACAGAACAAAAGAATCTACAGAGTTCTTGCAGCAACTAAAACAATACGCTGTAATGTAGTTTGAATTGTTTTTAAAAATTAGCCCACTTTTTTGTGGGCTTTTTTTGTTGGAATTAATTATATTTGGCTTATGAACGTCAATCAGGTTTATCAGCTTATACAATACATAATCAATAAGCAGCAAACGGGCGACCTATCTCCCGATGAATTTAATTTGATTATGCCACAGGCTGAAAGGTCTTATTTGGCGTTTTTGTTGGGCAACCCCGAACAATACCAATACGGCAGACAGGTAGCAAGAATTGAGTTGGGTATGAACCAACCAATTATGCAAAGATTAACACCGTTTATTCAAGCCCCCGTTACATTGTCAGTTTCAAGTGGGGTGGCAGCATATCCCGCAGATTTTGAAGCGGCAGTAGCAATGTACACAAGTGATGATAAAAGGGTTCGTTTTGTTCAACAGGATAGTCTTTATAGCTATAAGAATAGCGTAATTGACCCCGTAGCAACAAACCCTATTTATCTTATTCAGTCAAACGGTTTCTTATTCTATCCTAATAGTATCTCAAATCCCAAATTAAGCTATGTTAGAACACCTAACTATATGCAATGGGGTTATACCTTAGATGGCGATGGTCGCCCTGTATATAATTCGGGTACTTCCGTACAGCCCGAATGGTACGATGTGGATATTATGCAGATTATAGCAAGGGCTTTACCAATGATAAGTGTAAACCTTCAAGCAAACGATATTGCGGCTTACGCTGCTCAACTTAAAGCACAAGGTCAATAATGACAAGAAGGTATTTTATAGAACAGGTACTTAGGCAGGTGTACGGTGGGCAGCCCAACGATGATGCCGCTATTACCGAAGGTTTAGTTAATTCATACCTAAATGAAGCTATTGGCTTTGTAGCAAGAAAAAACTATACAGATAGTAATGCCTTAGATGGGGTTGCTTATGTAAACAATAGCTTTTATACTACTTACAAGGGGCTTGCTATTACGCAAGATGAAAACTTTATTTATAAGTTGACTATCCCACAAGTCCCCGTAGGCGTAGGCAAAAACGAAGGGGTTGCGTCTGTACAGCTTAAAGATGGCAAAGACGTTTCATTAGAAGTGGTTATTTTAAGCATGAATGAGGTTAGCTTTTTGTCAAGCGCAAGACCTATTCAAAACAGGGTAGTTGGTTGGAATGAAGGGGATAGTTTCTACATTAAGAGTGTAATACCCCTTACTGATTATACAGCGAAAGTAAGAATTATTAGCGGTGGGGATAGTGCCGATTTGGATAGCAAGCTAAATGTTCCTGACGATTACATACCACAACTTCGTGAATATGTAGTTAGGCAATTAGTTTTTGAACGTGGGCAAAAGAAAGATTCCGCTAATGATGGTGTGGACGTTGCATAAGAAAAACAAATAAACATGATAAAGCCAATTAGAAACAAGGTGCTATTAAAGCCAGTACCTATGCAAGATGTAACAGATAGTGGTATTATTGTGCCTGATTCTTTTAAGAAAAGGGGATGCCAAGCAAAGATTGTAGATGTGGGTAACGGAACGGCAAAAAAGCCAATGGAGTTTAAAGCAGGTCAAACTTGTTGGCATATTAAAGACGCAGGGTTGGAGATTGAAGAAAATGGCGAAACGTATGTGCTGATAGATGATTATGATATTTTGGGTTATACAGAAAATTAACAATAAATGACACCTAAAACCGCAGGTTGGATAAGCATAGATTCCGTAGTCGTTGACTACCTTACCCAAAGCGAACAATCAAACCACAAGTATAATAAGTTGTGGAATTTGGCTTTTCGTGGAATGGATAAGTTGGGGATTGGTATGTTTTATCAAATTAGAACACAGAAGTTACCCGTAAAAGGTAACAAAACAGTAGATATACCTGCCGATTGTATTAGGTGGAATAAAGTAGGTATCTTAAATAGCAGGGGGGAGATTGTTGTTTTAAAGCAAAACGACAAACTAACCAACTTTGCAGCAAACCTACCCGACAGACAAACAAAGACAGAAGATAATACTTTAGTAGATATTTACAACCAAAACCCTTACAATTTCTTTAATTTTTGGACGGGCGGTTTCTTTTATCAATTATACGGTGCGCCAAGTGGTACACAGGTGGGCGGGTATAAGGTAAGCGTAAGCGATGGTGTAATTCTTTTGAACGAAGATTTTGCCTACGATTACATTATGCTAGAGTACCAATGCGCCCCCGATGAAAGCCAAGAGTATTCTATTCCACTTGTATTTAGAGAAGCGCTTATAGCATGGTTGGCATGGAAAGACAATGAACTTTCTTTTAAGGGTAGAAAGTTGGGTGTGCCTGTAAGTGAATTAAAGTCAAATTTCTACAACGAAAGACGACACGCTATTGCACAATGGAATCCGCTTGATTTGAACCAAGCATACCAATGGAACTTAGAGAATCAGCGACTAACAGTTAAAGTGTAACATAAATGCTTATAAACAGGGATTTTAGCGGTAAGTTGAACTTAGATGTGCAGGACTTTAAAGTGCCTGCGGGTGATTATACTTATGCCTTAAACATTACAAAAGATTCTTTAGGTGAAGGGCAAGATAGGGTTGTGGCTAATATATTAGGCAACAGAAAGGTAAACTATACTTTACCAAGTGGCGACAATAAAGAAATAGGGCACTACCCCGACTTAGTAAGAAACAAGATTTACTACTTTATTTGGAATAGTAACAACTTCCACAGCATACTTGCTTACAACAGAAATACAGATACAATATCTAAGGTTTTAGAAAGCAAAACAGATAGTGGTGGCGTAGATATTTTAAACTTCAACCCTTCATATAAAGTAAACTCTATAAACGTAATTCATAGAGATGAAAGTGAAGGGGACTTGTTATTTTTTAATGACGGGCTGAACCAGCCAAGACGCATAAACGTAGGTGCTACTTACTCTACATGGTTGGAAGAATACTTAGATGTGGCTAAACCTTGCCCACAAATGGCTCCAAAAGTTGTTTATGTAAACGATACAAACGTAACAATAAACAATCTTAAAAATAAACTGTTTCAATTTTCATATAGATGGGTATTTGAGAACTACGAAAAGTCCGTATGGTCTGAATTTTCAGCAGTTCCTTTGCCTTTTGATTATGATGATACTTATGCAGACGACCCGACAAAAAACAACAAGATTGCAATATATCTAAGTACTGGTTCGCTTGAAGTAAAAAAGATTGAAGTTGCGGTAAGAGAGATTGTAAGCGGGGCTACTACCGATTGGCAGTTGTTTGAAATTATAGACAAAGATGAATTGTCTATTTCAGACGATGAATTTTATTTGACACATTTTAAGAACGATGGCTTATATACCCCTATTGACTTAACAGAATTTAATGAGATTCAAGACTACGTTCCTTTAAAGGCTAATGCAGCAGAAATGCTTAATGGTAATACTCCTATTTACGGTGGTATTACGGAAGGGTATAATAAAGTAAATGCAGATATTGAAGTAAACATAGATAACGCTTTACCTAGTTTAAAGTACGAATATGCGGGGGTTGACGAAATAACATTGTATGTTGGTTCGGCTGTTGTAGCGGGTACTACTTATAATGTTAGTTTTGATTATGTTTCTAATGCCGTAGGCGATGCTTCCCCTAAAAATATTTCTTATTTGTTTTCGGGTGGTGGCGACCAGAACACAATAGCAAATAGCATTGCTTCATTACTTTCGGGTAATAACATTGATGCACAAAATTTGGGCGGTGGGCTTATTAGAGTTCAAACAATCAATGGTGTAAACGGAAGTATTACGAATGTGGTTGTTTCTGTTAGTGTTGGTGCTGCATCTGATTACTTTTTAGATTATTCAGGAACACTTTTTACTGCATTTTGTAAAGGTGTAGATAGCGGAACACAAGGAACACAAATAAAAATTGTTTTAAACGGGTTTCAAGTAAATGCAGATGATTTATTAAATGGACGTGCAAAGTATGTCATTAATGCTATAAATGGTTCTGGTTCAAGTATTGGCGTAGAATATTCTTACACAAGTGGCGACCAAGTTTCTGTTTCTACATTGTTAGGCAATATTCAAGCTGCTTTAATATCTAATGGATGGACTTTTGTAAGTCTTTCTAATGGTGTTTTAACAATGAATTATGCGGGTGGGTTTACATTGTTTTCAAGTGGCTTAAAACTTAACTCATCTTCAATTAATAGACAAACAACACAGTTTGCTTATCCATACGATGCGGGTGCTACTTTTCAATTAATGTACTTTGATAGTAAGGGTAGGACTAACGGTGTTACTTATGACGTAGATGGAAACTTTAAAACTCCTTCGGGTAGTAATGCAGTAGATTTCCCGCAACCGCAACTTATAATCAACCACAGACCGCCTACGTGGGCTGTATATTACAAGATTGTAAGAACAAACAACACTACCTATCAAAAACGATTGCAATGGATAAGTGATAGTGCTTATTCGGATTCTGCTTCAACCCCTTCAGGAGATAGGTATGTTTACATAGGCATATCAAACATTGACCTTTATAATAATCAGATAGAGGGGACTAAGGGTATTGTATCTTATAGTTATCAGCAAGGAGATAGGATTCGCATTACAAACAGATATTCCGCTTTGGGCGTATTGAACGCAGTAGAACAAGTGGATTATGAAGTATTGGGATTAGAAACAAACCCTGTAATTAATGGTGCAGAATATAGCGGAAACTTTGTAAAGGTTAAATACCCACAATCCCTACCTACAGGAATTTTATTTGACGGAACAGCAGATTATCAGAATTATGAAATTCTACTTTATAGTATTAGACAAACAGCAGCAGACACTAAAAAGTTATACTTTGAGTTCGGCAAATGCTTTGGAATTGGTAACGCTGGAACAGCAAACGCCTACCACATTGGACTTGACCAAACCCAAAGTGCAGACCTCGCAACCCCCGCAAAAATCACATTAGCTAACGGAGATTTATTCTTTAGAAAAAGAACTATCCCATTAGGAACAAGAAAGACTTTTAGCGGTTCGGGTTTGTACACAACCAATTTTGGTACTGTTTCTCCTTTTTGGATGGTGGGTGTTCCTGTTGGAACAATCACCAACGGAAACTTTACATTCAGGACACAAAATTCAAATGCGGCAAGTAACGCAGCAGGTGTATTCCCAACCAACGCAAGCAACGAATGTGTGTTTAATAACACAGGGGCTAACCCTTGCTTTTTAAGATTGGCGGGTACTATTCCTGTAACTTCCGATGCTTCCGCTTCATACGCCCTTATAGCAAAGATTACTACTGCATCAACCACAACCATTCAAACGGTTATGGAAGCGCAGTCTATTACTTTACCCGATGCAGGGTATAATTTTGAGTTTGATAGAGTTATTACCGTACCCGCAAATGCCAAAGTGTTTTTACTTTCTCATGTGTTAGGAAGAACCGCAACCCCGCCAAATGTGGGCGTAGGTTCTTTTAACTTAACCGCAGAAGCGTACACTAAACTAACTATCCCTATCATTGAACAAAGTTTTAGTGATACATATAATTTGGTTGGTAATTCAAACGGTAGGGCAAGTGCGGTAGATGAAAACGCAAAACAAACCTACTATCCAACCCTTGTAAGATTTGGACAATCTTATCAAGCCGATACAAGCATAAACGGCACAAACCGATTCTTATTTGACAATTTTGATACTTACGACAGGTCTTTTGGAGATGTAAGAAGATTGCACGTAAGAGATAGGTACATGAAAGTGTATCAGAAATTCAAGGTGGGTAACGTGCCTGTATTAACCCAAATAGTAAAAGACGTACAAGGCAACCCGTTACAGGCTGAAAGTGATAGATTAATCAATAAGATTCAATACTATTCAGGCGAATATGGAATAGGCGACAGCCCCAACAGTCTTGCATGGAATAACTTTGCAGATTACTTTGTAGATGATTACAGGGGGGTTGTATGTAGGCTAGGACAAGAGGGTATTACCCCTTTAAGCATAGTACACGAAACAAACGCTTTCTTTGTAGATAAACTAAAAGCATACAGAACCGATTTAAATAACGGAATTGCCGCTACAGGACAAACCTATAAGGGCGACCCACAGGTGTACGGGGTATTTGATGCTGCCACAAATAAGTACATTATTATGATGGAGCAAATTACCCGATACAGCAACCCAAGCACAATATCTTTCCAACAAGAAGGCTATACAGTATGTTTCGATGAAAGACTAAACGGTTTTGAAAGTTTCTATTCATGGAAACCTGAAGGCGCTACTTGTTTGGGTACTTTGTTGGTTAGCTTTAAAGAAGGTGAACTTTGGAAGCATGACAGCACAACTTACTGTAACTTTTACGGCACACAATACCAAGCAGAAATAGACGGTGCTTTTAATGACAATATGTTGCAGAAAAAGACCTTTATTTCGCTTTCAGAACTATCAAGTGGTGTGTGGACTTGCCCTGAAATATCAACCCAAATGTACAGCTACGGTACAACTAAACAGCAGTCTAACCTTATAGTGGGTGATTTTAAACTGAAGGAAGGACAGTACCATGCCACCTTTAAAAGAGATTCAAATAGTCAACGTGGTTTGATTAACGGTGAAACCTTGAAAGGACAGTACATTTTGATTAAATTTCGTGCTACAAATCCATCTCAATTCGTATATTTGAGTGGGGTAAGTGTTAAATATATTCCAAGCCCTTTAACTAATAGATAATATGCCAATTCCTTTAGGTTTAGCCTTAGCGGGCGCACAAGCAGTAGCAGGTTTAGGACAAAGCCTTTTTTCGGGCAGAAAAAGAGCCGAAAGAGAATTAGACGCTTTAGGTAATAAGATGCCTGTTTATTCAGGAAATAAGTCTATTAACGACTTTTACCAAGAAGCACAGAATAGATACAACGAAAACCTACTTAATAACCCTGTATATCTTCAATCAAAACAAAATGCAGATAGAGTAGCTGCAACTGCATTAGGTGGATTACAAGGTCGTGGGGGTGCATCTGCAACAGCAGCAAGATTAGCAGGTATTCAGAACGAAGGTTTGATGGGTGCGGCAGCAACCGCCCAACAAATGAAAGACCAACGCTTTAGAGAATTAAGCGGTGCTACAGGAATGAAAGCAGCAGATGATAGAATGATTTTCCAAAGTGGCTTAGAAAAGTTTAACAGACAAGATTTACTAGCAAGACAAAAAGCAGCAGCAGCCAACGCAAGATTTGATGCAGGGCTAAAAAATATATTTGGTGCTGCGGGTAATGCAGCTTTAATGGCAGGGGATGTTAAATTGGGTGGTGGTAAGGCTAAAAGTGGGTTTACTGAACAGCCTATTGCTTCTGTGAAAAGTATTACAGGAATGTCTACGCCTAGCAAGTTGACAATCCCCGCAGACGGAAGATTTACGCCATCGGGTTCATCTAATACAATACTTAGGTTGCCAGATGTTAAACTTTCTCCTTTGCCTGAAAAAATGCAGAGTTCATTAAATGAATCACTGTATGGTAAATTAACGCCACCGACCGAAGAAAGTCAATTAAGTGCGGAAGATTTGAATTTAAAAGCGGGGACTTTGGCTACAAAAGTGCTTCAAGGTCTTGGAAACATGACAGATTCGGAGTTCTCTAAATACAGAAGTAAGGGAGATTCTTCGCCATTAAAAGCTATTTTTAAGGTAAATGGGGTTGATAAATATATTGATACAGACGAAAATTCATTGATTAATTTTTTAAAGCTAAACCCGTCAGCAACATTTATTGATTACAAATAGGTTAGTTTTCTATTTCAACATCTAATATGAATAAAGATGAAATTATATAAAAAACCGATATTAGTAATCTAAATGAATCATTAGAAGATTTCTCATGTGAATAAAAATAAACAACAGATAAAATGATAAACAGAATTACCCTTAAAAGTATTTTTGTATGTCTTTTCATAAAACAAAATTATTTTTTTCTTTTTCAAGAAAGGCTTAAAATTTGATTAACTTTTTAAAATTATGGCACAAACTTACGGTGTAAATCCTTATGCTTACGGGGCGCAGGTATTTGATACCACCCCTTATACAAAAGTGTTTCTTGAAAGACAAGCAAAAGAACAAGCAAAACAAG
>Ga0315900_10001381_pt1 | contig 38619 bp, 42 predicted proteins | sample LakEriMetagenome_FD_203521 | JGI IMG/M metagenome (GOLD analysis project Ga0315900, IMG submission 203521) | Freshwater fungal communities from buoy surface, Lake Erie, Ohio, United States - Buoy 12 MA114 | ecosystem: Environmental > Aquatic > Freshwater > Lake > Lake biofilm | place: USA: Lake...
TTTGTTCTTCTTCCACTTGCACTTCTTCTTGCTCTTCTACTACTGGTTCGTCAGTTGGTGTCACAACAGGTGTTGGATCTGGATCTGGCTGAACTGGATCAGGATCTTGAGTTTGAGTTGGACTAGGTTCTGGTGTAGGTGTAGGAGTTTCTGAAGGTGTTGGTGTAGGCTCTGGTGTAGGTGTAGGAGTTTCTGAAGGTGTTGGTGTAGGTGCAGGACCTCCAGTTGATTCATAAATATATCTTGTATACTGAGTGCCCCAGTTTAATCCAGTTACTGTTCCAACTCTCCATCCATTACAAATATATCCATCACCACAATGTCCAGTATGCCAAGATAATCTAAGCGATCCATCGTCTAAGTTGCCACCCCAAGCAGCATAAACATCTGCAGAACTTTGATTAATAGTACTATTTGGAGCAAAACCCATAGAGCCCATATTTGTATTAAAGTACCAATAAGAACCATTTTCTAATATTGTTTGATTAGACATTCCTGGTTGAATTGTAAATACCATTGCTCTTTTACCAGCAGCAAGAAGCATTAGGTTTGAATTGTCAGTTAACCCACCAGCATACATAATATAGTCTTGATCACAGGCAGTAGTTATGTTTGATAATAAATCATTTCCATCATATACTCCAGACCAACAGAGTGTCCAGCCGCCAGATTCAACTACAGACTTATCAACATTTTGTTGCGGTCCAGTTGGATAATAAGATGGCGGATCTTGAATAGAATTTGCAGGGGAATAAGAAAAGAACAATGCCAATAACAATGGTGTTAGAAGCATTGCTCTTATTTTTAATCTTTTATTTTTAACCTTTCTTCACTCCAAGGCAAGATATGCCTATATATATTATACTTTATTATTTAAAAATATATTATATTATGAGTTAAGAATTGCTGTTGGATCAATATCTTTTCCTGCTGACCAACGAATGTTGTCACGCATTTCAAAATGTAAGTGTGGGCCAGAAGAGTTTCCTGTGTTTCCACTTAGACCAATTTGTTGTCCCTTAGTTACCTTGTCTCCTGCTTTTACATCTAGTTTAGAAAGATGTGCATAGATTACCCATCCGCCTTCAACTTTTTGCACTGCTTGGGTTCCATATGATTTTCCCCAGTTTGCTGGTTCAATTTTTCCATCTGCAACTGCAATAACTGGAGTTCCTGTTTTAACTGCCATGTCGATCCCAGTATGATAACCTTTAGACCACATCTTACCTAATTTTTTGTAAGGTGTTGTAATTTTTCCATCTTTGATTGGTAATCCCATTATTATTTCTCCTTGTAAATATAAAAAAGAGGGTAGTTTTACCCACCCTCTTTAATTATATACTAGATTATTCCCAAGGATCTTTTTCAGTTGAAGTTGGTACTGACACTTCATCCTTGGTTGCCCAAGGGTTTCCACCCTTTGCTGTTTTTGAGGTCAATGATACGCCTACGTCTGAAGCCTCAATTTCATAAGCATGACCATTTGTACCATCATTCTTTTTAAATTCATGGTATTTGATTTTGCCTGTGACGATAACTCTATCGCCTTTTTTAAGTGAGGAAGCCATATACTTACCTAGACTTCTCCATGCAGACACATTGTAATATGCTGTATCTGTATCTTTCCATCCGCCTTTTCCATCTGGAATGCGGTCTGAGCATGCAACACGAATATTTGTTACATTCTTATCTGCTCCAAAATCTTTTGATTCTGGATCTTTAACTAAATTACCTACAATTGTTGTAATTGCTGGCATATTTTTACCTCTCTCTGATTTTACTTGCTCGGATATTTTACATCTAAGATAGGGTCTAATGCAACCTTTGCTCCTAGATTTTCCAATGCACCCTTTACTTTATTTAAGTATTGTATGCATTGAAATCTTTCTGTGTCAGTGTAATGTCTCCACTGGCTCTCATAAAATTGTATCGTAAGAAAGGTCTTGTAGTCAACTATATCTATATTAAAATCTTTTGGTGCTTGAAAACTTCTTACTGCTTTTTTCATTAATGGTGTATACATATTATTGATCCATAACTATTCCAGACCATACATTAAACCAGTCTTCTTTTGTTTTATGAGAATTAAATTCTTTAGATATCTTTCCACCCTCAAAATAAACTCCACCCCATACGCCCCACTCTTGGTTGCTGACTGCATAAGCAAGACACTGTCTTTGTGCTGGACATCTTATACATAATGAATCAACAAAGGAGGCTGTTTCTTTATTCTCCTCATACTTATCAAAGAATAAGTTTGTGTCCATATCAAGACATTGTGCATTTTCATCAAACTTGTACATGTGTTAGATACCTGTCTGGGATATTCCACACACCATAGTCCACCATGTTAAACGTATATTTAGTTTGCCATTTCCCATTTCTAAATATACCATTTTTTGTAAAGTATCCATCATCATCTGTATATAAGATAACTGTCCAATTATCCCATGCCATATCTGGATTTGACTTTACGATCTCTTCCATTTGTTCTATACTATCTATCCTCATTTAAAAAATCCTCATTCTCTAAGGTAGGAATATTTCCATTTAAATATATAAAAGTTAGGGTAGTAAGAAATAGTTGAAATATAACCATCAATATAAATCCAACTTGGGATGTTTCTATTCCATATAAAACTAATACTGTATTAAATGTAATAAAGGTTAGTATTATAAATAAGAATAGTGATCTATTTCCCCTACCGCCAAATACTGCAAGAGTCATAGATATTAAAAACAAGGCATAAAAAAAGAATACAATCATTGACCAGGTGTTGAGACTAATATCTAAAAATTCCAACTTCACACCCTTCTACTCCTTGTGCCTTTTGCACTAACTTTGATAAAGACTCTTTTGGTAAACTAAAAAATGCAAAATAGTTTACATACGATAGATTGTCAGCAATCCATGCCGCAGTTGCTTTTGAAAATGTAACTTTAAATCCTTTTTGCCTTAAGTAGTTTTCTGATGAATTGCAAAATGCTGCTGTAAAACTATTTATCTTATGTGGTCCAGCAGACCATACTTGTATTTCCTGATCATCATTTACGGCAGAAAGTGCAACACCCATAGCCCTCATAAAAATTTCATAGTCAGAGAAACTCTTCGTTCCCTCTACAACTATAATCATCTAAAATTCCTAACCATGTCTTGTACTTCTTTTGGCGTCATACCAAAGGTGTTTATTTCAATTACATCTTTACCATTTATAGAGTTATTTTGAATATCTCCACAGTATAATTTATTATTATACATCCAATAGCCTTTGTTGTCAATAGTTGTTATATCAACTAATTGTATATTATTTATCTTTTTTGCTTCTCTAATGTTATATATCCATATACAAAAACTTATAAAGGATGTAGTCAGTAAGATATAATAAATCGGGTTTGAGTACACTGATGATTATTTTTCTTTGAGTGAGTCTAGGATCTTTAGAAGGCTTACTGCCTCTTTTTTAGATGCTGAAAATACATCTACTGGTAAGGCATTGTCTGTATCTATTTCACCATCTGTTTTAATGCTTGCTGAATAGAAGGTGTTATCAAAAACCCAGTATGCTTTATTATTTACAATTGCAACATTAACACTTTGCTTGTCAATTATTTGTTCTATTTGAGAATTTTTTTTATTTACTTTGTTCATCTTTTGGCTCTTTAAGTTTGAATTCAATTGTAGCCTTGAGGAGAAGAAACTCATACTCAAGTTGGGAGCATTTTGAACGATAATACTGAAGCAGAGATTGTAAAACCTCAATATCTTTTTCATTACTCATCACTGACCTTTCGACTATTCTATTTTATCGGTTAAAGTCGTTTTTGTCAACATATTTTCTTAAAGAAAATGCTGAATCATACCACATTGGATCAGCAGATTTTTGTGATCTAATGTTCATGATTGCATTTCTTTTAGACTTAGCCCAAGCATATCCAGAATCTCCACCCCAAAGAAGCCAAGCGATTTTACCATTAGATGGTCTCTCTGAGTTATTCCAGTCTTTGCCTTGCTTGTCTACTTCGTGGCGTGAAAAGAAAGAATACATCCTTAATACTGTTCCTGGACTTAATTCTTTTCTATTTGCTAAATCTCTTGCACGTGCAACGCCCACTGCTGTACCGCCACGTCCAAACTTTCTTCTTAATTCTAATCCTCTGCGAGCATTTGATGCCATAGATTCTGTAGGTCTTAAATCTAAATCTTCTAAACTTCTTTTTGACATATCCATTTCATGATCTGGATTATCCATATCGTCTCTTACATCGCTTCCTACATTTACATACCCATCAGGAATTACTGCAAATCTACAAGCACCTTCTTCTTCGATTGGCATTTCTAATATTGCACATGCAACGGATGATTTATGTAATGCACAGTTGCCACATTTAACACCAATTTCTGCATTTTCATTATCTTCTCCATTTTCGTAGCCAACCCAAATTCCCTCTGCTTTATCAAGAGGTCCTGCCTCTTGTGCTAACTTTAATAAAGAGTCTGCAAGCATTTGTTCTGCATCAGACAATTGATCATATAGGGGCTTGCCTTCCCATTCTTCTGCCTTATTTACTTTTTTGCTGTCTGCTTCTGCTGCATATAATGCACGTTGTTGTTGTATAGCGGATGCTCTTGTTTGATGGCATCCATGAGCACCAGATGGTCCTACTACGGCATAGCCGCCCTTGCATCCTGGGCCATTTCTAATAATATCGTAAGGCATAGTTAAATTATATCATTATCTTCAAGATCTCTTTGACGCTTATATAATAAATTTTCAAGGAAGAATCTTTCTTCATCTGGTAGGGTATCCTTTACATTCATCACATGATCTAAGTCTTTAATCATAACCATTGGTACCCCATCTTTATCAAACATCATTTCTATATGGCCATCATTCCATAGTTTAAAGGCTAGTTCATTAATCATCTTAAAATGTTCATCAAAAAGTTCTGGCAATATTTCTTGACATTTAGGCGTTAGGCCATAGGTAAACTGATTACTTTTTTCGTCAAATCCTATTACTTCTAAAGCACCCATATCTATTAGTCTTTGAATAAGATCACTATATTCTTCTTCACTTACATCGTCTATCATACTAATCTATACCCCCCACTAAACCAGTTTTCTGACTTTGGTTTTATTTTATCTGGTAGAAAATCATCTGCGTTATCTTTATCTACTCCACCCCTAGACCAAGTGTGAATATCTACTTCTTTTATTCTGTTTCTTTCTGTATTTGATATAGCATTGTATACAGATCCACACATAGCATCTGCTAAGTCTTTAGACTTCTTTCTAGGGTGGTCTACTCTATTACCAATAATTCTAAGTTCTAATAGTTCTTCAAGCAATATATCAATATGGGGAGCATTAATTCTTTCCTCATAAAATAACATAGTTAAATCTTCATAGTGTTTCTTTGCTACAGATAGGGTATCAGTCTTTATTCCTACCTGTTTTAATTCCTGTTGAATATCGAATGATTGCCAACGATCAAATGTAACTAAACCTAAATTAAACCCTTGTCTTCTTAGATCGATAATCCAGTTTTTAACTTCACTAAGATCTACTGGGCCTTCACGCTTTGGTTCCCACCATGCAATTGCATCTACAACTACATGAGGAACTATCTGTTCATAGTTATTAAATGATTGAACATTTACCCATTTATCTACGTGAGCAATTGATACGGCACACTTGTCATGCTTCTGTGCTAAGTCAGCATGAACATAATAAACAACATCTTCTTTTGGTTTAAAGTTAAGATCAAATCTTCTAGAGTGATCCAGTGGATTACGATTTGATAAACCCTTTTCAATCTTATCTCTTGATTTAAAGAATGCATCAGATGATACAGTTGGCATACAGGCAAAACGCATTAATGCATCGCTTGGATCTGTTAGAAATGCTATTTTAAAATCTTCAATCTTTCTTGTAGGATTCATCTCCCATGTTGGTCTGCGTAAAGCAAATACACCAGGGTACTTATATGCCTCTATATGATCTTCATCCCATTCTACTTCAAATGAATTATTTGGATCATCTTCGCTCATGACTGGATTAATTACAAACTTATGTTTTCTAAGAACTGTTTGTTTTTCTGCAACTACATCTTCATATCTTTTAGAAATAAAATCACCCTTGTATCTAGGAAATGAAAGAAGGATTACCTTTCCATAATCAGGAAAACGAGAGTCTACAGAGCCTCTAAATGCTTTATATAAATTGTCAGCAGTCTTACCTTGATCATTTCCACCTGCACCTTCCATAGAAAAACCAGATATTTCATCAAGCACTGCTAATATTAAGTTTAAACCTTCTGCAGATTCTCTTTCAGAGTGACCAGAGTAAACAGTAATTGCTTTATTAAATTCCATGTTGTCTACCTTGGCTTCATATTTTCCAGCAAACCATGGTGACTGTTCTATTTTAGATTTAAATCCTTTAAAGAATACGTTCTTTGCTTGTTGTGCGTTTACCGCTACGTTAATAAGATCTATTGCATCTCCACTAGGTTTTCCAAAGTATCTAGAAGGATCTTTCAGGCATAGTAATTTATATACTAAATAGGCACAACCTATTGTAGATGTATGGTCCTTGCCGCTACCCTTTCCACACATAAGAATAACTTCGGACTTTGTATATTTTTTATAATGCTCTTCGCCTTTTTCTTTGCCAAGCAATCTAATAATATCTTCTTTTTTATATATCTGGCTCATGCATTCTGCAAGAGTATATTGGTACTCAGATAGTTCTGGCTGATTTAGATAATCTTTTCCAGTTACAAATGTTTTAATGTCTACTGGATTTTCTTCAAATGGACTTTCATCCAGTGCTTCTATAAAGTCACTAAAATCAATCGTTGTCAATTACTACCACCTCAGTTTGGATTTCTGAAAGACGTTTCATAATTTCCTCTCTGATTTCTGGATGACCTGTTGCAATATCTTTTAATATCTTGATAAGAATATCGTGCTTTCTTTCCATTTCAATAATTTGTTCTGCTATTTCTTTATTGTCTAATAGTCCAGCCTTTTGTAGCATTTCAAGTCTTTTTGTTTCAATATCTGCAATAAGTTTAATAGATGTAGTTTTTGCTGTAAGATTTGCAGTAGAGTCTGCAGCGTCAATAACTTCATATGCTTTTTTAATTAATGATGAAAAGTGTTGATCTGCACCAGCAAGTGCTTCTTTTGCTCTTGCGTGAATTGCTTGATTATTGGAAGCCATTACACGCCAATCACTTAGTAGTGACATTACTCTTGGTCTAGGAATATCTAGCGATCTAGAAATTTCTGCAGCATCGTGACCTTTTAGATACTCAGAGGCAACCTTGTTAACCAAGTCTAAATGTTTTACTAAATCATCTGTGCTCATCTAATGTCCTTAATAATACAAGGTAGCCAATAAGATCAAGTATTGTATCCTCTGATGCATATTCGCTGCCCTTCTTTATTCTATTAAGTTTATCATCAATTCTAATATTAAGTTGTTCTTTTGGCTCTGCCTTACTAAATATATTAATAGGGTGGCTATAGGAACTGCCGTATGACTGATTCTTCTTGATAAGTAACTCTGCTATATCAAGGCATTCATCTAGTATCTTTCGACCAGCAGGTGCTTGTGTAGAGATATCCCTAATAAACTTCATTCTATCTTCTAGTTGTTTATCTATATCTATTCTAGGATATTCGGCCATTATTTCCTCTTTGTCTTTTTAATTTTAAATTTTGCCATGTATACATAGATAGTCTCTGTACTGCATCCGCATTCTTTTGCAACCTCTTCAGGAGTCTTCTTATCATTTATAATCCTTTTTGTTAACCACAATTGATTAGTATAGAGTTTCATTTTATCACTAACCCTGTACCTTGTCAACATTTGTAGGTTCGTTTGCAAGTTTATGCCAGTTATTACTTGAGTACCATCCGATTGCTATAGAGTCAGCAACATCGTCATCTTCAACACTTAAATCAAACTCTATATTTATTTTCTTTATAGTTCTTGCTTTTCTAAATTCTCTTTCTTTTTGTTTATACCAAGAGAATGATTTGTCATGACCGTATAAATCTCTAATAGCCAACTTTTCTTCTTTTTTAAGTTTGCCATTTCCTATCCAATTTTGCCAAGCAACTGGAGAGCAAGATGCTACAACCCTGTTTCCAGAGGTTTGTGCTGATCCTACAATTGCTCCTTGAACTAAAGCCAAGTTCATAGCAGTTTTTTGTGAGTTTGTATATATAGCAGACTCTATAACTATTGCATCTATTTCAAAGTCTTTTAAAAATGGTATTAATTTTCTGCATGCATCCCCAGCCTTTTCGTATACATGCTTTCCATGAAAATTAATTTTACCAAACTTGTGTAAAACTCCTTCTTTAAATATAGAAAATGCCATAGAGTTAGTTGAAGCATCTATAGCCATAATAGTTTTAGGGTGTCCAATATATAATAGTTTATTCTTTTTCATAATCAAAATATCCTTTAATTTCTTTCATTAGTTTATCTACCTGTTTATTATTTACAAGGCAACTATCACAAAATTTAGAATCATTATATACGCTTAGCAATGTATTACATCCCCCAGCACATCTTCTTTCTTTTTTAAGCCTAGTTCTAAATTTAGACTGATGATACCTTTGTGATATCTTTTGTTTTGTTGAATTGGTTCTACAGTCGGATGAACAATAGATTTGGTTTCTAATATGAGAATCAAATTCTTTTTCACACCACTGACATACCTTTATCATTCAAGATCTTTCCTAGACTCAATCTTGATATCGCCCACTGGCTTTGTTTGACATACCTTGAGGAACATGCAGCCTTTACAATCTCTAGAGTTATATTTAACTCTGTATGGATTCTCTGGTAGTTTTCCTTCCTTAAACGCAGCCTCTACACTTTTCATCCAGTCAAAGAAGTAGTTTACAAAGTCTTTATACTTTTGATTTAGTCTGATAGGGAACATTAACATTTCATGATTGTTTTTATTCTCATATATTAATATTCCAAATGCTTGCTTCATAATTTTCATATAGATTAGTAGTTGTTCTATATGGTAATTAGCAGGCTTCTTAGTTCTTTGAAATCCCTCATCTGTTTTAGTTTTAATTTCAGTAAGAATATTTTGATCATTCCATTTGATAACAGCATCTGTTTTACCAGATATGGTTGGGTTTTCATATTTTAACTGTGCTTCTTTTGTTACTAATATGCCAGCATTTTCCATTGCTGTTTCAATTCTTGTGTGTCTGTCTGATCCAGAGTCCATATTAGCAACTTCATACCAAGTATTAGTATTTTCTGCTTCATTACCCTCAAACCATAGATACCACATTCTAGGGCATTTGCCAGCCCCATACGTTAATCCAGAGGGTGTAAACCCTGTTCTCTTAGCAAAGTATGGACCTTTTTTATGCTCATACCCGTCATGAATCTTATCTATAATTTCATTTAAATTTATACTGCTTTCATCACTATGTTTCTCATCTTTAGACAAAATCTTATTAACTAATTTTTTTGACATTAGAATGACCTTACACTATATTTAAGGGCATCAACTAGTTTATCTATTGCTTCTCTTGCAGAGTAGTATAGATTCTTTTTTACCCTTTCATCTTTTTTAACATGCGAATACCAAGAGGCAAGCATGCCAAACTTAGCAGAATATGCTTGCAGTTGGGTAATTAGTAGCGTAGCCTTTTGTGGCGGAATATCTGGATTAGAGATTAACTTAGCAACAACTACAAGTGCATTGGTTAATTCTTCATCTTTCATGTATTCTGATATATCGTTTAATCCTGTAACCTTGTTTAATATCTCAACTGTTGTTTCCATTGCTCTCTCTCAATTGCTCAAAAACTTGCCATTCTATTATAGCAAGTCTAACCTTTTTGTTTCCTTCTCCTAAAACTACCATTAATGCTGGATTCTTTTTTCTATCTACCTTCATTGTGTCAGACACAATCTTTGCCCAAGAATCTTGGCTCACAGAATATGATTTAGAATATTCTTTGACGTCTACAACAAAATCATCTAGTGATCCGTCAGCCTTAACTGGTCCTCTTCCTGAATTAATGTGTTGCTTGGCACCAATACGCTTTAGTTCTCCACGCTCACTCATTAATATCCCCTTACGTTAAAATTAACTTTAGATAAATGTTTTTCTTGACACATCCAAGTTAACTCCTGTTTTTCTTTGTACATTCTTGCTGTTGCAACTATTGCTTTACATGTATGGCAAATAAACTTACCATTGTATAAAGAATATCTATACGTTGATGGCTGATTCAAGTTCTTTTAGTTTCTCTGGATTTTCTTTTAGGTATTCAATTACTTTTGCTCTGCCCTGTAGTCTTTCACCCAAAACTGTATACCAAGCACCACCCTTTTCGATGATACCTAGAAGTTCTGCAGTATCTACAAGATCTGCTGTCTTATCAACACCTGTCATGCTTCCACCAAAATAAAAGTCATATGATCCACTTAAAAATGCTGGACCAGTTTTATTAAAGTCAACGTGCCAGTTTACAACACGTCCAACCTTTTCTTCAATAAGTTTATCTCCAACCTGTATCTTTCCTTTAATTGCTTGGTTTTCTGATTCGCTAGACCACAACTTAATAACTGTGCTAGAAAAGAACTTAACTGCTTGACCACCTGTTGGAACATGCGATGCATACATGGCACCGATATTGTTTCTTTGTTGTGAAATTAAAACTAATAATGTTTGATTTTCTTGATTGTTAGCATAGTTAAGCATCTTGACTGCATTGGTCATATCTCTTGCTTCAGCACCAATCTGCTTAGTATTTTCTAACTGCTTTAATTCAGTAGAATCTTTTTCAAAGTAAATTGCTGGAAGCAGTGCAGAGATAGAGTCTACAATTAATACATCTACTTTTGCTTTCATTAATTGTGTAGCAACATCGACCATATCATTAATAGTTCTTGCTTCTGAATAGATTAATTTATCTGTATCTACCCCTAGTTTTGTAGCCCACTCTGGATCAAATGATTGCTCAGCGTCAATCCAAGCACACACCTTACCTTCTTTTTGTGCTTCACCAATCATCTGTAAACAGAATGATGATTTACCTGCTGATTTATTTCCCCAAATTAATATCTGTCTACCATAACCAACTCCACCCTTTAGTGCATTATTAAGACTGATGCTGGGTGTTTTTTGTTTTTTAACTTCTACTTCTGTAGCATTGCTTACTCTTTTTCTTAATTCAGGATCTAACTGAGATAAGAAGTCTTCTATTTCTATTGTTTTCATATACCTATCTTTCTAGTTTGCCATTACTTCTCGTAATATTTCTGTTCCATCTTTTGATGTTTCAAAGGTCATTTTCTTAGCCTTGCCTGGCTCACACTTCATAAAGCCTTCTGAATATTTTGTAGGAAATATAACAATAGATTTCATGTCTCTACTTGTATCTGCAACGATCATATTGGCCATCTTTTTTCCTGCTTTTGTTGTTCTTGACTTAAATGATACCACATAGTACTCTTCTCCGCTATATGGTAAAGTTTTATAGTTTAAGAATTTAATTAATGGATTAGATAGCGAATCTTTTATATCATCTATTGTTACTGCTTCCATAATTCTATTATTAGCAACAGCAATAATATAAGTTTTTCCCGCTTCAATCTTTGTTTCTTCGTCATCAAATACTCCAAGAAGACCAGTTGAATCCATAATTTCTACACGAGACCAGCCCTTACCTCTTTTAATATTTTTAATAACACCCATCAATATATACACACCAGTTTCTTCAAAGTCTTCTATCTCGTCTATATAAGCATAGTAGTGTTGTGGTACTGTTGTTTTAAATTCGGGAAGGTTTAAATACTCGTATAAACTTTCTCTTATCTTTTTTTCATCTCTAGGATTATCCGTAAAGGTTAATGCACCTACAGCATCAAGTGCTGCTAGTGATCTTGAATTAACCCCACTTCCTTTTGTAAATACAAAATCATAAAATTCTTGATATGAATTAAATGGTCTTCTTGCCATAATCTTAGAAGATATATTGTCTGATATCCATTTGATAGCAGATAATCCTATTCTTATTCCATTACCCTCGATCTTAAAATCACTATCTGACTCATTAATGTGGGGTAGTTTTAAGGCTATGCCCATTCTTTTTGCTTCAATCAAGTATTCTGTTCTAGCATCTTTATCTTGTTCATTCTTTAATAATGAATACATAAACTCGATGCCATAATAATATTTTAACCATGCTGTCCAATATGAAAGCATTGAGTATGCAACAGCATGAGACTTATTAAATGAGTACCCTGCGTGAGCCTCAAAATCATGCCATAGTCCCTCTGCTTTGAATGGAGTAATATGTTTTGATGCACCAGTCACAAACTTGTCTTTAAATTCGTCAAATTCTTTTGCATCCTTTTTCTTACCAATAATTTTACGAACCTTGTCTGCTTCGGCCATACTCATTCCACCCAAGCCAACACATGCCTGCATAACTTGTTCTTGGTATAAAACACATCCATAAGTATCTTTAGTAAACTTTTGCATAATAGGATGTATATGCTCAGTTATTTCTCTACCATGTTTTCTAGCAAGATATGACTTACCAATTGTATTCATAGCACCTGGTCTTACAAGAGCATTGGAGGCTGCAAGTTCATCTAAGTTACTTACACCCATCTTTACCAACAAGTTTGTGTATGGTGTTGCTTCACACTGAAACACTCCTTTAGTTCTTCCATCTGAAAGCATCTCATACACTTTTGGATCATCTAAAGGTATTTCTTTTAACTTAATATTAATCTTATGTCTTTTCTTAATTATTTTTAAGGTATCATCAATAACAGTTAAGGTTTTTAATCCAAGAACATCTAGTTTGATCAATCCAATATCTGCTGCCTCTTCCATATCAACTGCTACTACTGGAATTCTTTCCTTGCTTCCTGGGGCTGATCTTGTTTCTAATGGTGCATACTTAAAGATTGGTTCTTTTGCTGTTACAACACCAGCAGCGTGAATACCAGTACCACGAATACGACCACGAAGTTGTTCACCGTATCTGACTACGTCTGGATATTTTAATCTAAACCACTGTGCATTTTTGCTTGTAATAAAATCGTCCCAGTCGTCTACTGTTTTTAAAACTTTATTTACTTCTGATAGTGGTATATTAAATGCTCTAGAAACATCTCTTACAATACCCTTACCTTTAAACATTAAGAATGTTGCAATGGACGCTACGTTTTTATACTGTGATTCAAGATAAGACTTAACTTCATCTCTTCTACTATCTGCGATGTCCGAATCAATATCTGGAAAGTCATTACGTTCTGGATTGATAAATCTAAAAAATAGCAATCCATACTCTAATGGGTCAACATCTGTGATTCCAAGTACGTAACAAATTAATGATCCCGCTGCAGAACCTCGACCAGGTCCAACCAAGATTCCTTGTTCCTTAGCCCAGTTAAGCATATTAGATACAATTAAAAAGTATGAAGAAAAGTTTTTATCTCTAATAATATCTAACTCTTCTTGCATTCTTTCTCTATATTCTGGCTTATTATATAATCCTTTTTGTTCCATACCTTTTAATACTAGGTCAACTAAACCTTGATGTGGATCATCAATTTTTGCAGGTAGTAAGTCTAAGCCGCTAACAATCTCATATTCTTCTACTTTGTTTGCAATTTCAATAGTGTTAGTATAAATGTCTTCTCTTTTTATACCTTGCATACTCATTGCTTGCTTCATTTCTTCATATGAAAGTAAGTGAATATCAAATGATCTAAATGACATAAATCTATCTTCACCGTATAGGTAATCAAGACGCTTCATAACATCATCTATCTTTTGAGACTTTTCAAACTTAGCATCTTTAGTTAATTTTGCATGTGTATTTAAAAGAAGCATAATTTCTTGAATAACCTTTTGATCTGTGCTGGCGTGGTGGCAATCAGGTGTTACTACTGATTTAATATCCATACTATCAGCCAAAGCAAGTAATTCATTGTTAAGTTCTTTTGAGTTATGTGGCATCACTTCAACATAAAAATCATCTTTAAATGTATCCTTAAACCATTTCAAAAGTCTTTTTGCTTCTGCATACTCATTGAACTCTAAAGCCTTAGCAATGAGGCCAGACATACATGCTGATAAAACTATTAATCCATCTTTATATTTTTCTAATAATTCAAAATCTATTCTAGGCTTGCTGTAGTATCCCTCTGTCCAAGCCAGTTCATTCAATCTATTTAAATTTTCTAAGCCCTGTTGATTCTTTGCAAGTATAACTATATGATTATAAATTAAATCTAGGGGATTTCCAAGTCTTTCTTTCTTATCTCTTTTATCAAATCTATCATGAGTAATATAACCTTCTATACCAAGAATTGGTTTTATACCCTCCGCCTTTGCTGCACGATACATTGGTCTGTGACCAGATAATGCACCATGATCAGTAATGGCTATGGCTTGCATGCCTATATTTTTTGCACGCTTGCAGTACTCTTCTGGAGTTGCAACACCATCCATTAATGAATAGTGTGTATGCACGTGTAAAGGAACGTAGTTCAAACCATAGCCTTTCTGATATTACCAGTCGACCGATGTTGATGTTGCTTGATTGCTGAATCCAATATAAAAATTTTCTTGTTCAGCATAAGGAACTTCTCTAACAACTCTTTCAAGGTTAGGAAATTCAAATGATCCCCAGTTAAATGGTTCAGCATCTTGTTTCATTGGAAGTAGAACATAATTTGTTTCTGTTCCCTTTCCATTTCTTTTTAGTTTCCAAACCATATTTGAAATACTTGTTGAGTCTGCAGCATATTCTCTAATTGTATTGAATGTTGCAGTTTTGCTTACACCCATACTCCAAACTGCTACATGTGGTGCATCGATTCCATTGTCAACTAAAACGTTGCAATAAAATCTTAAACGTGCTCTCCAACCACTCTTTGGTTCTTTGCGAAACATTTCACAACCAAAACAACGACCTTGAGTATCTGCAGTACAAACTGCTTTTCTTTTATAGTCATCTGGATTTGAATGTTCACTTACAACAATAGCAAGACCACGCTTTTCATCATAGTGAGGTGAGTCTGCATCTAATTCGCTAACGAATCTTATTTGAGCACTTTGCCCATCATCTAACTTAAGCCACGTTACCTTTTCGCCTGAAATGTTTAATTTAGGCTTATCAATAACGGCCTCAATGTTTTTTAGACCTTTTATAATTGACATATTTCTCCTTAGTATTTACTCTGTATATGAGCGTTATATCATTGTAGCATAGAAGACACTATGTCGTCAAATTTATCTACAAACTTTTTTAAGTCATTGTCTGATAAATCGGACACATCTTTTATGCCTTCTGGTAAAGATGGTGCTATGCATCCACTTCCAAAATAACTTATCATTTTTTTAGACATGTTTTTGCCAGCCTCATCATTATCACCCAAGACAACAACTTGATTAAAGTATTGCTTAAGTAATTTTCTTTGTTCTTTTGATATAGTTGCACCAAGAGTTGCTACTGCATGAACACCTACTTGTTCAAGTCTAATGGCATCAAATGATGACTCTACAACAAAAACTTTATCGTATCTTTTTGCTCTTTGCAAATTAAACAAGGTTTTGCTTTTAGGTAATCCAGGAGTATTTTTAAACACCTTACCCTCTATGGATCTACCAACAAATCCTAAACATAAACCTTCTGGAGAATATACTGGAATAGTTACCATGTCTTGCTTTTCGGAGTATCCAAGTTTATATTTGATAACACTATCTTTATATATGTTTCTATTTTTATAGTAAGACATAGCCTTTGAACTTTCAAATACATTTTTATGCAATCTTTCTATAACTTCTAAATCATATTCTTGAAAATCTATTTTTTTATCTAATGTTTCTTGTAGTGCTTCAACTAAGTTTTTATTATCAGACTTAGAATCTATAAGCCTTGCTGCTTCAAAGTATGATCTTCCAGAAGCCTGCATAACTACTTCTGTTAACTCTTTCGTTTCTTGACAAGCAAAACAATAAAACATACCATTTGTTTTGTGAACTTCTGCAGCGGGTGTTCTTGAGTTATTATGAAATGGGCAAAATATAATAAAGTCTATATCTACTTCTGATACTATATCTATGCCAGAGGCTAGGAGACTTCTTCTGATTTGATTTTCTGTATAATAGTTGATCGTATTGTCGTATTCTTGTCTATTCCTAGTATGCATTTTGCATTCTCTTTTCCAACATATACTCCGTAAACTGATAACTTAAAATCAAATGTCTTTCCATTATAACTTACTGTAAAGTCTGTGTCAATATCGTATCTAGGAACATAGCCTTTATTCCTCATTCCACTTATGACCATGAATATGTATTGGTCTTTTAATCTTGATATAAAAGACTCATCAAAGATTTCACCCTCTAGGCAAAATCGATGAATCTTTTTATGGCTATATGACATACCATAATTATATCAACGATATTTAAGAGGATGGCTCATTATCTTTATACATAAATCTTCCAGAGTCAAAGTCTATATCAATCATAAACTCTCCACAAAAGCCATGTCTATTCTTTCTAAAAACACACTCTAATATGCTACTACCTTGTGCTCTACCTAATGCTAATACCCAATCAGCATCGTAAGCCAACTGCCTTGACCAAGCAACCTGACCTAGTGATGGGACGGTGAACATATCTGTGGCATCATCTGGGGTAGCAGAAGCAATAGCAACAATAGGAACCTGTTCACTAATTGCTAATATTTTTAATTCTCTAGATATATTTTTAATCTTTACTACTTCATTATCAGTATAATTGTTTGACTGCATTAATTGAATATAATCAACAAAGACTATATCAGGAGAGTATTGATCTATCTTACCCCTCAAAACTGATGGAGAAACCTCTCCAAGCCCATCGTTAGAAACAATGTGAAACGATGGCTTATTATCTAAATGTGTTTTACTCCAATTTCTAAAAGAGTCTGTATCTAAAACACCAGAACTTAATTTTCTATGAGACCACATTCCTTGTCCCATAATTGTATAAGCACGATTACGAACTTCTGACTCTGTCATTTCTAATGAGATGAATAGCGGCTTTCTTCCGTTTTTCCATGCTTGAACAGCCATAAATAACGCGAGCCAAGACTTACCAATAGCAGGATAGGCAAGAAGAATGCCAAACTGACCAGGAGTAATACCCGCTGGAAGATAGTTATCAAAACCTGCAAGACCTGTTTGTATACCATGAATACCCTTTTCGTGTAATTCTTTTATTCTATCAAAATGTGCAATAGCATCTTCTACGTCTACTGCATCTATATCTCTTATCTCTGCAGTTATTCTTTTTAGATCGGAGGTTTTAGAAATAATGCTGTTTAATGCATCTACTGGCTCATTAGTTTTTAATTTATTAGCAGTATCCATTAAGATACTACTTAGACTATTTTGTAGGTGACTTACCCTAAGTTCTTCAAGGTGATGCTTTGTGCTACCTATCTCACCTTGTGGATCAAAGTCTCTAAACTTTTCTACCACCAAATTAATTGACGGAACTACAGAGTTTTGTTCTTGATAGTTCCTAACAAATTCCCAAACATCTTTGTGTGTTTTAAACAAAGAGTCTGGATTAGATTGTAATAGTATGTGTATCTGTTTATCTTTTAATACCGCAGAAAGTACTTTTCCTTCTAGGTCTGCTGACACTACTTTAACCAATCTTTCGCTTGTTCTTTTAGTAACTGTCTTATTCTATCATCTTCTTTTCTATTTTGCAAATTTTTGTATAGTTTATCTGCATTGTTTGCAAACCACTTCCAAGAAGGTGTTTCTGATATTCTAAAATAATAGTCTAACATTTCATAGCACATATCTAGGGTATAGGATTCAATTAATGAATCTGCAGCCCACTGTTCTACATATATGTTAATATTGCTATCTATATTTTTTTCAATAGCAAGTTTTTTATATCTTGTAAGTAATGCATGTCTTAACTGCTTTTGTGCCACTACTCTAGTTCTTTCTTAGCATCCTCAATCTTGGTCAATAGTTTGCCTTCAATGAATGAGTATACTCTTTCCATTGCTGCATCTTCATTCTCTCCTTCACGAAGAAAATCTGTACATCCTAGATCTAATCTTAGACTTTGAAAATTTCCTAAGTTTAGTGTATAACCCAAGGTTACTGATACTGTTGTTTTGTCTGACATATTCACCACGTTTCTTCTGTCCATACGGGGATAAATTCCCCGCTTTTTGTTTTGGTATATAACATTATAGCGTCTCCAAGTAAAGAACGCAAGTCCTTTTCTGTTGGTACATCAAACCTAGGAGTCACCCTTCCATCTTTTCTTGGTCTTCCTTTATGTATTGTAGCAATAATATCTCTAATTGTAAAGATATCATCTTCTGAATAATAAGCATATTGTCTAAATATTCTTTTACCGCCTATTACAGCACCAGTTGGTGGCATAACTAATTCTTTTTTAATCCATCTTTCAAGTTGCATCCTTGATCTATTAAAGATCCTCATAGTATTTTTTACAGTATATGCTCTTTTTCTATGTTTTTTAAAATCAGAATACAGCATTGTTTGCTCTTTATCTTGGATAAAATTATATAAAACACATATATTGTTAGCCTTATTTACATGTATTAATCTTACTATTTCTTTATTAAGAAAAAATATTGTAGAACTTGGTTTTACAGGCTGTTGCCAGTTATCTTTAACCTGGCCTTCTCTACCTTCATTATCCATCTTGCAACTTCTCCATGTTTATCTGGATGATTATACATCTCTCTTTTGCCACATACAAGGCAGTACAACTCAAGGTGATCGTATGAAAGAAATACTCTGTCAACAAGCATCCTTCCATTACATTTAGTACATCTTAATTCTTTTTCATTTACTATATGTGCCATGGTTCAAAAGTATATCATATCTTAGTTAGGTATACCGATTGCTATTAAGTTAACTCTTAGGTCTACTTTACCACTAGAGTTAAATCTTACTACCACGGTTGCACTGGATGTTGTAATGTTTCTAAGTGTAAAAATAACATCATCTCCAGGTGTTGAACCAGATCGGTTAAATATTGATGCTGTTACTACTGGTGTAAACTTAAATCTAGGGAATGTAAAGGTAACGCTATCTGTAGCATTGGCCTTTGCTTCAGTGGTTGTTAAAGCCAACTCTTCTGCATAAAACTTAATATTGCTGGTAGTGTCGCTATTTGCATTGACTGTAGAAACAGATGTATTTCTAATTGCTATTCTATTTTCAATAGAATTTATCTGGCTAACCATTTCATAGATATAATTAACATCTAATGGTTGACCACGTTCAGGTAGTGATATTGCTGCCATAATACCTCCAGTATACCATGTTAGGCGTTAGTTGTGCTTGTTACAGCACTACTGCTATCATTAAAAACATTTGTTGCTGCTGAGCCATAGTGGTTTCCAAAAGCCCTCATGCCGCTACATGTGCCAGTAATTAAAATTCCATTTAGGGCTATATTAGATCCTTCTTTAAATCCTCTATTGGCAATTATAGAACTATTGGTTACGGAATCATTAAAATATATATGATTATGTGTATTAGTTGTAACTTGACTTGGATCTTTGGTTATATTGTTTGCAACCATAATAGCAGAGGAGTTAGTTCTAACATCTATAGAATCTTGAGATGTATCTTCTACCCTGTTATTTGCAATAACTCCGTCAACAACAGTAACAAACAATATTCCATCTCCAAGGTTAGACCCTGTTCTTGTTACATTTTTTATTTGATTTCCAGTTACAATTGCACCGTCTGTATTCCAAAAAGCAATTGCATTAGTTCCATTTGTGTCAAGTATAAGATTGTTAGATACTGTTATATTTTGACTTTGTTGAGGTACTGTTTGTGTTGTAGTAGTGTGATTTGCTCCACCATCCAATCCAATAGTAATGCCACCATAACAAGACTGTATTGTATTTGAATCAATAATTAAATTTTTATAAACTACATAAGTTCTAATTGCATACTCAGTTAAAGAGTCAAAATGATTTTTTGTTATCTTAGTATTGGTATGATAAAATCCAGCGGTATAAGAATGACTTCCTACCCCTGTTGGCCAAGCAGTTGTTCCACTAGTACCAGATGGACCAAAATAACAATTTTCAATTACAACATCTTCACACGAAGTATTATCATAAGAACCAAAAGCACCAAATACTGCTGAACTTTTAGCAAGATCAATCTGTATTGCCTCAGAGTATCCTCTACTTCCAGTATCAACAAAACCAATAAGTCTGCAGTTTGATATTCTTACATTCTTACTTGAGTTAATTTCTATTGCGTGAAAACCTGCTGTATCTTTTACTGTTAAATCTTGAATTATAATATTTTGTCCGTGACCAATACTAATACCCATAGCAGGTGTTACTGGATAAGATGGTCCTTTATTATCCCATATTCCACCAATAATTTTAATATTACCTTGTCCATTATAGCCACTATATGATGCACCAGCCAAGCCATTAATAATTAAATTTGATGTATGGTTTCTGCTTAATGTTGCTTTTTGAGAAGATAATAAAGTTGTACCTTCGTATATTTCAAGTCTGCTTCCTAAATTATAAGTTCCAGTTGGAATATATACTATGCCACCACCAGCATCTCTTGCGGCATATAAAGCATTTTGAATTTTTGTTGCAGAATCTGCCTCTCCTGAAACAACTCCATAATCTCTCACAACATCATAAAAATTAGTTTGTGCTGATGCACCACTTGGTAGATTTGCTGTAAGTAGCACCCTATTATTAGCATCATCATAAGTTGCTGTTAATCTAGTGTGAAAAGCATGATCAAACAATTGTGCTGCCGCATCTTGAATTGTTTCTGTAGGTACTGCTGCTGATGCAGTTGAGGTAAGCAATACCCTGTTATTTGCATCGTCATAAGATGCAGTTACGTTTGTATGAAAAGCGTGATTAAGAAGTGGTGCTGCAGCATCTTGTATATCTTCTGTTGTTGGATTTGCTACAGTTGTTAACAATACTCTGTTGTTAGCATCATCATATGAAGCAGTAATGTTTGTATGAAAAGCGTGATCTAATAATGGTGCAGCAGCGTCTTGGACTTGTTCTGTGCTAACCGACCCAGAGCCACCACCGCCTGTAATCAATACTCCATTTACAGTTAACGTGCTTCCAACCACCAAGTTTCCTGATATAGATCCACTGCTAGCGTTAATAGTTCCTAAATTTAAAGTTTTTCCTTGTAAAACTGTTGTTATTGGAGCATTGATATATTCACTAGATGCTGCTACGTACCTAAATATATCATCTGCTTGTGGGCTTGCAGAGGTGATGCCACCAACCGCATCAATTGTAAAATTGTTATCAAGTAAATTTGTCCACTCACTTGTTTCCGTATTAAATACTTTAGGATATGAACCTGTCATAAATCTATCAGTCCTGTATCAAAGACCCCAAAAAGTTGTTTTAAAGCAATTGAAGTTATTGGTGGACTTGGATGTGTTGGAAGTTGTCCATAAACTCTAATTTTTGTAGTTGTATTACTATATACAGTAACAGAGTTAGTGTTAACTCTAGAATAAAATTTTAAACCTTGCCCATCATTTTCATCTACAAATATATCATAAACATTTAGATTTGCTGACCCAGATACGGCAGCAATAGTTTCAATATATGGTGTCCACTTTACTTCATATGGCCCACCTTGTGTTAAAACAGTTAAATCGGCAGCAACCAATCCGTTACTTTTTTGCCCAGTGCTTTCTACCCTAAAAAGTTTAGACCACTCCGAGATACTACCTTTGTCCTCTGTTGCTATTCTAAATCTAACAACATGGGTTCCATCTCTATTTGGAGGAGGTAGTTGTGATAATGGAATTATTACTTTAGCCACTAAGATGTCACTCCTATGCCAAATCTATATTCAATATAGTTGTTAGTATTTTCTTCTTTTAAGATTGGTTGTGCATCATCTGTTTTAATAACATCATATCCTACTAATGCATATAAAGGATTAATAGTAGAGACATTGTCTATTCTTAATCCATCATAAACGACTAGATAGTTATCTGTTGGTACACCCCCAACTAAAACAGATGTGTACATTCTAATTCCATTAATATTTGAAAATGTAAAGTTAGAATCTCTTTCGAAGTCTGATAAAGACTTTGTTACAATAATATATCTATTTGGATTAGAACTTATTTGAAAATCTGCTGCAGATAGTATTATGCTTAATGTTGCTTTTGGAGATGTTCCTGGAGTTGTTGTTCCGTTTGTAAACTCTAAAAGAATTCTAACTGAGTCTGGTGCTGTATTTACTGATGCAGTTCTACTCAATAAACCTAATGCAAGTTTTAGTTGATCTGTTGTAATGTTTTGACTAAAATCAAAATTAATTTCATTATTTTCAACATATGCAGCACTACTTGTTGCTACAAGTTTGCTAGAGTCTAAAGGGTTTAAAGTTAAATATGAACTACTTCCACTAACCATAAGAGCACGATTTAATAATCTTGGCTGCTCATATCTTGCTGATCTCAATGATGTATCAAATATGCTTGAGTCAGAGTTAATAAACTGTGCTTTTGTAGTTGTGGTAATATCGTTAGTTACAACACTGCCACTTGCAAAGTTTACAACTCCATCTGGTTCAAAAAGCACTGCAGATGCTGATCCATTATTTACATATGACCATGTTTCTGCTGGCGTATAGGTAATCAAAAGTCTACTATCATACTTTCCCGCTGTAACGTTTGTTGCCGCTGGATATACCCCAACTTCTGAAATTAAATATCTTTGAGTTGTAGGCATTTGTGCTTTAAATACTATTTTTTCTGTTCCATCATCTTCTCTTACAAAACCTTTTGCAATGATTGGCTCTCTAAAAACTTCAAAATCTAATACTTGTGCAGATGGTGAGACAGTGGCCTCTACCCCAGTTAATTCTGGCTTTCTACCAGTTCCAGCAGCAATATATGTAGCAAATGCTGGTGCCTGATCTAAAAGATACTTTGCAATAATTTCTTTTCCATTTGTTGTAATCAAATTAGTTCACCTCGTATATTGTACCATTAGAATCGATTTGGACCTCTACTACTTCTTTATCCCTCATATTAACTACCTCAATGATTAGATTTCCACTTTCATCTATATATACATAGTCTGTTAGTCCAAGGGCTTCTAAATATTCATCACTAGGTATTTTATTATTTAAATTAATAGAGTTACTTATAAAAGTAGAATCAGATGTTTGTACAGATATTAATTCATCAGGGTTAAACTTTCTTCTTATATCAGATAGATTGGATATAATATTATATGATGGATTATTTCCCTCTACCGTGTCGTGTCTGACAAACTTTACTAACTCATTAGCACCTATGTTTTCAAACAATAAGTTTTCTATGGTCTTAGCATCTAATTCTTCTGTTGCTAGATTAACCACGTCTCTTTCTGGAACCATTACTGGTGGTGGCGTAAATGAAAAATCTCCTGTATCTGGTGGTGGTAACGCTGGACCTGGATCTGGTGGCAATACCGTATCGCCTCCCCCTTGCTTCCCCCTTTTCTTTCTTTTTTTATCTACTCCAATTGGAGCCCTAAATGGCTTTGTGTATGAATAAGCAAATAAATTATTTGTAGATGTTCCAGGCTTTCTAGTTCCCTGTATTCCAGTATTGGCTTTTTTAACAGCCTCTGCTAACTTCTGTACTTTTGGACTACTGGATGGAGAGGCTTTTCCTCCTCCACCTTTACCTGCTGCTGGTTTTGCCATTATGCTTCCACCATCCTTAATCTATTTCTAATTCCACTTGCTGATCTAGAATAAAATATTTCTGTTACAACAAACTTTTTATCTATATCTACAAAAATAGTTCCTTCTTGATTATTTTGTTCTGGGAATCTATAGTTTACTGTCAATAAATCTCCAAGTTGTATATGAGGTGTCCCAAATGTTTCAATATACATATTTTTTCTAGGTCTTATAGTTTTTTTAACCATCCACTCCATTATATCGCGTGCTTGATCATAACTTTGAATATATGGAGACTCTAATGTAAATGACCTATCTCCGTATTTAGATCTGCTTGACTTAACGTTTTGATATGTTTTTTCTGATACTTGTGGAGAAACTATAACATTGTTAACTACCACTGGATCGCTAAAGTTTGACAAGTCTTTAAAGTAGTCGTCTACGTTTAATACACCAGATGTATTTTGAGTAAAGGTTACTCCTATAATTCTTAAATAACTTCCAGATGTTTCATCTAGAACAATAGCCTTATCTGTATTATTGAACACCAAAAATTCAGCACCGTATGATCCAGCCCTAAATCCAGAAGCGGTATATGTTCTTTCGCTATTAAATGTAGGTGCTAAGAATGCTAAAAATGCTGGGTATGCTTTGTCATATTTAACATTAAAGTATGCACATTCTCTAAATATAGTTCCAAACTCATCAAAATATATAGAATACTTTGGACCACTATTAGGGTTAATTCCAGATAGATATGTTGACTGAACTATTCCAGACATAGCATATGTTCTAAGAGCGTCAGATGATAGTATTTCCTTGCTAGAAAATGGTTTACTTGTACTATTGACTACAGATACACTACTTTCTTTACTTTGCAAATTTTTAAGTGCATAAACATTATCAAACATACACTTTGAAGGACCTCTAGTAAATAATGCTATGTTGTTATATAAAGGCAAAGGAGAAGTGTCATCTACAGTAGATATTAATATATTGTTTATATATAGATAGAATCTTCTAGTATCTCCAATGTTTTCATATTCTACAGATAGATCATATACAGTTGGATTTGTTTGATTTGCTACCCTGTCGTTTCCAACAAACCTACCTTCATCTACTAATATCTTTGTTAGCCCACCCCATAATTTATACGGAACTGCTACTGTTGTGTTGTTTACTGTACCAGGCTGTACTTTATAAAATATAACATTATGAACTACGCTTGTAGTTGCACCAGTTGTAGCGTCTGCTGTTGTATATCTTTCTAAGTTATCTCCAGTTAGAGATACAATTTCAAAATAGTATCCACATCCAGTTGATGAGTTTAGTAATACAGCAATTCCTCCAGAGCCACCTTCAATCTTAGGAGTATCGTTTGCTGTCAAAGGCTCTACGGTATAATAGTCTACAGCATTTTGTGGTGTTAAAATTTTATCTCCATAGATAGACTTTCCAATAATTCTCATTCTAGTTCCAAAATGTTTAAAGTCATTATTCATTTCTTTATATACATATGTAACAAAATCTCTTTTTTCAATATTTGTTGGTAAAGGTGTTGGCCCAGTAAATACTAAGGCTGAAGACTGAATAGTTCCAGCAGTTGTAGTTTTATAATCTTTTAATACATCATCAGATGGTATTGATTGACGCATAAAATTAGCAATAATACTAGTTCTTGTTGAAGATAGTGCGGTTGTATTATCCATACCAACGCCTGCTAAGTTTAAACTTTGTTTTGGTGGAAAAGATATAGAGTTTGTAGGGGTTGTTGTAAATATATAATTTGATGACATTTTAATGCCACGAACATTTGCGTTGTCAGTCCAGTAAGAAGATAATCCAGCAGTATGCTCTGTTATAGTTGTACCAAATTGTGCTCTTCCGTGTGACTTTACTTCTCCATTTTTATATGTTACTCCTGGATCTAGTCCAACAACACTTGCTGATGCTAAGTTAACATAGTATGGTTCTGAGTAAATTCTAACATTTCCAGTAGGATACATTTTTCCATTGAATGGCAACTCTGCAAAATATTTTTGATATTCTTGATTACTTGTTATCCAAAATGTTCCTTGTCCTGGTATTGTGTATTCAACTGCATCATATCTAATAATTTCACCGTTAGCATATAGATAGCCTTGAAATCTAGGTAGCCAATATACATTTTCTCCTAGGTCTATAATATTATTCACAACAAGATTGCTTTCTACGCTTGGGGGCTGGTCGTTAAGAGTTGTATTTAAAGCAACGGCTCCTAAAGAAAATCCAGTACTTTTTGATTGTTCGTTAATAGTTTTGGTTGCAATGTCATTTCCAACTTCCCAAAGCAAAACTGGCTTGTATATATATGTTCTATCCTCATCTATTTTAGTTGCTTGAGAAAGTGATGCTGGTGATCTTTGTATGTATCTAGTAACATAATTAATTTTTCCATTATTTAAAATTTTTGTATCTACACCCTCTATTTGAATTATGTTTGGCAAAACTGATCCAGAAGAGGCTGCAGTTCTTTGTCCATAAAGTGTGTAGTCTACTGCTCTGTCTGCAGTGTCTGGAAGTAGGTAGTCTTTTGTCATAATCACAAAATCATTGTTTTCGTCAAAGAACATTGCTGTTTGTGTTGATATAGATAATCTTTCTAATACCTCTGCAACGGATGCATCTGTTTCTACAAAAAAGAAAGGTATTACTGGATCATTCTTTGTTGTAATGTTTCTAAATATATAATTGCTAAAGCCAATGCTGTCTAAAAGAACTGCTACTGCCTTTGTTAGTGTAGTATTATTTAATAGTATTGATGGTGCTGTCGCTGTTTCAAATCTAAAATAACTATCTCTAAGTGGAACATTAACATCAAAGAGTCCTCCAACAACTACGGGAAATTCTTCTGAATATAATGTTTTTATAGGTATAAATTTATCAAACCCATTAACATCTAATATTGCTTCATAGAAGTCAAACTTTACATTTGGTTTTAGTAATCCTTTAATTAAACTGCTGTCATTGTTTTCACTAAATGCTTCATCGTAATTCATTAAGGTAATTTGTCCGTTTGATGCTAATAGTCCACCAACTGGTAATCCAGTATTTGATTTTGCTAAAGATCTATTTGTTTCAAATGTTGATACATAGTTTGATATATCTGCTTTTAGTCTTGGAGATAATTCTATTAAGTCAAAGGTAGTTTCTGGTCCATACATAGTTTCTACTACGACTCTTAAACCTTTAATATATTTTACTTCTCTGTATGTTCTTATACCGTCTATCTCAAAGTACTCTGGGTCAACAAGTGTTCTAACCATTCCTATACGTTTTGTATCATCGTCTTCTAATAAAGAAAATCCATATTCTGGAACAGATATGTCCCACGCTGCTCCATCCCAAATATAAAGTTCACCTGGGTCTGTTGTACTTGATCCAACTAGGTATGCCTCTCCAGCAAGTAGGCCATTTACCAAAAGAGCACTAGAACTTAAATTGTCAACTAAGTTAAAATTAGTTTTATAATCATCTGGTGCTATTAATCCATAATATAATTCAACATATCCATCATATTTAACTATATTAGTACCGTCTCTTCTTGTGCTATCTTCATCAAAGTCTATAGCAGTATTCCAGTTATTTGCCTCGTCTAGGTACTGAATAGACCACCTTTTTGGAATACTTGATTTGTTAATGTCTCCTAGTGGATCTTCTACGCTAACATCATCTAGTCTATTTCTTATAGTGCCTTTAGATGTTTCGGCAAGATTTGTTTGCATCTTTAAAACTATTCTATTAATTGCAAAATTATTTTCATATATAACAAATGGAACGGCATCTTCTATTTCATATCCTATAGCATTTGCTTGAGTCTTATTTGATATACCTCTTTCTTTACTAATAAAATTAGCACTAGCATTTGCTTTATATAATTCTCTTCTATATGAATTCCAGTATTTAAATTTATCATATCTAGATGCTAAATAATATCTTGGTCTTCTAGCAGATGTAATATTATCTATGTATTTATTATCAAAGAATAATGCTTTATTTATACCCGATCTAGGTCTAAATGGTTGAAAGCATTCTTTTAATGAAAAGTATAAACTTCTATCTACTTCTGTATTTGTAAACAATAATGATGCATCGTTGTCATCTACTGCATACTCTGATATCACTTTTGACTCTAATGCGTCTAAGTAAAAATTACCTTCATCATTTACATCATATGAAGATACTAAGGCATTATATATTGGTGAAGCAGAATCATTTGGTCTATATCTATAGTTTCCATAATTTTCTATAGACTGTAAATCATTTAGATTCCATTCTGCTGTTACTAAAGACTCAACCTTTAAGGTATTTACAGTTTGAAGATGGTCTAATAACTCTTCATCGTTAAACATTATACTTCCTCAACTGATACCGATATGTTCCAAAAATCATGTGTAGTAAATCCTCTTTTAACTACTGAGTAATCAAAGTCAGAGAAATATACTTCTAGAACTTCATTATATTGTTGTAAGTGTGCATATGGTGCTGTATCAAATTTATCATATCTATCATAAGCCAAAAGCATAAAGAAAGATCCTTGATGTGCCTCGTACCACTTTACTAGATCAACTCCACCTGCACCGCCATCTGCTGTATATTCTTCTGCAGAATATGTTTGTATTCCACTAGAGTCAAACCCTGGATCTCCACTAAATGCTCTAGAAGGAAGCATTTCCCAAGACCAAGAAACATTTGTTTTGTCTGCAATATGATAAGAACGCATTGTTCCAGATATCATTCTTTGTTTATTTTCTATTCTTTGTTTAGTAAAATTAATCTCACTTCTATTATGGTCTGATAGTATTAAAAAGTCTTCACCTTCGGTATTGCCATCTGGTATAAATAATCCTCCACTAAGGGTATATGAGTCTGCCCATGCAATTGCTTGTGGTCTGGTATATGCAAATCTATTTTGAATATATGTTGAATTAACCATTAAAGTCTATTGCTCCTTAAGTTTGTATCTGTCATTCTTCTAAGTTTTCCAACTACAACATTTGCTATTTCTTCTGGTGAGGCATCTGTGTTTGGAACATTAACGTTTACATTATAAGTATACACTGGAGTGTTATTTATTGTTGATGTTGTTGGTGCTACTGATCCTAACTCTACTGATGAGCCAGTTCCCTTTATTGATGGAAATACGTCTCCATTAAGTGCTTTAAGCATATCCATGTTTTCTGCAGCAACTGATTTTCTAACTACAAATTCTCCTGGTGTAAGAAGTGCTGGAACTCTATCTGTATTTCCTAAGCCTGGAACTATGTTACCAACAGCATACTTCTTCATCTTTCCACCCATGGCCATGCCTGGTGCTGGTTCATTAGATGTATACTTTAGGAAACCTCCAAATGCTTTTTTAATAACTCCACCAGCGTTGGCTGCTGTTGGGTCATATTTTCTATTCGCTGCTTGATTTATATATTTAGCAATATCTTTATAGTAGCCCACTAATCTTCCAACTCTTGCTTCTTCCTCTATTTGTCGGGCTCTAATTCTTAGTTGAGTTGCTTCTATCTGTCTTGCAATAACTTCTCTTTGTGACTCTAAGTTTTTAATTTGATCTTGTAGTGGCCATGTTTGAAGATCTCTTTCATACATTCTTTGGTTTATTGAATCAATTTGTGACTCTATCTGTTGTCTTGTTAAGAGTTGTCCATTTACTGATGTTGTTAATGCATCAATTTCTCTTTGTCTTTGTAGTTCTAGTTCTGCTTGAGTATTGTCTATTTGACCTTGAGCAAAGTCTTCTGTCATTGTCAAAGCAGCCTGTGCTGCAGCAGCGATATCTCCACTAGTTAAGGCACTGGCTAAATCAAGTCTATTTTTTTCTTGTTGTGCTACTTGAGCATTTGCTTCTTTTACTCTATTCAAAGCATCAATTCTTGCATTATAAGATTTATTTACATTTTCTTCTTTCTTAGACAGATCTTCTAATGCTTTGTTTCTAACAGTAAGTTGTCTTTGATCAGCATCATTTAATTTATTGATAGCATCTATTTGATCTTGTACCGCTTCTATGTTAGCGTCAATAGCATCTGTTTGTGCTTCTAAAATATCTACTTGTCTTTCGTCTTCACCTTTAACTATATTTTGTAAAACTCTTTGAGCGGCTGCTTGTTGATTTACTGCTTTTACCAAGTCTAGTCTTTTCTTTTTAACTAATTCAATTGCAGTGGCAGCATCTAGATTTGCGGCTGCTTCTGGTGACAATCCTCTTTTTACTAACACGCTAAGTGCTGCTGAATACTCTTTTGTTTGCTTAATTGATTCTTCTAATATTTGAATCTTAGACTTTTCTCCACCTGATCCTGGTGGATCTTCTTCTTGAAAGGTTACTGGTGGCTTTACTCCATCAGGTGCACGAGATGTAACTTGAGGTGTAATATAATTTCTAAATGCATTTGCTGCTTCTATCAATCCTTTGTCAGTAAGTGCTTTAACTATTTTATCAACTAGATCTTTATCTATATTTCCAGTTGTTAGTTGATTGAAATATTCTGTTGCCTTTAAGACATCTCCATCTGCTAGTCCAGTAAATACAGCATCAACAATGCTTGACTCAAATCCTTGACCAACTCCAACTAGTGACTGTTCTGCTGCTTTTCTTTGATCATCAAAAAACTTTACAACAGCCTTTGATTCTTGAGTTCTTAAGTTACCAAACTTATTTCTATCATAAAGATTTTTTAACTCAGCATCTGTTTTACCTAAATACTGTGCAAAAGAGTCTATTGCTTTAGTGGTATTTTTATTTATTAAATCTGTTTGTTGTTTAATTCCTTCTTGATACTTAGTAAAACTTATTTCTCCATCTTCATACTGGGTTGTCAGTACATCCATAGAGGCTGCTATATTTTCATTTGCACCCTTTAGTATTTCATTGATGTTGTTTGCCACATTTTCTCTTACTTGGTTTTCTTCAATACCAAATAGTTTAGATATAAAGTTGCCTTCTTCTACTTGTTGCTGTGCTAAAGTAATTATGTCAGACAGATTAAACTTAGGAGATATTTCAGCAGCAATCTGTAAAATGTTATTTTCTAATAATTCTCCATTAGGTCCAAATAGTTTTGATATTTTTCCAACTGCATCTATCGCTAAACTCTGATCATTTAATGCTAAACCAATATCTTTTGCAATAGCCTCTGCTTCATCTGGCGTAATTGCTCCAGCAACAACTGCTTTCGAAACTTGATTTCTGATTGCTAGAGCAGCGTCTCCACCTGCTGCTCTTACCTTTTCAATGTCTGCCAATAGTTTCTTTCCTGCATCACTTTGTATATATTGTGTTGAGAATTGTTGTGCTTCAGCACTAATTCCTCCACCTGCTCTACTTGCTCTTGTTTCTGCTAATCTTTGTCTAGTTGTAGTTCTTCCAAAAGATTCAGCCATTGCTTCAATATTTTCTGTAGATCCATACATTGCTCTTGTCATAGCAGCACCAGCATCTGCTACCTTCTTTAATTCTTTATTTACAACAATGCTTAACAATCCAGAAGTTGCCATAAATGCTGTAATTACTAAACCTACTGGATTTGTAAGGAATGGTAATCTTGTTGCTAATACTCTTAATACTGGTCCTAAAACTTGGAATGCACTAGCGGCAATAGAGGCACCTGTTACAACTTTTCCAATTGCACTAACTGCTTGGTTAGAACTTGACTGTAATGCTGGACCAGCCAAAAAGCCTGTAAAAGCAGCACCACCGATTCCTCCACCAACACGAGATCCAATTGCCGCCATCCTTGCTTGGCCAACTGTTCTTCCAGTAATATTTTGATATCTTTGGTTTCTTTCTTTTCTTGTTCCTTGTTGAAAATTCTTTACTTTACCAGCATTTAATGCGTCTAAGAATGGTCTATTTCTTGCTGCTGCATCTTTGTTGACAACAAATTCTCCTGGAGTTAATAGTGCTGCTTGAGTCCCACTACTATTTATATCTCCACCTTTATTTTTTGTTACCAATATGTTTCTTAGTCCTGATAATGCTGCAGGTATGTTTGCTCCACCAGTGTAACTTGCTCCAACAATACTTCCATCTCTTCCTATAAAGTTTACTTTTCCTGATTTATTTCTATAAACACCAATACTTCCTTTTGGTAGGTTTTTGATAAATTGAGACTTTTGATCTTTTGTTATATCTCCTGCTAATTTTTTACCTTTATTTAAAACAACAAGACCTTTTGCTCTAAGGTTTGTTATTGTTCTAGGGCTTTCAATGTCAGTTGGTTTTGATATTCCTATCTTATTATAAATTTCTTTTGTATCTGCTCTCCACTGCATTGGTCTCTTTAATAAAGAATATGTTTCAGGATATAATTTTTTAATTGCCCTTTGATAGATTGGGCCTACATGCTTATCAAATAGTAATTCATCGCCTCGACCAGTCTTTACCATTAATTCTAGTTTTCTTACCATTGCTGCTTGAACTCTATCAGAACCCGTTCCTCTACCAGTTTTACCTAGCACTTGATCTAGTGGACCAAAGGTTTGACCTGCTGGAGTATTTCTTAAATATGACAACAGATCAGATGCTTTTACTCCACTTCCAACACTGTTTCTTAATGCTTGATTAATTGATCTAGGTAAAAATGCTGTAAATCCTTCTTGTTGTGTTGCAAATTTGCCAACCTTATTAAATATTTTTTCTTGGCCTCCAGTGAGTCCAGATGGTTTAACAAAATCTCCTCCAGATCCTAAGTGTGTAAGTTCAAGTGGTGGTCCAAACATTCTTGCTTGAGATGGCGATAACTTTCCTGGTCTAACTCCAATACCACTTCTTTCTACGGCTTCTTGTGCTAATATATCTAGATTTCTTTTATTTTCTATTACATCTCCGCCACCAAAGTATCCAGCAACTCCACCCATATTTAATCTTTCTAAGAACTTTGTACCAATGCTTCTAGTTGCATCTTTTGTTACAACAAATTCTCCTGGTGTCAACATTGCTGGAACTGTATCTTGATTACCAGTTCCTGGAACTTGACCACCTGTAGCAAATCTTCTTGGGAAAGCACCTTTAATATTTCTTGATCTTGCTTGTGCTGTTTGTAATGCAGTTCCTGGTGCAGCAAATGTAAATTTAGATAAGGATGCTGCTTCGGCCATTCTGTTTATTAAATATGAATATGTATCGCCTAAGTTTCTAACTGCTGCCCTTGCACCCTCTGCGGCAGAAACTTGAGCACGGAAAGCATCGTTTGCAGACATGGTTGCTGAACCCAACTGTTTTGCTGCAATTGCGGCGTCTATCTCTTCAAGAGACATATACTTCATGGATTGAGTTACTGCTTGAATTCCGCCTACAACCCCACCCTTCATTAATCCTTTAGAAAATATTCCAAGAGATTGTAATAATTTAGCAAGAGTTCCACTTAGGTTCATTAATAAACCAAAAAACATTGTTCCAGCAGGTATAACTAAGCCAGTAATAATAGTTGCTAGTGCTATAAATTTCTTTGAAAAGTCAGGAAGATTATTAAATCCTTCTACTATCTTAGTTAAGAAATTAACAACAGGAATAGCAAGTTGAACAAATAATTGACCTATAGGAGCAATTGCTAATTTAAATTTTTCAATAGCCGCGGTTAATTGCACACCAAATGATTGCTCAATAACAGACAACTCTCTCTCAGCAGTTTGTCTTAACTGTTCAGAGGAGAATGCCATAGTGTCTATAACTTGACTTGCCTGTGATCCATCTCTAACTATATTCTCAAATAGTGCACCTAGACGAGCGTATTGGAACTTACCAAATACTTGCTCTAATGCTTGTTGTCTAGAGAATTCATCTAAAGTTTGAAGTGCTGTTGCGAAATCCATTACAGTGCCCATTAAATCTCCACGATTTCTTTGGACAATTGCATCTAGATTAATGTTAAATCCAGCAAGCATTTCTTTTGCTTGTTTTGTTGGGTTAATTAAAGATCCAAGACCTGACTTTAGTGCGTTTGCACCCTGCTCTGCGGATACTCCACCTTCCTGCATTGCTGCAAGAAATACAGCCATATCTTTTACGTCTCCACCTAAACCTTTAATAACTGGTGCCACACGTGGAATTGCTGCTGCTAAATCTTGTAAACTTACTACAGTTTGGTTTTCAACCATGTTTAAGAAGTTAACTGTATCTGCTAACTCTTGTCCACTAAGTCTAAATGCTGACTGCAAAGCAATTGTTGTATCAAGTGCTTGATTTTGATCCATTTGACCAAGTGTTGATAACCTAGTTGCTTGAGTTACTGCGTCTGTTAAATCTTTATTTCTACGACCTGCTGCTGCAGCCTGAGCAGCCAAGCCAACTGTATCTTTAACTGCAATTCCATATTTTGTATATTCTTTACCCAAAGCCATAACAGCATCCATATTGCCTTGTAATTCTGCAGGTGTGGTAAAGATGTCTCCATAAACTTTTTTAAATGCTACTGCTTGTCTTTCTAGTTCCATGAATGTTTTGCCAGCAGTTGATCCAAATACTGTCAACGGTAGTGTAAAACCAACCATCAACTGACGACCAGCCCACTGAACATTCTTACCAAAGTTAATTAATTGTGTTGTTCCTTGCTTAAACATCGAAGTAAGAATTTGAGATCTTTGTGTAGCAATAGCCATCTCGGAACTAAATGCTGCTAGAGGTCTGATAGCAAGAGCCTCTTGCATGCCTCTTGATGCACCAGTTGTGGCTATAAATTGAGTTTGTAATGTTCTTGAACGCTCTGCGGCAAGACCCATTGTTTCAGCAAATAAAGCACTGTTTCTATTAAATTTAGCATTAAAAAATTGACCTAGAGTTGCTTGACCTTTTCTTAGGGTAGCATCTAATGCACCAGCAGATGTTTTCATCTTTACGGTTTCAGCAGTAAAGAATCTGCTTGCATTAACTAAGTCTTGTAATTCAGTAGTATATTTAGCAGTGGCACTACTTTGAAATTTATTATTTTTATTTACCGCAATTGTAAATGCGTTTATTTGTTGTTGTAAAGCCTTTAATTGGGCAGCGGCATTACCCGTATTGATCTCAATATCAATAATACCCTTGGCTACATCAGCCACTAACTAATCACCTCGTAATCTAACCCATGACCAATCCCAAAGCCTTTTTGCTTTGCAGCAACACCTTGCAGTGCCACTATGTCATTAGGGTTAGAGGTTTTTCCATTGCTGAAAACCCTTGCCTTTAGTGCTTCCCAAGCATCGTGAGACGACTTAGAATTTTTATCTAAATCTATTCCTTTTAGTGAAGCAAGGAACTTTTTGTTTTCATATTCTTCTTCTCTTTTAGTAGTTAGTATTTCTACTAATTCAGGTAGAGATAAAGAATTCTCCAGTTCCTCGTAATTCTTCCAAAGTCCTAGAAGAAATACTTTAGATTCTATCTCGGCGAGATCTAGTTCTGACCAACTAGAGCCGCCGCTAGTGCGTTTGGGTCGTTCAACTTAATTCCTGCAGCCACTTCAATTACTTTATAAACTGTTGGTAAATCAATAAGTTCTTCTAATTTTGCTTTATCTGCTATTTCAGGCTTGTATTGCTTCATAGCAATTGCAGCACAACTTAAAAGCAAATCCATTGATTTAATATTGTCTTCAGCAATTGACGTGTCTGATATTTTTTGAAACTCTTTCATAAAATCTCTCAATAGAGAAATTTTTAAAGGTTTCATTGTTACTTTCGTACCGTCTTGTAATTCAACTTCTACAATTTCATAGACACTTGTTGCCATTTATCCTCCTTAAGGACATAGTAAAATTATAGCACAAAACCCACCTCTCGACAAGAGAGATGGGCTAAGTGTCTATTTAATTGTTTTTAACCACGTACGCGATCTACGATTTTACCGTATGATCCATTTGATGCTGGAAGTAGACGGAATGATACTTCGAACATTGATGGTTCGTCACGTTTTGCAGATACTGTTACACTTTCAATTGAGAGTGCACGGTGTGCTACATATACGCGTTCTACTGCTGATGCACCAGTTGCGTCTGGGTCTCCAGATCCTGGTCCGATTGCAACGATTGCTCGTTCAACTGGAACAGATCCTAGTTCTCCAGAGTTTAAGACTAGTGTATCTTCAGTTGCACCATCGTATTTATCTGTACTTGGAGCAGCGATTGCTAACAATAAGTTTTCAAGTGTTGCTTCAGCAAATGCTGTTGCCATGTTAACTTGCATACCTTGTTTGTAAAGTTTTGCAACGTCTAGCAATTGATCAACTTGGACTTCACCGAAGTCTGGTTGGAATTGTAATTCCAAACCGTTCATGGTGTAACCTACGTTGTTATAATCAGATGATGCTTCCATTGTGTCTGCGAACGGTGTTCCAGATACGAATGAAGGAATTCCTGATACGCTACCTGAACCAGTAAAGTTATAAACTGCTGCTGATCCAGAACCTTGTGAGTACTTCAAGGCACCTTTGCCACCTGTTCCTTTTGATACGAACAGACGAGCGGCACCTACGATAATTTGGTTGCTGTTACCTAATGCCATATTTTATTTCACCTTCCTTGTTTTTAGGAAAAGTGGGGCGATTTCCTCAATACTAATTATATACCTATTTATTACTCATTATATTGCTTAGAATGATAGTCATATTTGATAATAAGATCTCTAGATGGTCTATATTCCATTAAATCAGATACATCTTGTTGACTTTCTGCATACCCTGACTGAAACACATTGATACAGTGAAAACTATACTTAAATAAGTCTGGATAGGTAGATTCATCATAGTCTCTTAATGTTCCAGCAAATTGATTTATATCTTGTGCTGCGGTATCTTCTCTATCTAAAATTGCTGTGATAAGACTTGTTAGGTTGATTGTTACTCCATATCTATCTGCACCGTTAGGAGCATCTCCATATAAAGACCCACCATAAATTGTATATCTCATTTGCTCACTTTTTATAGGATAAAAATACTTATATGATCCTGTTCTTACTTTTGTAAACTTATCAAATATAATATATGGTAAATCATTCTCTAATATATCAGGAGGAATATTTCCTGCACCCGCTGGGAAAAATGGTATAAAGTCTGGACCACCTACGGTCTTAGGGTATAGGTTATAAAAGGCTGGTGCCTGAGTTTTAAACTGTTCCCAAACATATTCATTAATAATGTTTTCTGGTCTATAAATCTTCATCGTCTACCACCTGGTCCTTTTACGATCCAAGATAATGCTGCTTGTTTTCCTATTGATCTTGCATTTCTATTTTTAGCAGCACTTCTAAATTTATTACTATATTCTTTAGGGTTAGAAAAGTGTTTATAAAATCCTATTGAGTCCAAGTATACATTAGTAAAATATATCCCATAAAACTCATTGAATGCTCTAACAAAAGATCCTCTTGTTGCAGCACCTCCTGGGTTTGCTATTACGATAGGACCACTTCTAAAAAACTCTTCTCCATCCACTTCAAAAAACAATGCTTTGGCATTAACTTCATTTATAACTACCTCTATTCCTTCTTCCATTACTCTTGCTTTATCAAAAAATTCTTGATCACTATTTGGCGGGGTTGTATCGGAATACAAAAACTCTGCAGATACTAATGCATTATTACCTTTTAAAGCAGATGTTAGTTCAAATAGTCTTCCACCAGGGTTTCCAACTTGACCCCATTCATATACGTGGTGTAGCATTCCAGGATGTGATCTAGCAAGGCCGTCTAGATAATCGTAGAAAACATCTATTGATTCATCTGCTATATTCTTAGTTATTTTCTTTTGGTTTCTTTTTAACTCTGTTGTAAAGCCATCTGTATATTGAACAACATTCTTTAAAACTTGTGAGACATTATTAACATTTATTTTTGCTGTAATCATGATTCCCACTTTTGCACTTGAGACTTACTTATGTACAGTCTAAAATGTCTTAGATTATGGTTATAGTCAAATGTAGGTACTATAGTTTTAACTTCATATTTAGTATTTACTACCCCTGCTGAATTAACTAAGTTTTGACCATTGATCCATACATAGGCTCCAGATGGATCTTTTATGTTTGTTACTGATATAGACGTAATAGGATGATAAATTCCACTACTATCTTGTCTTAGATCTTGTTTAGTTCTTAAAAATGCATTTGAGTCATAGATAAAGTCTGTACCTTTTGTTCTAAGTTCTCCATTAAAGCCTCTTGTAGACAATTCACTAATAATTGAACAATCTATTGTTCTATCGTATACCCATGTTTTAGATATATTGCCGTAGTCTTGTTGTCTAGTTGTAGCATAGTATACATCTGCTGTCATTGGAAATAATAAGTCGTCAAGACTAGATGTCTCTAAAATCATTACAACACCCCGATACGAAGCCTGTTTCTGTACTTCTCCAAAATTTTATCTACAAACATATTGCCAGTTCCAGTACTTGGATTTTTAGCAAACTTAATCTTAAAGTCTTCATTATCAAATGATTCAATATATCTGTTTATATATTTTAGATTATCGTTTTTAATATCTTGTATTAATAATTCACATGCTTCTTGTATGTCTTGAGGAACAACTTTATATCCAAAGTCTCCGTCAATTGTATATTCGGCATTTTCAGCAAATTGAACATCTAGATATCTTTCCATCCATACCTGTCTATAATTGACTTTATTCTCTGGTGTTTCATCGTCTACGTTAGTTATTGATGTGCCATCTTTTGTAATTGCATAAACAACGTCATTTGCACTAGCACTTAGGCTAGAATCATATTGTAAATCTTGATTTTCATATACTTTATAAATCTTGTATATTTTTTCATCTATTGGCAAATAGTCGGATCCATTTCCAAC
>Ga0315900_10001382_pt1 | contig 38619 bp, 54 predicted proteins | sample LakEriMetagenome_FD_203521 | JGI IMG/M metagenome (GOLD analysis project Ga0315900, IMG submission 203521) | Freshwater fungal communities from buoy surface, Lake Erie, Ohio, United States - Buoy 12 MA114 | ecosystem: Environmental > Aquatic > Freshwater > Lake > Lake biofilm | place: USA: Lake...
TGTAGTCTAATCCAACCACAGCAAATTCGCTACCATTACTCCATGATGAGTTCTCATTTGATTGAACCCGCTTCGAGTTGGCAACCGTAATTAGCTTCCCGTTTTCATCCTTTGCTTTTACGTTGAACAACTGAGTTTTACTCGCGGAAACTTCTACTGTATAACCAAGCCTTTCAGCTTCGGATTTTATTTGCTCAAGGTCTGCCCGACCCTCTTCGGAACGCTTGTATGTTTTGTTCGAGTTGTTGTACGCGCTAACCATAAAGGCAAACCCTCTTCTCTGATTAGCCTTCTCAGCTTCCTTGCTTACTTCTTGCTGCGCCCCGCTTTCTGCAACGCTATCGCTACCGCCTGTTTCTGCTTCTCCTTCTTTGATAGCTGCTTCTTGGTCGGGCCGATTTGCTCCTTGCCCTTGTTGCTGTTCAGTAGTTCCCGCACGTTGGCTGACACTACCTTGTTTGATGTTCCTTTCTTGAGTGGCATCTGATTTAGGTTTTACGTTAACATTTTTAGGGTCAAACACCACCAACTCCCCCTCTTGGGTATTAGTCTGAGGAAAGTAAATGGAATCGTAACCCTTTGACTTCAAATCATCGGTAACAAGTTGAGCGAGTTTATTAATCCCCATGTCGGACAAGTCATCAATTGTCCACGTTTCGCCTTCGGGAATAACAACTTCCTCAAAATCCATTTCATCGAAAGCATCTTTGTTCTGATTCAGAATGTTATTTCTGAAATCAACAAATCCCGTGTCGTATGAAACGTATGGATTGGAGATATTAACCTCCATTTCGTTAAGCGGCAATCCTGCAAAAGCGGGATTTGCTGCGTATCTGTTTTCGGGTTCTGTGCTAATGAATATTCCCTGAGCCTGATTCGCCCCCATTCCTGCCCCTTCGAGGCGGGTAAGTGGAAGCGATTTTATTTGCTCTACTGCAACCTTGGTTTCCTCGGGTGTGTATTTACCCTCTTCTGCGCCCCTTAGAACTACCTCATCAGGTACGGAGGCAGGGGGTGGTTGTTCTTTAGATTGTATGGCTCTAAATATTTCCTCCCTGCCATTTTTTGTGTTAGCCTTTGCAATTTCATTTATAACATACTGTGAAGCATCGGCTTGTTTCTTGAAAACAATCTTTTCATTGGTAAACGGATTAGTAGCTTCAAATTCGTTTATATTGTTTCCGAACTTGTTCTTCTTCTCAGTAGCTATTCTTTTTACATAGCTATCAATCTTTCCACTTGCATGAATGGCAATGTCTTTTATTCTTTTATCGTCTTGTGGAGTAAACTCTTTTGCAGTTGGCTCTGCGTCTTCAAAAGAAGAAGCATTACCCTCACCTACCTCATCAGGTACGGCGGCAGGGAGTTCACTACTGGCTTCTGCTTCGCTTTCTCCTCTAACGGCTTCGGCTTCACTACCCGCTTGGGGGCTTTCGACTGCTTCGGCTTCGACTGTGGTTTGGGTTTCGGTTTCATTGGTTGGGGGTTTAGGGGTTAGTAATTCTTCGACGGCTTTAACTAATTTAGGATTAGAACCATCTTTCTTGGCTTTGTGGTAGGATTCTGATACTTGCTGTGGCGTTTGTATTTGTTCTAACGGTAAATTAAAGTTAGCATTAAACTTGACACCCTCCAACGCCTTAGCCGTACTCTCAACATCAGCAAGAGGGGATGGAGGAGTTTGGGTGCTGGTTTCTTTTGGAAATATCAAAGAGTCAATTTCGGCATCAATCTGTCCAATCCTTTCCTTGATAGCTGACTTGGCAACTTCGGGAAGGTTTTCGTTTTGCAATTGTTGCTCTAAATCAGAAACCTCCAAAGACAACGAATCTACCTTATCCTTATCCTCGGCTGAAAGTTTTTTGTATGCTAAATTTTCGTCAGCCAATGCTTCCGCTTCTTGAAGGTTTAATTCCTTCATTTTTTCAGCATAAGCCTTTTGTACAACAGGATTTCCTTCCGCTTGTTGAGCAGCATTGTTTAACTCCTCTTTTTGTTTCTGAATGTTAGCGTTCTTCTTTTTAGCCTCCCTTGTTCTTGCCAATTCTACACCCGATGGAATCGCTGAATAAATACCGCCTGAAGCAAAACCAACAAGTCCCGCGTCAACAACACCTTCCATCAAGTCTAAATCAGGCTTTACTCCTGTAAACTTGTCGAGTGCATTTTGAGAGAACTGAGTTGCCATTTCAGAAACAGCTTCCTCGCCAGTAACACCCAAGTATTTAAGGAGAACTTTTCCGTAAGTATCTTTGAAATACTTTTCAGCGGCTTGTTGTGCTGCTGCTTTCCCACTTCTCTCCAATACATCTTTGGTTATCGCTCCCAATTTTGTGATACCGTATTGTTCAAAGAAACCTTCAAGCAATCCATTAGCAAAAGCAATTGATGTCTTTTGCGATTCGCTCATCCAAGGCGCTTCCTTGTCTAACTCTTTCTTTTTATCAGAGCCAAAAACAACACCGCCAGCAAATGTTGAACCCGCTGTTGATAAACCGGAAGCATTTCCCGCCATCAATGCTAAAGTAATTGGTGCGCTTTCTGAAATCTGACTAAATAGAAGTCCAGCAGCAGAACCATAATCTCCATTTGATATGTATTCTGTTACACCTTTATCGTACTTAGCCTGAGTAACCTTTTGGCTTCGCTCAATTCTTTCCGATAACTGCTTCGCCATTTCGTTTTCACCAAAAACCTCGGTTGATGAAACACCTAATTGCGGAATATCGAATTGCTCGGCAACTATGTTCTGAGGAATAGCAGCAATGTCGTATATAAATGCAGGTGAATTTAACAACCCTTGCATTAACCTGTCTGAGCCTCTTGCAAAAGAACGAACAGAACTCATTACCGCACCTTCCTCTTTTGCTAACTTTTCAGCATCTTGCTTTTCAAGAGTAGCCCTTGCATCGTCTTCAATTTCTTTTATAGCCCGAATCCTGTCTTGGGTTTGCGCCCTTTGCATTGTTCGTGTTGGGGCTGGTAGTTGCGTGTTAAACTCCGATGGGGAAATAGCTTCCTCCTCCGCTCTTATTGATTCCAAAGAAGTTTCAGACGGCATCTGAGCCGTCATTCCGAGTTCTTCGGGGGATAAGTATGGTTGCGCCAAAGGCTGTGATGATTCGGTAACAACTTCTGTTTCCTGAATCATCGGTGAGGTAGCCCGTTGTGTAGCCAAACCACTTGCGCTTGGTGGAGTGGCTGATGGCTTTCCCAAGCCGTATTCAACTAATGCTTCCTGCTCTGTCGCAGGGACAACCTGAGAGAAAACCTCGTCATCTTTGAGTGCGCTATAAAGCGTTCTCATTTTATTCGGGTCTTTGTATTCCTGAACAAAGCCTTCAAATGAGTCGGGTACAACTTGAGAGAATACCTCATCGGCGGCCATAGCATCATACAGCAGCCTTAGTTTCTTTGGGTCGTTGGGTGTGTTATTTTCAACCATTATTGTCTTTGCTTCATAAGTTCCTGCAATGCAGGGTTAGATTCAATTCTTTTGTTGCTTTTCGGTTGTGATGTTGCTTTCGGCGCAGCACTTTGATTCTGCCTCGGTTGCGAAGATACTGATTTTTGCTTACGCAACTCCTTTTGATAATCTTCCTCCAATCGCTGAAACTGACCCTCTAAAATTCGAGCATCTTTTTCATTAGCACCAATAATCCTTGTTTGGTAATATTCCTCAGCAGGAGTTACGATAGAACGGTCTCTTTGGGTTCTTGCGAAAACAAGTTTTTCGGGTTTAGCAGCGTTGTATCTACGCGCCAAATCCTCATATTGCTTCTCGATAACAGTTCCTTTCTTGAATGTTTTCTTGCCGTTAGGAGTTGTTACCGTAAATGGTTTTGTTAACACGTAACCAATTCCAAACTTATTGAATGTTACGTTTTCAATATCAGCCTCGGTAACAGATTCTCCGGTGTCAATATAGAAAGAGCGCGTATCTTTTGGAAGCGTAGCTTTTGCATCACCCAAAGATTGCGAAGAAATAAGTCTATAAGTTCCTTGTTCTTCCCTTCCCGTTGCGGGGTCTGTATAAACAACATTAATCTCAGATTCCTCAACGGGTCGAGCAACAAACGGTTGGTTTTGGTTTCCCGTATTTACGTTAATATTTATTCCTCCACCACTCCCCCGAACGGTTGAGCCTGTAAGGAAAGGAAGTCCTCGTTCAATGTAAAGTTCCTTTGCTTTTGCAATACGTTCAGCACCTTCCAATCCCATCGCATCCAATTCATCGCGGTATTGCCTTGCTGCATTTGCGCGAACATTTAAGTTTTGGTCAAAGTCGGATGCTAATTGCGCACGGAAATCATCCGGTGTAGGTTCGAGAACATTCATCATTTTACCATCTGCACCAACAACCGTTCTTCCCTGAAACTCATTACGAACCCTTGCAGCAAGTCCACTCTGCCTTGAAGGAATGTCGATTGCTTCGTATGCTGTAATTCTAAAAGTTCCATCAGAACCTTGAACAATACCGCCTCTTTTTGCAGATTGGAGAACTTCATCAGGGTTGCTTGCGGTAATTAAAACGCTCACATCATCATCTGATATTTTTTTACCGGAAGTTATCGAACCGTACTCCTTATCAAACGCTTGCTTCTCTGCTTTGTATTTTTCAACCTTGCTTAAAAAGTCGAACTTCTTTTGCATCCTTTCTCCGTAACCCGTAGCCTCCTGCATATCTTTGATATACTGAGCCATTTCGCGCTGAACCTCAGCTTCTCTCATTGGAAGGTATTGCCCCGGCTTTACGAAAATATCCTTTGTAATATCTTCAAGTTCCTTGTCTTTCGCCTGACGAGCCTTTTGTTCGTCAAGTTGCTTTTGCCGCCTTGCAGCCATTTCAACTTGCGTGAAGTCTTTTGCCCTTCCGCCTAATGCGATACCAAGTCCTGTTCCTGCGTTTGTTGCCATGTGTTATCCAATGTTACCCATTCCATAATCGGGCAGCGGGGTTTGCATTGCTTTGCTTGCTGCTGATTTCATTGCATTAGTGTTGTAACCTTATGGAACATTACCTCCACCAAATCCACCCATGCCGAAGCCACTACCGCCATATCCTCCACCGTAACCGCTTTGCATAGCAGCCTCTCCCGCTAATTGATTTCGGAAGTTCATGTAGTTATCCTGCACGGCTTGACCTAAAGCGCGTTCATCATTCATTCGGTAGTTAATATTCGCTCCCGTTGCAAGGTTTCGCTGAGATTGCATACGCCCCGCTTGTTGGTCTGCGGCTGCAATGTTTCTCGCTTGCATAGCTGCATCATCCGATGCGAATCGGTTTAGCGCATTCAATCTTTGCCCCATCAGTCGGCTTGTCAAAGCCTGAGCAAGTCCTCCCCCTGCCATGTTTCTTGCGTTAGCAAAATCAGCATTAAGCGTTCCCGCTAAATTCTGATTGAAAGCCTGAGTTTGTGTTGGTGTGAATCCCATTTGCGCACGTTGCTCCGCACGGTTGTAAGATTGCTGCAACTCGGGGCTAATTTCGTAGTTCGGTCTTGGCGTTTCGTTAAGTTCCCTCAACTCCCTTGCGGCACGAATCATTCGCACCATGTCAAGAACGGAAGAACCCATCTTGCCAACTTGCCCCATTCCGGGAACTCCTCCACCTCCGCTTCCGCCTGAAAGCATTGGGAGAATCTGCATTATCATTGAAGGGTCTAATGCCATTTCGATAAAATTATTTTGTAAAATTACGGAAAGAATCCCTAATAAGAACAATGCAATCGTTCAATTTTGCAGTTTGTCCCGTAGGGAACTTAATTCGTATCAAACAGTAAATACCCTCAACTTTTCCCGTATCACCTTCCACAGAACCGTTATCGTCAATTGTGTTCTTAATTGTAGAGTATTGGTAACTCTCTCGGGTTTCAAAATCAGGCGTAACCAAGAAAGAAATCTTCTCCGTTTCACCATCGGGTTCATTGCGGAACAAAGCCCTAAACTCAACTCTCTCAGGTTTGATGTTTGCATTAACAAGCATCGCCATCAATTTCTTGTTTAAGTTCGGCTGCCAATTCAAAACAAGTTCTATTTCGCCTCCGTTGTAATCCACGTCGAAGAACTGATTCGGGCTTCCTGCGTTGTGCAAGTAAAGCCTTGACCTTTGTGGCGTGTCGAGTAGGGGGTTGGGAGTAAAGAATGTTTGTTTCCAAGGTAGGTAAATGTTTGGTAAGTAATACGGGAAGAAAGTGAAACCGTTTTTAATCTCACTAAATGCTATCGTGAAAACGTTGTAGTAATCAGCGTTATCAACTTGAATCTTCGTCCAAGCCGAATTGTCATCGCTCGGTTGTGTATTGGTCGATTCGTTAGCAATCCATATCTGAGGAACGCCTTGTCCTATTTCTCCGAAAAGCACTCCTGAGCCAACTGAGTATGTAGTTCCAACTTGCCATTGTGAGTAAGGTTTCCAAGCCTTAAATGTGAAGTAGTAATTTTTGTTAGCGTCATCCCATACGCCTGAAATTCCGTATCCATCCGCAGGGATATTCGCATCATTCACCCACTTATTAAAGCGGTTGAAGAACGTCCTCATGTTGCCCCTTAGTGAAACAGAACGGATTCCATCATCACCAAACCGCAAGAACTCACCAAAGGTTGAACTAAACCACATTGCGGTATCTTTCCCCGATTGGCTTTTGCCAACAACAACAGCACCGCTTTGTCTTGCTCCGTACATGGAAATATTGTTCCCGATTCGGGAAAGAACGCTACCATCCCCAATTAAAATTTGACCAACGTCCTGAGAAACAAGCTGCCCTTGGTTGTTGAAATACTCAATGGTAAACCCGCGTTCTTGAACCGTAAATAATCGGTTATTCAAGTTAATCCCTCGGGTAATTGCCCCTTGCGTTTCGGGGTTGTCTTGGAATGATAGCGGAAGGAATACTCGCCAAAAATCCACCAAGGAATTATTCGGCTTCAATTCGCTGTAAGTTTTCCTTGAAATGTACTGCCCTGTGTCTTGGTTGAACGGATTGAATACCGCGATAGCCTGAACGTTGTTCTTTATCTCATACGCAGGGTTTGCATCAATTTGGTCGAGCAAGTTCTGTCCGTTCTCAATCCATATCGCGTAATCCTGAGTTGAAACAGGGTAAACAATATTCGTTGTCAACGTTGAATCCCAAAGGCGAAGGTTTGAGTTGGTTCGGTTCTGAGAAATGATATTGAAACCCGCTCCTTGCCCCGATGGACTACCTCCCGTTACAGCGTAAGCATTTTTCAACCAAGTCTGCTGAGTGAAAGCGTAACCACCAAAAACATCAACCTCGGTTTGGTCAACAAGTAATGTAGCGTTGGTGAACTCTGTTACGTTAACGGAATCAATGTTGCCGTATTTATCCGCTCTTTGTCGCCAATAAACAGCGTGATAATATCCAGTGTCAACGTTCCCCAACACAGGAACAAGTGGCCCTGTGTTTAATTTTATTACGGGTGAAGATTGGTTTTGCCCTCCTGCTAAAATAGAAATAGCTTGGTTCTTGCTAAAATTGTTTCCCGCTATTGTTCTAACCTCGCCTTTGTTTATGAAAACTACTTCTTGAACATCCAAAATCTCGGCAGAAGTAGAACCCAAAACGGGGCTATTCACCCTGTAAGCTGAATCGATAGTTAAAGTACCTATGAAAGAATCGAAAAAGCTAGCTTGAAACGCTGAGAAAAACAGCATTTTATCCCCCGGTTGAAACTCTATTTCTGAGTTTGCAAAAAGGACATCGGGTGAATAAAAAGAAACAAAGTCTTTTTTAACTCCCGGAGGCAGTATGGTAGAGTAGTCTACGTTAAAATAATTGGTGAATTCCTTTACTGAATTCGGTATTCCAAAAGGATTCCACCCCACAACAGCGCAACCGCTTCCAAGTACCTCGCGAACATTTTGCGCCCTGAAGATTTTAAGCCCCAAGAACAACTCCCTCGCTTGCTTGCCGTCAATGAGAAACGACCAATCAACGTTCTTCAGAACAAGGTAGTATTGATAGTAGGTTTCAAAATCAGAACCTAAGTTGTAATCAATGAAATCATCACCTGTTAACTCCCGCCTATCAGAGCCGTTGGTTTCCAAAAATTGAAACTCAGGATTTCCCGCATAGTCGGATTGCGATACCCAACGGAGGTCAAAAGCAAAAAAGCAATTTAGAACCGTTCCGTTTTTTAACACGGGAGCAACATAGAATCTATCCCACTCGTAGAAAGGATAGCCAACTGAGGTAACAACATTCTCGGGATTGTAAAATTCATCAGTTGTTTCCGCTGCGTAAGAACCAAGCAACGGCTTTCGCTTTATTGAATACTTGAATGTCGATACCCAATCGGAAATATCAATCTGAGATTGTACGGTAATATTTTCAAGCACAAGCCTGTTCTCAATCGCAACCATATCAACTGCGGTAAGAATCTTTTGCTGTGCTAAGTTTGCTAACGTTGTGTCGAAGAATAGAATCCCCGGCTCGTTACCATTATGCTCAAGAGTAATCTCCGTTTGGTCGGGTGTAAGATTTTCCCTACGAATGATATACGAACTTGTTGTTACCGTATTTGCCTCACCCGCGTATTGAAACGCAATCAATTCGACAAACTGAAAAAGCCCCGGACTGATATTGCTTACGTTAACACGGTTAATTTTCCCCGTCAATACGTTAGACGGGTTTCCGTAAATTACAGAAGGAACATCGGTGTACTGCGGAAGGAATACGGGAATAGGGTTAGTCAAAAATGACAACTCAGTTGCCGCCTGTGAAGACGAAAGGAATCGAACAGCATACCGCCAATTTCCGGCTGCAATGTTACCGCCCGATTGGAGTTGCCTGTCAAACTCTAAGGTGTAACCGTTGTAATTAACCTGCAACGATGTTTCCGTTTCCAAGTTGGTGTAAGAATATTCACCAAGCGGATTCAATGTGTTAATGCACCCATCTGTTACATACGCTCCCCGATAGTACGTAACCCTCGGAACGTTGTAACCGTCCGTGTAATACGCCTGAATCAACTCGCCCGTTCTTTGCATTACAGGATTGTAGATTCGCTTTTGCGTATTGAAATTCAGCTTCTTCGAGCGAAGCAGCGGAGTGAATGTGAAACTATCTGTCAGTACATCTTCTGTTACGACACCGAAGCAGCCGTAACCAAAAATATCCGCAAATGCAGTTCCGCCACCGTTGTAGGTGTTTATGTAAAAGGAATTGTTGAGGTAAAAGTTATCTTGGTCGATAACCGTTACCGTCCATATTCCATTAGCCTCGGTTGTTCCCGATATACCCCCGATGGCAACGGTTTCATTGTTTTGAAGCCCGTGGTCTTCCACAAGCAAACCAATCTGCGCACCAACGGATGAATACGCTGCCAATACAGGTTTTAATTGCCTCGGTAAATTTCGCTGAGTGGTGAGCCAAACGAACAAGTCATCATTCAAATCGTAAGAGGCAATCGGAATGTAGTTTCCTACTCCCGTTTGGGAAATAGCCTCCTGAAGTATCTCAGTAGTGCAACCTGTTACCTCGATTGTGAAATCACTAAACCCAAACCCAAGCAGGAACTCCAACACGGGAACTTGCGGAGCAATCGGTTCAATGGTATTTTGGTAAGGCAAGTTCTGAATGAAAGTTGTTACCGCTGCCTTGTTCGATGTAACATTCCCCGCTGTGGCAACCGTGCTTGTCGCTTTGACAATTCGGTTTGCATCGCGTAGGGTAATCGTAATGCTTGTAGGAGTTTCATTGAACCTTATTCGGGTTCGCTGATTCTGCAATGACACGCTGCCAAAATCCAACACAAACTTGTTACCGCGCTGAGTTCTCAACGCTGGCATTTCCCCCTCGGTAAAGTCCATCCCTTTCAAGTCGGTGTAATTGCCCGGCTTAATGTTCTCAGGGTCGGTGTCCTTATCGAGTGTTCCGTTATTGGGTAATGGAATCGGCTTCTTCATTAATACCTGCTTCTGTTACGCGACACCAAAGGAGCATAGAAGTACGCCCTGTACATCGCATTGATTTGGTCAATGTTATTTTGGAAGTAATTCTTGAAGTCAACTGACTTAACCATGTTCCTTGCGGCAACAGCCTTGCGCTCAAAGATAGCCTGAGTTCTTTGATAAACAGGATTCTCAGCGTTAATTAATGCGTACTCAGCACATATTCTGTACACAACCGCTGGCTTAACTTGGTCTGTAATACGAAACACACCGTCTTCATCGGTATCATAGCCGAAATATGCAAGCTGTATTTTGTCAAAGAACTGACCTCCGACATTGGCAAACTCCAAGTAACCATTGTTTATTCTTACTACGTTTTGAGCATTCCAAAACCAACCGTTGTTCGTGAACTCAGCACCAAACTCCGTAAGAAACGGTGTGTCGATGTAGATAAATGAGTTCGACCAAACAGTAGGTATTGCGTTACCATTTTCATCCACGCCATCAACTCCACATGGAATAAACCAAAGGAAGCGTAAGCAAAGGTCGGGTAGCTTAGCCTTATTGTTGCAAACGTCAATCGTTTCCAACTTGGTTGTGAACGAAGAAAGCGGAGCAATCTTTCTCACCGCGTTCCATGCCAATACCTCAAGCAAATCATCGTCCGAAGTGTCCTTTATTTTAAGGTACATCTTCGCCTCAGTAATCGCGTCCTTTAAGGAAATCTTGTGGTACTCACCACCAACTACGCTGTTTGCCATTATCTACGGGGTGGATTAAGTTGAGCATCGTTTCGGCTGTTGGATGTACTATCCGATGGCCCTTGCAGGATTCGGTAGTACATTCTGATAATCGCATCCATTAACCGATTGTCTTGGTCGGAAGGAAATGGATACGGGTCTTTGTCGCGGTTGAATCCCGGAACATCGTATGGTGAAGCAAAGATTTGGCGAACGGAAAAGTTTACAGTCGCCTTGTTACTGTAAACCCACCAATAGCCCATTGCGTTGTCATAGTAAGCGCGAACAAGAGTTTTGCGCCCTAATATATGGTGAGTTGATTTGTCAATGAGTTCCTTTCGGCTTGACGCAACCCTGAAAGAAGCACTTGGCACACTCCAGTCCGAACCGCCAATCCACTCAACCCAAGGTTGTCCGTCAAGCCTGTACATCGGGTGAGGGCAAGCGAATTGATAAATGCAATCCCCAACGGGAACATAATCCCCTTCCTGCACATACATTTCCTGATAAAACGCAGGGCTTACCGCTCGGTTGAGTAGGTACATTTGATTGATAACCTCTCCCCTTGCGCTATCTCGGATTGATGAGATAAACTCATCGCTCCGTCCTTGCGCTTCATCGGTTTCAATACCGTTAGCATTGAGAACCTTTATGATTTTGCTATTGTACTCAGGGCCAGTTAGCATTTGTTAACTTTTAGGTTTTGTTTTTTTGTATTGCCTGTAAGCCTTCATTGCTTCTTTTTTATCCTCGCCCTTCTTCCAAGAACCAGCAGAAAGTTTTTCTGCTTTTCTTCTTGATTTCACATTGATAACCTCACCCCTTTGTTGAGCCTCAGAAAGAGTTTGGCTTTTCCAATCACTTGGGTTTGTAGATTTTTCTTTACCGGGCTTAGGTGCAACAGTAGGAAAAACCTTAAAATCGCCCCTCCTTTTAGTCGGGTCTCCATCCCAAGCCATTTTATGAGATTCCCTTGTTCCGTCAGGATATACGGCGGCAGATTGCCTCATGTTTCTTATTTGCTTTTTCTTGTTTTGCAAAATTGGTTTCTTAGCCATTTTTTTAGGGATTAAGATTTTCAAGGCTAACCCCATCGCGGAAACTTTGGGTGTCCTTGGTTTGAACATTAAATATCTCCTCAGCTTTGCCAATAATCTGATAAAGAAACTTGGCAGGGTAAACCGTTTCGAGGTCAAAGGTATTATCGAATACTCCGTTGGTTTGCGTAATGAATACGGGTGGATTGGTTAGGTAATCCAAGTAAACCGCAGTCGCCCCCTCGGGCTGAACCACAATTGAGTTTTCCGCAATGATAACCCTCGGGTTAGTCCTTGTCGGAACGTCAAGTCGGGAAATCCTTTCGTCGGAATAAATCACAATAGCCCCGTTTCGGATAACCTGAGTAATGCTTCCGTCCGCTCCTTCAAGCTGTGTTGCGGTAACGGAATCGGTCAATTGTGCATTCGAGAACAACTCATACACGCAGATACCAATCTTCTTTAAGAAAAAGCTACCATTAGCCTCAGCCATTGTTGCACCCGAAATCTTCACCAAATCCCCCGTGCGCATTACCGCAGGAATCTTTGTGAACGCTCGGATAGTCCCAACTCCCGAATAGGTGAACTTGATAAACTTTTGCGAAACAGGAATCTCGTACTCAATCCTCGAAAACAAATAGTGATTGTAATCGGGAATTGTAGTGTCAATGTTTATCGCGTTGTTCGTTAACGTGTACGGCTGATTGATTTTGATGAACGACCGCAATTCGTCCGTCCACTCTTGGTCAACGGGCATATTGTACAACGCCTCGAAAGCATTGTAAATCGCTTGCTTGTAAATCCTTTCCCGCTGTGGTGGTGAAGCGTAGTCATTGTACGCTTTATCCACCCGCTCTTGGAAAATCTTGTCAAATTCTTGGGCAGTCATATCACACAAAAATAGCAAAAAAAGCCCACCCTAAAATAAGGTAGGCTTTCTTTCTCAAACAAAAACTAATTACTCAGGTTTTTCTCCGTTATTCCAAGCGTAATCAACTTCGGTGCGAACGATTTTATTGTCAGCAAGCGCGGCAGGAATAATCGGGTTGCCATCGTTGCCAATCATAAAAGGCTTCACTTCCTCAGCCCGTACCTCAGTTGGCTCAACCACCTCAGCAACAGCTTCAACTTGTGCAACTTCTGCAACAGTTGGTTCGGGTGTTGTAGCATCGGTTTCAACTGGTTCGTTTTCTGCGACAGTTGGCTCTGTTGTTTCAGATTCAATCGGTTCTTGCGGTACTACCGCTTGCTTTTTCTTTGACATGATTATTAGGGTTTAGGCACTTTCGCCGGATTCAACAATAGGTGATACCGCTTTCGCTCCCTTTCCTCTCCCCTTGGTTTCTTTTTGCAAGTTTGAAACAATCTGCCCATCGTCAGTCATTTCAAGGTCTGAGAAGTCTTGACCTTTAGCACTAAGTTCGTGCTTCAACTCAACGAGAGCGTGTTTATGTGAACGGAAGTAGAACGGAACTTCTTTCTCAGCCTTGCTGATTGGGTTGCCCATGAATTGATAAACCCCGTTGTCGGAAATTGAAATGATACCGAGTGTTTTGGCAGTCGAAACAGCCAACTCCAATCTGTCCTCCCACTTGTTGTCCTGCATAATTTCAAGGAATCGACCACCCTTATTGCCTTCGTGAACAGCATCGTAAAGCAAGTTGAACTTACCATCGGTATCAATTGCATACGGGCTAATACCCAATAGGTACAACACTTGTTCAAGTCGCTTGTCGTCATTGATAAGCCCGTTGAGAGCGGTGCTAATCTCAATCTTTCTGCGCTTTTCTTTTGCGGATTCTTTCGTCTGCTCTTGCTCGTCAATGTACTTCAACGGCTGACGGTTGTTATCCAACGCTCCATTCGGGTCTTCCTTGTAGAATACAGAAAACACCCGCTTATGGTTATCCGAGGGGTATGAGTTTACGTGTCCATTTGGTAACGCTTGCCCAACCTCTTGCCATTCCTTGAAGAACTTTATAAGTTCCTCTTGCTTCTTGGTTTCGGGGTCATTGGGTTGAACTCGAACGGTAAACGCTTCATTGTTCTTGTCAATAATCAACATGAACGGCTTCGCATCCCTCGGTAAATCATTTGCTTTTTTTACATTGTGGAAGTCGTCCACCCAAACGTATTGCTTCAAAACATGATTAAAATAGCACAATGGAATGTGCCGTGTCATGTTACTCGGGCCATTCGGTACAACACGAAACACCCGTTCTCTTAATTCTTCAGTCATAGTTGATAGTTAGTGGTTGTGCAAAGTAAATAAAAAAACTCCGTACAACCAAATGCACGGAGTTTTTCAAAACAGAAGAACAGAATATTAAGCCTTCGCGATAGCCTCTGGGTTCGCGTCTGTACCACCCGGAATCAAACCTTCAAAGATTTCGGTAATCTTCGTTACAAGGTCTGTTGCGTCAGCATCGCCTTCGTTAATCAAGTAGAAGAAAGTCGAAACTCCCTTGTCTCCATTGATTGTGTTAACGTCGGTAGCATACTGAAACTGAACAACGGTGTAAGTGTTGGTGCTTACGTAGTTGGTTGCGTTGAGCGCAGTCAACTGAACATTGTTGTTTACAGGAGGAGTACCTGCGGTGCTTACTGCAAGGGTAATGTTTGCGCTTGCGTTAACAAGGCGAAGCATTGGTGAGCCAGTTGCGCCAGTTGTGGTGATGACACCAAGGGCTGAAGTAGCTGTACCCAAAAGCAAACCCGAAGAAATGTACCCGTTAATCGCAGCGGTCAACTTGGTTGCGATAGTGGTTGCGGTATCACCTGTTACCGAAGTAACAAAGATGGTTTCGTCAAATACACCACCGTTAGCCTGAAACTGCTGAATAGTTACGTAATACTGCTCTCCAACTGCTGCTGGAGCAGCACAAGTTGCGGTTTGAACGCGACCAACACCCGCAACAGCGGCTTGAATGTTTACGCTATCCGTAAGGATATCGTCATAGATAAACGAGAATCCACCTGTAAAAGTCAAGATACCCGCGTCAAGTGCCACGTCCGCTCCTGCTGCTGCAACGGAGTTAAGGGCGTAGGCTGTTTGATTTACTGATTGTGCCATTGTTTATGTCTTTTTAAGAGTTGAACAAAAATGTTAATTATTGACCGGGTTCAATCCATCCAAGACCGTAACCAGTACCATCAATACCAAACTGGCTGAGTACACCAACCTGAGTTGCATCCTGAAGTGTTGCCACCGCAAGAGAATCTTGGTCAAGGAAGCTGCCTGAGTTAGTTGGGCCTTCGCCACGGAAACCGTTAGCATCAATACCTTTCAGGATACCCATGTAGTTCTCGTTTGCTCCGAAGTGGTACTGCTGAAGCTGTGGAGTAACGCCACCATCAGGAGTTTGTACCATTGCATCGCTCATTAAGAAACCAGTAAGCTGACCCAAAGTGTACTGACCATATCCCGGAATAGTTGAGCGAGTTCCCAGACCACCATACAAAGGTTCGTTGAACATTGGGTCGATGATGATAGAAATTGCACGGGCATCACCATTCATGTAGTAAACAGGAATGTTCAAACCGCTTACATCTTGACCAGCCCAAGTGTTCAAAGTACCACCCTGACGGATGAAGTCTTCGCTGAAGCTGTTAAGGATAGCGAACAAACCACGACCCATAAACCAAGCGTATTGGTCGCCACCGCTAAGGATGTTCTTGTCAAAGATAGAACCTAACCAAGCGTCAATTTGGCTGCGGGTAAGAGGGCTGTTGTACTTCAAGTAATCGCCACCGCGATTCTGAATAATCCACTTGATACCACCGTTACGAGCAAACTCGCCATCTTGGTTAGTCCAAGTAGAAGCACCTGAGAAGCGATAAGCAAAGTCTTTAGCTTGTTCAAAACGAGCAAGCATATCCATTTGCAATGAACTAATCCACATTCCGGTGTCCTCGTCAACAAATACAGAAGGCTGACCTCCAGTAGTGGTTACGCGAGTTGACTGCTTCTCAAAACGTGCTTGGTAGTAACCTTCACGCATAGTTGAGAAGTAGTTGGTTTGCAGAGTTGGGTTCAAGAAGCGACGCTGCTTTTGGTTTGAAATAGTCTGAGGAGAAACGTCCCCGTGAATACCAACCAATGCTCCCGCAGGGAAGTCGGCAACTGTGAAAGAGCCGTCAAATGCAGGAACGATGTCGATGTATCCGCCCGGCCCGTTAACAACTTCAACAACGCGACCAGTTCTGAATGTTTCGTTTCCGTAGAAAACTTCGTCATTCAAACGCGCACCGTCAATTTGTTGGTCAAATGTAAGGCGCAAGCGTGTAGTTCCTGTACGTGTGTTGATACGTGCTTGAATGTAATCCCATCCGCGAGAAGCAGAGATGATTTCTTGTGTGTTCAGCCCGATTGAGCCTCCGAATTTTTGGTTAACCATACGGAGCATATAGTTGAATACCGAACGCTTATTGGAAAGCTGGTAAACAACTCCGGGATTCATTTGAGTGAGGAGTTGATTCGCGACAAGCGAATTTGTAAAACTCAGCGCACTCGGCTGTGTATTTGGAATCAAAGCCATTTTGAAATGCGTTTTTTAGGGTTCATAAAAAAAATTAAATGCTGATTTTCTTCAGTTTGAGCATACCAGTTGGTTGCTTAGTGGGCTGCTTGCTGTCAGGCAAGTTTGTTGCCGTTGGATTAAGCGAACTTCCTGCTGCTCTTTTCTTCAGTTCTTCAGCCTTGTACCGTTCAACCGCTCGTTCGGAAACTTTACGAATGTAAGCCTGTGGGTCGTAGGCAAAGTCCGCAACCTCGATAACGTGCTTTACGTTAACATTTTTGTTGCTGTCGAACTTCAAAAAGTTGTTCTGCACCATAGCAAGGATGTTATCCCGCTCTTTTTGACCGAACTCCTTTTTCAAGCCGAACTCTTTCTTACCTTGCTTGAAAAGGTTTTCAACCTCGTCAGTTACCAGTTTGTCTTGGGTTGCCCAATACTCAACTGCCTGTTTTGAGGCTTCCATCTTTTCGTCAACCAATGCTTTCAGCCGCTCTTTCCGAGCGTTAGCAAGTTGTTCGCGAAGTTGTTTTTGCTTTGCTGTTTTCTGAAGCGGTGTCAAATTCTCGTAGTTCATGTAGCGAGATTCAAACTCCTGCTCCATTTCGTCTTCGGAGAATTTTACTCCAAGTTTTTCAGCTTCAGTTTTAACTTCCAATCTAATTAAGTCTTCCACGCTCAGTTTATTGGCATCGAGTCCAAAGGTCTGTTCGTAGAACTCTGCGGGGTCAATATCCGCTCCGCCACCTTTTGCTGTGAGGTATTCAATACCACTTTTGACAATCGGCTGGTCAAGCAAACTCTTGACATTCGCAAACTCAATCTTCAAAGAACTTAACTCCGCAACCACCTTATCATACTCCGCCTTGCTTACTACTTCGGCCTTTGGGGGTTCGCCTCCCGTTGGTGCTGATGTTCCACCTTTTGAGGGTTCGCTACTTCCTGATTCTTCCGATGCGAACGAATAATCGTCTTCATCTTCCACTTCGCTTACAACTTCACCACTTGGTTCTTGGGGTTCTTCGGTGCTTGTTGTCGTTTCTGTGCTTGTTGATGCTTCGGGAGTTTCTGCGGCAGCTACCCCGCTTCCATCTCCGGCATCTGCCGAGAAATAAGGTTTGTTAGAGTACATAGAAAGTGATTTTTGCAAAGTTCGGGTTGGATTGAAAAAAATAAAAATATATCTTTGCAAGTGAATATATTGTAAGTAATATGATGAATGTAATTGACAACGTGGTTAATAGCAAAAAAACCTTTCGGCAAATGTTCCAAAAGAACTCAGTTTCGCTAAGGGAAATATTCGCCACAAACGTCATTTTTGCCCGAAATCACGTTTTTCGCGATACGGTTTTCCACGGAAAGGTAACGGCTCAGATACAGTTCGTAAGCAATATCATTGGCATACACGAGCAAACTATCCGAAGAATCGAAACGGGAAGAGAAAACATTACCATTGATTCCGCTATGTCGCTTTGTTCCTTTTACCAAATACCGTTCTGCTACATGACAATGGACGGAGGGGCGAAGCATTATTTGCAAACGCTCGAAACCTCAAGCGGACAATCGAAAAGGGTGTCAAAGATTTCCGCAAGCATTCAGCAAAAGGATGCTGTTATCTTTTGGGATGGAGATATTCCAACGATGAAAACGTCCGGCGGCAAACTTCGTCAGTTTGATATCGATGACTGCATTGTTTGGAAAAAACACATGGGAGGTGATTTCGTAGTGTCTTTTATTGAGGATGAAAACGATTCACTCAAAAGAACCATTCTGCACCACTATATCTATCAACCAAGTTTCAGGGTTAACGGAATACAATTCTCAAATGAAATGACAAAGGAGTGGTTAACAAACCCAAGGAACTGCTCTTCTGTTCTGTACGTTAGTTGGGATGCCTCAATAAGCCCTCAGTTTGACGTTATTAAATCGAGGGTATTCAGACGGCTATCGTATTACACTAATGCGACCCACTGATTCGTAGGTTTTGCCGTTGGCAATGTACAAAACCCTGTACGCGTAAACATCATCTTGAGCGTTTTCCCCGTCCCAAGGCTCTACCTTGTTGTAGATTAACTCGCCCCAACGGTTGAATATCTCCAAAGACTTAATGTAAACGTTCTCATACTTCGGAAACCAAGTGTTGTTGTGGGAATCTTCGTTCGGAGTGAACGCGTTTGCAGCATAAAAACTCCAATAAGGGCAATCTTCCACCATAATGACCGATATACCATACGAAACGCACCCAAATTCATTGGTAAGTTTGTATTGAACCTCGTAAGTTCCTGCGGATGCAATTGAATACAAAAATCGGTTATCAACAACCGTTGCATCGGGGAGTTGGTGGTAGTAATTTGCGGTAACATTTTCTTCCTCGGGTCTGAGGTCTATCTCGAAATCCCCATCGCAAAGCACAGCTTCAATTACGCTCTGCCCGACGAGAACGTTAACAAAAAGTAGGAAGCCGATTACGAAGCGCATACCACAAAGGTACGGATTCTTAAATTACCTGCCCGTCAATAACCCGATAGTTGTTAACGCGGAATCCATCGTTTTTCAATCGGTCAATAATCGCAAAGCCGTGATTCCATTTTGTCGATGCGAAAGGTCGGTAGTCGGGATTCAAGTCGCACATGCAGCCAACCGTGAAACACGCCATTGAGTCCGAGTTCAAATTATTCTCGTGATGCTCTGAAGTCTGATGGTGATGTCCGCAAAGCGTTGAGCATTTGGCTCTCAGGAATAAACCCCTTGCAGGGTTAACTGGGGAAAAAATCGACTCCCCGAACTCGTGTCCGTGAACAATATTCAGCTTGCCAAACTTAATACGCTGCTTACTTCCGATTAACTGAATCTTAAACCTTTCCAAGTCGAGAATTTTCTCAAGCGAAAGAAAGTCGTTGCCGTAAAGTTCGGCGGCATTCGTTTTGAGATACGTCTCCCACCTGTCCTCGTGATTACCGAGTTTATAGAAAATAGGAATCTCGGGGTACTCAGAACGAAGAAACTCAAAGAACTCTTTGGTCATTTCGAGTTCTTCTTTCATGGTGGCCTTGTTCGGGTCTTTGTTCCACCGTGAAATCATGTACATATCAATGAGGTCTCCGTTAATAAGAATGCCGTCAATGCCTTTTCCTTGGCAGAACATAAACATAGCTTCCAACGGTTCAACCGAATGGTAAGGAATGTGAACATCCATAAACGTAAGCATTTTACTAACGCCTTCAATTACAAAATCATTCGCTCCCGTTGCCCTGCTTTCAGGTATGTTCGCCTTCAATCCATGAGCGGGGGTGCTATTGAAGACAAAAAGTTTCTTGCAAGTTCTCGCCGTACCTGTGGTCGTGTGGTTTCTGATTACGCTTCTGATTGACTCTATGTCAGAAAACAAGTTGGGATGGTTTGTCAGAATAATCCGAGCAAGTCCTTTTTTGCTCATCTTTCCCGAAATAATCTTCTCCTTATTCTCCTCAAGATATCTCAGTATCAACTCAGTCGTTCTTCTTGATTGCCTTGCCATAGATTTTTTTTTGCTAAGATATCACAAAAACAAACAGCCGAAGTTGCGCACCCTCGGCTGATGTCTGGCTTTCTTCCCCACCTCGTCAGGTTAGAATTAATAGCCACCCGTTGTTTCAAACGGAATCTTCAGTTGATACTTCAACAGATGTGTCGTAAATCGTTTTTATCGTTTTTTGTAAAGCGGAAGTTTGTTTTGCAGAAAGAGCGTAGTCAAATTCAGCCTGAAAAACATGGCTATCTATCATCGCGTAAACATCTGCTTTCAAAACTCCCTTTCCTATTGCACCCGCAACCATGTCGATTATTGCCTGAACGTCATCAATTAAGGCAACTCCTTTGTCTTGCATCAGTCGATTATTCTTATTTGTTCAATGTTGACTTGTACCGAATCCCCGCAGTTGACAAACATCTTTGCGTCCGTGCTTCGACTGCCATAGCGGAATATCCGTCTGCCAAAAATACGAAAGTCTTTCGTTCTTTTCCCTTTGTAAACGAATAACTCTCCGTTAATTTCAAATCCATACGTCAAATACGCAGCGGAATCATTCTCGGGCTGATAAACCTTTACCGTTATGCAAGGGTGGTCGCTCTTAATAACCCTGCCTACGCGAATCGTTTCGCCGGGAATTATTGAATCTCGCCACGCGATGCGAATATTATCCCTCGCGTCCTGCAATTCAATCCGCGTGTGGGAAAGAATTCGGTTTATCTTCGCCATTTCCTTTCCGTGCTTTTTGCGCAAAGAATCGATTACGGTTTCAAGTCTTTCCTCGTATTGGCTTCGCGTTAACGACAACTCCCGAGCGTATCCGTCCCCAAGTTTTTGAGAAGAAATTCTTTCGGCCTCAAGGTTCTCCGACAAAAGCGAAGCCTCGTGCTTATGGGTGTTGCACCTGTCAATTGACACAACCAACAAGAACAGCAAAACTAAATACGTTGTAAGTATGATTGTTACACGCTTAGGTGTCAACTCAGGCATTCTATTCCAAATCATCTTCTTATCTTGTAAGGTTTTTCTATAAAAAACTTGATAAACTCTTCGGGGGTGAGAAGCTCCGGCGGACACAAACACTTTGATACCGTTGCAGTTCTCCTTGTGTTTCGGTAAAAGCCATCCCCGTTTCTGCTTAATCCGTTACTCGCATTCCCTTCAAGAGTTGTGAACGAAACGCTATCCTTGCTCACCTTCTCCACCATCCCAATATGAGCATCCCTTTTCTTACTGGAAAAGTAAATCGTAAACAAACAGCCCGGCTTTAGGTAAGGCTTTTGGTTTGGCGGTAAAACCCACCGTCTATCGTGCGTTACCACTAATCCGCTTTTCTTGCTGTGCCAACTTGGAACCCAAGCACTCCTTACCGCAGTTATGCAAGGTGTTGCCGTGTGGAATCCGTAGTACATCGATGAAGCGCACCAAAAAGAACCAAGCGGAACTCCGCAAAGTCTGTTTCCTGCATCGGGAAGCCAACCCCTATTTGCGCCGCCATATTCCCTGAACCCAACGAATTCCCCGAAATGCCTTACGACTTCCTGTTGCTTTCGCCTTACGCCAGCACCTGCATTACCTTGAGCGAAAGATGAAACAGCCAAAGCAACAAAACAAACAACAAGGGTATTGATAATAGTCTTTGCCACGGTTTTATGTTTTCAAAATCGTTTGCGAATGAGTGTTTTATTTCAGTCTTATCTTTACTTTCGGGGTAAAGATAGCGAAAGATTGTTCTGAAGTTGAAGTACAAAAAGCCAAAAAAAGCCAAAGAGAATGATACCGTAAGTACACCCGCTTGGGCTATGCGTTCCCATACATCCAAGAATGATAACGCTGCTTCGGGGTCATAGGTTGCAATCAGGTTGCGAATAAAGAACACGAAAGCAATCATTAGAATCAGAAACGGCAAATCGGCAAAGCGTTTCGATAGCCAATTAGCCTTTCTCCAAAGCAACTTTCCGATAAAAGGAACAGCCTTGTCCTTACCCCAAAAAAACGCAAGCGTAAGGAAGTGGAGTATTGCCGCGAATGCAACTACCACGCAAGCAAAGATTGCTCCGAAAAAGTAAAGTATCAGCGTTAATCCGCCTTTGAATAAGTCCATCATATATCAACATTTCCAACGTTTTCTTGCTGCTTTTCCTCGCTCACCAGTCCATCCAGCAGAACGGGCGCAAAAGGATTTCTTTCGGGCTTTATCTGCATCGGTTTTTGGGTTTGGCGCGGGCGGTTTAAGATTCGCGTTGTTGGCTTTATTAAAAGCTCTTCTTCCAGCCTCGGTCATCCCCGCGCCTTCTTTTGTAGAAAGGTAGTTTCTCCCTTTGCCCTTGGTTGTTTTCGGAATTGGCTTTTCTTTACCCATGACTACTTCTTCTTGGCGGGTCTTGGCTTGGGAGTCTTTTGTCCTTCCTTAACCCTTGCTCCTGACATGAGTTTTTTCGCTTGGTATTCATCAACCATTGCGCTTTTATTAATATTGGAAGCATTTCTAAGTCGCTCTTTAGCAGTAGGGGTTGTCTGTCCTCTTAAACTAACCACCTTAACCTGCTCCCCTGTTCCCTTCTTTATTTGGGCCTTTGCGATTTCAGATTGAGTTTTGGCGAACTCCCTTTTTCTTGCAGCCTCATTCATCAAAGAGTCTGCTTTGGCTTTCTTTCCACCGTCTTTTGGTTTCATATTATTTGTTTTTAGCGGTTTTTGCTGATTCCTTAAAATCCTTTGCAGTAGGCGCACCCTTACTGCCCGGCTTTCGCATTTTCTCACCCGAGCCAGCGGCTATGCGCTTGCGTTTAGCATGGATGTTATGATAGAGGCCTTTCTTACTCATTGCATCATTGGTTGCGCTGGCTGTTGCTGCTGCCCTCCGGCTTTCGCCATTTGAGCATCGTATTTCAACAAGTCGCCAGCAAGTTTAGCATCAATCTTCTCCTCGTTCATGGCTATCGCAGTTGCGGCTTGCGTTTGAGCAATGTTTTCCTGCGTCTGAGCCATTTGCTGAGTGTTTATTACGCCCATAATTTTATCGAACAACTGCTGACCTTCAGCCGCAGCCTTATTCGTTTCCATCTTCCACTTAACGTATGCCTTCATTTCTGAGTACGTCTGCATTGAGCGCAAGTTAACCAAATCCTCCAAGTCCGCTCCACCCGCAGTAACAAGGGCGCGAACATCTTCAAGCAACGCGGCTTTTTGCTTCTCGTCAACAACGTCCTCAAAGTCAACTCTAACAAGCAAAGTCTCAAAAAGGTTGTCTTTGAGTTCTTTTAGGAAGTACACCCCACGCTCCCCAACTATGGATTCGCTTTGGTCAACCTGACCGCTTTGAACCATAATCTTCATCAACTCCAAGCTGTACTGCATCACCTGAGTCATGAATTGACCATGACCAAAGAAGTAGTACGCAAGGTTGTTGCTTGAGGCATCCATCGTTGCTTGCTGAGTGTCGAAGCCAACGTAACTTTTCTGAGTTCCCAAAGCAATATCGGAAATATTCAGAACGTCTTTCATCATCTGCTCCTTGCGCTTCCATGCGTCAAGGTAAGAAATCGCAAGGTTGACGGTTGACATATCAATCCGCTCAATGGTTGACTTGTTGTCAAGCAGGTTGTCAATCTCGCCGCTTTCTTCTTCAATGAGTATTCGGGCTTTCTTTATCTCTTCCATCACCTCGAAGGCATTGGAAGCGTTTTGAATCTTTGCCCCGCGAACCTTCAGCACAACGCCCATATCAAACCCAACCATTTCGTTGAACTTGTAGTTGAGCATTGACAACTCGTCCTGAATACGCTTTACTTGCTCGAAGATTGATTTATTGTAACCGTTAATGGTGTTCGGCTGAAAGTAGAACAACGGGCAATAAAGCCTTGACTTGTCCAACGGGTCGCGAACTTCGTCGCAAACAGCCTCGTCAACAATGTAGCGATTCCCGATTAGCGTTGCCGTGCGGTAAATCTCAACGAAAACACCCTTCTTTTTGCTCTGCTTGCTCAGGTAGTAAACCGCGCTATCGGGTGCATCTTTATGCGGAAGCATTCGGGTATCAACAAGCGACTTGAAGTAAATCTTGCAAACGCCTATCGTGCGAACGCTGCCGTTTTGGGTTTTGTACCAATCGAATTTCCAGCCTCCGTATGTGGCTATGTCGCCAATCAAATAATCCGCATCCGCGTTACCAATTGCACGAATAGCTTGCTCGCCGTACTTCTTTTGAATCTGCTCACCCCAACGACTAAGTGTGTCAACGGGGGTGTATGCGCGAAACCAACCGCGAATGTTATCGTTGTGTCCGAAGTCGTCATCTTCCAAGGATTGCGTAATCTGACACCAAGGCGGAATGATATCCCACTTCGGCCAGCCACCACGCTTAACAACCTCTATCATGCATCGGCCACCAAGAATCTCGTGAAGGAATGTCTTGTACGCGTTTGTGGTGTAGTTGTTCTTTATGCGAATCTGCGTAATCAAATCCGTTCCGTATCGTTCCGCATTCTGCACTGGCGTTTGGAAGAAATACTTCTCCAATTGCTGCTTATCGTAAAAAGCCTTCCCCTCGGTCGGCTCGTACTCAACTCCGAACTCTTTGGCAATCTCTTCAAAAAACGGCCTCTCGTCGTACTTAACCATCGCGGCCTTCAACCGCTTGTTCAAGCTGCTCTGAGCATCGTGGTCAAAGGAACGAACAACCGCGTTTGAAGATTTTGCAATCCGCAAATAGTTATTCGCCATGTGGTTCGCAAACCGCCAAATCTCTTTGCCGGAATCCCACCGCGCACCCATTTCTCCGCCGCCTTGAATCTGAGTCATCCACCCAAAGTCGCGGTTGTATTGGTCGCCTTGGAAGTACCTAAACATATCAACAGCCCGAGCCGCCTCTCCCCAACTGTAATACGGGTCTTGGTTGTCCGACATATCGAACGGTCGGTTGTTCTTGTTGAAAAACGTAGCACCGTAGCGAACGTTGTCGGCGTACCATTTGTCAATAGCCTCGGCATCATTCTTTCCGCCGTACTGCTTAATAATCTCTTCCCGCGTTAAGTCTTGTCGCGGCTGCCTTCCCGAAAAAGCGTATGAGCCTAAATCCATTATTTCTCAGAAATATTAAGCCGAATCAACCTAACGTCATGTATCTTCACAATCTCCGAATCGTTGCCATCGGGAACAATGTAACTGAACGTTGCCATCTTTTCTCTTAGGCTACCCTCTTGAAACAAACCGAGCCAAGTTCCCTTTAACCACGGGTTGTTATCCTCGGGTCGCTGACCCGGTTTCTTGTACGAACACCTGATGTTAGTCATGGTAGCAAATGTAGTAATTTTTTAGTTACCAAAAATATCACCATGCAAGTTGCAACACTCAAAGGGTACGTATATGTAAGTTTCAGGATTATTCGCAGTAACACTCCACGTTGTAGCGTTTCGCCCCGGTATAACTATCGCCTGAGTTGCGTTGGCATTATGCAGCCCTTGTATCGCCCTACCATTCACCCACGCCGCGCATATCGGTTTGAAGTAAATAGTGTTCTCGATTACATTGGACGTTTCGTGCAACACAATCTGTTGTTGCGCTCTGAGCGCAATACATTGGTACATCGGAACGTTCGCCCAGCTTACCACAAACCGCCGAAAGGGGGCAATCCCTTCCGTTCGGTAGTAAACATACTGGGTTGGCGTAGGCGGCGCACCCGCTATCCCCGGATTCATATCGTGAAACGCTCCCATTATGCAGTTCCTCGGAATGAATGGATTGGTTGTCGGTATCGCAAACGGAGTAAAAGCTATCGGCTGCCCCGCCGTAAACCCAACCCAACCGTTCGAGCCTACGTAAGCCTGAGAGTATTCGTTTCCCCAAAAGCAAAACGTAAAGCCAATAGGAACTACGCCACTAACAGCATCGTCAACCAACGGTATCAATGTCCCCGTTAGCAACCTCGGGCTAAATGGAACTTGAGCAAATGAGTACGCCTGAGAGTTTCCTTTTATGGAAACAGCAAGAAACACCCACAAGCAAAATATTCTCATTTGTCTACACTTGTATGTTATTTCACGAATAAATATTCGCAAACACAGTAGTTGTGTGCAATACTAAAACAAACTCTGCTGACCTGAAATATCTTTTATTTTCATTGACAATATTTCGCCATCATCATATAGTTTTTTATCACATTTTGGATATTCTTTAATAATTGGGTATCTTAACTTTTTAATCATATCTAACTTTGTTCTCTTATCGGCATTTATGAAGAAATACCTGTGTTTCTCTTTTGGCTTTATAGTTTTAATATTATTTTCTTTTGCCCACTTTGCAATAGCTGTTATGCCTAACCTTTCAGTAATACTTTTCGGGTGCATCTTTTTGCCATCTACAATATATTCGCAGTCGTGTGCTTTATTGCTTCCAGTATAAAGCCAATTAGTAGCTTGGTACACAATACCGCAATGGTTCATATTTGAATCAGCATAACTAACTACTATATTATTTCTTGGCAATAACTTTAAACTATTGCCAATTAAAAAAGAAGCTGCATTTTTTTCTTTTGTTTGAATAATAAGCCTTGTTAATTCGTAAACCTTATAATCAGTATTTATTGGCTCTATAAAAACAGATTTTTCAATTTGAACTGGTGGTCGTCCATAAACAACAACACCTTGTACATTTTCATTTTGGTCAACTAATGCAAACGAAAATTGAAACATCGGTTTTCTTCTTGCGTAATGCTTCTTTAAACACCATTCCATTGCTTTTGTATACTCAATAGGCTTTACCGAAAAAGTACTGCACACAACATCGGTTTGGCAAAATGGGGGCTGACTGCTTTCTATCATCTTTTATCTGTTATTTAACATTAGCAATTCTAATCGGCTTTTGTGGGTTAAATTCCCCCACTTCGCCAAGCCGTAGGCGTTAGGTGCAATGCTATTAGACATCAACTTCACGTTCAGCTACACCAACGAAAGGGTTTCCAAATTTATCTAAATGAATATGCTCCACAATTGTCCAAGCAGTACCCATTGTTTTACCATCGTCAAAAACCCATCCGTGTGAGTCCCATCCTGTTTTAGAAAATTCGGTTTCGTACCAATCTTGATTTACAATTCTTCGTTCAATTACTTTTGCCATTTTATTTCAATTTGTGAGAAGCACTGCACCTAACAAGGTATTGCCAAAAGCAGGGTATTCTCGGTTTAACAATCATTTGTACTTCTATTGGGCATTTGTGCAAGGTTGAAACTTTTGTCTTTCAAATCCCTGCCTTCGGCAATACCCGATACGTTAGGCGTAATGCTACCAAACATCCGTTCTAACCCTCCACAATATTTCGACTTCAATTGCTCTTTGTACGTTGCTAAATTGGTCAGACCAAGTATAGTAATCCGCTTTTTCAAGTTCAAACAATTGCTTCATTTTGTCGCTTTGTTTGAAATATCTTGGTGCATCTTGCTTACTAATCTCTTTTACTTCTTTCAAAAGGTTTCGCAATTGTTCGTTATCCAATTTACGAACTTCATCAAAAGCACTACGCCTAACAGCCGTTTGCTGCAATGGCGGGTTCTGTGGTGTATTTAAGTTTTCGTGTTCCATTTAACTTTTATTTTAGTTTGACAATTTCGTGTTTCAAAGCCGCCACTGACAGCAAGCGGCAAAACGTTATACCAAATGCTAAGACGGACGTTTAGTTAAAGACTTAATTTCATCTATCAAGTCAACTTCTTCGCAATCATTGTGAAGATATTGAATGTAACAACAAGCGTCTAATGTTTGAGTGTGTACCCACCCGTCATTTATAAGTTCGTTATGAAGTCTTTTGGATTCTTCAATATTTATAGCTTTAATTTTACCGTCTTTAGCATAGACAAATGCAAATGATTGTTCCATATTTCTGTTTTTAAATTGTTCGACAAAAAGGACTGGGCATAACATGTGTTTTGTGTTATCAATATTACTTACCCTTAGAGATGTAATACTGATAAAGCTCATTCGTTGTTCGGCTGCGGTATCCATATTGAACCCATAGGCTTTGCTTACTGTCGTAATACCACTCGTCTTTTGTGTAAAGCCAAACTATAAATCTTTGCACGTCGGGGTGGAGTGCTTCGGCTGGAAAAATTTCCTTCACGTAATCGCATTTTTCACCCTTGTCGTGGTCATTCCAACAAACAAAAACCTCGTGCATTTCGCCTTGGCGAACACTTGGTCTATGAGCTTCGTTGAGTCGATTAATTAAATCAACTGCTTTTTGTTTATCGTATCCAGCAGTGTATGTTTTACCATCTCTTGACTTAATTAACCAATACCTCTCATCGGCCAAGTCAAGGTAAAAAGAATCGTCTGCCAACATCGGCTTTTCTTCACTCGTCGGTTCTTGGTTGTTAATCGCGTTTGTTTCCATGTTGATTGAAAGTTAGTTTTCAGAAAAAACAATCCCCTTTTCTCGGGTAATCTCATATTGGTAGTGAACAGTCGGCTCTTCGTCGGAAAATCTAATCTCGTACTGCACCCCAAGGTTTCCGTCAATCCGATAGCCGACTACCATCCGCTCGTATTGGAAAGGGTCTGTTAGTAGGTAAACAAGCTCGCCCCTGTTGAAAGCGAAGTCAATGATTTCTTTTTCCTTGCTCATGATGCTAAGATAGCAATCAATACGTTTTGCCGTGCAACCTCGGACGGGTTTTATTGTACTGAAGTTTTAAGAAAATGTGCTTTTCAATATCCATCCCCCTGCGTCCGGCCTCGTCGAGCAATCGGATAACAGCGTCTGCAAGTTCATCCTCCACGGTGTCCTTGATGTTCGTCTTGAAAGCCTCAGCAAACGGAACAATGCCTTCGTTTTTATCAAACGCTTCCAAGTTTGCATACTCCCCGTTTCTATCCGCCTCAACCGCCTCCGATAACTCGGAAACAACTAACATGCAGGTTTCGGCAAACGGTCTGCCCTTATCGTGAAAGCCTTTTGCCTTGTTCGCTTCGTAAACTTTCTGCGCAAGCTCGTTAAGTGCGCCTTCAAAATTATTCGTCATTTGAGTTTGTTTTTAAGTTGTTTTGCTGTGTATTGTGAAATGTCGTACTTGTTGTTGGTCTTCTTGAGAAACGTCTTCATTTTGGCCGCGCATTCAAAGTGAGCAACCCGCAACTTGGTTAGCGATTCCCGCGTTTGATTGTATGAAGCCGTCGTTTTGTAGTCATTCGTGAACAACCCCTTCTCTCCTTCAATGATGTAGCAAATCGAGCAAGGCTCTTCGTCAACATATTCTTGAGTGAATTTCCTTCGGTGGCTTACGATTCCCTGCTTTATCGTGTTGCGCTTGTAAATCTCCAACACGGTAGCATCCATCACGTTTTTCTTGTAGCAACAAACGCAGCGATAGGAATAGCCTGAGCCGTTACGAATGAAGTTCTGCTCGTTCAACTCGAACTCTCCCCCGCACTCATTGCACACTCTTAACCTGTACTGGTGTTCGCTTTCTTCGTTCTCCATAGTAAAAAGTTAACGCTTGGTCGTACCTTTCCTTCGGTATATCCAAAAAATCAACAATAGCCTCCTTGGTCATTCCCGACAAATGCATCTCCAAAGCCTTACCCATCTTCTTGAACATGTCGTAATGATGGATTCTGATTTGGTCTGCCGTCATCTTTCCGATACTCGGAAGCCCTTTGCTCTTCGCTTTCTTCGGAGCATCGCTTAAATCAAATCGGGATTCAGTCCAATCCTTTATGCGTTTCGCGAACCACGAATAGCATCGGTTAATCTCCTGCGTTCCCAAAAGGAGCGTCCTGTGTTTGAGCAATGCATGCTCCCGCTTTCTTATGCGTCTGCAATATTTCAGCATCGGCACTCCCGTGAAGCCCCTCTCTACGTCGGTAAAAGTTTGTTCCCCGACCCAAAGTTTCTCAATCCTTTTTAGCTGGGAAAGAAACGCAAGGTTTACGCAAACATAAATATCAGGGTGAGGCTCTTTGCCTTTTTCGGCCTTGTAAATCGGAATCAGCCTCTCGAACTCCTTGTCGCAAAGGTGTGCAAATGTTTCGGGTGTCATATTGGTTGTTGTTTTCTCGGGTCAAACATAGTAAAAAGCTGTATCATTCGGAAGTGAGGCAATTAATTTTGTTCCTTTCTCGGGAACAACCTCATGAATCTCCATTCGCTCCCCCATGTAGCGAACGTCGTAAAAGCCTCCTTCATCGTCAATCTGATGGGAAAACTCAGTTGTTGGTTCGCTGCGAATGAAAACGGAAAAGCAGCCCATGCTTTCCTCCGGCGGAGAAATCAAAACGTATCGCGCCGAAACGGGAGCATTTCCGTTCCCAACTTTCATGCTCAGGTAGTGAATAGCCTTTCGCAAATCCTTCGCGTAGTCCTCGCCGTCCTTTTTCCCCGCTCGGCAAATGTACTTTATCGCGTTACCAAGGAAAAAGTCAAGTCCGTAATGCTCGATTATCTTCACGGGTTCAAAAGGATTGCCTTCTCCCCCGTAGTGTTTTGGTGTTGTGTTCATCGTTATTTAAATTTCCTTTTCGTCAACATGGCCGTCTTCACCCGCAGCCTTTGGGTCATCCTCGATGGATTGTGAAGTTCTAAGTCGTAAACCCGAACGGAAATGCTATCGCCAAAAGTTGAGACGGATAACTCATACGTATCCCAGTTTGGCGATACCAATTTCTTGTACGCCGCGAACGAACTCCTTATGCGGGAAACAAAGGTACTCTCTCCAACCCCATCGGGAACATCTATCGTTACGCTCTCGTCCAACCGCGCCTCCATCGTTGCCCAATCGAACTCCGATGCCCGTTTCGCCTTCGGCTTTCGCCTCGATACGTTTCCATTCTTTTCCCTCGCCTTGCGATTGCTCTCGCAAAGGTAAACAAGCCTCCGAAGCGACCGCAACTCTTCATCGCTGACGGTATCAATCTTCAGGTCATGCAATCGCTCGACAATTCTGTTGCTCACTTTACCCTCCATACGAATAGCCTGTTTCCGATTATCTTGCTCATGTACTCCGAGTTTTCGTACTCAATCTTCAACGCTTTCAGTATCCGATGCCTCTCAGCCTCCGGCTTCACCCCTTCCTTCAACTCGAACTCAACAAAAGGTGCTGGCCGTTCCAACGGGGACAAGTCCACCCCCGAGTAGTCAATGTGAACGTCGCGGACGGATAGGTAGTTGGGTTTGCTCATAAGTACACCCTCCTTCCTCGATGCTTAACGATTACATTGTGAGGTTCAGTTGAGAACAATTCCTCCATCTTCCACCTGAATAACTGAACAACCATGAATGAACAATACCCGAACATAAACGCAATGACGAAATCAAAACTACAGTAAACACAAAGCAGGACATCAATCGCCAAAACCAAAACAGCAAAACCAACCGTTGCGGCATCAATTAGTAACTTGTTGCGCTTCGCCTTGAGCTTCATCATATTCCAAACAATCTCCCGCCGCCTTTGCTCGCTTTGCTTTCGTTTACTCTCGGGGAATACGTTATCAATCATTTCTACCGCTTGCGTTGGGTCTGAGAAATGAATACCCCACAATGAAGGCTTCATGAAAATCTTTTCTTCGTTATCACTCATGGCTCAATCTTGTATTGCAACTCCTCCCCCGTTAACGAATGGAAAAGGTTTTGAAGTTGGTGGATGTAGGTGATGTGGGGGAGTGGTACTGTGTTGTATTCGTATTCCGTATCAATGGAAAAATCCACTTCAGGTTTTCCCTTTTCCACGCAAACATGTAAGTCGAAATCAAAGTTAAAATTGTGTAATTCAAAAAACGCAAACAAATGTCGATGTTCAAACGAGTCAATTCTTAGTACAGAATCCTTCGTTATACCAATCGGCCTGTGAATCGCGTTGAAATCCTCGGGGTTTTCCGTTAGCCACTTGAGGTCTTGCCAGTCGATGACCGTAGGCAGCCAACCCTCTTCCAAGGTCTTAAACTCCAATACGTTCCCAATCCTTAACTCGGACGGTTTGAAAATGTGAGGTGTGTTAGTCATGGCTCAACAAAGTTTACAAAGTTCCTCACCGCAATCCCTAAGTCAAAAGCAAGCCTCGCCTCTATCCGCGCTCCCCTCGATGCCATGTGGCACGGAAGCAAACATAGTTCGTCGCAATCCATCAGGGCTTTGATGCACTCCCGCATGTAGCTTGTCCAACTCTTGTCGTGGTCATGCGGTAACGCCATCGGATTGACGACCTCAAATCCCGCGTTCATCAATTCAGCTTGCGCCTTCGCGAACTTCGCCCTCGTTTCAGCCAAGTCCGTCCCCGTTATTTTTCCGCTGAGGTAAACCTTCCTCGCGGGCGCGTTTTCTTTCTTTACGGGGGCAATAGTTTGTTCTTTGTCCATAAGTGGGTAGTTAGTGGGTTAGTGGTTTCTGATGAGTTATTAGTTAAGGTAGCTTAATTAATTGATAGCCAGCCTAAAGGAACTTAACTAACTCTCAATTAAGCAAAACTCAACCCTGCAAATGTAAGAAGAGAAAAGAGAAAAACAAGGGGTGCGGGAGCAATATTCAGCAGCTTCTAAAGAAAATCTTACATTAAGAGCCAAAACACGATTTCTTGGTAAGAAATTAGTTAAAACTCAATTAAGGAGGTATAGCTACATACATAAGGGTTTCAGAGGAGGCAAAACTTACTCCCAAAAACAGCCTCAAATCACTCGTTGAATTTTAACTAAAACTCAATTAAGAAAAGTTTGTAGCAAAATCAGTACCTTCAGGAGTCTTACATCTAAAAAAGCAAATAAATTACGAGCCTAATAAATATATTTTCTTCTTCCTATTTCATTAATTGTATATTACAAAAAAGGTAAAAGTTTTAAGTTTACCTTTCATATGATATTTATTAGTTTTTCTAATATATTGTAGTAGCAAATCCCTCATAATCAACAAACTATCGCTTCGTTGAGTTTTAAGTAAATCTTTACATGTCAAAATTATATTTAAAAGTTAGTTAAAACTCAATTAGACTATTTCATTACCAGAGGTGAAATAAGTAATAAAAGTAATAAATAACCATGTGCTTTACTACTTTTTGGTTCTGTGGTGCGCGTGCCTCTTTGGGTATGTAGTACCCTAAAAAACGGCTCAACGGCCAAAAAAATGCCCGGTGGCCTCATTTTGCCCTCCCCGGCCCTGAAAAAATCTACTTTGGATGCGTTCCGATTGGTTAAAATTAAAACATCGAAAACCGCATCTATCTAAGAAAAGCGAGCTTCGTTGAGTTTTAACTAAAATTCAACAAGTTGTGACTGGCAGCCCGAAACAACCGACCGATTCTATCGGAAATCTGCTCAATAAATATATATGTATGCACCAGTAAAGCCCAAAGAAACCAACCTGAAGGAGTGGTGGCTAAAGAAACTTCATTTCTTTCTCTCTTTACAAGACCATCCCAAAACTCCCCAACTTTACACTAAACAGAATTTAATTTGGCTTTATTGGGTTTTTACAAAATTACATTTGGCAGATTGCTCATTTATACAAATTAAATTTCGTGTTGTATTGGTTTGGCCGAACAATATTTTGTCCTTTTATAGATGCAACAGAATTGCATTTGCAACTGAGTTGCATTTGCGAGTTGTTTTAGGGGTGAGTTTTGGTGCTGGTTTAATGGGGCGTTTTAACCCCATTTCGGTGCAGAATACCCTATTTGCCTACGATAATTGAATTTTAACTTACTAATTATCAGTAACTTACAACCTGCAATCATAATTTTTTGCAACCTTGCAATTATTTTGCTTGTATATATCAAAAATCTGATTTTAATTTGCTCCCATCAAACAAGAACAAACAACCATTAAAAAACAGCACCATGAAAAACGCAGTTAGAATCCATAACACAATCAACCTTCGGGCTATGCTTATTGACTTAATAATGAAGGATGTAGAGCATAGTTTCGGAGGTAAGGGAAATGCAACCGTTACACACCCATTGACACGCATTAACGCAGGCCTTCAGGCCAACAAACTTGTTCACGCTAAAATCTAACCAAACCGCCCCGGCTTCGGTCGGGGCTTAACACCCACACCATGTTACAAGGAACCAAAACTAAATACTTTGAAGACGTAAAGCTGCCAGTATATGCTGGAATGGATTTCAAGACCAAAAACAACAGAATGAGAAAAGTGGGTTTTGAGGTTTTTCGCCATTACTATGATACACCTGAAAAAGATTTCCAGGTAGGCAGCGAAAGAGTTAAAAGGGTAATAAACGGAAACTAACAACACTCACACCATGCACCTACTCCAATTCCTCCCGCTCCTCCTCGCGTTAATCTGCGCGGGCATCGAGGCTGCAAGAGCAACAAACAACCAGTAAACCACTAAACACACACAACCATGAAAACAGCAGAAACAACAACCGTAACAATCAAAACTATCGACATTCAGGCTTTTGAATGGTTCGATAAGGTTAACGGCAATAGTTATTTTGCCGCTATTATTACCACCGATTTCGGCACACCTGAAGCAAAGGAGTACCGAGTGCCATTCGAGTACGGATACGGGGATTTTTACATTCAAGCAGCCGCGCAAAAACCTGACGAACTTGGAGTGATACCTCGTGAACACTATTCCAACGGCAGCAGCGAAGCACTTTGGAGATATTGCCAACGTGAAGGAATCATCCTTCGCAAAAGCAAGCAAACAGGCTGCAAGAAGGCAGAAGTGAAAGCAATTTAACCCACCACCGGGGCGCAGTATCCGACCAACTGCAATAACCCAAAAAACAAGACCCATGAAAACGATCAAAGCTCAAACCCACTATTCAACACAACCTGAAAATAACTACCCTTTTTATATTAAGGCTGAATTTTCAGAAGATCAACAAGCTAGGATAAAAAAGTTAATCCAATTAGCTAAAGACGAAAAAGTAAGCATTAGAACTGATTTTGAACTTACTTTTTTAGATGAAGATAACGGAGAGAGTGATTTTTTAGGCTCATTAGAATCTGTTGAAATCCTGTCAAACGGAACAGTTTATTTTTCCTCACAAGAAAAATATGACTCAAGCTATCAAATTGAATCTTCTGACATTTCACAATATTTCAAATAAAAAAACATGAAAAAATATATTGTAACCCGCGATGTTATCTACCAAGAAACCATTGAAGTTGAGGCAGAGAACAAAGAAGATGCCATTCAAAAGGCAATAGAAGAACAAATAAACCCTGACAACTTGGAGTTTTTAGACCTTGACAGGTATTTCGTAACCGATTTAGAAAACTAAACCCTCAACAACTTACAACCATGAAAACAGCACGCGTAACATTTGCCGACGGTAACACATTGACCACGCAAATAAACGGCACAGAAGCCGAAATCAGAGCCTACTATTTAGGCAAAAAGTTTCAATTCGGAGACACAGAAGAAAACCCCAGCGATAAACTTGTTGAGGCTGTAAATGTAGAGTTTCTCAAATCGTACACATACGAATTCGAGGGACGCAGAACGGGGGCAATAGGAAGATTCTACAAAACCTCAGAAACAATTGAAGCATTCAACCCGCAGGAAGCCGCAGATGAACTGCGCAGGAAGTATGAACACATCAGATTCTTGCACGACACCGAAAAAGCACAAGTCAAACAACCAAACCAAAACCCTGAAAAATGACAGCTCCAGAATTCAAAGTAGGCCAACAGGTTTACACAGAAACCAAAGAAGGCGAAAGAAGCACTCACACCATATCGAGAAGGTATTTTAATGTGATTTGGTGCGAATGGGTTTACCAAACCGAAAACGGTAAACAATTCCGTGAGTGTTGTTTATACTCACACTAAAACCAACCCCACCCCGCAGCAGCGAGCGCAGCCGGAGCGATACCGGCGCGGGGAACGAGTAACAATCAGTCACGAATTTAACCTAAATGTGTGACAAAAATCCAAAACCATGAGAGCAGGAGAAACACTAACAGTTCACAAAATCATGTTAAACTCATATAACCAACTTTCTGTTGTTATTGAAAAAACATGGTTAGATAATTTTTCAATAGTGGCCCACGATGAAGACGGAGGATATTGGAAGGAATGTTTTACAAAAACATTTAAAGAAGCGAGGGTTAAGGCCAGAAAAATGATGAACTCAGCTAAATCGGAATACTAACAACCAAAAGAAAGACCCATGAAAATTTCAGCAATCACCGGACATTTAACCCCAACGGACAAACGGCACATTAAAGCCTTGTTTGAATCAGGGAAAACGCAAGCAAAGATTAACCGAGCCATTTGGGCTATTGAAAGCGGTTCACCCTCGGACGGAGTTTACACGATAATCAAATATGTAAACGACCGAGGGCTTGGCTGGATTGGAAGCGAGCTAAGGCAGAGTAAGTACACGTTTAGAGTTAGAATCACCAAATAAGCAACCCATGAACCGCGCAGAACTAATAAACGCAATAATGGAGGTAGAAACCGCAGGACTTCACTCCGTTGACTATTCGCATGAAGATATTGAGCAAGGACTTGCTCACTTGCATTCGTTAAGCACAAAGGAACTGAAAAAACTACTCAACACGTACAACGACTAACAACCACCCATGAAACCCTACCGAATAACCGCCAACGGGCGGACGTGGCTAACGTATGCAAGTAGCCGAGCGGAAGCCAAAAGAATTGTAAACGCATTTTTAACCCAACAACCGACCAACCCATGACAGAACTCGAAGCACTCCAAAACGCAGCCAAAGATTTAGGGCTGCAAATTCACGAATACAACACAACGGACAAGCGCAAGACCGTGAAAAAATACTTTGCGGTTGAGGAAAATGCCCACGCAAGGAGCAGTCCAATACTTGACTACGTTCAACTAAACCACTTTTTGCTCGGATACAGGAGCGCACTAAAAACCATGCAGTTGATATGAGAACGACCCGACTTTTTGAAACCGATTTATTCTCCCAACTTCACCGCGCAAAAAGCAGAATCAAGCGCATGGAGCGAGTCTACTACTACCCGAAGACCCGCGCAAAGGAAGAGCGCAAGCAAAGTGAACCAGTACAAACCCCGAAACAACTAAACCCATGAAACCACACCCAAAAGACCCGCCGGGATACACAGAGCTTGAGATTTGCGAGAGGCTACATGAGGCCTACAAACGGCAGATTGAAAGAGTTGAGAAGGCGAAAAATAGTGTTGAGTTGTTTCGATTATCTATGGCCGAAAACCTTGCTTTTGTTTTTGGAATTTGCAAAGCGGCCCAAAAAATACTCAACGCCGATATCTACGATTCCCAAATGGTTAAGAGAATCATAAAACGAGAAGGAGGGATTTTTAATAATATAATTTGCTGCTACCCAGATTACAGCGACAAAACCCAAACGTTAGAAGCCCTGAACGCAAGACTTCACGCCCTGCAACGGGAAATCGAATGGCAACGCAAAAGGAGGGCGAAGGCATGAGTACCACCCGACAAGACTGGCGAAAGTTCCACTACGGAGCGCAGCCGCAGAAAGAAAAGATTTCCAGTTGGGTGCTAATTAGCCCGACAGGAAATGAATACGCCAGGGGCAACTACGCCCTTTGTGTTCACGTCCGCAACGAGAAGGAGTCGGTAGACCCGTCGCTGAGGAAGCCGCAGTTTCGATTAAAGATTGTACCCGCTCACAAGTACGACGACTGGCGCAAGGCGGGAAAAAAATCTTACTAACGCTTGCACAATTGCAAAACGTTCTTACATTTGCCAATGAAACAACCACTTAACCCCATGACGAACACAATAATTTCAGCCCTGTTATTCTCCGGCGAAAAGAAATACTGGAACGGCAAATCTTTCGATACCATTGAAAACGCAAAGGAAAACTGCACCCACCTCGACCTAATGGATGCCTACGAATGCGCTCCGCGAGGTGTGCAGGAGATAAACCTAGTGCTTATCGACCAGTTTGACGGTAAGGCGCAGGTATTGCAATCGGAAACAATAACAGCTTAACAACCAAAACCCATGAAACTACTCCAACGCACCCACGAACCAACGCCCCGTTACTTTTGGAAAGGCCAAAGAATCGACAGGCACACGTTTAGAAACTTACTCTTTCTTGCAACCCAGTTGCATATAGAGCCGACCGAATCGCGGCAGCAAAACCAATTGATAACGTCCGTTTGGGACTTAACCGATGCTGACGATGAGCTAATCAAAAAAGCCAAAAGTAAATTGAACCTCGATGAGCAAGCTAAAGCCACCAACTAAGCAACAGGCGTATGACCTACTCGGTTGCGCGATAGCCGCAATCATAATCGTAGCGTTCATCTACGTATGCATTCTCTAACCACCTAACAACCGAAGACATGAGATTTTTCAGGAACAAAACCAAAACCGAACAGCCGAAGCAGATTCGAGCGGTTCTCACTCAGCCCGGAGGCAATGCTTCCGAGATTCACGCAGCTTTGGTTCAGCTAAAGCAAGCACTAACGGGAAACACTTTACCAACGCCTAATCTTAAATAACATGGAAACGAAAAAACCCGCACACACGCCGGAGGTTATCTTTGCCGTGTCTCACTCCGCTGACTTTGAGGAAGGAACTTACACTTTCCTGCCTGACAAAGATTTCAAAGTACAGGCCGGAAGGTTTGCAATACTTCTCGACTCAAACTACCATCAACTCAAATCCCAGCGCGACGAACTGTTGGAGGTGTTGAAGTACGTCTTAACAAGGATTGAGAATAGCGAAGAATGGTGGATGGATTGTCCCAACAAGGGCGGTTTTGATACTGAAAAAATAGAGGCCGCCATCGCCAACGCGGAGAAAGGAGTGAACCCATGAGAACGTTCCTACACAAACTGCCCGAAGGGTTTATTGTTACTTCGGATGAAGAGATAAAACAAGGGGACTTAAAATACACGCCTTTTGATGATATAATTAAAATACATAAACAAGAAGGCCAGTATTATGATACTCATGAGTCTA